>Ga0272442_10004457_pt1 | contig 19160 bp, 11 predicted proteins | sample SSMForm2O_FD_200262 | JGI IMG/M metagenome (GOLD analysis project Ga0272442, IMG submission 200262) | Marine sediment archaeal communities from Little Sippewissett salt marsh, Falmouth, MA, United States - SSM-Form-2O | ecosystem: Environmental > Aquatic > Marine > Wetlands > Sediment ... | reverse complement strand
TGTACGGCGATGTACTTATGGAAATCGACTGGTCCGTCGGACAAATACTCGCTACCTTAAAACGCCTCGGTATTGAGAAAAACACGCTGGTTATTTTCTCCTCCGATAACGGCCCCTGGCTAAGCTATGGCGACCACGCCGGCTCTGCATTACCTCTCCGCGAGGGCAAGGGAACAACCTTCGATGGCGGCCAGCGCGAGCCGACCATCATGCGCTGGCCCGGGAAAATACCCGCAGGCAAGGTTTGCAGCGAGCTGGCCGCGATGATGGATATCCTGCCGACCCTGGCCAAACTTGCCGGCGCAAAACTGCCCAAACACCGCATTGACGGCAAAGACATCTGGCCTTTGATTTCCGGCCGACCGGGAGCAAAAAGCCCACACGAAGCATTCTTTTATTATCGCGGCTTGGCACTCGAGGCGGTTCGAAGCGGCAAATGGAAACTACATTTCCCGCACGGCTATCGTACACTCTCCGGCCGACCCGGCGGCACGGGAGGCCGACCGGCCAAATACGACCAGACCCGTATTGGCCTGTCACTTTTCGACCTCGAGAAAGATATTTCCGAGCAGCACGATGTATCCGCCCAATACCCTGATGTTGTTAAAAGGCTTATGAAATTAGCCGACCGGATGCGCGAAGACATCGGTGATTCGGCAAAGAAAATGACCGGAAAAAATCGAAGGCCCCCCGGATACATATAATAAACCACCGCTATTGGCGCAAGAGAGATGCTCGCAATATTGCATATCCGGCAGCCTTGACCGGATGTGGCTTTTTGATATAATGCGGGTCAAAATTACAAGGGCCTTTATATGCCGGAAAAAACATTAGCCGAATTGGCTCAGCACGTAGGCGGGAAAGTTCACGGCGATGCCGATATCGTAATCAAGTCCGCCTCTACGCTCAAGCAGGCTGGCCCGGATGATATCAGCTTTCTATCAAACAGCAAATACATAAACCACGTACAGGCCACCAAAGCTGGCGCCATAGTGGTGGATAAAGAAATCGAGACATCAACACCTCTGCTGATTTCTGACGACCCGTACTATGCCTTCAGGCAGATTGTCGTACTGCTGCACGGCCACAGGAAACATAAAAAAGTCGGCATCAGCCCCAAAGCCTCGATAGCCAAAACTGCCTTTTTAGGCGGGGATTGTCATATTGATGATTTCGTGACCATAAGCGAAAATTCCAAAATCGGCGACAGATGTGTCCTTTATCCCGGTGTCTTTATCGGCCGAAATACACAGATTGGTGATGATTGTATTCTTTATCCCAACGTCGTCGTTTATGACAACTGCAAAGTTGGAAACAGGGTAATCATACAGGCCAACGCAACTATTGGAGAGGACGGCTTTGGCTTTGCAACGCACGAGGGAGAGCATCATAAAATTCCTCATATAGGAACAGCAATTATCGAAGACGACGTGGAGATTGGCGCCGGCTGCGGAATTGAACGGGGCACACTCGATGAGACTATAATTGGAAGGGGCAGCAAAATCGGCGATTTAGTCGCGATTGGACACGGCACAAAAGTCGGGCCGTGTTCCCTGCTTGTCGCCCAGGTTGGTATTGCCGGCTCGACCACCCTCGGTCATCATTGTGTAATCGGGGGACAGGTCGGTATCATCGGACATATCAACATCGGAAATATGGTAAAAATAGGCGCACAGGCTGGCGTGATAAATGATGTCCCGGATGGAAAGGTAATTTTCGGCGCGCCCGCTATCGATGCAGGTAAAGCAAAACGCGCCTACAGTCTGATAGAGACCCTCCCCGAGATGCGCAAGAGCATTCGCAGCATTGAAAAACGTTTGGAAAAACTCGAAAATGATGATTAAAAAACCGCGCTGAAAAGCCGGTGTAAATAACTATGACCCTGCAGGAAAACAAAGTTGGTTTGATTGCCGGTGAAGGCAGGTTGCCATTTCTGGTGGCCGCCGGAGCCAAGGAAGCCGGATTAAAAGTGATTTGTGTCGGTCTGGCAGGCAGTGCGGAGGCCGGGCTGGACGACTTTGTTGATAAATTCTACAATGTCGCACTCGCAAGACCTGGAACCTGGATAAGAAAATTAAGAAAACACGGCGTCACCAACACCGTTATGGTCGGACGCGTCGCCAAGGGACGTATGTTTACGCCCTGGCGAATCCTTCGCTATCTGCCCGACTGGCGGGCAATAAGAATCTGGTACTGGCGGCTGAGAAAAAAGGATAAACAAAACGATACCCTTTTAAGTGCCCTGGCCGATGAACTGGCCAGCGGAGGGATTATACTGGAGAACTCGACTATGTACTGCAAAGAGCATCTGGCAACAGCCGGCACAATGACAGAAACACAGCCGCCTCCGTCAATCGAAGGCGATATTGAATTCGGCTGGCACCTTGTAAAAAAACTCGGCGAACTCGACATAGGTCAGGCCATTGCCGTAAAGGAAAAGGAAGTAATTGCCGTCGAAGCCATAGAAGGCACGGCCGCTATGATAGAGCGGGCCGGCCAGTACTGCAAAAAAGGTTCATGGACGCTAATCAAGGTCTCAAAACCCGCCCAGGATATGCGCTTCGATGTCCCCTGTGTCGGTCCTGATACCATCAGGAGCCTGGCTGACAACGGCGGTAAATGTCTCGTCGTCGAAGCCGAAAAAACCATTATTATTGATAAACCCGAAACAATAAAACTTGCCGACAAACTCGGCATCTCTATCCTGGGCCGCTAAAGAAAAGAAAAAAGATAATGTTTGTCATTTTATCGGCGCTGCCGCTATTGGGAGCAATACCATTAACCGCTGTCGTTCACCCATTCCTATTAACTTTATGCCACTTCCGGGATTTCATCCCAGCGCGTTGTATAACGGCGGGAACGCCTTTTGAATTTGACTCCCCAGCTTTGTTCCTGTCCTTCCGCCGCCCATCGAAGGGGACTGTCGAACCGGGTGTTTATAGCATCTACAGCCCGCATTAATCTGTGCGATTTTTCCCTGTCTATATCGTCAAACAAACTCTTTTGCACACGCCCCTCATCGACAATTGCATTTAGTATAATGCCGCACTTTTTAAACAGGTGTCCCTTTAGGTAAATCCTGTCGATACACTGCTCGGCATATCTGATTAACTCTATCGTATCACTTGTGGCCGTGGGAAGCTCAATGGTATATGAATTAAAATATTTGTTCTCAATGAAACGGCTGGTCGTAACAAAAACAGTCATAATACCCGCTGCCAGCTTTTGCTCCCTGAGTTTCTCCCCGGCCCTTGAGGCATAACTTGCAATGGCTTCTTTCAACTCTTCGATGCTCTCGACAGCTTTTCCAAATGAACGTGATACGGTGACCGATTCCCTGACCGGCGGATTCTGTTCCAGCCGATAGCAACACGTTCCTCCAAGCTCGTAAACGGTCCTTACCCCTGTAACTCCAAGCTTTTGCCTTATCCGGCTCACATCGGCCCTGCTCAAATCAAGAGCGGTCTTAATGCCCGACCTTTTTAGCTTAATAGCTGTCTTTATCCCCACCCCCCAAACCTTCTCTACCGCTGTTTCTGATAAAGCCCTTTCGAGATGCGCCGAATCAGCAAGGTCTAATACGCCTTTGGCTTTTGGTGAGTGCTTGGCTGCATGGTTGGCTATCTTTGCCAGCGTTTTAGTCCGGCCTATACCCACCGTTACCGGTATGCCGGTCCATCTTCCAACCGTCTTTTGTATTTCACGTCCGTAATCCGTCAGACAGCGGTCAAAGCCCGCAAGGTTCAGAAAAGCCTCATCGATTGAATAAACCTCCATCTCCGGTGTAAAAGTTGACAAAGTCCGCATTACACGGTTCGACATATCCGCATAAAGGGCGTAATTCGATGAAAACACCTCTATCCCGTATTTTCTGATTGTTTTTTCCACCTCAAAGGCGGCAGCCCCCATTCCTATCCCCAGTGATTTCGCTTCGTTGGACCTTGCAACAATACAGCCGTCGTTATTGGAAAGGACAACCACCGGTCTGCCTTCAAGCTTCGGGTTAAAAACCCTCTCGCACGAGGCATAGAAATTGTTGCAGTCAACAAGTGCGAATATCTCTGTCATAATCCGTGAATAACAGCGGTGACAACTCCCCAGACTTCGAAATCACTTTCCGCCTTTATCTCCTGGCTGGGGAAGTCGGTGTTTTCCGACTCTAAAGTTATTTTATTTTTACGTATCCGTATCCTTTTGACGGTAAGTTCACCGTTGATATTGGCGATTACAATTTTTTTATCTCTGGGTTCGATTGACCGGTCAACCACCAGAAGGTCTCCCGAATGAATCCCCGCCCCCAACATTGATTCGCCTGCGACTCTCACGAAATACGTTGCCGCCGGATTCTTAATCAGGTATTTATTCAAATCCAGCTTTTCTTCCTTGTAATCGTCCGCCGGTGAGGGAAATCCCGCGGGAACATTGGCCTCAAACAGCGGCTGACTACGTTTTGTCGATTGGTCCGGCCGGTAAACTATCTCAACTTTGGTTTCCATAATCACAATTATAGCTCATCATATAGCGATTGTTCTAATGCTATTTTTGAAAGTTTTGGGTAAGTTTTCAAAAGCCCCTCAGGCACCGCCTGTTTCCGCCCCGTCAATAGAGCCTTTAACTCTAAGGCATTGGCGAGTTCGGCGCCTTTGTAATGATTATTGGCAATGACGGTAAGCGTCTCGAAGGCTTCCGCCAGGTTCTTTACCCGCTCTTTTATCTGTTTTAGTTCGGCGTCATTGTAATAGTAATCATAAGTCTCATTTCTGCCGGCTTTGCTGAACCACTTCTCGGCATTCCTGCCGTGTATCCGAAAATACCCTCTCCTGCCGATGGTGCATTGCTTCATATCGAACGAGTTCCAGCCAATTGGGTAGTCAAGGTTGCATACTGTAATGTCGAGTTGTCTCAGGAACTCCAGGGCGTCCGTATTTTCCCACGACTTATGACGCAGTTCTACAGCCAAATCAAATGTATCGCAAAAGCTCTTCACAATCCTGCTCAGATGCTGCCGATTGTTCCTGTTGTCCTCAAAATCATATCTGAACTGAACAAGCAGTTTTTTTAGCTTGCCTGCTTCAAGTAACGGCCCAAAGCCTTTATGAAATTGTTTCACCGTTTCGGTTTCGATTTTGCCTTCGTGGGTAAAATCCCTGTGCAGCTTTGCCGTAAAGAAAAAATTTGTCCTTGCCTTTGTTCTGTTCAGCCACGACTCGCTGTTTTTTTCGACCGGCGGCCGGTAAAAGGTGTTGTTAATCTCAATACAGTCAACGTACCGGCTGACGTATTTGAGCTGGTCGGTGCTCCTTGTGGTATAAACGATTCCATCCCAGTCTGGATATGACCAGCCGGCGATTCCTATGTAAATTTTACCCGCCATCTTTTAGCCTTCGGCTAATATTCACTTATACCTTACAGTATATATGTTCCGCTCTCTCCTGGCTATTAGTTTTAGTTACAAAATCAGCTATTGCGATGCCCCGCTCAGGCGGATTGGCCTCACTGATGTCAAAAAGGAGAAAACAGAATACGTAATAGTCCTAGATACTTTGCCAGCACACCGTCTTTTGACAATGACATACCCTCCTTCTTGAAGGTTATTCCTGCAGTTTTCCATTTTTCACTTTCGCAAGTGCTTCTTCTGCTTTTCTAACCAGCGGGCAGATTCCCGGAGTTTTTGCGGACTTACCTGCCTTGTATTCTTAGCTTTATCCGATTACGTTGAGAAAAACATTGAAAAACTGGCCAATTAAAAGTATTGTTCTCTCGAACGAATTATAAAACTTTTGTTTGTTCTTTTTGTACCCACCTACTTCATTTTGCGGATGCGAACCTCGATATCTCTGCGAACTTTGAGCAGATTAACAAGTATGGTAGTATCCGTTTCTCCATAGTGATACGGGTACAGAATTTTAGGCTTGAAGGCTTTTGCCGCATCGGCCACCATCTCCGGCGTCATTGTATAAGGCAGGTTCATCGGCAAAAATGCAATATCAATATTCCTCAACCTCTTCATTTCCGGCGTGTTTTCCGTGTCACCGGCCACATATACTCTTTTATCCCCGAAGGCAATTATGTAGCCGTTGCCTATGCCTTTCGGATGAAAGGGACTGCCGTTGGAACGTTTGTGCACGATGTTATATGCCGGCATGGCCTCAATTTTAATCCCCCCGACAGTTCGCTCATCGCCGTTTTTCATTATAATTCCGCCGTCAACCTGTTCGGCGCAGCTGTCGGTCAGAACAATCTGTGTCCCTTCTTTTCGAATGAGTTCTATCGCCTTTTTGTCGAGATGGTCTCCATGTTCGTGGGTAACAAAGATGATATCAGCCTTTGCCATCTTTGTGTAATCCGCCAGCCGGGTCCACGGGTCTATATGGATGACCTTGCCATTAAACTCGAACATTAATGTTCCATGCCCGATAAATGTAATCTTCAAATCCCCGGCCCCGGTTTCAATAATGTCCTGTTCAAAACCCATCGTTGTCCCCTTTATGGTTATCAGTTTAATTTGTGTTAGGGTTGTTCGCCTTCGGCTGCCCGGTGCATTGGCCAGGTGCCATACAGTGTATTGTTCGGCATAGGCGTCACTGGCTGATATCCCGTCAACCGGGACGATAACATTAAAGCCCCTCAAGGCTGCTGCGGCGGCTGTGTGCAGGACCGCTCCGTGTGCCGAAGTGCCCACAACAATCACGTCCCTGATACTCTTGCCCCGCAGGATTTCTTCAAGCTCGGTATTGAAGAACTTATCTACCCCGGATTTGACCATCGGTTCGTTACCGAGCGGTTTCACTTCTTCCCTGATATCGGCCGCACTTGCAGAGCTTGTCAAAGAATAAACGACAGCAAGCCCATTGGCTCTGGCTTTGGCAATCAAACTCTGGATTTTTGGCACCGAAGCCGTACAGCGCGGCCGTCTTTGCTGGTTACAGTTATTTTTCTGTATGTCCAGAACCAGCAGGGCTGTTACATTCGGTTCCACCGTTACAGGTTTAAGTTCCGGCCGAGACGGTGCTTCAACATCAGTCCATTCGTCTATGATGGTCTTCTGAGAACCTGCCTGTGCGAAGACTGTGAAAGTCACAATTGAAATTATTAATAAGATTAAGCGTTTTTTTTTCATTTGTCTGTCCCCTTAAAAAGTGAATGTTCAAGTGAAGTTTATAACAGTCACTACTTTAAAGCAAGCCTCTTTTTATTCGCTATAAGGTTATCACAACCAAACTTCGATACTCTGCTAAAAAACATCCTTGCGCAGGCGCATTTGTGCAAAGACCTTCGTGGCGTCGGCATTTGCCATACCGAGGGCTGCCTTAATTTCGGGTGTATCCGTTCGCAAGAAAGGATTCGTTTTTCTCTCCTGCAAGATTGTCGAACCGACCGGATGACCGCCGGCCCTCAGGATTTCCTTTACTTCTCTGAGCCTCTTTCTGACATTTTCATTATCAGGCTCGATACTAAGCGCAAATTCGTAGTTTTCCACAGTGTAATCATGCCCGCAGTAAACCAGCGTATCAGGTGGAAGAGAGGCTAAATTAAGGAGCGAATCCAGCATTGTTTCTGCATCGCACTCAAATATTCTGCCGCATCCATTTATGAACATTGTGTCCCCCGTCCAGACAATTGGCTCGGTGTTATCATTCGAGGGGGCAATATAATAAGATAAAGATGTGCTCGTGTGGCCGGGGGTGGTAATAACCAGTATTTTTGTATAACCGATTTTGATGACCTGTTCATTGCCGACAACGCGGTCAATACCTTTTATCCGCCTCCGGTCGCCGCCTATGACCTCGCAGCCTGTTTTCTTTTTTAAATTAGTAATCCCGGCCGTATGGTCCCAGTGATGGTGTGTAACGAGAATGGTTGTTAGCTGCAGGTGCTTTCTATTTAAGACCTGCTCCACTAACAAGCTGTCACAGGGGTCGACTGCCAAAGCTTTATTTTTCGCATATTCGTAAAGATAAATAAAGTTATCTGTTAATGCAGGGATAATTGTTATTGAACTCATAACCTCTCGGTAATAAGAAAAGAAATTTTAGCCAGGTCAATAACATTATATAGATTGATTATTTTCTTCTGCGGGCGTTGATTTTCAGGTTTTTATAAACCGACTCAATTGTATTAAGCTCGGCCTCCAGGCTCTGTACGCTCATGCCGAAGTCAGGATATTTCTTGGCCAGCTTGATAAGCGACTTGAAATCTTTACTGATACCTCGGAAAAGCTTTAATGCCTTTTGAAGCTGCTGAGTTTGCATTAAATCCTTGGTTTGTAAATCGATGGATTTGCGAAGTTTATATTGTCTTTTGGATGCAAGTCTAAACTCTTTTCTGGCTTTTAACAAATGCTCATCAATAATTATCTCAGCCGTGTCAATCCCCTTATCACTGAGCAATTCTTCACGCTCTCCAATTACTTTATCAGCGATGCCGCATTTGACTGCTTCTTCGGCAGTCAATGTCAAAAGAGAACCTTTCTTGCTCCATGTATGAACCAGTTTCTGGCCCTGTCTCTTATTCACCGGGTCGATAAATAACCTCTTGTCCTTGTCGGCTACTTCAATTACTTCTATATCTTTATCTACCATTGCCTTTGCCAGCAGACCCGGTCTATTATTCTGTTGAGCCAGTGAAGCCAGATATGCCTGCCAGGCCGAACTTATCTTTTCACCGATATCCTCCCCGTGGCTCTTCTTAAGGTCCTGTACGCCTTTTTCAGAAACAGCTACAAGGGTTGCTGCGCCGATGACGGTGTTGTTAGCCATATATATCTGGTCACAGGAAAGGGCCAGGGCTGCCCCAACGGATAGTGCCCCGCCGAATTCACCTCCTTTTACAAAGGCTATGACCTCACAATTCTTTGTTGCAGTCACCGCTGAACATAGCCGCTTGCCAAAATCCTCTCGGCCTCCGGGGGTATCAATCTCGAATAAAATACACACCGGCCCTTTGTCCGCTGCTTTTCTGAAAGCCTCTTCTAATGCCGTAGTCTCGATATCGAGAATTATTTCTTTATCGAGCGTGATAATAATGACCTGTTCGTTCCTCCCGTTTCGGTCGGCAGTAACCTTCCACCGGGCAAGTTCTAACTGTACGATACCCTTCTCGGCAGTATGCACTAACGTCTTGCTGCCGGTTTTCCGGCTTGTAACATAGCCATGCAGTTTCTCATTTGTCCTGCGGTGTACGAATGTATCTGCAAAAGTTGTCGATGCGAAAAATAGTATCAGCAGGCTTGTAATCAAAAAAAACCTGTCATAATTTTTTCTCTTTTTAGCCGGGCGAATTTTGCCGAAAACACCTCCAGAGGCTATTAGAGGTGCCCGCAGGGGGGATTTAGCTTTGAAGTCACTTATAAGTAATCCCTCTAAAACCATAAAACTCCTCTCAATTTTTTTGTCCCTGCTGTAAAAGTCGTTTGTTTCGTCAATTTGCGCTGTCTCCAGTGCTCTCACAAAAAGATAATTTGATGATATTCTACCAGAAAAAGGGGGCACTTTCAAGGAAGAAAGTTTTTCTGTTCATAGTTGTTATTTCGTTGTTCATAGGCGGTGGTTTTAGCTGGTTGGGGCGGTCGTTGGCGGGTTGGATGGGGGAGAACGACTCGGTTGGTGGTGAGGGGTGGGTAGTATTTTGGCGAGAATGGCCTGTGGGGGCTTCCAGAGCGCCTGGCAAGGTGTGGACTTTGTGCTGTTTTGGGGGATTTTGAGGGAATTTTTAAAAATTTTGAAAAAAGGCCGTTACCTTTTGGCAGGTTAATGGCACTGTATATATGGATAATTGCGCATTCTTTTGGAAAAAGAGGCTGAGGTGATATGGTGCGTTGTGGGTATTTACACGGCTGATTACTGCTGGGAAAATAAAAAAACGATAAAAATACTGTTAAAGTCTCATAATATGCTTGACAATTTTGCTGAAAATGCGTATAATAGGCTAATATTGAAATAGAGGAGCAGCCTGCGAGATGTGCATTTAGATGTGCTGCGAGGGCTTTTCCCCGAAAGACGTGTTTTTTTAATGAAAAAACGTGGTTCTTTTCAAGGAGGTGAAAAATGGAGCGTATGGGAAACTTCAAAAAGGGGGTATTGGCGCTGGTGGTATTTTTGTTTTTTGTTGGGACTGTGCCGGCTGATACTATTACCGTAGGTCCCGGGGGGCCGGGCGGGGGATATGATTATGCCACTATACAGGAGGGGGTAGATGCGGCCGTCAGTGAAGTAGATACTGTAGTTGTTGCCGACGGTATATATACCGGCGATGGTAACCGTGATATTGACTTTTTGGGCAAGGCAATCACGGTACGCAGCGAAAATGGTGCAACTAATTGCATTGTTGACTGTAACGGCAGCCAAGCAGAACCACATCGGGGATTTTATTTTGGGTCGAATGAAGGGCCAAATTCGGTTGTGGATGGTCTGACAATTACCAACGGATATTCCGATGATTGCGGACCTGAATTATATGATGGCGGAGGTGGGGGAATTCTTTGCAAATTCAGCAGCCCGACAATTAAAAACTGCATCATAAAGGACAATACTGTCTACAGAGATCATGTTTGCTGCTATGATTGTTTCGGATTTACCTATTCGGGCGGTGGTGGTATTTCCTGTGGTATAAGTGCCGTAAAGATTATCAATTGTATTTTTTATGGAAATACAGCAACAGGAAATGGCGGCGCCGTTCGTATTAGTGCTAATGGTGAACTTCAACCTGAAATTCTTAATTGTACATTTTATGCTAATCAAACCAGTGACTGGTATGGAGGTGGCGCTATCAGTACGGTTGGTGACAGTGGTATTGATAAGCCAATTAAAGTTAGCAACTGCATCGTTTGGGGTAATGTTCCGGCAACGGATCCGGGAATAGCGAGCTGTAATATCGGTAAAACTGCCGCCACCGTAGGTTATGTGGATTTTAGCGTTCTTCAAAGCAGCTGGTATGGAGACGGGCATGACAATATCGTGGCCGACCCGTGTTTCATGGACCCTGAATATGGTGATTTTCATCTTCATTACAGTTCGCCCTGTATCAATGCGGGTGACCCGAACTACGTTCCCGAAGCTAATGAAACGGATATGGATGGGCAGCCACGGATAATAGGTGGTCGCCTGGATATGGGGGCCGATGAGTTCAACGCGGATGATACGTATATTGGAGTTGCCCCGCGAGAGTTCGATTTTCTTGCCGTAATGGGCGGACCTAATCCACAACCGCAAATTCTGTCTGTCTTCGGTGTAGCCGGCAGAACAATTAACTGGGAGATTACCGAGGATTGTTCCTGGCTGCAGGCAGACCCGAACAGCGGTGAATCATCGACAGGCGATGTTAATGAAGTGTCATTAAATGTGGATATTACGTCCCTTACCACTGGTGACTATAATTGTACACTAACGATTTGGGACCCGAATGCGATAAACAGCCCCAAGACAGTTAATATTAATTTGGTCGTCGATAGGCCGGCAATTGAACTTTCACCGACACAGTTTAGCTTTATAGCAAGTGAAGGTGGGCCCAATCCGGAAACCCAGGTTTTGTCCGTTCGCAATTCGGGGATTGGGACTCTGAACTGGCAGCTCTTTGAAGATTGTGCATGGCTGGATGCGAACCCGACAAACGGAGTATCTACAGGAGAGCCAAACGACGTTATTTTAAGCGTAAACATATCGGATCTTAGCCAAGGAGAATATAATTGCGTTGTAATGATTTCCGACCCCTGTGCGGCAAACAGTCCTCAAAGCGTTGATGTGACTCTGGTTATTGACGTGCCTGAAATTGGGCTTTCTGCATCGCAGTTTAATCTTGCGGCAAATGAAGGGGGGGCGAACCCGGGAACCCAGGTTTTGTCCGTTCACAATGCGGGACTTGGAACGCTAAACTGGCAGCTGTTTGAAGATTGTCCCTGGCTGGAGGCGAACCCGACAAGCGGAGTATCTACAGGGGAACCTAACGACGTTATTTTGAGTGTAGATATATCAGGTCTAAACTCCGGGGGGTATGGCACTGTTCTAACGATAACCGACCCTTGTGCATCAAACAATCCGCAAAATGTTAATGTAAGTCTGGTCGTCCACGGGCCTAAAATTAAGCTTTCTCCATCACAGTTCCATTTTTCAGGTTATAAGGACACCCCAGACCCCTGCGACCAGTTGCTTACTGTCAGCAACATCGGCGGAGGTACTCTCAATTGGTCAATCAGTTATGATTGTAGCTGGTTGGATATAGGACCAATCAGCGGACATTGTAGCGCCATTGAACCCAACGAAGTTACATTAAGTGTGGACATTACGGGATTGGATAAGGGCCCGTATAATTGTGACTTTACGGTTTCCGACCCGAATGCGGAAAATAGTCCATATTCCATGGAAGTTACCTTATATATATGTGACGCTAATGCAGTAAATGATTGTTTCCCCTGCGCCCATCCGGATTATGTCGAATGGGTTGCCGTGGGTAAGCCTGATAGTTGGTGCTATCCGCGTCAGTGTCACGGTGATGCCGACGGTGAAAGGGATCTGATAGGTAAGTGTTATTTTTGGGTTGGTTATGACGACCTGGATATCTTCCTGGAAGGTTTTGGCGAATTGGAATATATCGACCCTGTGACAGACCCGTGGATAGCTGCTGACTTTAACCACCAGTTGGATAAGGTAGGTAAGGTTTACTTTAGAGTTGGGTATGGCGACCTGGATATCTTCGTTGCGAATTTTGCAGCGTACCCGGACCCAGAGCCCGACTGTCTTGATGTGCCGTAATATCGGCTGAATGATAATAATGAAGGAGAACAGAAATGAAAAAAATAAGCTTAACTTTAATTTGCCTGTTGGTTTGTGGTTTGGCTTCTACAGTCAAGGCAACGATAACTATGGAGCTTCGCGAAGATGACGGGGTCACGCCTGTTGCCGATGCAGATATGCTGCTGGTAGGTTCGGATTACGTCCTTGTTATCAGCGGCGCAAGCTCAGATGCAGGTGCGGAGCTCGGTTTATATGGCCCGACCTATACCGCTGCGGACTGGGCAGTCCTGGGCCCACCGGACTCAACAGTGGCTGTTCTTGACACCGGTAATATGAGCACAATTTACTGGTACGCGGCTTATCAAGGTTATGAAGCCTTTGCTGACGATATCATGGGCGATGGTGTATCCACCGGCGACTGGTTCACGATAGACCTGACGTGTCTTACTGAGCCAGGAAGTGGCGGTCTTTACCTCTATGATTATCGTGTCAGTTCAACTACACCGATAGCCAGTATTGAATTCGGCTTCCCGCCCCCTCCTCCGTGCTTCCCCCGCGGACATCCTGATTATGCTGAGTGGGTTCTCGTGGGTCGTCCTGATAGTTGGTGCTATCCGCGACAGTGTCACGGCGATACAGACGGTCTTCAGTTCCAAGTTGGCAAGGCTTATTACTATGTCAACTATGTTGACCTGGATATCTTCCTGGACGGCTTTGCCCAAATAGAATATGTTGACCCTGTAACAGACCCGTGGATAGCTGCTGACTTTAACCACCAGTTGGACCTGATAGGTAAGTGTGTTTTCAGAGTTGGGTATGGCGACCTGGATATTTTCGTTGCGAATTTTGCAACGAACCCGGACCCCAACTGTCTTGATGTGCCGTAATATCGGCTGAATGATAATAATTCATTCGCCAAGGTGCAGGCGAGGCAGGCCAAAGGAGCTTTGGTTCCCTGTTTTACAGGTTTTACAAAGTAAAAAGGCCCCGGAGCAACCAAGCTCTGCGGGGCCTTTTTTTGATAACTTTACGCTTGTCTGACTTACGGGCTCATTTGCAGCCAGTGGTCAGCCAGAACGCCCAAATCATACAGGTTGACTATACCGTCAGGGTCACCGACGGGATATAAGTCGCCCGGTATGGCAGCATCCTTATATTTAGGTTCGTTTGTTGTCAGTTCAAAGCACATATCCCACGAATCGGCTACATCCGGCCAGAAGATTGGGTCGCCCATTTTCCAATTATATCCTATCGAAGGGGGCCAATTGGGCGGTGGAAATCCAGGCGGCCAGTCAATGGTAGGCGGCTCAACTTCCCAGATGCGTACTGCATCGTCGTTCCAGTGCGGCTGACGCGTCTTCCATCCCCACGGATGCGGGATGAAAGACAAATTCGGGTCATAAATTGCCGAGATGCTCAGCCAATAAACCGTGGCATTTGGATAAGGATCGGGTGGATCCTCGCCCCACAACCATATCTCGCAGGGATCCTGGTAGAACCATTCGTCCTCAGAGAGGAGCTGATTGAACTGGAAGCAGGTCTCCCAAGGTTCAAGAGGTTCTCCTACTGTTGGGTCAGGACTACCAGTCCAGTGCGGGTCGATGTCATATCCATAGAAGTTCCAGACCCAGCTGTCACAGTAATTTTCCCAGATTAGAACGAGAGGATGACTGAAATCTGCATTCGGGTCTGCCCCTACCGGTGTATCCATCCAGATCCCAATATGAAAGGCCTGCGGTACAATCGGCGGCGGATAAGGCTGATTCCAGCCGAGGTACGAACCCCACCAGTGAATATCGGTAACGGGGCGGTCGTCCTCGCAGAGCCAATCGTCGGCGACTATCGGCCTCCAGTGGTAGTTAGACCTTTCGTCCCAGCCCCAGATAGTTTTCGGGTCTTCGTTGCTGTCAATCACTTGCGGCTTCTGGCTCCATTTGACATAGAACTTACTGTCGACGGCCTGTGGAGGAGTCTTCTTTGTTACAACTATGTTATACCAGTAGTTCCAGTTGGCAACGATGCCTGAGCCAGGTGCCGGTATCTGCATCTGGTCGATGAAATTGTTATTCTCGTCAAATTTGAAATCCTGCGATTTGGTTATATCAAAGGCAGGATTACTCGAATAGCTCGCTGCGACCGGAGTCGCTGCGCCTACACCTGTCTTACTCAGGTCGATACTGATATTAGTAGGTGTTGCTCCTGGGCCTGGGTGGGGTACGTTGCTGCACGGAATTGTTCCCGGTGGTGTTGGTGCGCCCGGTGCCGGTGCGACATTCCAGTACCACGCTCTGATATTGCCGTTAATATCCGAAATGCCCAATGAAACCACAAGCATCCCACAAGGCGGATAGACCGTTGTCGTTACTACACAGCCGGTCAAATCGGGGTCTTCCGCATATACATACTTAAATGCACTTGCATAGTCGCCGTTCTCCTCTGTTCCGTTGCCCCACATCATTACCAGGCCGGCGTCCTGCGGATAATTACAGTCGCAGGAATACATTCCGCCTCCGCCTTCAGGCCCGCAGACATACAGTTCAGCCGGAATAAACGTTGTATCCGGATACGGGTCACAATCATTGTCGGGAGCGTATAGATTATATTGCGTGATGAAATCGTCCCATTCTTCGGTCGTTACGCCTCTTACTTGCTCAGTGCTTAACGCTTCGAGCCACTGCTCTTCAGTTGTGATGCAGAACTGCGGCGAGACCGGCTGCAGCGTCGTATATTCCAGCCCGCCGGTCGGTATTGAGTCATAAGTAAGTGCGGAAGAGACTGTCTGCCCTTCAGATGCGTAAAAGCCGTCATATCCTAATATCTCGGCTTCCTTGTTAGGCAGTTGCTGCCATGTTATTTCGGTGGAGGGCGTCATTATTATCTGTTGAGGATAGTCGGCACCCGGTATATACAAATCTTTCTCTTCCTGGGTATCAACATTGACAAACTTTAGGTGAAGCTGCTGCAAAGTTGTATCCTGATATATACAACCTCCACTACCACCCCCTCCGCCGGTGGTGTTGATAAGTGCCGTGCCGGTCGAAGGCACCTCTAATTCCACGTACACATCGAAAAATGAATCAGGCATACCTCCATACGTAACTGTAATAGGTGCGGTGCTCCTCAAGCTTAGCTCAACTATCTCGGTATCGACGGTTTCTTCTCCGGTGGAATCCGGTATATACACTGCGCCGTGTTCGACCAACATCGGTGTTCCAGCGCCGGTCAGCGAGATATGCCCCTCAAAAGGATCCGAGCCGGGACCGAAGAATTCGGGCGGAATTGACCCTAAGCCCATACCCGGCCCAAAGTCCATACCCGAACCTGTTGAAGGGTTATAACCTTCGGAACCGCTGCCAATGACCTTTCCGGGGATGGTATAAACAATTTCCAGATAGGGTCGTTTATCCGGCAGAATCGGCCAGTCTCTGCTGTAGAAATTGTTCCAGTAAGCCGCCGGTTCATCCTTCATTACCATCGCCGTGCTATAGACCCCATTATCGCCCATAGCCGTTATCACGTCCGGCGTTACATTCCAGCAATAATATGAATTGGGGCTGTTAAAGGTAGAGGTAATGGTGCCAGTAGTAGCCGCGTTGTATGCCGGGGCATTTGACCAATTAATAGTGCCCTCTGTCCATGTGTCATTCGGAACGTAACAGGATTCGATAGTCCTTTGCCGAAGACCCGGATACGTTTCGTGCAGCATAAGCAGCAATTCTGCGTTTGTGACTACTGCGCCGGCCGGGAGACTACCGCCGACATTAAATTTAAGATAACTGCGGCACAGGCCGAGATCGTGCCAGCCAGCGACTACGTCCCCGATAAGAAGGTCAACATCACTACCGTAATTCTTGGTAGGCAGACTCTGGTTGACAAGAGCGTCCTCATTAACCAGCAGCCGGGCATGGTGGTATTCAAGGGCCGCAACATGAGTCGGCATAAGTGCCACTACTGCCGAAAATGTTACTATCAGCCATAAAAACTCTTTTGATTTATTCATAATTTTAGCCTCCTGATATAAAATTTGGTATACTTTTAGACCCTAACCACTCCGCGAGAAAATATTTCTCTTGAAAAAGACTATTTTGAATTCCTCCATACACAGTCCTCCTGAAAAAAACATCAAATGTTATTTCCCCTTATAATTCTACATATCCCTTCTCAGCATTACACCGCTGATTTTACTTCCAATAATATATCAGAACAATCTTAAAAAATCAAGATTTTAATTTTTTTATCGATAACATTTCAGCCACAATAATCGAAAAAATACGAGTTTGGGGCTAATTCCCAGCTTTTTGACGCACCTTAACCCTTTTTACCACCTGAAAATCAGGTTTCTCAGTGATTTTTAGCATCAACCAACACTGGAAGACATCACCACCGTCGGGGCTGACGGCGGTCAAGGATAGTAACGAAGCCGGTGCCGTAAAATTGTTGGCCGGTAGTTAAATTGCCGACGACTTCTAATTGTACCTCTCCATTATCAGGGACGGCTTCGGTCAGTTCTGACTTGTCGAAGAAGGCAACAATTCTCACACGCCTATTGGTTTTTTTTCCGTGCTCAAAAACATACCGGAGTTTGGCTTCGATATCGCCGGGATAAAGCAGGAGCGGGGAGTCCTGGTTAATCTGGTTTTTGGATATATCTTCCGGCAACAGTAACCACGCCATTATGAGTTTCTTGCGGCTGTGTCGGATAATTTTTTGCGGTGTTAATTTCATAGAAACTTCTATCGGCGGAATGAACTCGTAAGCACCCATATCGATTCGGCCGTTAATTACGCGAGGGTTGCCGTCGAGGTCGGTTTCGTTAGGTTCAGGGACATAACACGGGTCGCCGGTATCAATACAGAGCGAATGGGGGAGCAAATGATAATCACCCTCAACCCAAAAATCGTCCGTGGTATCTTCCGGCGTACCGTTTGCATCCCAGAAACCAGGGTCGGCGAAACAGGGGTCGGCATCGATATTACCCTCACCCTCCCAGCCACCCTGGATATCGCTATAGGCAATGTTGATTGTCGAGCCGTCGTTGTTCCATATCTCGTTACCACCATTCCAAAAAATACAATTTGTTAGCTTAAGGCTGCTCGGAGACGGATTCGACATCCATGTATTACAGGCTAAAGCACTTCCATTAGATGATAAATTTCCAAAAAATGTGCAGTTATTGACTACCAGATTACTACTGTACTCACAGTAGATTCCACTACCATTCCAATTACCGCTGATTGTGCAGTTGTTGATTGTTAGACTGCTGCAAAGGCACATGATTCCGCCTCCTCTATTCTTAATTATAGCGCAGCGAGAGAGCTTTGGATTACCAGAACAAAACGAAATTCCTCCTCCGATGTTATCGGATATAATACAGTTTGTGATTGTCGGACTACCCGAATCACATCTTATTCCAGCTGCCCAATAATCTGCCCTGTTGCCGGTTATGATACAATTGGTGATTGTCGGACTGCTTTCTTGACAGTATATTCCTCCACTGACATTATCACTATAAGTATATGCTTTTGTAATGGTAAAACCGTCGAGAACTGAATTGCTATCTTCGCCATTTTCGAAACGGAAACCTATATGAGATGAATCTCCGGTTCCCTGGCAGTCAATAATGCAATTATCAGGGCCATTTCCTGAACGGATTGTGATTGCCTTTCCATAAAAGTTTATGTTGTGGTTGCCTTTCCCTGTATAGGTGCCATCTGCGACAATAACCTCACCTGGCTCCTGCACGTGCTCTATCGCCTCCTGAATGTTGTTAAAATGACCTGGAACATAAACGATCTTTTCAGAAACGTGCAAATTTACTATCACAATTCGCGGATTGTTCGCAGCATCCGGACAGCGTATTGCCAGAAGAAAACTGTAGTAGCCCATCATCATACCTTTGGGAGCTACTGTTACGGTAACTTCATCTATTTCGCCTGTGGAAGTACCGCTTTTTGGTGCTACTTTGAGCCAGGGACAATCCTCTATGATTTCCCAATTGAGCATCCCAACACCAGAATTTCTTATTAGCAGCGTCTTTGAGACAACTTCCCGGCTGCCCTGAGTATAAGAAAAGCTGCCTGGAGAAATTGATATTGAGGGTCTTTGAGGAACAAACTCGTATGCGCCCATGTCAGCGACAGCAATCCCATCGGTGTTACCGTCCAGAGCACGCGGATTTCCATCCATATCGGTTTCCGGTAAGCCACCGACAGGCGTATTAGTTCCGGCGTCGATACAATCGGAATCCGGCATAAGGTGGTAATCGTCGGCGAAGGCAAAACAGGGGTCAGTATCGATATTGCCCACACCCGGCCATCCGCCCTGGATGTCGCTATAACTAACGCTTTCAACCGAGTAAATCTGTTCCGGCAAATTATCCCATATGATGCAGTTGGTGATTGTTCCCTCCAAACATACAACGCCTCCACCTCT
>Ga0272442_10004456_pt1 | contig 19164 bp, 16 predicted proteins | sample SSMForm2O_FD_200262 | JGI IMG/M metagenome (GOLD analysis project Ga0272442, IMG submission 200262) | Marine sediment archaeal communities from Little Sippewissett salt marsh, Falmouth, MA, United States - SSM-Form-2O | ecosystem: Environmental > Aquatic > Marine > Wetlands > Sediment ... | reverse complement strand
GACTTAATATGGGCATTGAGATCATATGCAGATCTATCGGCTATGCCCACGCATTCTACCCAGCCAAATCTTTCACTAAATAATTCTGCATCCCAGCATTCTTGTGCATAATGGGCAAGTTCATCGGGTGCATGTTTTCTGAATCTGAATTTCTTTGGATCTATACCAGCAGACATTAGAAATTCCTGTGTAATATACATGTAGTATGCCAGTGCTTGGTTGTTGATTTCCTGGTTTTTCACTGCTTCTTCAATTGATATTTTAATTTCTTTTTTGTTATCAAAGAGATACAATTCTTTGTTCTTGATACTGTCAAAATTAGGGTGTTTTTTATCTTCTGGATCGAAAAAGATTTCAGCCTCGGCCATGGAGAATTCTCTCATTCTTATTGGTCCCTGCCTTGGCGATACTTCATTTCGATAACCTCGTCCAACTTGTATTACTCCAAACGGCAATTTCTCACGTGCATATCTGTATAAAAGATGAAAATTTGTAAATATTCCTTGTGCTGTTTCAGGTCTTAGAAATGCAGCTCTACCTTCACCCGTTCCAATGGTTGTAGAAAACATAAGATTTACAGGATATGGATCTTTTAAAGTGGCACCACAATTAGGACATTTTACCCTTTTATTTTTTACCACATCTTCGAAATTTTCACCATCTTCTATGATGCCTTCCACTTTATAGGATGTTTTACATTTTTTACAATCAACAGTCAGATCAGTGAATTCATCGACATGACCTGAAGCTTTTAGAACTTCATGGAGGTTTATTGTTGGCGTAATTATTTCAACACAGTTATCTTTAAATAGATAAAAACTACGCCATAAATTCTCTATATTTTTCTTAAGACTAGAACCCAGTGGTCCATAGTCATAAAAACCGGCGGCTCCTCCATATATTTCAAAGGACGGGTATATAAAACCCCTTCTCTTGGCGAGCATCATGATTTTATCGTAAATGTCTAGAGGCATAAACTAAAATTCTCCTATTCGTAGTTTTTGAATAGGAATAAGCTACTAGAATTTAAAACATGCAGGCCATTAGATCAATATCTGAAATCATACCGATAAGCCGATCATTGGCATTAACGATGGGCATGTGGCTGATATCATATTTAAGCATGCTTTTTGCAATTTCTTTAACAGTCGTGTTTTTGAATCCTTTTACTACATTAGTTATCATTATATCTTTTATCGGAATCTGCGGTAAAGTAACCTCTGATGTTGAGTAATGCAATCTTACAATATCTCTTATCCCTTCCCAAGTCCATTGATCTTCATCGCCTCCCATTCCCATATCTGTCTGAGAAACGCTTTCACGGATGTGACTAAGTTTAAACAAATCTCCATCTGTTACAATACCGGTTAATTTAAGTTCATCATTTAAGACTGGAAGGGCGTTCTCGTTCGTGATATTAATAATTTCCATTGCAATATTTATAGGAGTATTATGATATGTAGGGACAACAATGTTTGTATAGTAATTTTCAGCTTCCCTCCCATTTTTATCCGAAAGAACTTTTAGTATATCTTTGGGACTTATTATTCCCACAAGATTTTTTTTCTTGTTAATTACTGGAAGGCCATGTATTCTTTTTTCAAATAATAATTTAGCAGCATCTTTAATATCCTGATCATTTGTTACAGTATGTACTTCTTTGCTCATAATTAAAGCAAGTTGTTCCTCATCTGCATTTTTAAAAATGTCCGTCCTTGTTAGAACTCCTACGACTTTTTTTGTGTCCTTCTTCAAAATTGGCATACCTGAGACATTATGTTTTGCAAGTAGCTCCAGAGCACTTTTAACTGAACCAGGAACATATCCAACAATTAATTCTCTCGACATCACTTCTTCTACTTTCATGTTATCCCCCTATCTTTGGATCGAAATATATAAAGTCTTTAAATATTTTTTATCCAGCACTAAAAACTCTGCTGGTGAATTGAGTTTAAGAATATCGGCATCTAGATTTAAAGCTTTCCTTGGAATATATGTTGTCATCTGTAGAAGTTCCCATTTTGTGAACTCTGTAGATATTGACCGTATGTATTTTATCTCATCCAAAACACTAGGTGTGTTCAACATTGCATTATCTGTGCCAATCATTATGTCAATTCCAATTTTTTTCATCATCTTTATATTTGGTTTCAAACCAAAAAATGTATTTGAACGTGGGCATACAACAATTGGGATGTTAGCATCTTTGGCACGAATGAGATCTGACTCTGTAGCCTTAACCATATGAACCAAAAAATCAGGTTTCAAATCAAGAATCAGTTCAATATCCTCTCTGATTCTCTCGCTTGCATGAATTGCAAACGTTTTACCCTTTTTTTTTGCATGTTTTGCAACCTTTTTTAATTCTGAGTAATTCCAGTCCACTATACTACTTGCTCCTATCCCATCTGAATTTTTCAACAGAAGTTTCATCTCATTATTGTCGTATATTAGTCCTTGTGGTCTTGACAGAATTAGGGATGAAACATTTGTATTTTCAAGGGCTTTTTTCAACTGGCTAATCCCTTTGGTTCCGTTTTCTCTAAAATCACAAAAATGAGATACGCCTGTATTTTTCATTTCTCTAATAGACTTTTGCATCCCATCTATTATATCTTCCTCTGAAGCTTGGTTTAATAGTTTATATTTTAATCCATTTGGTGGTGCAACTAGTTCTTCAATTTTTTTTGGAAGTTTTACATCTTTTTCTTTAATAAAAGAATCTCCAATATGCGTATGGGCATTGACGAAGGTTGGAACGATCAAACCATCACATATAGGTTTTCTTGGAGGAGTCCCCACTCCTTTGTCTAATATTTTATGATTATCAAAGCCTATGTATCCTCTCTTAAAACCATCTCTTGTAAGTGTTTTACCACTAACATAATCCATAAAATTCTATAATAAATTTTTATGTTTAAACGTTCTGATTGTTTTGTAATGGTATTATAACTTCTCATGTATTGATTATATTATAGATTGATTTTACGCTAGATATAAAAAATTTTTGCAGAGAGAATATATCTTGGTATAAGGGGCCAAAATATTTCATATTTGTTGATGATTTTCCGATTACTGCTAGTGGTAAAATAAGAAAGGTTTAACTTAGGAATATTGAAAAGACTAATTTAAGAACTAAATAGCGAAATCCTTAAAATTAATGATAAGATTAAAGATCAATATTGAATTTGGAGGTCGTTATTAGATGAAAAAAGAGTTTGGAGAAGAAGACATAAAAATTACAGTAGATTATGATAAATGTACAGGTGCTGGAGATTGTGTTACCGCATGTCCCGTTGAAATATTTGAATTAGTAGATGGAAAGGCAATAGCAGAAAATGTTGGGGAATGTATTGAATGTTGTGCATGTGTTAATGCATGTCCAAATGATGCTATTGAGCATAGTAGTTGCTAATTTTACATAGTTCTTGTTAGATGGTTTCATTTATTCTTTAAAAAACGTAGATGTAATAATTCGTAGTGTTATTGAGATCTGGGCTATTCTTTCAAAATATTTGTCGTAAATATTAAAATTAACACTTTTTCATTAATCTGTATCGCATGCATTGCAGAAAAAGGAAAATATCCCCTTGGATCTCATGATTTTACATAGTCTGCAGGTTTCTGTTATAACAGAATTACCACCATCTTCAATAATTCGCTTGGCAGAGATGTTCATTTCATTTATTATATTTTCATCTATGATTTTGATTTTACCACGTTTTTTGGATAGATACTGACATACTGCTGCAGGCGTTACTCCCATTTTCTTTGCGGTTTCTTTTTGATTCAATCCAAAATTGTTGATTATACATTCAGTGAGTTCCCTTCTTATGACTGGAAGTCCATTCCACATCATAAATTCGCAAGGGGCTTGCCTCATACAATGTCAATCAGTTTGCGTGTATTTATAATTAACGGGTGTTTATTATGTTTATCTAAGTATATTTGATTCTTTAGTTTTTATCCTTTGTATCTGTAAATATTCTTATATACAGCCTTTAATAAAGCATAATATTTAAATATTAACATTACATTAACAATTGTTAATAATTAGAAAGTGTGAGAAACGTTGTTAGTCATATAACTATCAAAAAAAGAAAAAATAAAAAAAAATTTGGATTAGACTAACAGAAAAGTGTAGAACCAAAATTGCAACATAAATGACAGTTAAAAAATAATCTTATTATACTTCCTCCCTTCCATTTTCTCACCATCCTGCACCTCTGGTGTTAGTTTTGTTTCTCCACATCTCCTATTTAAAAAATATGAACATTTTTTCAAAATTATTTGTTGATAATGCTAATAAAGGTAAAACCCCATAATCTTTCATGGATACTAGGATTAGATTCGAAATCAAAATTCTATATTCTGTATATAATTGATATAATTAATAGCATTTAATTTGAAATCAATGGTCCGTTGATATGAATGAATGATTTAGCAAATAAAATCATAACTCTAAAAAACAGTGATATTGGTAAACTAATCAAAAGTAGAATTAAAGAATTTAAAGAGCTAGATAAAAAATCTAACAATGAATTGTTTAAGGAGTTATGCTTCTGCATTTTAACTGCAAATTTTAACGCTGAGAAAAGCATAAAAATTCAGAAAGAACTTGGAGAATGTTTTCTGACAGATTCTAAAGAAATACTTTCACAGAAATTAAGAGAAGGTGGTCACAGATTTCCTAACACAAGAGCGGCTTATATTTCAGAATCAATAAAATGTAAGGATAGTTTGAGGGAGATCGTTCAAATTCATGATGGAAATGCATTAAGGGATTGGATTGTTGAAAATGTTAAAGGTCTTGGATACAAAGAGGCAAGTCATTTTCTTAGAAATGTAGGTTTTGACGATTATGCGATTATTGACTTTCATATAGTCGATCTTCTAGTGGATTATAAACTGATTGAAAAACCTAAAACTATTACGAAAAGAAAGTATATGTTAATTGAAAATTTATTGAAGAAACTAGCTATAAAAACAGATCTTACTCTTGCTGAACTTGACTTATATTTGTGGTACATGGAAACAGGCAAAATATTGAAATGATGGATTTGGTTGGTGGGTGTTTAGATGGATAAAACAGATCCCATTTGTGGAATGAAAGGAACCATTAAAGCCCATGGTCATTATTTTTGTTCAGAGGCATGCAAGAGTAAATATCAAAAACAGCATAATATGTCCAATGATGTATCGTGTCCATCATGTAATTCTGTAAAACCAAATAAATGGTATAAAGAACGCCTTTTTATAATTGGAATTGTAGTTATTATTCTATTAACTGTGGGTTATTTTTTACCTTTTTTGAAACCTTTTTTTGATGCTTTCATGGAATATTTAGCTTTGATCTGGTGGGCTTTGTTGCTTGGTTTTCTTGTAGGCGGTATCATCGACTATTTTATTCCTAGAGAATATATTGAAAAATATTTATCTAGACACCGAAAAAGAACCATACTTTATGCGATCATATTTGGCTTTCTGATGACAGCGTGTTCTCATGGAATCTTGGCAATAGCGATGGAGTTGTATAAAAAAGGAGCTAGCACTTCTGCGGTTGTTGCGTTTTTACTAGCATCACCATGGGCAAACCTTCCAATTACTGTTCTACTCTTTGGTTTTTTTGGCTTTGAAGCTGCATTTATTATTGTTTCTGCATTGTTAATTGCAATTACAACTGGTTTAATCTATCAAGGTTTGGAGCGAAGAGGAATGATGGAATGTAGTCATTGTAAGCAGGGGGAAGACATGCCAGTATTAACTGATTTCTCCATAATTAAAGATGTAAAACGAAGATGGCGGGAATATGATTTTACAGCAAAAAACAATTTAGATGCAATAGAAGGAACGATTAAAGGGTCTTGGTCACTTACTAAAATGGTTATGTGGTGGCTTTTAGTTGGAATGCTTATGGCTGCATTTGCAAGAGCATATGTTTCTCACAATTTATTTATAACATATATGGGACCAACTTTATTGGGGCTCGTTGTGACCCTTTTATTTGCAACAATTATAGAAGTGTGTTCTGAGGGTAGCTCCCCGCTCGCCTTTGAAATATTTAATCAGACTGGTGCATTTGGAAACAGTTTCACGTTTCTTATGGCTGGAGTGGCAACAGATTATACTGAGATTGGACTTATATGGCACAACATCGGTAAAAAAGCTGCACTATGGTTACCAATTATTACAGTTCCACAAATACTTATTTTAGGATATTTATTCAATATGTTCATTTAAATATTCCAAGGGCTCATTTTTTTGCAAATATAATTGCTTAATCAATCCTTCGACTGTTGACGAATTTTTCTACCTAAAGGTTTTTAGAGGATTAGTTTATCACGAGTTTGGTGATTTGATTGGATTTCAACCTTGCAACTGAGCAAAAAATGTTTCAAAAGGTTATTAGAGAATTTTGTGAAAAAGAGATAAAACCAATTTCTGAGAAAATTGATAAGGAAGAGTACTTTCCATGGGAACTTTATAAGAAAATGGGTAAAATGGGACTTATGGGCATGACAATTCCTCAGAATTATGGAGGGGCTGGCATTGATCGTGTCAGTTATATGATTGCTCTTGAAGAAATTTCACGTGTTTGCGGATCTACTGGACTTACTGTTGAGGCTCATAATTCACTTGGTGTCGGTCATATTTATGAGAAAGGTAATGAAGGACAACGTAAAAAATATCTTCCTAAGCTTACTAACGGAGAGGCAATTGCTGCATGGGCACTAACAGAACCTAATGCTGGCTCTGATGCAGCTGGTGGACAAACAACAGCTTTTCTTGATGGGGATGATTGGGTTTTGAATGGCACAAAACAGTTTATCACAAGTGGAAATATCGCTGAGGTTACTATAGTAATGGCAATGACCGATAAAAAAAAGGGAGCTAAAGGTATTAGTGCGTTTATAGTAGAGAAAGACACACCTGGTTTTAAGGTGGGACAGCTGGAAGATAAACTAGGTCTCAGGGGTAGCAAAACAGCTGAGCTAATAATTGAAGATTGTAGGGTTCCGAAAGAGAATATGCTTGGTGAAAAGGACATGGGTTTCATTGGTGCAATGAATATTCTTGATCGTGGTCGTACTGCCATCGGTGCAATGTCTGTTGGTATAGCCCGAGGCGCTCTTGAGGATAGTATTGAATATGCACAACAGAGGAAACAGTTTGGACGTCCAATTGGAAAATTCCAAGCTATCCAGTGGAAAATTGCTAATATGGCTACTGAGATTGATGCCGCTCGTTTACTTGTTTATCGTGCTGCATTCATGGAAGATCAGGATATTCGATTTACCAAGGAGGCTGCCATGGCTAAGTTGTTTGCATCTGAGATGGCTATGCGAGCAACTAGAAATGCAATACAGGTTTATGGCGGATATGGTTTTACAAGAGACTATCCTCTTGAGAGATATTTTAGGGATGTTAAACTCTGTGAAATTGGCGAAGGGACCTCCGAGGTTCAGAGGATGGTAATAGCTAGACAATTAGGTTTGTAAAATTGTATTTGGGGCAAAAATATGATTAAAGAGGCAGCAGGTAAGAAAGACAGATATGACGAATTGTATAATAGTTTCAAATGGGAGATACCTAAGCATTATAATTTTGGTTTTGACGTTGTGGATAAATGGGCTGAAGATAGAACTAAACTTGCTTTGATTTCAATTGATAGAAGCGGCAAGAGAGATCGATATCATACGTTCTATGATCTAAAAGTCGCATCGAATCAGTTTGCAAACGTTTTAGGAGATATGGGTTTGAAGAAGGGTGATAGAGTTTTAGTAATATTGCAAAGCATACCTGAGTGGTATATTGCTCTTATTGGGATGTTTAAAATTGGCGTTGTTCCAATGCCAGGTACCGTTCTTTTAACGTCTAAAGATATTGAATATCGTATTAATCGTGCTAAAGCATGCATGGTTATTACAGATATGGATCATGCTGATCGGGTTGATGCAGTTCGTGAGAAGTGTCCAACATTAAAACATGCTATGCTTATTGATGGAAAAAGAAAGGGTTGGTTTAACTACAGTAATAAAATGGAAGAAGCTTCTCGTGAGCTTTCTACAGAAAAAATTGGAAAAACTCTTTCTAGTGATCCTATGCTTATATATTTTACCTCTGGAACAACAGGTCATCCAAAGATGGTTCTTCATACTCATAGTTATCCACTTGGGCATGAGGTTACAGCAAAGTTCGCCCAGGCCCTTACCAAGCATGATCTTCATTGGACCGTTTCTGAGACGGGTTGGGCAAAGGCCGCATGGGGTAAACTTTTTGGTCAGATGATTGTTGGTGCTACTATTATTCAATGGGAACTGCCTGGTCGTTTTGATGCAGATGGACTTTTGAGAGAGATGGAAAAATATGGCGTAACAACATTTTGTGCTCCTCCGACAGTATATCGTATGCTCATTCAGATGGATCTTTCGAAATATAATCTCAAGCTTCGTCATTCTATGAGTGCAGGTGAACCATTAAATCCAGAAGTCATTAGGATTTGGAAGGATGCTTTTGGTTTGGAGATCTATGATTTCTATGGACAGACTGAAACGGTATGTGTGCTTTCTAACTATCCGTTTATGCCAATAAAATTTGGATCGGTTGGTAAACCAACACCGGGTCATGATGTACGTATTGTTGACAATGATGGAAACGAGTTAGGGCCTAATGAAGAGGGTAATATTGCCTTGTATCTTGGTGATGAGCGGCCTCCTGGTCTTTTCAAGGAATATTGGAAAGATAAAGAGATAATGAAAAAGTCATTCAGGAATAATTACTATTATACTGGAGATCAAGCATACAAAGATGAGGATGGATATTTCTGGTTTGTTGGAAGAGATGATGATGTCATTAAGTCGTCAGGATATCGTATTGGACCATTTGAGGTTGAATCAGCATTGATGGAGCATGATGCCGTTGCAGAATGTGCAGTTGTTGGTGCTCCAGATCCTAAAGGCGTGAGAGGAATTGTGGTGAAGGCAGTTGTTGTACTTTCTAAAGGGTACAAACCATCGGAGGCACTTACAAGAGAGTTGCAGGAACATGTGAAAAAGACAACGGCTCCTTACAAGTATCCACGTGTAATAAAGTATGTTAGTGAACTTCCAAAGACAATTTCAGGAAAGATACTGAGACGTGAATTGAGGAAGAGTTAAAGCTCTTTGTTCACTATAGCTTTATCTTCAGATGTTTACAGATAGGATATAGTAGCTGTAAATATTATGTTGCCGAGAAAGAGGGATTCATGAATTTCATTGAAAAGAATTGGAGTAACTGTTGCTATTGTTTTTACTCGCAATTTTTCCTATTGTCAGATTGAAAATTGGTGAATTTTTTTAATGTAATTTTTTGCTAAATTTTCCTAGCTTTACAATAAAATGTTTATAGCTTCTACATTGAATAAGACTAAAATAAAATCAATTAATTACTTCTTTATCTATCAATGGATAGTTATCCTGGCCATTACTAGATATGATGTATGGGGTATCTCCAATTACATCGCCATCTGTATCTGTTCCGTTGTAATCATCCCAATAGTTACCTATGCCTATTTTTTCGTTGTCCCATTGGTTATTGCCAACAGAATCTTCAGCGTTCCAGATGCTGTTGTTGCTAAAAACATTGTAAAAAACAGTGTTATATCTTGCGCTACAGCAGAAATACATCCCTTTTTGGTTATCTGTGAATTGATTTCTAAAAACTTCATTATTTTTTGAGCTTTTAATGCGAAGACCGCAGGAATTGAATAAAAAGATATTGCCAAAAATTACGCTATCTGAGACGGAATTGAGATAAATGCCATAGCCACTGTTTGACAAAAAAGTATTTTGTGAAAAATTATTATTTTGTGAGTATGTAGAGTATATACCATAACTGTTATCAGAGATATTGTTGTCATATATGATGTTGTTATTTGAATGGATGCTTATGCCTGCTGCGTTGATTCCGCTTTTTTTAATGGTGAAACCACTAATGTTTGTCTTGCCTTCCTCAGAAATGTATATTACATCTCCTGAATTATTACCATCAATGATTGTTGTGGCAGCATCTTCTCCTATAATGTTGATTGTCTTGTTTATAACGATGTTTTCGTAGTATATACCGCTATAAACAAAGATTGTATAGTTTTCAGCGGAAGCGTTGATTGCATCTTGGATATTTTTGTAATTTGAGCTTCCACTATGACCTACATAAATTATATTTGATTGAACTTGGTAGTTTTCTTCTATACATCCACTTATAGCAACAACGATTAGTAGTAAAGTAATACTAATAGTTAGTTTCGGTTCTTTCAAGATATGTTCACTGTGAAGGAAATACTGTATACTTATATAAAACTTTTATAAAAATGGGAGTCATCCTAAATGTTTCTTCGTAGGAAGGAGTAATCGGAGCGCGGATTGTCTCATTGATAAATTCGTATCAAAGAGTTTTGTTTAAAACTAATTGAAAAATTATTCTTGTTGTTGGTACAACTATCATTTTTTTTATGTTGCCATATTGGAATTTGATGGTTTTTTTTCCTAAGCTTCCAACTATATCAGTCCTTTTTTTAAACTCAAATCAAGGCGGGGAACTGTATCAAATTTTTTAAGTTCTTCTGGTTTGATCCATTTATATTCAGTATGTTCCCAATCTAATTTTATATCTGGTTTTTTTTTTAATTCTACTTTAGCGGGATGAACAATCCATGTTTTCTTAGCTTTTTGGTCTCTAAATTTAAAAATCTCTCCTAAACTATGTGATAAAATATTATCTTTCTTTATACCTATTTCCTCTTGTATTTCATCCATTATTTTTTCAATGAGCGGTTTAGTTTCGTCAAGATAGCCTGTGACGGTATTCCATTTTCCTGGGTAGTTACCTACTCTATTACTTCTCTTCAAGATTAAAATTTTATCTTTGTATTTTATGAAAACTGTTAAGACAAGTGATGTGTCAGAATTGGTGTAATTAATTCTTCCATCTGGAAATATTGGTAGTTTTTCAGCGAATTCGCTTATCATTTCTATTATTTTCTGTTCTTGGTTTGTCATAATTGATAATGGATTATGAGATTGGTATTTAAATCAGCGTATAGATAGATTGAATCAGAATGGGATTTCTCTATTTTTCCATTTTAAACAATATTATTATTATAGGAATATTTAAGTCATAATAATTTATTACATATTTGGAGATATTTTGTTAAAGAGGGCGTTAGCCATTAAAATTGTTTTTATTCTGTTATTTCTTGGTTTAGCGTTTGTACCAGGGTTTCATGCCTATAATAAGTCAATTTTTGTAAATACTGTCTATGTTAATAATGACAACATTGAGGGTCCCTGGGATGGTACAAAAGAGTTTCCTTATAAGCATATTCAGGATGCGATAAATGCAGCAACTCAAGGGGATGCTGTATTTGTTTACAATGGAACGTACTATGAGAATGTTGTTGTTAATAAATCTATTTTTCTGGTTGGTGAAGATAGGAACAGTACGATTATTGATGGCAATAAGAGTGGAAATGCTGTATGTGTTTCTGTGGATTGGGTTAATATAAGTGGATTTACTATAAGAAATGGAGATTTTAATGGAGATGTAGGTCAGAATAATTGGTTTTATGCAGGAATTCGCTTAACTGCTTCGAATTCCACTATAAATGGGAATATTATATGTCATAACAGGCTTGGGATATTTGGTAAAAAGGCTACAGATATCACTATTTTTGATAATATTTTTATTGGCGATGGTATAACTTTTTCTTTGTATGATAACGAAACAGAATCTGTCCCTTTTTGCGAAAAATATTTCATTCATAATATTTATGATAATATGGTCAACGGAAATATCTTATATTACTATGAGAATCAACAAGATTTTATTGTTCCTGAAGACGCAGGACAGATTATTGCTGTTAACTGCAAAAATATGATAATATGTAATGAAATTTTAGTTAATGCAGACTTTGCCTGTATGCTTGTTAACTGTTCTAATTGTTTAATACAATGCTCCAATATTTCCTTGGGAGATGGAATGTTATGGTTAATACATTCTGATAACAATACAATCCAGTACAATCGTATTTTAAACAATTTTGAGGGGATTTGCCTCGACTGCGAATCAACAAAAAACATTGTTCAGTATAACGACATTTCAAACAATCATGCTTGTGGTATAATTGTAGAGGATAATAGTAATTACAATAAAATCTATGAAAACAACTTAATGAATAATAAATATCAAGCCGCTTTCTTATTTAGCCATGCTAATAAATGGAGGCAGAATTATTGGAATGATTCAAGAGCTCGTCCATATCTTATTCCTGGAAAAATCAGTATATTGAATAAAGAAATCGATTGGATTAATTTTGACTGGCGTCCATCAAGAAAACCTTATGACATCAGAGTCTTACTGGAAGTAGGGCCATATACCCAAAATGTTACGAATAACAGCATAACAATTGTGTGGGAATCAAGCATTCCAACAATCAACAATATGGTAAAATATGGTGAAAATACAAGCGATGGATATATAGAATATGGATCATCTTGTACTATACATCATGAAATAAAAATAAATCCTCCTTTTAAATCTGGGCATTATAAAGTGGTTTCGGATGGAATAGAAAGTGGAGATTTCGAATTCGAACTAGCTAGTCATTGTTATAGTACTCAAGAATTCAAGTGCGTGATATTTGGTGATAGTAGAGGAAAATGGGATAACTATTTACATGCAACAGAAGTTGCAAATGCGGTTAACGCTGAGTCTCCAAACTTTGTTATACACGGTGGAGACATGGTAGATGATGGTAGAGTTCAGGTGCAATGGGACAGTTGGCTTGCATTTATGAGGCCTTTAATGCAAAACTCCACTTTATTTGGGGTAATAGGAAATCATGAGCGAAAATGCAACCGTTATTATGAAATTTTCTCTCTTCCAAATAATGAAATGTGGTATAGTTTTGATTATGGGCCATGTCATTTTATAATACTTGACAATTATGAACCTTGGAACGTTGACTCATCGCAATATAAGTGGTTAGAAGATGATTTGTCTTCAACTAATTTACCTTTCAAGTTTGTTTGCTTCCACGAGCCTATTTATTGTAGTGGGGGACATAGCCCTAGGACTGATGTAAGGTCTGTATGGGAACCTATATTAAACAAATACAATGTTAATTTGGTCTTTCAGTCCCATTGTCATTATTATCAACGTACCAACGACATTAACGGAACAACCTATATAGTTAGTGGAGGGGCTGGAGCACCTCTATATACTCCAAATGATGCATGGTTTGTTAACAATAGTCAGAAAACATATCACTACTGTGTTTTAGATGTTTCACTGGCAACAATGGAAATTACGTTCTCAGCAAGATATGTTAATGGAACTACATTTGATGAGTTTATAGTTATTCCAGTTGTTGCATCATAAGAATTGTATGGATACTACCAAATAAGTGAGTAAGCTTGGTAGCTAAACTATTGTAAACCCTAGTTAAACAATTAAAATGTATTATTGGCTACGCCCCGCATAATTTTCCGGTCAGAATTATCTATTATTTGAAATATGAAAACATTAATCCAGTCGAATTAAAAATTTATTCTAGTTGGGAAAAATCGTTTTTCAAGTTTTTTATATATTTATCTTTGATATCTTTAAATTTGAGATCAAGGTAGTAATCACTAGAAATCGCAAAATTATGTTTCAGATTGCCGTTGGAAAATTCGCCTCTCAATTCCTCTATAACCTTGTCAAAAAGGGAGTCTGTTGTTTTGTGGATTACTATATCAATAAAATCCTCTATATCTGGATTTTCATCCTGATTTTCATACCATTTCAAGGCTTCTTCCAAGATTTTATCCTTCATTTTTCCCGCCTTCAGCAATTACTATTATAACAATTAACTCTTTATAAATTATGTCTCTATCTTTTATAGCAATGTTGGCAAAATCAGCGATGAAATAATAAAAATAATAATCAGGAGAAATTGCATTTTGTGTGTTTTTATTTTACATTCTGAATACGCCAGGTTTCCAGTTTGGAATTGGGGCGTTAAGTGATGCTGAAATGCCAAGTCCCAGTAGTAATCGTGTATTCACAGGGTCAATTATTCCATCATCCCATATTCGAGCCGTGCTATAGTAGGGGTTACCCTCTTTTTCATATTTGTTCAAAATGGGCTCTGTTATTGCTTTTTCCTCTTTTTTGGTCATTTCTTTGCCTTTTCGCCATAGCTGGTCTTTTTTAACGGTCAACAGAACACCTGCTGCTTGTTGACCACCCATCACTGAGATGCGTGCATTGGGCCACATCCATAATTGTCTTGGTCCATAGGCTCGTCCGCACATACCGTAGTTACCCGCTCCAAATGATCCGGCGATTATTACAGTAAATTTAGGAACTTGGGCAGTTGCTACAGCACTTACCATCTTGGCGCCGTCTTTTGCTATTCCTCCTGCCTCATATTTTCTTCCAACCATGAATCCGGTTATGTTTTGTAGAAAAATTATCGGTATTTTCCTTTGACAACACATCTCGATAAAATGTGTGCCTTTTAGTGCCGACTCAGAAAATAAGACTCCATTGTTTGCGAGTATGCCAGCAGGATATCCCATTATATTTGCAAAACCACAGACTAGAGTTTCACCATATAATGCTTTAAACTCATGGAATTTTGAACCATCTACAATCCGGGCGATGATTTCTCTAATGTCAAATGGTTTTCTTGGATCCTTTGATATTATCCCATATATCTCCTTGATATCGTATGCTGGTTCCTCAGGTTTTTTAATATCCAACTGTGTTTTCTCAGGTCTGTTTAGATTTTCCACGATGTTTCTTGCCATATGTATTGCTTCCGGATCATCGTGAGCGTAATGGTCTGATACTCCACTTTCTCGACAGTGAACATCTGCACCACCTAAATTTTCTGCGGTTACTTCTTCACCAGTTGCTGCTTTGACAAGTGGTGGTCCGCCAAGGAAAATAGTACCAGTTCCTTTTACAATTACTGTTTCATCTGACATTGCAGGAACGTATGCTCCACCAGCCGTACATGAACCCATTACTACCGCTATCTGCGGTATGCCCATAGCTGACATCGTAGCCTGATTATAGAAGATCCTCCCAAAGTGCTCTCTATCTGGAAATACTTCATCTTGCATAGGTAGAAATGCACCACCAGAATCGACCAGATATATACATGGGAGTTTATTATCCTTAGCGATTTCTTGAGCTCTTAAATGTTTCTTGACAGTCATTGGATAATATGTCCCCCCAGTAACTGTTGCATCATTGGCGACAATTACAACCTCTCTCCCATGTATAATCCCAATACCAGTAACCATCCCAGCGCAGGGCGACTTGTCTTTATACATACCATATCCTGCAAGTGAGTTAAACTCCATAAATGGGGTATCAGGATCAAGAAGCGCATCAATACGTTCGCGGGCAAGCATTTTATTTCTTGATTTGTGTAGTTTTATTTTTTCTTCACCGCCACCCTTTGCCGCGATTGCAATTTTATCTTTAAGATTTTTTACAAGTTTTTCATAATGAGCAAAATTTTCTTTGTACTCCTTGCTGGAATTATTTACATGACTTTCAATAACATCCATATTTTAATCCTCCTTATTCTTTGTGATTTCTACGGTATTTTGACCGATTTCAATTTGATCCTTCTCTTTAAAGTTAACTTTTTTTACCTTACCACTATACGGAGCTCTTATTAGGTATTCCATCTTCATGGCTTCAATAATCATAAGAACATCTCCTTTTTTGACCTTATCTCCATCTTTTACCTTTATACTTACTACTTTGCCGGAGATTGGTGAATTGAGATTGCCTTCCTCTTTTTTCTTGGTTTTCTTTGCTCCAGTTAGCTCAATATTTCTAACCTTAAATACATCCCCTTCCACAAATACGAACTTGTCTTTAGCTCCTTTGGTGATAACGCATTTAATAACTCTATCTCCAAGTTTTATTTTTAGATGTCCAGGTTTTATTTCATCTGCTTCTACCTTATACTCTGTATTGTCATATGTTACATAATACTGATCTTTTCTACATTCAACTGTTACATTATACACATGATTTTCATGCTCGTAATTTATAAACATTTAAGAATCAACTCCTATTCTCCATCTTCCAACATGTTTCCAGGGTGAATGTGGATCAGATTCCTTGTATCTAACAATCTCTTGAGCCTTAGTATGCATCGAGTCGTATACTGCAAGAGCAATGAGTGCTTCAGCAGGTAAACCTTTCTTGGAACTTGTCCAATCCTTAAAGCGATTATCAATAAAATGAGTGGTTATGTTTCCCTTTTTAAACTCGTCGTTATTAATCACCTTTTTTAGGAAAGATATGTTCGTTGTCACTCCTAAAACTACATAGCGTGATAGTGCCCATATCATCTTTTTTATGCATTCTTCTCTGTTTTCACTACTTACTATTAGTTTAGCAAGCATCGGATCGTAATATGGAGTTATCTTCATACCTGTATGAATACCAGTATCATTTCTTACGTTAGGTCCAGTGGGCGATTCTACTTTTGTTAATGTTCCAATGCTAGGTAGAAATCCGTTTGATGGATTTTCGGCGTATATACGACATTCAATGGCATGTCCACGTTGGATCAAATCTTCTTGTTTAAGTGTAAGTTTCATGCCACTGGCAATTCTCAGTTGCCATTTAGCAAGATCGATACCAGTGGTCATCTCTGTTATTGGATGTTCTACCTGTAGCCTGGTGTTCATCTCCATGAAATAGAATTTAAGGTCACCGTCAACCATGAATTCGACAGTTCCAGCATTTGAATAACCTACGGCCTTTGCAGCCTTCACAGCTGCTTTGCCCATTTGGTCTTGCAAATCTGGAGTCATAATTGGTGACGGTGTCTCTTCTATAATTTTCTGATGTCTTCGCTGTATGGAACATTCTCTCTCGAAAAGATGTATGATGTTTCCATGTTCATCAGCTAATATCTGAAATTCTATATGTCGAGGTTTATCAATGTACTTCTCAAGAAATACAGTGTCATCTCCAAAGGCAGATTTAGATTCTCGCTTTGCACTCTCTATAGATTCTTTGAGCACATCCTCAGAATGAACTATTCTCATTCCCTTTCCACCACCACCAGCAGCAGCTTTAACCAATAGAGGAAAACCAATTTTCTCTCCTTCTTCTAACAATGAAGAGTTATCCTGTTTTATTCCATGATAACCGGGAATTACAGGCACTCCAGCTTTTTCCATTATTTTTTTTGCTGCAATTTTATCTCCCATCAGACTTATAACCTTGGGGCTGGGGCCAATGAATTTCATTTTCTTATCATTGCATGATTTTGCAAAATCAGGGTTCTCTGCAAGGAATCCATATCCTGGATGTATTGCATCCGCACCGACGTCCTGTGCAATCTTTATTATCTTTGGAATATTTAGGTAACTTTCAATAGGTGTTGGGTCTCCAAGATTAACTGTTTCGTCAGCAATTTGGACATGTGGTGCATTATTGTCTACTTCTGAGTAGACTGCTACAGTTTTTACGTCCATTTCCTGACAGGCTTTTATAATCCTTACAGCTATTTCTCCACGGTTAGCTATGAGTACTTTTTCAAACAAAATTATCCACTCCATTTTGTTTTTCTTTTTTCAAGAAATGCGCCGATTCCTTCTTGTCCCTCATCAGAGATTCTTAGTTCGGCTATTTTTTTTACTGTAAATTCTTTATACTCTTCCACATCCATTTTTTGACATTTATCTACCAGGTTTTTTATCTCTACTATGGATTTTGGACCTGAAGAATGAAGCCATTTAACATATTTTTTAATTTCAGCATCAAGATCATTTTCTGATACAACATGATCTATAAGACCAATTTTTTTTGCATATTCGGAGATGAATCGTTCACCTGTCATGAAAAGCCGTCTCATATTGGATAGGCCTATGCGTCTTACAATATATGTTGATATTACTGAAGGTATTATCCCAAGGTTTGTTTCGCTGAAAGCAAATTTTAGTCCAGGGGGTGCTATAGTTATGTCGCATACAGCAACAAGTCCTATCCCCCCTCCAAACGCGTGACCATTGATACGACCTATTACTGGCTTTGGACAGGAATAAATCGTCTCATATAAATCTAATAAAAGTCTACTATCTTGGATGTTTTCTTCCTTGGAATATTTGGCCATACTTTTCATCCAGTTAAGATCGGCACCAGCACAAAAGGATTTGCCATTGCCAGTTAATATAATTGTTCTAATGGTATTATCATACGATAATTCTTTAAAACAACTTGTTAACTCTTTCATTAGTTTCTCGTCCATTGCATTGTGAAATTCTGGTCTGTTTAGTCTTACGGTAACAACGTCTTTTTCTTTGTGTATTTCTAAAGAGTCATATTTCATAATTTCCCTCTAAGGAATTTTATGATGTGATAATAGGATATGAGTTGGCGATGCTAGGCAGAATAAATAAAGGTTTCTAAAGTTTTTACAACAATTGCCGATAAAATCTATTTACCTCTGAAGGTAGGTTTCCTTTTTTCGACAAAAGCTGCAACTCCTTCTTTGAAATCCTTTGTTGCTGCTGACTGTGATGCTGTCTGACTTTCTAGCTCTAGGTGGGTGATCATATCATTGTCTTGGCTTTTATTAATAAGCATCTTTGCTTTACCTATGGCTATTGGCGGAAGTTTTCTAAACTTTGATGCGATTTCTTCAATTGCGTTATCTAATTCATTTGGTTCCACTATTTTATTTATAATTCCAATATCTTTTGCTTCTTCTGCTGTAAATGTCTTTGAAGTAAGTATATATTCACATGCTCTTTGATATCCAACTAGTTTTGTAAAAAACTGCGTTCCACATCCAGGTGCAAGACCTATCCCAATGAATGCTGTACACATTTTCGCTCCTTTTACCGCTATAATAATGTCACATGCAAGCATAAGTGAAAGTCCTGCGCCAAATGCTGCTCCATTGACTGCAGCGATTACTGGTTTTTCCATTGTTCTCATTTCAATTACGCATCTGTGTATAGCTATGGTGAGATCTCTTAGGAATTGAGATTTATCATCTGCAGCATGCATTTCTTTTACGTCTCCCCCTCCACAGAATCCTTTACCAACCCCTTTGATCACGACTGCTCTAATAGTATTTTTGGTGTTGAGGTTTCT
>Ga0272442_10004453_pt1 | contig 19173 bp, 20 predicted proteins | sample SSMForm2O_FD_200262 | JGI IMG/M metagenome (GOLD analysis project Ga0272442, IMG submission 200262) | Marine sediment archaeal communities from Little Sippewissett salt marsh, Falmouth, MA, United States - SSM-Form-2O | ecosystem: Environmental > Aquatic > Marine > Wetlands > Sediment ... | reverse complement strand
ATAACAGGTGTCACCGGTTCTACAGGCCCACAGGGTGATCAGGGATCACCTGGTGTAACAGGTATTACAGGGCTACAGGGCGTTACAGGGCCGCAGGGTGTTACAGGGCCGCAGGGCGTTACAGGTCCACAGGGTTCTACTGGTCCAGCAGGTATAACCGGAGTCACAGGACCGGCGGGTTATGCTGTGCTCGTGATCTCCTCAGCGCAGATCACGTCGAACCAGAACGACTACTCTCCCACTGATTGGAGTACAGCGACCCACGTGCGTCTGAACACGGATGCTTCTCGTGATGTGACAGGTTTCAGCGCGACTGCTGTGATGAAGATCAAGACCATCATCAACGTCGGTTCTAACAACGTTGTGCTGAAGCATGAAGACGCCAATTCATCAGCGACTAATAGGATCTTGATTGCGGGAATGAGTGACCTGACTCTAGGCCCCAACGACGCTGTGTCTTTATTCTATGATCCCACGTCCACGCGATGGAGGGTTGCCTGATGACTTTCCTGCTCAAGCAGTTGACCGGAGGCGGTGCGGGTTCAGTCCTGGTCAAGATCCCGATCTTAGGCTTTTGTGGCGACGCTTCGGCTGCGGAAACCACGTTTACGACGATTGGTGCATTCGCTCTCGACCCGGATGACTATCCAGGCACTTACGAGTTTGAGGCTGTGATCGAGGTGACTGATACCTACACAGCCGAAGTACGCCTGTACGACGTGACAGCAGCCGCCGCTCTTTCTGGATCAACGCTTAGTACGACTTCGGACACGCCAGATATCCAGTCTGCAGCGGTTACCCCAGCTAGTGGAGCGCGTGTCTACGAGGTCCAGCTTCGGGTGACTTCTTCTGGCGGTGTGGCGGTCTGCAAGTTCGCCGTGTTGAAGGTGTCCCAGAACGCCGTGCTCGTGATCTCCCCAGCGCAGATCACGTCGAACCAGAACGACTATTCTCCGACTGATTGGAGTACAGCGACCCACGTGCGTCTGAACACGGATGCTTCTCGCGATGTGACAGGTTTCAGCGCGACTGCGGCTATGAAGATCAAGACTATCATCAACGTCGGTTCTACCGACCTAGTGCTGAAGAACGAGGATTCCAACTCATCCGCTGCGAATCGCATCACTGTACCTGGTGGTTCAGATCTGACTCTCGAAGCGGGCGATGCTGTGAATCTCTACTACGACGCCACCTCGACGCGATGGAGGTGTGTCTGATGGTCGTCCCTGAGGTGGAGCTTTGAGGTAGCATGGCTGTCGTAACTACAGGTGCAGGAGTCACCGTCTCGCTAGGGCCTGTTCTGGGTTGCTGCTGTAGGATTCGATATGGCTGACGTCACGGTGTACTTCAAGATGCGAGCGCTGGACGACACCCAGAGCTACTACGTGACCTGGGTTGTGTCTGGTTCTCCAGATCCTTCCGGAACCTACGCTCCTGAGGCGATTGACGCAGGAAGCGCGATCATAGCTGCTGTGTGGTCTGATCCTCCGACGATTATCATTCCGTCTCCCGGTGGTGGTGGTGGGATCGTGAGGGTAGCTCCGGACTCGAATGATGTGGCGATCTGGCAGCTCAATGAAGCCTCAGCTCCGTTCGCTAACTCGGGTAGCGGCGCTGCTACAGCGATGTCTGTGAGTGCAGGATCGATCACAGGAGGTGAGGGTGAAAGAGGAGAGTTCGGCACAGCGGCTCTGGTTCCGGAAACACTTTGTACGCTCGCCACTTCTACGGCAGTACCAGAGCCAACCCAAGACATCACAGTGTCTTTTTGGATCTTCTTGTTTGAGTATGTCTCATCTGGGAGCTACGGAAGAATACTGATGAAGCAGTCCGATCCAAGCTCGTGGGTAAGTCCTTACTACTCACTCGTACTCTACTTCACCGACGCCCTTGGAACCGGGAGGTCTATAGTTCGGACAGCAACAGGGAGTTCCATCGTTGAGTTCAGTTCTGGAACCGTGCCTTTGTTCCAATGGAACCACTTGGGGTTTACTTACGATGGCACAACCTCTAGGCTCTACCTGAATGGTTCTGAGATCGGGAATAATTCTGACGGTTCTGGCAACATGGATTGGACGGATCATGGATATTGGCTGATAGGGTCCCCCGTCGGACAATCTACCAATTGGATTCACGCCATGTACCAGGACATCAGAATTGCTGATGTGGTTCGTGATGCTGCTTGGTTTGAAGAAGTTTTTGCCAAAGGGTGGGGATGAGGATGACTGGACCTGTTTTAGGAATTCTTCCATAAGGCTTAAAATGATAATGTTTTTGCTGTAGATCATTGCTGATTTGCAGGCGTTTGGAATTTTGGTGGTACTTAATCATAATCTGAATTTATCCCGTTCTTTTTCTCTTACTTCGAGTTTGGTTTTTAGTCCCTGTCCTAGTCCATATTTTTTCCTACCTTGAAGCCATAGAATTAGTCCTTCTGGTTCATCAAAATCTTCAGTCCAATCATCGATAGTGCATAAATTTCTGAGTTCAGTTGGGTCTGAGGTAATATAACGATGGCAGTCCATGGAAATTAATGCCATTTTAATACAAACCGTTTTTTCTTTTATATATCCTGCGTGAGCCGCCCATTTTACATATTGACAATGGCTAAGAAATTTAAACTGGTTGTGAATTCCAAATTTCATTCCATAAATCTCCCAACCTTTTTTACCGGTGAATTCACTATTTTTAAATCGGCCGTAAAAAATTGGATCATGCTTGTTGATTTGAAATATTTTTGTCAAAGCTTCATCAGTAAAATAAGTATCTCCAAATAATATAATAGTGTAATGTTTAGTCCATAAGTTAGTACTACATAATACTTTATCAATAGCATTTACATGTTCTTGAATACCAGCAGTTACATTTACGTTTAGTTTATTTGCTAGTTCTTCAATTTGTTGATCTTGAGTAATAATCCAGATATCATCAGTATATTGGCGACATTGCTTAATGGTACGTACAAGCAATATTTCTTCTTCAATAAATGCTAATTGTTTAGGTACTCCTGTATAATTTCCCCAACGTTGTCCATCTCCTCCACATGGAATGATGACTCTCATATAGATAACTTATATTTTCTTCTTCCTCTTTGCCAATTAATTAAATCTATAGGCTTATCAAAATCTTCAGTCCAATCATCAATAGTATGAAAGTATTTAGATGTTTCACATCCTGTATAATCAAAGCTTTGATTATGAATAGAAGATAGAACAGATTTGATATAGTCAATTTTGCGCTTTGGTTGACCATTGATAATAGCTTGCCTTACTTTTTCGCAGTGATCATTAAGTAGAGAATGATCGGATGGATTGAATTTCAATGCATAGATTTCGGGACAGTCTTTTCTAGTTAATTTACTTGTATGAAAGCGTCCATAAAAAGTAATGATTTCTTTTTCCTTACAAATTATGGTTTGTATGGCTTCTTCAGTGAAGTAAGTGTCACCAAATAAAATAACTGTTGGTGAAATAATAGTCCATAATTTTCTACTGCACATTATTTTGTCAATATAAACTGGATACGAATACTTGATTCCTTGACTTAATCTGACATAGGATGGACAGATATTTTTGATTTTTGGATCTTCAGTTATGACCCAGATATCATTTGTTCCGAATTGTTTACATAGTCTAATAGTTCGTTGTAAAATGAATTCTTCATTAACAGTAACTAGTTGCTTTGGTACTCCTGTATGATTACCCCATCGTTTTCCATTTCCACCGCATGGAATGATGACTCTCATACGGTACGGTACTTATATGTTTGATTGGAAAAATACTGAAGCCATCATCCCGGCAGTGGTGTCTATCGCTGAACGAGCTGATTCTCTGCGCCAATTATTAGTGGATTTGTCTATTCAATGTCCAGGGATTAGTGCTACAGTAATACCACAATGGAAACAGAGCCCTAGATCAAATCCTAGATCAGCATTTGAATCTATCGCCAAGGGTCTTCAAGGCATGTCCAGCCCTTGGGTATTTTATATGGAGGAAGATATTAAGTTATCAACTAAATTTGGAGAATTGGTACCGGAGGTATTAAATAAAATACCTGATGAATGTGGTGCGGTTTCTTTCTTTTCCCCAAATAAAACAGAACAAAAACTGGTACGATTAAATGGATCATCATTAAATGAAGCTGGAGAACCTTTTACTTACGCGCAATGTGTGGCTATGAAATTAAAAGTAGCTTTAGCTTGGAAAAACATGATTTTACCTTGGTGGGATGCTGCTCCCTCTGGTAAAAAACGAGCTCCGGATATGGCACTAGGAGATTGCTGTAAGGATTTAGGATTGAAAATTCTTATTTATTTGCCTAATTTAGTTCAACACCGATGTATAGAATCCGGATTTGGCCATTCTAATCGTCCTAAGTCGTATACATTTATTGATGATTTGAATAATGTTTGATTGGAAAAATACTGAAGCCATTATTCCAGCGGTAGTATCTATTGCTGAACGAGCCAAATCTTTACAACAATTATTGATAGATTTATCTATTCAATGTCCAGGAATTAGTGCTACGGTAATTCCACAATGGAAAAGCAATCCTAAGGCTGATCTTAGATTAGCATTTGAATCGATTGCTAAGGGTCTTCACAAAATATCTAGCCCTTGGGTATTTTATATAGAAGAAGATATTCAATTATCTTCGAGATTTGGGGAATTAGTCCCTGATATTCTAAATAATATGGGTGATGATTGGGGTGCAGTATCTTTATTTTCTTTTAATTCAGATGATGTTCGGATGCTTAGATCCGGAATGCATTACTACAGAATAGATTTGATTTATTCACAATGTCTAGTAATGAAATTGGAAGTGGCGAAAGCTTGGGAAAAATCAATTTTACCTTGGTGGGATAATGCTCCGAAAACTAAAAAAGAGGCTATTGATGCCTCTTTTAGAGAGTGCTGTAAGAATCTTGGATTGAAGGTTTTTGTTTATCTTCCTAATTTAGTTCAACATCGGCTTCTAGCCTCTGGATTTGGTCTTTCTCATCGTCCGAAATCATATGTATTTATCGATGATCTTGACTAGAACTTTCATTTAGTAAGGTTATATCAAATTGGAGACAAACATGGCCGAACTACGTAAAATCACCATTCCCGATCTCATCAAAGTTAATGCCTTGGTTGAAGATGAAAAGGGCAATCAGAAGCGAGAAGTTCAAGATTATACTTTTTACGATTATGTTGGATATTTGATTAATACTCAAGAAGGTTTCAATAAAACTGGACCTGGGATCAGGGCTGGTGTTCGAATAATGAAAAAATTAAGTGAAGCTAAAGAGTCTGAAGATATGGTAAAATCTATTGTTATAGATGAGCCAGATTGGACTTTATTACAGGAAACTTCTGAAGAACCTCCACAGGGGTATCCATTTGGACCGACCAGACTTTTATTGTCGTTTTTGGATGCAATTAACGACGCAGAAAAGGTCTGATGAGTAACGGTGGTGGTTCCTGGGGTACTTCCTGGGGATATATCTGGGGTAGTGGAGGTGCTGTCGGTGCTTCCACTCCTTGTGGTTTTGCATTCCCAATTTATCAAATTCCATTTGGTACTGTATTAGGTCGTGCGGATCTTGATAGATTTACTGGAACCCCGGATACTGGATTTTTAACTCTCGGCACGCAAAGTCCTGGTTTAGTATATTTTTCACCGGCTTTACTTGAAGCTCGCCCGAATAATCAAATAGATATTGATAGTTTTGAAATAACTACTCGGGCTTTTGAGATCTATGCCCAACCAAATCAAGAAAATAATAGACTGTTTAGATTTGGGCCCAATAGTTTATCTCGAACTAATAATGATTTATATAGATCACAGCCCTCTGAATATACTGCTGTTGGAATATTAACTCAGACTTTACCTCCTGGACCAACTGTCGTATACGGAATATTTTAACTTTTGATTCAGAGGAATTAAAGAAATGTTTAGAAAACCTGCGAAAATAGAACGCTTCAATCCAATGAGATCAGCAGTCGTGGGTTTTGCGATGACTGCTTCAGACACGTTCCCTACTTATAAAGGTGAGATTTTCTGGGAATTAAGACATAAAGATGGTCAGATTGAGAAGGGACACTATCAGAATTTAGTTACTTTAGATGCTGGAGTTCTTCTGGCTCGTTTGATGAAGAGTCCTACTACTCCTAATGTGTCTGAGCCTGCTCATGGAGTTTTTGCATTGGCGGTCGGGACCGGGGATGTAGGTTGGGACCCTCTAAATCCTCCCCCAGCTACTAATACTCAGCGGTCTCTTTATAATGAGCTAGCTCGAAAACAAATTGCTAGTACAGATTTCATTACATCGACTGGAACCATTAGTGGTGTTCCAACCAATAAAGTAGATTTCACGACCATATTTTCTGAGTCCGAAGCGGTCGGAGCTTTGACAGAAATGGGATTGCTCTGTGGGGATGTAAATTCAAATATGGCAGTACGGAATCCTATTTTGCCTGCCAATGGAACTTACGATACTACCGTAGATGTAACTGGTAAGGATATTTTAGTTAATTATATAACGTTCCCAGTAATCAATAAGCCGGCCACGAGCACCTTACAATGGACATGGCGCTTAACTTTTTAATTAAATGTAATTTTATGAATGCATATTGATGAATTAAAGCAATATTTAAATTTAGAAAAGACTAAACAAGAATTTGGTGAACCTAAAAATAACAAATCAATAGTATATGTGATTTGTGAGGATTGCCAATTAGACAGACAAATTACAATCCAGTCACTTAAGAATAAACTTAGGTTAGATCGGGGGACTCGTTGTAATGCTTGTGGTACAAGATTTTCTTGGACAAATCCTGAAAGAAAAATTAGACAACAGCGAGTTTGGAAAGATCCGGAGTATAGAAAGAAACAATCTAAAATTAGGAAGAAACAATGGGAAAATCCTGAGTATCAGCGCAAACAAGCTACTAAGACTGAGGCACGCAAAAATGACTCTTCATATCAAGAAAGGATGTCTCGTCAGTCTAAAAAGCAATGGGAAAGGCCTGAATATCGAGAAAATCAGATAGAAATCCAAAAACAATTATGGAAAACTGAAGAGTATCGAAAAAATCAAAAAGCATTTAAGACTGAGGAATTTAAAAGAGGTCAATCTGTAAAACAGCAACAAGTATGGCAAGATCCTGAATATCGAGAAAATCAATCTGTAAAACAGCAACAAGTATGGAAAAGACCTGGATATAGGAAGCATCAATCAGCAATTCAAAGTCGAATTTGGAATAATCTAGGATATCAGGAGCGGCAGTCAAAATTACAAAAACAGGTATGGCAGAATTTTGAATATCGGAAGCATTTTGAAGAAATTTGGGGAAGTGAAGAATATCGAGAAAAATTATCTAAATCTTTAACAGAAAAATGGAAAAATCCGGAATTTAGAAAAAGAGCTTCTGAAGCTGCAAAAGAAAGGTGGAAAGATCCGGAATTAAGAGAAAAACTTTCTATTGCAATTAAAAAGATGTGGGAAAGGTCTGAATATCGGGAAAAACAATCACGGGCTCAAAAAAGAAAATGGGAAGATCCTGAGTATCTAGAAAAAATGGTACAAGCCAGGTCTTCCCAACTCGGAAGAAGATCTTCTATTGAAAAAATTACTGAACAAATTCTTGGTTTAATTGGAGTTAATTATGAAATAGAAGTTCCGATCGGTAAATATAGATTCGATTTTTACGTACCCGAACATGATTTATTCATAGAATGTCAGGGAGAATATTGGCATTCTATAGAAGGAAGACCTGCTCGAGATGCGGCCAAGTTCACTTATTTTGAAAAGGCTCAACCTGATTCTCAGATTTTATATCTTCATGAACGTGAGTTCTTAAATCCTGATTTAATAAGACGAAAATTGTTACTCTCCATGTTTGGGGACGGATTCAACTTTATTCAAAAAGAATTCAAATTTTCCGATCTGGCTATCCGTAAATTTGAACGGAAATCTAAAGAACCTCGTTTGTTCTTAAATTCATTTCATTATGCCCAATTCGGCAGGTCAGCTAAAGTAATTTACGGGGCTTATTTGGAGGATGAATTAGTTGCAGTCTGTAAATTTACTACTCCGGTTAGGAAAGAAGTTGCAACCTCGATGGACTATGCCTATTCAGAAGTCCTGGAATTAGATAGATTCTGTATTCATCCGGAATATCAAAAGAAGAATCTTGCTTCTTGGTTTATCTCTCGATGTTCCAAATTAATATTTCAAGAATATCAAATTAAATGTCTGGTGTCATTTGCTGATTCAACTTATGGACATTTCGGGACGATTTATAAGGCTGCTAATTGGGAAGAGATAGGAAAGATTCGACCTGATTATCATTATGTTAATGATGATGGGTTCATCCTACATAAGAAAACCTTATATAATCATGCAGTGAAAATGGGTAAGAAAGAGAAAGAATACGCCGAAGAATTTGGATATCGAAAGGTGTTTGGTAAAGAAAAGATTAAATTTGTGAAAAAGATTCAATTGTAATGTTAATTGTGAAGAATATGTTTAAAATTCAACGTGATTTAAATAATGGGTGGGAAAATCTGAAAACATTTGAAGAAATTTGGACTGCTGCTTTAAATTATAAAATACAGCATCCTAAAGAACGTATATTACCTAATGATAATCCGTCTAATAAATTGGTTGGATTTTCTACATCAGATTCAAATAATTGCTGGATGTGTCCAGAGGATTCACATACTGAATTTTTGCAGAAAACAATTGAAAATGTAGGTTTTATTAATCTTGAAGATTTTCGTTTAGCTACTGCAAGTGCTATTACACAAGGCATTAAGTTTGAAGATTTTGACTACGAAAACTGGCATCTTTTATGTAATGTGCATTTAACTTGAATGTATTTTTCTTCATGATAACGGCTGAAGAATACCTTAAGCATTATTGTAAAGAAAATAATATTAATTGGAATAAGCTTACTCGAGCTGAACAATTTATGTTAACTAGAAAAATTCCTTGTACTATTCGTTGTTTTAGAGTGGGTGGACCTGTCGATCTAGATGAAGATGGGACTTGTCCTGAATGTGGTGCAATTTGGTTAGCTGATGTTATGGAATCATGATTGTTGACATCCACAGGTGTCATCGGATTCCATGTAAAAATAAAGTAACTTATTATGTTAAAGTCACCTGGCCTTATCGATTTATGGATAATCAACGTATCATTGGAGTATGTAGCCAGCATAGATACACTGGAATATTTGGTGCATCTAAACATGATATTGAAGAAATTGGTAAGGAAGAAGCTTTTGTTTATGAAATCATGGAATCTTAAATGAGACGATTTCTTTTACGACGTGATAAGGATGTAACCGGAATTTCCGGTACCGGAGTGATAGCCGAAGGTGTTATATTTGATGAAAAAGGAAAACCTGGGGAAGGAAAAGTTGTGCTTCATTGGCGCACATCAACATCTTCAATAGTTATTTATGAAAGTTTGGATGGAATAAAGAAAGTTCATTGTCATAACGAAAATACTAAAATTGTTTGGATAGATTGTTGTAAAACTTGTATTCATCTACAATGGTATGACGATAAAGGTGGTCAATGTTGGGGAACTTCATGTCCTGTGTATTATGAAGACTCATGTCCTGTGTATCAATCTTCAATTCATCCTGAAATAATTGTGAAAACAGTGATGGAATCATAATTTTAGGAAAGCTGTCTTTTTGTTTTTTGTCTGCAATTAACGTGGACGGATAGGGTAAAAGCTCTCGCCCCCAAGAGCTTACCCAACACAGCCCTATCCGTCCCTTGTATTATTTTTATTGATATCTATGTCGCACTATTTTAATTCATTTGAGGAAATGTGGGATGCCATAATTGATTTTATTTCCCATAATCCAGATGCTGTAATTTTATGTAATGATGATCCGTCTTCAAGAAAAATTGGATATTGTGCATACGCTTACAATAAAATTAATACATATTGGACGATGGATGTTAAACCATATAATGCTTATATCTGTAAACATTTTAAATCGGATCAAGATGTCAATCCGACTGTATTTAATATTCGTTTGATATCAGCGGCAGCACTAAATCAAGGGATAAAACTTGAAAATTTTGATCCTGAGAATTGGCACCTGTTGTCTGATATTCATTTAACTTGACATAATTTCATTAACTTGACATAATTTGCATTTAGGATGATGCCCTACAAATAAGTCGGCTACAATTTCTTTGCATTCTGGACATGGATATGAAGTGATTACAAAACCTCCACCACTGACTATGACTTCCAATTCATTCTTATTTTTAATTACCACTACTTTAGATACATCCATTTCATAGTTGATTGATAAATCAAGAGTTCTAATTATACGATCATGGATTGTTGGAAATTCCCAGCTTTTGGGTACTATAATATCATTGTTAGGTATGGTGGAAGCTAAATTTTCTTGAAATTCAACTTGGATTTCCCCGTGTTCATACCAAATTTGCCCTTTTTGGTCTAATCTGTAACCAAATTCATCTAGCATCTTGTAAATTCTATTTATTTCTTGATGTGATTGGGTCCAGAGATACTGCATTAGTTTATTCATATTACATTTTAATGTGATTTGTATCAGATGTGGGACCCATCTTTGGATATCTGAAAATCCGGTCAAATGTCCGTATTGCAAAACCTTAAATTATCCTGCTCCAAAGCCTGAATTCAAATCTCAGACTAGACCTGAATATTACCAAGCTAAACGCGAAAAATATAGCCCACAGAATCAAATTAGACGATCTCTTCCTCAACCCCCAACGGTTGGGCTCGGAGACGCTGTGGAGATGGTTACCCGAGCTATAGGGATTAAACCTTGCGGGGGATGCAAAAAACGCAAGGAGACGTTTAACAGGGCCGTCCCTAATATACGTCGTCCTTGGAGACGTTAGTATGGTTTATTGCAGCCTCTTATAGGGTCGGTCATTTGAATAATGGCATATAAAGATCTAGGTTCCGGAGTAAGTCAAAAACCTCAGCTCCTCAGCACCGGAGATCAATTTTCGGCTGAGCAAAAATCCTATGAATCAGTTGTAGTTCAAGAAGATGCTCCCATGATTGATTGGGAGATGAATCTACGGAGCGAAATCAAATCAGATTATGGATTAAGATTAGTTACCCAAAAGTCATACCCTTCCTGTTTTCTAACCAGTGATTTTCTCGAGAATACAGAACCATCAAATTCTTTTGAATTTTTGACTGCTAGTGTTGGTAACGAAAATAAATTTATTCTTAAAGCTTGTGACGCTATTGTGAACGGATGGCCTGTTCACATTGAATATTCTGACACTAACACTGATGGTGAAAATGAAATTACTTTATCTGTTCCTTCAGGTGCTGGTGTTAGAACTGATTTAGTTATCCTTGAAGTATGGAGGGCCCTGGTTAAAGCAGCTCCTGATACGGCTAATAAGAGCCCGACTAGCTTAATACTAAGAAATGGAAATGTTAAAGCTCCTGATACAGTCAATTTAACCGATGATTTAATTGATCCAACATATGCAGCAGAATCTCAAGCTCGAGTGCAAATTCAATATCGACTTAGAGTTATTGATGGTGTTGATGCTTTTACTTATCCTGATATTTTGGATGATCCCGCTATCGTAGCTCATACTGTAAGTGATTTTTCGGGGCCTGGAGCTGACGGAAGCGCTACAGCATTTCAATTTGCAGTTGCCGATCATGATAAATCATTGTGGATAGCAGGTACGGGCACTGTTGGTGATGCTAATGCATTGGGCACAGTGGATGGTTTTATGTATGCCATTCCGGTATGCGTAATTGCTCGTCGTAATGACGGCGCTTTTGATCAAACACTGAATCTTAATGGTGGAAGCTTAATAGTATCGGCAAGTTCAACTCGTCCTGATGGACTATTTTCTGATCAAATTGTTGCCAGTGATGTCAAGGACTTGAGAAAAGGTTGTTCTAACAATCCTCGAGAAATTTTAGAACAAGCAACTGCTCAGCTATTCAATAATAGTTTGTCTACCGAGTTAGAAGTCGGATTAAAAGGGACAGCTGGAACTTCTTTCTTAGAAGTTAGCAGTATTGGATTTGGTGAGAGAATCGGCAATACTGACACGGCTCGTCGTCGTTTCAGTGATCGTCCTTATTCTGAAGTTGTGGTTGGAAAGATTGTTGTAGGTGGTACACCTCAGAGTGCCTTTTACATTGATTTGAATAATTTTACTATTTCATGGGGGGCTGGAGCGACGGGAATTGATACTTTAACCCCGAATGCCACCTTAGGTCGAATTAATCAAGTTAGAGTAGTTGATACTGGAGTGCCAAGTGATGTTGATTTAATAATTACTGGTGGAATTAGAGATATCACATATACCTCTCCTACATTAGCTGTAATTAACACTATTTCTTCCTATTCTAATGTTACTATTTACGTGGAATGTGTGATTGACTATCCGGCTGGTATCGGTGTCGATCGCAACATGTTGTCTGTCCATGATATCTGGGTTCCATCAGCTGCGACTTTAGGTGCTTGGGTTGACAGTTCGCTTTTTGTAGTTACTCCGGATGTAACTCGATATAGCTTAATTCCAAATTCAGCTGTTCCTCCAGTCCCAATGTGGGAAGAAGATCCAGCTCATCGAGAAGTTAAGATCCAGCTTCAGTCAGTTGATCAGGTAGCTACATTTTATTCTTATAGTACTAATCAAGTATGGGTGCCTGATCGAATAAACTATGAGGATGTAACTATTGATGATGGAATTAATCCTCCATATTCTACCGGGAATTACACTAAAGATACTGCTTATACTCAAATCTTTTTATCGATTGCAGTGCCATCTGGAACCCCGGTTCAAGTCACTTACAAAGCTTTACGGGCTTTACCTTATGTAAACAGCGCAAATCGAGTTCAGGTATTTTATCAAACTCGTGCTATTCAATCTTTACTTCCACCGGCCGGATCTCAGACTCTTGAATTAGTTCCTCGAGCTATAGGGAATCTACATACAATTTCACATGGTTCGGGAAGTCCTGATTATCCAACCCCATTTATTCAGCCTGGAGCTCAGGTGCCTGTTGGATTATTACCTACTATTATTGAAGCTAAAATAGATGCACCGGCCGGGGATCTTAATTCTGGTTTGACTTTAAGTTTCTCTGGTATTCAAACTCATATTCCGTATTACCCAGAACCGCAATCGGTTACATTGCATCGGGAACCTGGAGATACGGTTATAGATGGTGATCAAAGAAATTTCTGGCCTCAATCCGATACTGCTGATGTGGTAGTTAAAGGTACTCCCTATATAGGGGAGAATAAACATAAGACTGTTTTACCTACTTTAATGGAAGTGAAGTCTGATTTTCAAAGTGTGGGTAAATCTGGCACTTTCGTATTAGTGGTGTTTACTGGATACAATGAATTTGAGAAGGGAACTGAAATTAATTTAACTAATTTAATAGGGGATTCGGCAGCAGCGGTTTATAGGGTTCGTGGGAATTTCATGAATGTGCGCAGGTCTGACTAATGAATAGTTATATCGTAAGGCAGCTTGATCATAAGGTAATTGGATTTAGTTCCAAGCCGCTGAACTATTCGGTGTCTGGATTGTACATCGTAGATATAGATTCAGCAATTCATCCTCTTCCTGATTTAACCGGAAATTCAGTATCCGACTTATTGACTGCTAAGGAGGATGCTTATAAAGCATTAACTGGTCTTACTTCTACTTATTTGTCGGAAGAGCATACTTCTACAAAAGTTGAACAAAGTCTATCATCTAAATATATATCTGGATTTCCAAAAAAGACGGAATTGCTTGGATTAGGTTCGATTGTTACCAGTAGTTTTGCTTTAGGCGGGATAGCTACTAAATTATACTGTCATTGGAAACCGGCCACATATGATATTGCTCAGGGTTCAGCTTTTGATCCGTCCTGGACTCGATATAATTGGGATGCAGGGTCATCATCGTATATAAATTATGATCCTAGTTTATTTACGGTCGAGCTTAGGGATTTAGCCAACAGTGTTACTATTTTCACTTTTACTGCAGATACTCTTCATTCAGGATTGAGTATTCCGAATGCATCATATAGATTAAGATTTACCAATACTGCTGCTGCTAGGTATACTTTATCGGATTGGTATTTACTCTGGGACGTCTAATTTATTGGTATTATTTATTATATTGCAATGCTATTCAGACGGCACAAAGATCTGAACACCATAGGCTACTTATATAGTGGGAAACTGGGTTTTCAAGCATTCATTGAACAGGATCCAGTAAACATCGTGACGGAGTCTGCCTAACATGGCTAATCCCCTCGGATCTGGCGTAACTAGATATATTAATGGTAGGGACAAACAGTTAGGGTCTGTTATTATTCAAAGTAACAAACCTATTCTGGATTCCGAATTAAATCTTGCTCAGTTTGTTGATTTAGAAGCTCGAGCTGAAGAAGTAAGGTCAAGAGTACCTTCGGGTTGGCTAATCAATGAAGCTAATCCGATGAATGACTTTGTTACTCATCCAAATTATTCGAACTTATTTTTCTTTGGAAATCAGCATGTTAATGAGCTTCGAGATCTTCAGTGGGCAATTGTAAATGGGTGGCCCATACCTGTTACTGCTACTCGGACTGGAGCTCCACCTCTTAGTCCGAATAATTTTGATACTTGGAATCGAATTGAATTAAATCCTCCCGGTGGAGCAACCGGTGGAAATAAAGTTGAATTCATATTTCTTGAAGCCTGGTTACAACGTATAGATGTTGATCCAGCGCCACCAACTATTGCTCCTGGAAAACCTCAACGAGGATTTCTCTATCGATTTGGAAATGTTGAGAGTGGATATTCATATTTACCAGACGACTTAATTGATCCGGACATGAATTTTGAGACTTCTAAGAGAATTCAGATTCAATACCGAATTCGAGTTATTCAGAATATCAATCTTTCTCAATATCCTGAAGGGTTTGATCCTACTTTAGTTTTTGCTCAGGGTCCTCTCAGTACTCCGAGTGCTCTTTATTTCACAAATATGCGTAAAGAACTCGGTGATCCTGGTCTATGGCGTGCCGGCACTGGTGATTCTGATTTAGTCGGAACAGTAGATGGTTATATTTATGCTATCCCGATTTCAGCAGTATTCCGGCGCAATAGTGCAGGGTTCTCTGATACTGGAAATTTAGCAGGTGCATTTAATCGAAATAGTACTGCTACAACCAGAGAAGATGCTATTGTTTATTCGAGTGGCCTCACTCTTCCCACCGACATTGCTGATACTGACACTCAATTCACTCTAACTACCATCTCCGGCACTGTGCTAGAGAATATGAGTTCGTTTGGGGAAGCATACTTTAGAGTCGATGATGAAATAATTCGAATTAGTAATATTAATCAAACGAGCCCGACTTCATTTGTAATTACTTTTGATCGAGGTCAATTACTAACTACTATCAGGGCCCATAGTGCTGGCAAGGCGCTCAATCTCTATACTGTTCGACCCGATGGGCTGTTTGCTGATCAGGTTGCGAGAACTGACATTCTTGATCTTCGTCATTCAGTTGCTGATAAATTCGATTATGATTCCATCCTTAAAACTAATTTAGTTGAGCTTCTTAAGGGTAATTTACGTACTGCTTGGAAGAGATTTGGTTCTACTAATACTGCGGGTCCGGTAGTTCTTTATGGTGATCGGATCACTGATGATTCGATCTTTGTTGGTGGTTTATCCAGGCTTGATGGCCCTAATGGTAACCGGCGAACTTGGTCTGATGCTATCACGACTGAACGGTTAGTAGTTTCTTGTCGTAATCCATCTGATAGTAATGCAATTGGTGATGATTTAGAAGTTTCAGTCGCTCCTTATAATATTATTGTGGAGTGGTCTAATGCTGATGCCACTAGATTGCCTGGTTCGCGTATTGATAGTGGTGTGTCTAAATGGTTTAATGGTGATAAGATTAAGATTAATTTAGCTGAATTTCAAGATGGTTTACCAGTAACGGATGCTGATCAAGTCAGGTTCATTACTCCGGATGAAGATGAAGATGCTGTTTTAATTCATTTTGAGGGAATGATTTCAGATCCTAATGGAGCAAATCCTTCAGTCGCCCCTTATTCAACTTGTCCATCTGTCACACTTCCGGTATTTTCTTCTGCTCCGACAGGGAATCGAATTCTGAAACATGGGCAAGGTATTACTGTTACTGTTGATGGATCTGGTAATCTCGAAATTGAACTTGATAGTGGTACTTCTGGCACAGTTTTCCAAGAATTCCAGGACTGTCTTGATAATTTAGATACGATCACTTCTGATACTGCTGCAGCGTCATTAATGCACATTCAAGTTGGTGTTGTTTATGGTTCTGGACGTGGCTTATCGCATAAGCCAGATTATGTCCATAATGTGCATTATCGAGGAGATGCTTCTAATTCGTCCAAGGTCATGTTACGGCCTGGGCTTAATAATGGGAATCGAATGATTCCTAGTTATGTTAGTTTTTCTCCTTATGTTCAAACTGGCAAGCATCGTGACTTAGCTGTTACTTCTGAGGTAATGGTTGATACTGGATCAAAAACTATTAAAGTTCAGCCTTATCGGAATGTTTTATTACCGCCTTTGATTGTTCGAAATGGAAATGTTTTGAATTGGGGTAATCTGGCTCAGCCTCAAGGGGCAATGCCGATGTATGATGAGCCTCGAACTACTCTTGTTCATACTTATGTTGATCCACTTGATTTATTCTATATCGGGAACACTAATACTCGATACGTAGAAATTCCGTGGGAATATCTTCCTCGGCCTGGACTGCATCACGTTCCAATTATTCCAGTAACGGGGACAGTGTTCCCATCCGGAATCAATTTCTTGCTGATGTCTAAGACTGGATCAGTTGGAAGTACATCGGACTGGAATAGGAATTTAGTTGCATATCCGTCGGCTTCTCCCGGTTACTATGTTGTAACCCCTGTAATTGGGGAAACTTACGGCGATTCATCTTCTTCTACTTCATGTTTCGGACAGAAATATGAAAATGAGGTATTGCCTACTTTAAGTGGACCATTTAGGGGCATCCAGTTCCCGCCGTTTTATGGTCCTGCTCGAATCACTGGTGTTTATCTTCGTGATACGACTGGAGCTCTTCCATACCCAACTACTCCAACATCTTCTCCATTTAATAACAATCGACAATTTGTTGGTGGCGTAGGAACTGATATTAACTTACTTAAGGACGATTTTGATGGACCTACATTCTTGCTGGACGTAGACGCCAACGGTGATATCACATTTGTTTTGAATGCTGATGTTATTGATCTGACTAAAGCTCCGTCTGGAACTACCTGGGATAATTCAGAATTTATTGTTGAGTGCACTTTGTTTGCATTCGATCGTGGATTTCTTCAGACTAATGGTCGCTTGCTAATTACGCAAGCTAAAGGTCAAAGTCTGTCAGTTGATCTGAATACTTTCATTGATAATTCGGATGAACGGACTGGAATTATTGCACCAGCACCATTAACTTTAGGTGCTACTAACAACGAACTTACCATTTTTTATAGTCGTCAACCTTATCAAGGTGACGTATTTGGTACTCGAGATGCTTATTCTGACGATGTTCAACGTCTTGGTCCATTAACAGTATCTGAAGCTACTAGCATTTTTTCAAATCACCAGGGGCCAATTAATACGCTCACATTGTCAAATAAGACAGGGTTCGAAGTCCTGGCTGCAACCAATTTTGTGACTTCATTAGGTACAGGGCGGCTTTCTGGATCTAATCCGATTCCGTTATTAACTGAAGAACAAAAGCCGGACGAAGTTATTGATTACGCGGGAACTTTAGTTGATTTTGATCGACGGTTTTCTCTTAATCGAGTTGGATATGAAGACTGGGAAACACCTCTGTTTCCAGTGGTAGAGGCTTCTGTTGCAGCCCGTCCAGATATTGAATTAGGTGCAATTTCGGAAGTATATGATCGAGATGTAAATACCGAATTTGCTGGATGTATTAGTCAGCTTCCTCTCGGAATTTATTTCCGTGACAAAGATTTCATTGGAAAGACTTTATATCAGATTCGGAGTGCTAATAATATTGGTGCGATTCCACTAGGTACTCTTTACTTCCCGCCCTTCGAATCTCCCGTATCAGCACTTTCTCCGGGTCAATCCACTTGGGAAGGTGTGGAATTTGTTTGTGGGCAATCTAGTAGTGCATCTGGAGTCGGTGGAGAAGCACTGATTAAGGTAGATGGCACTGCTAATTACGGTAGTGTTACTCAATTTAAGGCTGCTCGAGGTGGTGCTGGTTGGTCCGTGACTAATCCATGGCCAGGTGCTGCCATTTCGGCGAAATTACCTAAAGCTCGGCCTAATTCCAATGCCGGCGCAGTTCTTTCTGGAATTGCATACTTGGTGAGGTCACAACCTGAAACTGTGAATTCAATTGAAGTTCATCCTGGAAATGAACTTCAGTTATTGATAGTTACCCAAGCAGCTCCTACTTATTTCCGGGATTCTGATATCCTTCATTCTGCTTCTGGTACGAATGAAGGTTATACTGCGGTAGACAGGTATCGAATTTGGGGGCGTCCATTAGTTAAGCGTCGAGGTGAGATTGATGTTTCGTCATCAGTAATGCCATCGCCTCCGCCTATCTTTGTCAATAATATTTATGATGATCCAGTTTTCTATGGATCTAGTGATGTGAGCTTGAATTCAGTTGCGCACGGTCAATTGGTGGTTACATCTGATGGTCAAACTGGATTCAGTCTACCTTCTCAGCCAATTAATCAAGACGCTCCAATGATTTGGGTGCGTGGTGTGAAGTTAGATAAGGATACAGACTATACAATTAGTGGAGCAACGAACCAAACGCTTACTTACATCCCTAGTTTCCCGGATAACCCGGAACTAGAGGTAGACGATGTGCTTGAATACTACTATCTAAGGATCTGATAAAACCATGGTCCGCCCTCGTAAAGCACAGATTAAGAATAGTCAAACTCGTCATAGTTTGTTTAAATATGACGTTCCAATTACCAATCATCCAACTAGTCCGACTGGTATAACATCAACTAATATAACAGCAGCAGTTATGAATGCTGCTATTGTTACTGATACTCCTGAAGGTGCACAAGAAGATGTACCAGCCCGACTTGTTTCTACTTTATCTGAGCCCTACTC
>Ga0272442_10004452_pt1 | contig 19173 bp, 15 predicted proteins | sample SSMForm2O_FD_200262 | JGI IMG/M metagenome (GOLD analysis project Ga0272442, IMG submission 200262) | Marine sediment archaeal communities from Little Sippewissett salt marsh, Falmouth, MA, United States - SSM-Form-2O | ecosystem: Environmental > Aquatic > Marine > Wetlands > Sediment ... | reverse complement strand
GGAAGGGGCCGAGCCTTCGCACGGTTCGGCCCTTCTCTCAAGGTGCCTCGCTTGACAGGCTTGCCTCTTGATCTCCCAAATGACCCGCCTCGCCCTCGCCAACGGTGGTTGAGAAGAGAACCGGGTGCCCTGCGGACTCTGCCCGAATCGGCCCTTGCCGCCCTGTTTCACAGAGAGAGGGGCAGCAGTCCCCGACAAGCTCAGGCAGAACTACTTCTTCTCTGCGCGATCGAGGTACTCAAGGATCGCCTCCACCACGAGGTAGTTGATCGAGCGATCCTGCTTCCTGCCTAGCCTATCGAGCCTTTCGATGACTCTGTGATCTTTCTTGCTCTTCGGTATGTAGATGCTCAACGTCGCCGGGATCGTACTCTGTGGCATCATTCCTCCTTCCCTTAGGCACAATAGCGGGAGAGCCGTGATCGAGCAAGAGGACAACGCAACACGACAGCTCTCGCCTCTTCTCCGAGAGGAGTCTCTGTGGAAACTACCGTTGCCCCCCTGCGGATCGGTCCAGAAGCATCGCTAGGATGCGCGCAGCTTCTCTGCCGATTGCCTAGTAGCGACGCTGTAGTCTTCGCCTGCGTCGGTTCATGCCACCTCTACCGCGCCGACGCAGATGTACGAGTGACCACTCGCACGCCGCCGTACTCGCCATGTACCACGCCGTTCAGGCGAAACTAGAGGACAAGCAAGGAAGGGCGAAGCCCGTCTCGTGCGGTTTCGCCCTCCCCATCTAGCTCACTGCCGCAATCGTGTCAATGACCAGATCCGAGTCAAAGTCGCTGATGACTAGCGTAACGTTCGAGTGTCGGAAGCGCTGGTTGGCAAACGCGTACCGCACGGTGTACCGCGTGTCGTCTCCTTTGCCGTCTCCATCGAAGTCGCCTTGCTCCACGTCACGCGGTATTGCGATCCTCACACGGGCATCGACGAGGCCGTCCCCTCCAACATCCAGTACGAGGACATCGGCCATCCCGTCGCCGTCTGGGTCCTCGAACCAGACCCGGTCGATCGTCTCTTCGTTCTGATCGAGGCCGACCTCGTACGCCGCAGGATAGTCCTCTGGATCGTTCGGATTCGTTCCGGCGCTCCACTCGTCACCGTCAGCGAACCCGTCACCATCGGAATCGACCAGTGGTCCGCTTTGGAGAAGTGAACCGAGATCCGGCGGCGACGCATCGGGATGGCTGTTCGGATCGTCCGGATTGGTCCCGGCGGCCGCCTCATCTTCGTCAGCGAACCCGTCTCCGTCGGTGTCGATCCTCGTGTCTACGACCGGGCCTGGGTAGGGGATGATGTCCGAGTAACATGGGTTGGGATCGAGCCCGTCGATGGTGCCGTCCGAGTCGGAGTCCCGATTGGTCGGATCGAGTACGTTGCCGATGACCGTCAGCACGTAGTAGTCGTCCACGCCATCTCGATCGGGATCGAGGTCGAAACCGGGATCGACACAGATCCAGTCAACCTCTTCTCCGTCTGTCAGCCGATCGTTGTCGGTATCGTGATCGAGTGGGTTGGTCCGATTGAACGAATAGAACGCGGTCGGATTCGGCTGATAGCGCTCATCGTAGTCGCTCAACCCATCGTCATCGGTGTCGGCATCGCAGGGGTTTGTCTCCTTCGGATCCGGCATCGCTGGTCCCGGGAGCGGATCGAGGTAGTCGAAGTCGCTCGGGAGGAAATCGAAGTTCCCGTTCCCGTTGACATCCTCGTACCCGTCAGTCAACCCGTCATCGTCGGTATCCGCATCGAGCGGGTCGAGACAGCCGCAGGCTGGATAGGTGACGGTGATCGGGCGACCGAAGAAGTCGGAACCTGGGATCATCGACTGGCGCGACGTCGAGAATCCGAGCTTCTCCACCCCGTCGCCAACTGCGTCGCCGTCCGTGTCGGGCATGTTTGGATTGGTCTCCGTGCTGTCCCACGTTCCGTCTCCGTCTTCGTCTTCGCCCTTTCCCAAGGGGTTGGGATGATCCGGAACGCCGGTCCTGCACAACGGGTTGGTGCCAGTCCCCGACGGGGTGTTTGCGCCGCCGTCGCACAAGCCGTCGCCATCGGTGTCGGCATTGACGGGGTTCGTCGGATTGCTGCCGAAGACTTCGGCCGAATCGAGCAGGCCGTCGTCGTCGGTGTCCGGGTCTCCAGGGTCGGTCGGAATCGGGCCGCCGCCAACGTGTTCGTGTCCATCGTTCCGGCCGTCGTCATCGGAATCCCAATCGTGAGGATCGGTGCCCATCGCGTACTCCTCCCCGTCGAGCAGGCCGTCGCCGTCGGAGTCGGGGTCGCAGATGCTGTGGGCCTCGTCGTCGTTCTGTTCTTCCAGATGCCCGCTTCCGGCTGTGACCTCCGTGTACACCGTGCCCGGAGCGGCGATCGCTGCACCGTCGAGATCGGTGTGAACGTCGTTCCCGTCCCGAAGCCCGTCGTTGTCCGAATCGAAGCTGTTAGCGTAGCCGTCCTTCGTTGGATCGTACGCTCCGGTGTAACCGCCGGGTGCCGGCTGGCAGCTGCAACCCACTCGGAACTCGTCGGCGTCGGAGAGTCCGTCGCCGTCCGTGTCGACCTGTCGCGGATCCGTCTGATCCAGGTCGGATCCGAACGGCGGATGGCTAGTTCCGCTCAGCACTTCCTCGCAGTCGGAGAGGCACTGGATCGAATCAGGGCCCGTGTAGCCGGCGAGTGCTGGGGCGGTCCCGGCAGCCCGAGTGGCGACGTTGCCGTCGGCTCCATCTCCGTCCGTGTCGGGGCTTCTCGGATCGGTCCCGTAGGTCCTGAGTTCTTCATAGTCGGACAGGCCATCGTTGTCGGTGTCCCAATCGTGAGGATCGGTGCCGAGACCCACCTCGATACCGTCATCCAGACCATCGCCATCGGAGTCGGGATCGCCAATGGAATCCACGCAGATGGCATCGGCATCCCCATCGTTCAGCTCGCCACTATTGCCCGAAGCATTCGCGACGTCCGGCTGGGTATCGAGGCCGTCCCGGACCCCGTCGCCATCAGAGTCGAAGCTGTTGACGTACCCGTCCGAACCGCCGTTGCATCCCTCGCTGATCTCCTGCGCATCGGACAGGCCGTCGCCGTCCGTGTCGGCTGCAAGCGGGTCGGAATGGTCGCGAGGATCGGCGTAGTTCCACGTCTCCAGCTCTGCGCCGTCCGAGATCCCATCGCCGTCGGAGTCGGTGTCGCACGGGTTCGTCTGATAGAGATTGAACTCCTCTCCGTCGGTGAGGCCGTCTCCGTCGCTGTCCTCGTACTTGGGATGAGGACATCCGCAGCTGGTCAGGTCGTATGAGTACGCCCCGGCGATGTCTAGCTCCTGGCCGTCACCGAGGCCGTCGCCGTCCACGTCGCCGTTTACGTCGTTCAGGAGCATGATCCCTTCCATGATGGCCATGATCCCATCGCCGTCGATGTCGAGGCACAGAGCCGTCGCCGCCGCGGAGAGGCTGAAGGCGATTGGATCACCGAAGTCAAAGTCGGGGATGACAGAAACGATGGAGCCGGCTAGATCCAGGGCGGTGCACACGTTGCTGATGATCAGAATCGCCAGGCCCGCGTCCCAGCAGCCGGTGTCGGGAGGATCTTTCTGTATGGTGACGTAGTTGGCGCTTCCCCCGTGAACACAGCCGGCGGGGGTGTAGGTGGCGGTTACTGCGTGAATGAGCGCATTGGCATCGTCAACGTAGTAGGTCGCCGTCGCGTTGCCGCCTCCGTCGAGCACCGATGTCTCTGGGGTGACGTGGCCTGTCGCTGGAGTACCGCCTTGATACTCCCATTTGACGGTTCCCTGCGGGGTGACCTTGGTGCCGTCCGATGTGTCGTTGACGGTTGCCTCAAGGGCATACGGTCCACTACCACTGTACGTGATCTCGACTTGGGTCTGCCGTTTCTTGATTGTTACGGTACCGCTCCCGTCAGCGACCAGGTGTACGGAACTGCCGCTGTAGGAGGCCGTGATGGTGTTGCTGATGCTGCACGGATCGGTGGGCGTGTAGTTCACCGAACACGTGCCGTTGACCAGCGTGCAGGGGTTTGCCGAGAAGGTCCCGGCATTCGACGAGGAGAAGCTTACGGTCCCTTGCGGAACGTTCACTGGTAGTGCGGAATTGTCGTCTGTCACGCTCACCGTGATCGTGACCGCTTCGTTGGCATAGACGCTGGTCTCCGAGAAGACAAGGCCCACACTGCACGGCCGCTTGTCCACTGTCAGTGTGTAGCCATCGGGGTCGCTGCTCGGATCGAACGATACCCCCCCTGGGTAGTCTGCCGAGATGGTGTGTGCTTCGGTGTCGGCAGTGGCTGCCGTGGGCGTGTAGCTTGCCGTCGCGGTTGCTTTCGGCGATGCCGTACACACGAGGGACGGCGTACTTGACGGAGCGAAGTCTCCAGTGCCCGAACTGCCCAGCGTAACGTTGCCGGTGGGACAGCTCGTTGCTCCTGTGACGGTCGCCGTGACCGTGGTTGGATCGTTCACCAAGACAGCATCCGGCTGGCAAGTAACCTCCGTCGTCGTTGCCTCCGCAAGCCCGAGAAGGCCGATCGAGACAACCAAGCCAAGCCCGAAGAGCAGCGTCGATACACTGGCGGATCGAACGCGGCCGCGTCCCGACCTCAAGGTTGTAGATCCGCTGAGATCATGCCCGTTGATTCGTTTCCTGCACATCGCATTCCCCCTTGTTCACTAGGAGATTATCCCCACACTGACCGCGCGCCAGCCACGCACAGAGGACCGAGTCCTCACGCTCTTTGCGCCGAGATAGATCGCGGCGAGACGACCGTCGATCCCCAAGACCAGTCTGAATCTGTCCATCTCAAGCCCTCGCGGTTCTGGGTGCACTCGACAGTTACCGTTCACTAGAAGGAGAGAACAGCGCTCAGCGAAGCACGTGCCAGGCCGCTTCGTCCAAAGGTCAAGGAAGCAACGACCGATGCGGGCGCAAACGTAAGCTGGAGGCGGGACGTAACGGACAAAAGGCGAAGCGAGCCCTCGTGCTGTCCGAAAGCCCACGACGCGCCGCCAGAAATCGTCCCGTGTGTGAGCGTCGCCCCAAACGATAGGCCACTGAGGCCCTCTCCGTTGATCAGCGTACAGGTGGAGAAGGCGCTCCCCTGCATGATCCCGGTGTCGACATCCGTTTGGCAGCGCAACGATGCGCTCTCAAAATTGAAGTCCTCCGCAAACTGAATGCTCGCGTTGATGGCATCACATAACACAGTCGAGAGCGTGAAACCGGTGATATCTAGGGGGAACAGCGAGAACGCGCTAGTGAGATCAAGATCCCAGAGACCGCCGGCCGAGCCGCCGCCGCTTAGCTCGAGGATCGAGTCTTCGCACGGGTTGACCCCGAGGCTGAACCAGAGCGATACACCACAGTATTCGAGTCCCGCAAGCGAAAGCTTCTCACTGACACTGAAGTCCCCGCACAGACTGGACGTGGGGCATACGCTGCCGCTGGCCGACCATCCCTTGACCGCATTCGTTGCGAGACTGGCGCTGAAGAGGGTTGTGCTCGTCAGCGTGAGGCCGGAATACGGGAACGTCGTCACCGTTAGGATGTCACCGACGTGGAACGTCTGATCGTAGAGATGGTACTCAAGAGGTTCGAAATCGGTTCCTGGATCGGGAAACGTGACATCCTCGATCATCAAGAGGTTGCGGATTCCCAGCCCCAGGAGGTCGGCCTCCGCCGCGATCCGTGCCTTGACAAACATCAAGTCGCCGGGCGGGATGACGACCCAATTCGTGAAATGGTTGATGTCCGTGACCGTCTCGAACGGTACCGCGAACCAAAGCTCGGGCTTGAACACGAGAGGTCCCAGCGGGGCCGTTAAGTCGAGGATGATCCGTTCCATGCCGGCGATGTTCATCGCCGTATTCAGGTGAAGAACGGCTTCAGAGTACGAAACCGATAGGTCCAGCGTCGACTCGATCCCGGCCTTAAAGACCGTCAACTCGGCGGGTGTCTCGAGTTGGATCTCATCGACCAGCGTCGCAGGAATCGGAACGAAAACCACATCGAGCCGATGCGTCCCCGAGATGTCGAACACCTCGCCGAGGCCGCCAACCCCCAGGAACGACACCGCTACGATCGCGCCGATGAGCATGTTTCTGCTCAGCCGAATGCCTCCGTGTATGCCCCAACCAGCAGCCCTCCACCTCCGCATACCACGCCTCCTTGCCCAGCCCCGCTCCGCAGAGTCCTCTCCGCAACCGCCGCAGTAAGGGTAGGAGGCCGCTCAGGAATCGTACTTCTTAAGCATGCGGAAGTCGTGAGATCCATCCACGGCAGCCGACCTCCAACCCTTCCCCCGATCCAAGCAGCCGGGCTACCTCATGAGGCCCCTGGCTTTGCGAACCCGTTTTGCAACGGGGGTGCCGTTTTTGGACCTAAATATACAGTTTTACCTGCTACCCGCCAAACATACCACTTTACCACACCAATATAAGGAAACCAAGTGAGGCGCGACAGAACCCAGCTGCTCCTGCTGTGTACGGCATCCGTACGGTGACCTTGACCCCGTCTTGGGGCCAGTCACAATGTCGGAATCGGCCGTTTTGAACCTGCAAAACTCGACAGGAAGTGACCAGCGCAAACTGACCTTCGCACAGCAAGCGTGGGTAATCAGTTCGCAGAGAATCTAGCTATCCAGTGAGTAGCTGACCGTCCGCCTGATGCGGGTTGCGCAGGGATTCTCTTGGTCGCCCAGATCCGCTCTTGTAAATGTACGGTTATTTGTTATAATAAGTGAGCTTCGAAACCCATGGTGCCGTCTCTACCTCTCCCGCCCGAGCCGGTCTCCTCGCTCGATCCATGCAGAGAGACTCGCCGCTCGGTAGTACACGAGATCACTCTCCGAGCGAAATCCAAGGCTGCAGGTACTTCGTGGCCAGTAGCCTTAGGTGGTCCGGGCAGGAGGGGTATGGACATCACGCTTCTCGGAACCACCAACTGGAGAGGGGAAGAGCGGCCTGTTGGGATAAGATCTGCCGACCGACGTCAGCACATCCACGTGATCGGCAAGACCGGCATGGGGAAGACGACCCTGCTCGAGAACATGATCGTCCAAGACATAGAGCAGGGTCGCGGAGTCGGTGTTGTAGATCCCCATGGAGACCTGGCGGCGCGAGTCCTTCAGTTCGTTCCGCGTCATCGAATCAATGACGTTATCTATTTCAACCCACAGGACGTGGAGTGGCCTTTCGCGTTGAACCCGTTCGAGCGCGTGGGCGCGGATAGGCGGCATCTCGTGGCAGCATCGTTGATGTCGGTGTTCGAGAAGCTGTTTGCCTCCTCGTGGGGGCCCCGGATGGCCCACATCCTACGAAATAGCATCCTCGCGCTACTCGAGATCCCAGGATCGACCCTGCTTGGGATCCCTCGCTTGCTTTGTGATGTGGATTACAGAGAGAAGATCCTGGCGAAGGTCACGGACCCGAAGGTACGGGACTTCTGGAGAAGCGAGTACGCGACCTACCAGTCGGGATTCCGTACCGAGGCAATCTCCCCCGTCTTGAACAAGGCGGGGGCCTTTCTCAGCTCTCCACTCGTGCGAAACCTGGTTGGCCAAGCACGTTCGAAGCTCAGCTTCCGTGAGCTGATCGATGAGGGGAAGATCCTCATCGCGAACCTGCCCAAGGGCGCCATCGGCGAAGAGAACCAAGTGCTTCTCGGAAGCCTTCTCATCACCAAGCTCCAGCTTGCGGCGATGGAGCGGGTCGGTGTGCCGGAGACCGAACGACGCGACTTCCACCTGTACTGCGACGAGTTCCAGAACTTCGCCACGCTTTCGTTTATCGACATCCTCTCGGAAGCACGCAAGTATCGCTTGAGCCTGACCCTCGCCCATCAGTACCTCGGCCAACTGGATCCGAAGCTGAAGGAGGCGGTGCTCGGTAACGTCGGAACGATGATCTCGTTTCGCGTCGGGGCGGCCGACGCAGCAGAACTGGAAGCCGAATTCGCGCCCGAGTTTTCTCGCTACGACTTCGTTCGCTTGCCGCCGCACTCCATCTACATCCGCCTTTGCATCGATGGGCTATCCAGCCGTCCGTTCAGTGCCGACATTACGCCACCTCGCGACGCACCGTCTCGCGACTACGTAGACACGATTGTTCGCGTGTGTCGCGAACGCTACTGCACTGCGAGAGCCGAGGTGGAACGCAAGATCGAGCGGTGGTTTGCCGCGAGTGCGCGCAGACGGCGTGCTGCTAGGTGATCGGGCGAGTTCCGCGTAGCACACGGCCTGGCCTGGTGTGCAGACTCCACATCCACGTCTCACCGCGGGAGCCTGTAGGAGCATCTTGCGGTTCTTCATATATATGCTATAATATGCATACGTTCCCTTCTTGCGCAGACTCCATTCCTGTCTGCGCTCTCTGAAGAACGCGAGATGAGGGAACGGACTTCCCGAAGGCGAACTCGTGCGTCTTCGGGAGGTGGCCATTGTGCATCTCTCTGTTCTTTCCCGAACCGTTCGCAGCCTGTACTTCCGTCGCCGGTTGGCCGGCGCCATTCCCTCATTAGAGGAAGCGATTCGCCACGAGCTGAGCTCTCGGCAGATGCGCTGCGCGCTGATCGGAGGATTCCGTGTTTGCATGCACGGTCCCCACCTATCCATTCAGCCCGCAGCGACGGTTCATCCGGGGCAGCTTCGGCTGCCAGATCTTCAAAGCGACCGCCAAGAGGAAGGACGTACTTCGGTCCAGGACCCACACGAGAGGAGGTGAGATCCCGATGGGATACATCCGTGATCTTGAACACGAGCTTCGCGAGATGCTCGCTGACCTACCCGAAGAGAAGGCCGATTCGATCGTCAAGTTCGTCAAGGAGAAGGTGTACGACTCCTATCAAAACGGCCGTGCCCGCTCTACCGAAACCGAGAAGACCAGCACGGCTTCCAAGACGGGGGCGACCGCTGGGTGAGTGGCCTGTCCGGTTCCCCAATTCGCTTGCGCAGCCTGATCATTCAAGGAGGTGGAGGCATGTCCGTGCCCCGTCAGAAGCTGGAGGTGTATCTTGACGGGTCCCTGATCTATACGACGCACGAGCCGGTGACATCGTTTGAGAGCGAGCCCGTGCGGAGTCCGGAGGAGGCGGCTTCGTGGTTTGCGTCCATTCGCGCGATGCCTCAAGAGGTGTTTGCGGTGATGAGTCTGACGGCGGCCAAGCGGCCGATCAGGACGCGGTGGACGACGGTCGGGCTTCTCGACACGAACCAGGTGCATCCCCGCGAGGTATTCGCTGATCCACTGATGGATCGTGCGGCATCGGTCATCGTTGCCCACAATCATCCCTCGGGGACACTGGAGCCGAGTCCGGAGGATTTGGCACTGACTGCACGCTTACAGAAGGGGGGTGAGCTTCTCGGGGTTCAGCTGCTCGATCATCTGATCCTGAGCACGGACGGCTTCGTCTCGCTCAAGCAGTCGGGGCGGATGTAGTCCGTGACGCGATCGAACGAGTTCACCCTAGAGGGTCAATCGACCCGATCCCACAGGGGAAGGCTATGCCTTTCCCTGTTTTCTTGTCCTTGGAATCTGCTGCAGTGGCCGACTATGCTGAGTTTGTCTGTGAATAGAGAAGGCATATACTGTGAATGATCCGGTTAGGAGGTACTCCAGATGCCCAAGAGCGTCCTGCACACGATGTCGATCTACATCCCGCAAGACAAGCAGAAGGTGAGGCCGATCGAGCGGCTGATGAAGCTGGGCAAGAAACGTGATCGGTCAGTCAACTACCTGGTGGTTGAGGCGATTCTTGAATACTTGGAACGTGAAGAGAAGCGCGGATAGCTCTGTTGTACAGTGGATACCAGGATGCGAATTCGCCCGTTGCACTGAACGGGACCGGCACAGAGCAGATCGTCTTGCAGCGATGGCGCAGTGCACTGATGCGGCATCTCGGGCTAGGAAGGCAGCTTCAGCCGGCGAAACTAGCAGTTTCAGTCTGATCGTGACGGATCAGAGACGATAGGCTCTGTCTGGAGGTAGCGGATGTCGAAAGGTAACGGAGCCACCCTCGGTTTCGAGGAGACGCTTTGGCAGGCTGCGGACAAGATGCGCGGGCACATGGACCCGTCGGAGTACAAGCATGTTGCGTTGGGTCTGATTTTCCTGAAGTACATCTCGGATGCGTTCGAGGAACGGCGGCAGGAGATCGAACAGGTTCTCTCAGATCCGGAATCGGAGTGGTACGTCGCTGAGCCAAAGGTTCGCTACGACGAAGCAGAAGACCGCGACGCCTACGCGATGAAGAACGTCTTCTGGGTTCCCAAGCAAGCCCGCTGGTCGTTCCTCCAGGAGCGCGCGAAGCAGCCGGAGATCGGCAAGCTCATCGACGATGCCATGGTCACCATCGAGCGGGAGAATCCATCGCTCAAAGGCGTCCTGCCCAAGGACTACGCCCGTCCGGCGCTCGACAAGCAGCGGCTGGGCGAGCTGGTCGACCTCATCGGCACCATCGGCCTGGGAGACGCGGAGAACCGCTCCAAGGACATCCTCGGTCGGGTGTACGAGTACTTCCTCAGTCAGTTCGCGAGCAAGGAAGGAAAGAAGGGTGGCGAGTTCTACACGCCCCGCTGCATCGTCAAGCTCCTCGTCGAGATGATCGAGCCGTACGAAGGCCGCGTCTACGACCCCTGCTGCGGATCGAGCGGGATGTTCGTGCAGAGCGAGGAGTTCATCCGCGCCCACGGCGGCAAGATCGGGGAGCTCTCTATCTACGGCCAGGAATCGAACCCGACCACCTGGAAGCTTGCCAAGATGAACCTCGCCATTCGCGGGATCGAAGCCAATCTCGGTGGAGTCAACGGCGACAGCTTCCACGACGACCTGCACAAGACGCTGAAGGCCGACTTCCTCCTTGCCAATCCGCCGTTCAACGATTCTGACTGGGGCGGCGATCGACTGCGCGATGACGTCCGATGGGCCTACGGCGTCCCTCCGACCGGCAACGCGAACTACGCCTGGGTGCAGCACTTCATCCACCACCTCGCGCCGACCGGGATTGCCGGATTCGTTCTTGCCAACGGCTCCATGAGCTCGAATCAGTCCGGCGAAGGCGACATCCGCAAGGCCATCGTCGAAGCGGATCTTGTCGACGGCATGATCGCGCTGCCTGGCCAGCTCTTCTACGGGACGCAGATCCCCGCTTGCCTATGGTTCATCGCCCGTGACAAGTCGGGGATGCCGACGAAAGGCGGAGAGAAGCTGCGTGATCGACAGGGCGAGACACTGTTCATCGATGCGCGTCAGATGGGCTCAATGGTCGATCGCACGCATCGAGAGTTGACCGAAGAAGATATCGCCAAGATTGCCGGCACTTATCACACTTGGCGAGGCGAGACGGACGAGACGTACGAAGATGTCTCCGGATACTGCAAAGCTGCGATGTTGGATGACATCCGAAGGCACAGCCATGTCCTCACGCCCGGCCGATACGTCGGTGCTCCGGAAGCTGAGGAAGACGACGAGCCGTTTGAGGAGAAGATGGCCCGTCTCACGTCGGAGCTGTCGGAGCGGTTCGCCGAGTCGAAGCGTCTCGAAGACGAGATCCGCCAGAACCTGAAGGCGATGGGATTCGATGTCTGAGTGGCGCGAGCTGAAGGTGCAGACCCTTGAGGACGAGGGGCTCATCGCGCCGATCCAAGACGGCAATCACGGCGAGATCCACCCCAAGAAGGCCGACTATGTTCCTAGCGGCATCCCATTCGTGATGGCGAAGGATCTCAAGGACGGGTGGCTCGATACGGAGGACTGCTCCTTCATTACGAAGAGGCAGGCGGATTCGCTGCGCGTGGGATTCGCTCGAGGAAACGACGTCTTGCTGAGCCACAAGGGTACTCTCGGGCGCGTTGCGGTAGTGCCTCATGAGTGCGAACTTGCCATGTTGACCCCGCAAGTGACGTACTACAGAGTCCTTGACCCTTCGAAGCTCGACAGGCAGTTCCTTGCCTATTCGCTGAGGTCGAGACGCTTCCAACAGCAGCTTCAGGGGTACTCATCGCAATCGACACGACAGTATGTGAGTCTTCGAACCCAACGCGAGCTCAGTATACTGCTCCCCTCAATCGACGAGCAGCGACACATCGCCCACGTCCTCGGAACGCTGGACGACAAGATTGAGCTGAATCGGCGGATGAATCGAACGTTGGAGGCGATCGCCCGGGCGATCTTCAAGAGCTGGTTCGTCGACTTGGATCCCGTTCACGCCAAGGCCGAAGGCCGCGAGCCTATCGGCATGAACCCCGAAACCGCCGCCCTGTTCCCCGACAGCTTCCAAGACTCCCCCCTCGGCAAGATCCCGAAGGGATGGGAAGCAACGTCTCTCGGCGACGTTGGCATCGGAATCTCTACTGGGAAGCGTCCTAAGGGCGGTGTCAGGGATCTGATGGAGGGCGTCCCGAGTATCGGCGCAGAGAACGTGTTGGGCCTCGGTCGATACGATTATGGGAAGACGAAGTACGTTCCGGTCGAGTTCTTCGAGTCAATGAAGTCGGGAATCGTGGATGATCGCGATGTCCTCCTCTACAAAGATGGCGCGAGTCTCGGTCGGAAGTCCTACTTCCAGGATGGGTTCCCATATCAGGAGTGCTGTGTCAACGAGCATGTCTTCCTGCTGAGAACCGGAAATCCGCACAGACAGCGGTACCTCTACTTCTGGCTTGACCAGCCGTCGATGACCGAGGAGATCGTCAACCTGAACAGCAACTCGGCTCAGCCAGGGATCAACAGAGGAGGAGTGGAGTCCCTGCCCTTCCTTGTCCCAACGGATGACGTGCTGGATGCGTACGATTCCCTGGTGTCCCCGGTATTCGGCCAACTCTTCGCCAACTGCCTCGCAAACAGAGCGCTAGAAGACACTCGCGATGCCCTGCTTCCGAAGCTCCTTTCAGGCGAAAACGCGGTGCCTGGTACTGCCGTTGGAACTCAGCAGGAGGTGGACTAGTGGCTTCTCACACTGCGAAGAGCCTGTTCGATCTGAATATGAAGGGTGCCGGTCAGTGTTTGGTCCTTCACGATGGCATTGTGGGTCTGAACAGCACATTGGACGTCTCCTGGTTGCTTCGTGGAGTTGTCGTGTTCTCCATCTCCGCGCTGGATGCGTATTTCCACGACAAGATCAGATACCGTGCGGGCAAGTACGGCAAGCTGGAGTCACTGCCTACTGCGATGTCAAGGTTCCAGATCCCGCTAGGTGATCTCCGCCGCTGGCAGTCCGCGACGCGCAAAGGCAATGTCCTCAGAAACTGGATTGTGGAGCACTACTCGCGACGTGCCCTCCAGGCCAAAGATGATATTGCTGATGCCCTCAAGGTCGTAGGGATTGTGGACCTCTGGTCGACTGTGGAACCGGACACTCCGACCCGCGATCAGCTCTTGAAAGCACTTGCTGAGTTCGTCCAAAGACGGAATGCGATCGTGCATGAAGGAGATCGTCTTCATGCACGCCGTAGCGGCAAGCAACTCCGTCCGATCGAGAGAGACTACGTCAACCGATGCATGCTCTTCGTCTACGACTTGGTCAGCCGTATCGAAGACGCATTCCCGAGCTAGAACAGGGAGGGGCAGTGTGGTGATGAGTGGAAGGACCGGCGAGTCAACTATCAGCAGGATGTCTGCTGCCGTCTCCGAAACCCGAGACCAAGTTGTCCCTCGCATCCACGAGGCTTCAGTTGGCGGTGCCCAATGATTCAGATCTACCCGAACCTCTACGTCGGCCATCAAGGTGATTACGAGTACCACGTCAAGGGCCAGGTTGGCTGGGCTGTCGTCCATGCCTGCAAGGAGCCCTATCACCGGAAGCTCCTGGGCTACAGGGGGAAAGGAGCGCCAAAGGACCATCCGGAGTACTTCTTCGCAGAGCGGGGGAACCGCCTGCACTTGAACCTGGTTGATGCACCCAACCCAGCGTACATCCCCAAGGAGATCATCGCCAAGGCGATTGCGTTCATCCTCGAGAAGCTTTCGGAAGGCTTGAAGGTCCTCGTTCACTGCAACCAAGGCGAGTCCCGAGGTCCTGGGATCGGGTTCTTGTACCTACTGAGCCACACCAACGAACTGCCCAAGGCATCTCTCGATGAAGCACTCGCTGCCTTCCGAGAGGTCTACCCTGCGTTCCGCCCGAGCGGAGGGATCGCGGGCTTCATTGCCGAGCACTGGGAGGAGTATTCCTCCAGGACGGAGAAGATGCAGTGACTGCCAAGGAAGTGCAGCTCGATATTCCACAGAAGACGCGGCGAGACATCTTTGACTACTTGCGAGTTCATCAGATTGTCTGGGCAGGAGAGCTCCAGGAGACAGATTTCCTTTCAAGGTTGTACGATCTTGAGGACCTGCCATCCACTGACTACAGATTCAACTCGATGTCAGGTGACATCTGGCAACATCGGGTCAACAACCCTATGGACTGGGATGATGACTGGGTCTACAGCGACTCACGCCTCAACCTCTACGACTGTCCGGATCAGGAGTTCCTCGGTTTCCTCTGTGAGATGCTGCATCCTATCGTCCGTTCCAGCTCAGATGAGGTCGAAGCCCTATCAGCGTTTTTCAACGAGTGCCTTGCGAGGAGCGGTTGGCAACTGATTCCGGAGTCTCAGCTCGCAGGCAGACCGGTGTATGCAGCGCAGCAACTCATGCCGACCGCGACACTCGCGCTCGATAGCGCAGGCGATGTCGCCGAGACACTGAATGCCGAGTATGTGACTCGTCAGGTCTCGCGAATGAAGAACTCAATTGAGACTGACCCCGAACTGGCAGTCGGGACCGCAAAGGAGTTCCTCGAGACTGTATGCAAGACCATACTTGACTCGTATGGCCGCCCGTACGGCAAGAGTGTCAAGATTCTGGACCTGGTGAAGCTTGTGCGCAAAGAGCTCCAGCTCCTCCCGGACGACATCCACGAGAAGGCCAAGGGGGCAGACACCGTGAAACGAATCCTGCGCAATCTCGGAACCACTGCTCAAGGAATTGCGGAACTACGTAGCCTCTACGGGACAGGTCATGGAAAGCCAGCGAGCACTGGCGGCATTCAGCCGCGACACGCGAGGCTTGCTGTTGGGGCTGCGACAACACTCGGCCTCTTCCTCTTCGAGACTTTCGAGGAGAGGAAGAAGGGTGGAGGAACGAAGTGACGAACTGCCTGGTCTATGAATCCGATGTTGAGGAACTCGCCCTCGACTGGTTCGAGGAGCTAGGCTGGTTCGCGCTTCACGGCCCGGACATAGCGCCGGATGAGCCTGCCTCTGAGCGCGTCAGCTACTCGGATGTGATCCTTCGCGGACGCCTGGTGGCTGCAATCGACTCACTCAACGCCAAGCTTCCGACTCAAGCCAAAGAAGAGGCGCTACGAAAGGTTCTGGTTGCCGACTCGCTGTCGCTCATCCTGCGCAATCGCGCGTTCCACAGGATGCTGACGGATGGCGTGACGGTCGAGGTCGCCGAAGATGGCGCAGTGCGCGGTGAACAGGTCAAGCTTATCGACTACGAGAATCCGGATGCCAACGATTGGCTCGTCGTCAATCAGTTCAGTGTGGAGGAGAAGAGAACTCGCCGGCCGGACATCGTTGTCTTCGTCAATGGGCTGCCGCTGGCTGTGATTGAACTCAAGAACCCAACGGACGAGAACGCGACGATCGAGACAGCGCGGAAGCAGTTCGAGACGTACAAGGCGGAGATTCCGTCCCTTTTCAACGCAAACGAGCTGCTCGTGATCTCTGACGGACGGGCTGCGCGGCTTGGCACGATCACGTCGCCGCGCGAGTGGTTCCTGCCGTGGAAGACGATCAAAGGCGACAAGATCGCAGCTTCAACAGACCTCGAATTGGAGACGTTGATCAAGGGTGTGTTCGACAAGCAGCGCTTCCTTGAACTCATTCGCCACTTTATCGTCTTCGAAGACTGGGAGGACGCAGTCATCAAGAAGGTCGCGGCCTACCACCAGTTCCACGCCACCCAGCGTGCGATCGAGAGCGTCGTCGCGGCATCGAAGCCCGAGGGCAAGAAGCAGGGCGGCGTCGTCTGGCACACGCAGGGCGCGGCAAGAGCCTCACGATGACGTTCTTCGCCGGGGAGCTCGTGCTCCATCCAGAGATGCGGAACCCGACGATCGTCGTGATCACGGATCGAAACGACCTCGACGATCAGCTTTTCCGCACGTTCGCACGGTGCAGTGAAGTTCTTCGACAGAACCCGATACAGGCAACGGATCGAGCCCATCTTCGCAAGCTCCTGAGTGTGGCGTCGGGCGGCGTGGTCTTCTCGACGATCCAGAAGTTCTTCCCAGAGGAGAAGGGCGATACGCATCCGTGCTTGACGGAGCGAGACAACGTCGTCGTCATTGCCGACGAAGCGCACCGCAGCCAGTACGACTTCATCAAAGGATTCGCCAAGCACATCCGCGATGCGCTGCCGCACGCTACGTTCATCGGCTTCACCGGCACACCGATCGAGCTGTCCGATCGCAACACGTACGCGGTCTTCGGTAACACGATCAGCACCTACGACATCCTGCAGGCGGTGGAGGACAAGGCGACGGTTCCCATCTACTACGAAAGCCGCATCGCCAAACTCGACCTCGACGAGAAGGAGAAGCCGCACATCGACGAGGATCTGGAAGAGGTCACAGAGAACGAGGAGATCGAGCGCGTCGAGCGGCTGAAGTCAAAGTGGGCGGCGCTTGCTGAGATCGTCGGCACGCCGAAGCGATTGGAACTTGTCGTCGACGATCTGATGCAGCACTTCGACGAGCGTCAATCGGCGATGGACGGCAAGGCGCTGATCGTCGGCATGAGTCGCCGGATCTGCGTCGATCTCTACAAGCAGATCGTCAAGTGCCATCCGGAGTGGGCGAGCGTGGACGATGAGAAGGGCGCGGTCAAGGTTGTGATGTCGGGTTCGGCATCCGATCCTGTCGAGTGGCAGGAGCACATCCGCAACAAGCAACGGCGCGATCGGTTGGCGCAGCGATTCAAGGATCCAAACGATCCGCTGAAGCTCGTCATTGTGCGCGACATGTGGCTGACGGGATTCGATGTGCCGTGCCTGCACACGATGTACATCGACAAGCCGATGAAGGGGCACACCCTCATGCAGGCGATCGCCCGGGTGAACCGTGTCTTCCGCGACAAGCCGGGTGGATTGATCGTCGATTACATCGGCCTGGCCGATGCACTCCGTAAGGCGATGCACAACTACACCGACGGCGGCGGCAAGGGAGAGATTCAGTACGATCAGGCTCAGGCAGTTGCCATCATGCTGGAGAAGCTCGAAGTCTGTCGCGGCTTCTTCCACGGCTTCGACTACTCCCCATACATCCAGGGCAGTCAAGAGGAGAAGCTGCGCTTCGCACCGTTCGCCGAGGAGCACGTGGCTGCTCAAGGCGAGGAAGCGAAGGTCTTCATCAGCGCTGTCTCGGACCTGTCGAAGGCGTTCGCGTTGGCCGTGCCAAAGCCCGAAGCGATTGAAGCGCGAGATGAAGTCGCCTTCTTCCAGCACGTGAAGGCGGCCCTCGTCAAACTCGGGATCACGCGGCAGACGCCCGAGGAGGAGCTTGGAGCAGCCGTGCGACAGATCGTCGACAAGGCCATTGCTCCGGACAAGGTCATCGACGTCCTGAAGATGGTCGGCATCGACAGACCCGACCTGTCGATCCTGTCGGACGAGTTCCTTGCCGAAGTGCGGGGCATGGAGCATCGGAACCTGGCTGTCGAGGTGCTTCGAAAGTTGCTGGAAGACGAGATCAAGGTCAGTCGACGGACGAACCTGATCCAGTCGCGAAGCTTCCGCGACATGCTCGAAGCGACCATTCACAAGTACAAGAACCGCGCCATCGAGACGCTGGAAGTCATCGAAGAGCTGATCAAGCTCGCGAAAGCGATGCGTGAAGCTGCGCAGCGCGGCGAGAAGCTCGGCCTGACCACGGAGGAGCTTGCGTTCTACGACGCACTGGAGACGAACGACAGCGCAATGGCTGTCATGGGCGACAAGGTCTTGAGCGAGGTAGCCCGTGACCTCGCAGACACCGTACGCAGGAGTGCCAAGATCGACTGGACCATGAAAGAGAGCATCCGCGCCGAGATGCGAGTGCTCGTCAAGCGCACCCTGCGCAAGTACGGCTACCCTCCAGACAAAGCGCAAAAAGCAACCGACACCGTCATCCAGCAAGCCGAATTGCTCGGGGAGGAGCTGGCTGGATAGAGCGAATACTGCGGGTACAGAGGGTTCTCCACTTGACAGGTGTCGGCCGCACTTCTACGATAGTCTAAGGGACCATTGTAGGTGTCCTCGTAAGAGGCAGTTCCGGTCGAGACGGGCGAATCAGTCATGTGCGAGGCTTCCCACAATTCCCCACCAGACGACACTCCCCTGCCCTATCAGGCGTGTCGCTGAATCACCATGGCCTACATCCTGACAACCGAATACCTGACAGAGCCAAGAGGGCAGGGGAGAGGTCACTCCCTGCCGTCTCTTGTCGTGCTGTCGCGACAGGACTCTGGTGCGTTCCGCTTGGAACCGCTTGAGCGTTGGCTGAAACGTCATTCGCGACGCCGAGGGCACGGACTTCTCCCCACGTTATCCCCACCTGTGAGCAACCGATACGGTTCCGATACGGGATAACGGTGCAATAGCACACGGGATCGCGGTGCAAATCACGCGGGATATCGATGTAGAGAACGGGCGAGAAACCCGCGTCAGTCTTGACATCCCGTCGTGCTGTAGCTTTTCAAGCAGATACTTAAAGCAGGATTCTCATCTTCTTCAAAGAAGAAGGGAAACCAATACAACACCATGTTCGAACCTCTCTCTCGGCTCTTGGATTCCCGTGGCGAGAAGAACCGACTGAGCAGAACTCACCCGGAAAAGGAACAGGGAATCATCCCGACGAAGCTTCGCAGCGAAGTGAATGGTCTTGTGTATCCGTTCTTCTTCCTCGGCAAAACAAGGGGGATCGAGTCGATCGAGACACGGACCGTCCGCCACGAGGGAAGCAAGCGGATCGAAGCAGTATGGCGTGTGACACCGCACCCCGCATGCGGACGCCCGGGTCCTCTTGCTCATCGTGTCCACCGTGCAGTCGAGCAACTGATCACAGAGCGCGGGCTACCCGTCCAGAATCCGATCCCGTTCACGATTCACAACCTGTGTCAGCGGATGGGAATGCATGC
>Ga0272442_10004450_pt1 | contig 19175 bp, 10 predicted proteins | sample SSMForm2O_FD_200262 | JGI IMG/M metagenome (GOLD analysis project Ga0272442, IMG submission 200262) | Marine sediment archaeal communities from Little Sippewissett salt marsh, Falmouth, MA, United States - SSM-Form-2O | ecosystem: Environmental > Aquatic > Marine > Wetlands > Sediment ... | reverse complement strand
GTCATTTTGGTAATTTCCGGACAACTGTGTCCTTGGCGAGCAAGTGCCACAGCTTGAATTCGTCTTGCCAAGCGTGGATTTGATTCAGATTTTGCCAGATTCAACAACTTTTATACGCTGTGATATTCCTTTACTGTCATAATAACCTCCATGCAAATTAAGTTACCACAACATATATCGGAAATCATAGCTCAGCGCATTTAATTATTATGAACGGTATTAATTGCTTTTGGTGCAGCATATTGCTCAATCCAAATTAGTGACGTTGTACCAATAGTTGTCCGGATGTTTTCGCTTCGTCCGCAGGCTTTTGACTGGAAGGTGGATACAACAGTTAGGTTGTCTGCAGACTGTTCTATTATGGCTTAAACAGATCTTATGATATCCTGCTCCAAGGTGGATGGCTATCGAGTAAAAGTCAATATACCAGATAAGCCACTTGTAGACGGTTCTGTTCTTGCTGAGTCAGATCGAATGATAATAGATGATAAATACATTTATATACGGATAAACAGCAAGCATACCATCTGGAAAGTTGTTGACAGGATGAATCATGAGGTTCTTGGGGATGAGTCGAATGCATAGCATACGTTCTTGCAGATGATTCAGGCGAAACTTGGCAAATAAGAAAAGATGCGAGCAAAATTTTGTGTGGTCGGGTTTTCGTGAAGGAGTTGAAAACAGTTTCTGTTGGTGCTTCCAGCCAAGCAGTTTTTCTAGAACACCAGACTGGAGGTTTAATTATTAATGCCAATCCCTCAAGTGTTTATCTATTTGCTTTTGACCCGAAGACAGAATCGGAGTATCACTGACAGTGGAAAACCGTCTTGACAGAAATTGCCGGAAGTATTATCTTTGTAAAAAAAATAAGTCGACCATCCCTTAGCTTTAAGGCGATGGCGGTTGACGAAAAATGAAGGGAAAGATGATGCTCAAAAGTAAAGCGGCGTTTGAAAAAGTCAAAATCAGAGTAACAAAGCAGTTACTATTAATATTATGCCTTTTGGTCGCAGCGGCAGTATTAATAAGCTGCAGGAGCGAAACTTCACGTCTTGAAAGGCCCTGGTGGAACTTATCGAAAGACAGCGATAGAGCCGTATCCGATAAGATGGGCAAAGCTCTCGGGGAATTTAACCGGGGCGCAGCTTTCCTTGAACAGTACAAATGTGAGGAGGCAATAACGGCTTTTGAGAAGGTTCTGGATATCGTACCCGGATGGACAGCCGCGCGTTTTAACCTTGGTCTTGCTTATTTTAATATGCAGGTCAGGCCGGGAGCGCAAAGCTACCTTGAATTGGCAAAAGAGACTTTCGAAGCCGTATTAGAATCGCAGCCCGAACACCTGCACGCACAATTTTGCATGGGTTTATACTACCAGCACCTCGGGGAAAATGAAAAAGCGCTCGAATATTTTAAGGCCGTTTACGATGCAGATGACAAAGACCCCTATGTCGTTTACAAATATGCCGAAACACTTATCAGCGTCGGCCGTTCGGAACAAGGGATTTTGATGCTCGAAAAGGTTCTTTCGATTGACCCTGGCTTTATCTCGGCCGTGTATCGCCTTGCCGCACAGTACCAGCGTATGAAGATGCCGGAGAAAGCCAGGCCGCTTTTCGACCGCTTCAGGCAGCTTAAAGACGCCGAGCTTTCAGCCGGAGTTTTCACAGTTCTAAAAATGTATGGCTCCGTCGGCAAATACTATATGGCCCTGGGAGCCGACAATCTTCCACTGCCGCCGGCAAAGACTTTCGCCCCCCGGCGTATTCTTTTCTCGCCGGAACTCAAGCTTCTAACCGCCGAGATTTCACCCTGGCAATATAACGGCACGACCGTTGCTCTGCCGGGTATCGCCGCCGCTGATGTCGATGGCGACGGGGACATCGACCTCTGCATAACTTCATTCGGCGCCGATGGCCAGGTGAGGATATTGAAAAACAGCGGCGACGGCAGGTTTTCCACGGCTTCAATTATCGCGAAGAAAGGTATTTCGCCCTGTTTTGGCGATGTTGATAATGACGGTGACCCCGACCTTTGGCTCGGCCGTGCAGGTGGTGACCTTTATTTTGAAAATGACGGGACGGGAAATTTCAGGCAAAGTGAAATTTTAACTACGGGCCAGCCCCAGCATATCACTCACTGTGCGAGACTTCTCGATGCAGACAGCGACGGTGATTTGGATTTTCTTTCATTTCGTTTTGCACAGGGCTCTGTCCCTGCCAAGGAAGCGATTATCCCCGCAGCCGGCAGCCTTTATAACAATAACCGCGACGGAACCTTCACCGATATCGCCGAAAAGTATGGCCTTGCTTTTGCTGATACCGCCGTTGCTGCTTCGGTATATGACGACTTCGATAATGACAGGGACCTGGATTTTGTTATCTTCCCTGGTGACGGCCGGACCGTCTGCTGGGTCAACGACCGCCTGTGGGAATATCATACTCTCGATGTCAAAACGACCGGCCTTTCGATAAAGGGTGTTTTAAGCGCAACTTCCGGCGACCCTGATAGGGATGGAGACCGCGACCTTTTGGTAAGCACCAAAGATGGACTTCATCTTTTCATAAATCAGGGCAGGTTCAGCTTCAAGCCCCACGAGGACTTTGAAGATAGCTGCGGTCGGTTTGCCGGCAGCGGCGCTCAGTTTGCCGATATGGATAATGACGGCGACCTCGATATTGTTATCGCCGATGCATTCAGACCTGACGGTAGCCGAGGTCCGATGCTTCTGCTGAACGACCTCCCGCAGGACCGCTTTATCAATGTGCTGGAACTCGACCCGGGCAACCTCCTTGCCGCCGTCACCACCGAAGGCGACGCCAGCTTCCAGGTCGCGGATTTCACCGGCAATGGAAGATGCGATGTCCTTTTGGCCCAGGTTGGCAAAACGCCTTTGTTAATTGAAAATATAACTTTGGGCGGCAACTGGATTGAGCTTGACCTTCTCGGAACCAGCGAACAGGATAAAACAACCCGCTCGAACAATTCCGCTATCGGTGCCCGCGTCGAGTTCAAGGCTGGCAATATTTCTCAACAATACGCCGTGGGAACTTCCTCCGGGCCGGTTGCTGTGCCCCCCTACAGGATTCATGCCGGCCTTGGGGACTATACGAGTGTGGACTGGCTGCGAATTGTCTGGCCCGATGGCGTCCTTCAGGCAGAACTCGAACTCGACGCCGGCCAGGTCATTACGGTTACCGAAATTCAGCGAAAGACCTCTTCCTGTCCCCACCTTTTCGCCTGGGACGGCTTTCATTTTGAATTCATATCCGATTTTGCCGGTATGGGCGGCTCCGGCTACCTAGTCGCCCTGGGCGAATATGCAAAGCCCGACCCCACGGAGTATTTACCCCTTCCGAACCTCAAGCCCCGAGATGGGGAATATATAATGCAGGTGCTGGAGCCTCTCGAGGAAATTGTTTATTTCGATGAAGCCAAATTGATTGCGGTTGACCACCCCGAAGGCACGCAGGTCTATCCGAATGAAATGATGGCCATCAATGCCCCACCACCTGAATTCGAGCTTTTCTGTTTTCGAGATACGATTGAACCCGTGCATGCGCTCGACCACCGGGGCACAGACGTTACCGATGCAATACGAACGATAGACAGAAAATACGCCGGTGCAACCGAGCTTGACAGCCGTTTCACAGGATTTGCCAAAGATCATTTTGTAGAGCTCGATTTCGGTGACGCCCTTACAAACCTCTCCCCACAGTCCCGCCTGGTATTGTTCCTTTACGGCTGGGTGGAGTACCCCTATTCTTCAACCAATTTTGCTTCAGTTCAGGCCGGTGTTAGTCTTGAAGCTCCCAGTATTGAGGTCTTTCGCAGCGACCGGTGGGTTGAGCTTTTCAGCCAGGTGGGCTACCCCGCCGGCATACGGCACATGATGACCCTGGAAGTAACGGGAAAACTCCGGCCCACCGACCGGCGAATCCGAATTTCCAGCAATATGGAGCTTTTCTGGGACAGGATATTCCTGGCGACTATACTTGAGGATGCACCTCTTTCATTGAAAGAGGCTCCGGTGAAAAACGCCGACCTTCATTTCCTCGGCTTTCCGCGGGAGTACTCTCCTGACGGCCGTCATCCGAACCTTTACGACTATGACAATATTGATAGGGCCGTTGCCTGGAAGAATATGCAGGGCCTCTTTACCCGTTTTGGCGGCGTAACGCCGCTTTTGGACCGCCCCGACGACTGTTATGTCATTATGGGCCGCGGAGAAGAACTCACTCTTCGCTTCTCAGCCGACAGTTTCCCCCCCCGCAAAATCTTACCCATTTTAACACCGATGTCAGAATTGAAAAACACCATACAAATTTACACACAAAAACGAGTCATTTTTTCGCTTTTTTTCAATTTTTCCGCTTTTGTTTCAAAAAGTGCGCCTTTTTGTTACAAAAATGCGAGTTTTTTCCTCCTGCTTTTTTCCCTATTTTTTCCAGGATTGAGCGCGGATTTTCGTTCAAAATCCATACTATTAAGAAGCCCCCGCGGCCTGTGCCTTAGGTGCGTTTGAGCGGAGTAAAGCCCCCGCGGCGATTGTCCTAGGGACCCCTGATGGGGAGCGGAGTAGAATCATTTGCGCAAGTATGCATAAGCAAAATGAGAACTTCTTCAAATTTTTTTTACCCCCTTCTAAATAAGCACTTACAACTCTTGCTCTCCTTCAAACTCGCGATTTTTCGATCCAAATGCGCAAGTCCATCTAATTATAGGGAGACGTATTTTTTAAAACTCCCCCTAAAACTTGTTAATTTCTGAGGTTCTCTTAATGACTACCGAATCTCAAACTACGAACTGCGAACTGGAAACTATGAACTCTTTTTTGAAAAAACAAACCCAATTTTGTTAATTGTCCAATGAACATAAACTTCTGTTTTACAAAGAATTATGAACAAAAAATGCATCTTGCTGAACCTGCAAAACAAACCCAATCAAACCCAATCAAAGCCAATCAAAGCCAATCAAAGCCAATTTCTGCACCGGATTTTCTACCCTGCTGCTTGTTGACCGCTTTTCCGCAGGTTATAAATACCTGTCTCTAACTTCACAAGGATTTAATTCAGCAAAGGCTTATGCTAATACCTCAGAGTTTGAAGATAATTATGTTGTGTAAGCGTGATTTTTTAGATATAAAAACCGGATTGCAGGAAGCTGCTGTGATTTTTTCTTACCGAGCAACAGAAAGTATGAGTACAGTTTTTTTTGATAAGAATGAGTGAGGAATCAGGACAACAGGAACACAGGAATTCCAATTCTTCAGGCTGGACTAGCAAGCTTGCCGTGAAACGAACGAGGTGGTTTTTTCTGTTCGGTATAATCATAGCCGGGGCAATTGCAGGGTTTTTGTGGGTGAAGTCTTTTTCGTCGCCGAAATCAGACCTTATTCAGAAGCAGGAAGCGGCCGCTTTTTTGAGAGAAGAAGAGACGAAACTCGCCGAACAGCTTATAAAAGATTTTCCGAATAGTGAAGTTCCGTTGGTTCTGATGGGGGGATTGCAGATAAAGCGCGGCAATTCGTCGGAGGGGATGATTTTCTGGGAGAAGGCGCTGAGGCTTAATCCCAATCTGCCCAATGTTTATTGTAAAATGGCCGAGATAGCTTCCGGAAGGGAACAGTTCGAGAAAGCGATTGAACTTTGGAGAAAGGCGCTTGAGATTAATCCGAAGATGCGCGGGGTGCGCAATGATATCGCCAAGGCATTTATATGGCTTGGTAAATACAGGCAAGCTGTCGAAGAAGCAGAAGAGGAGATTAAGATTTCACCGCGCTCAGCCATTAGTTATTATCTGCTCGGTCAGGGGTATTTACAATTGAAGGAGTATGACAAGGCGAAGTTTTGTTACGAAAAAGTAATCGAACTTGAGCCGAACCATCCCAACGCTCATTACGGAATGGCGGGAATTTATATGAGGCTTAAACAGCCGGACAAAGCCAGGGAGTATATGGCTGTTTACAAGGAGTGGAAAGACGGGCGTGTGAAATCTGTCTGGAATGTCGATAAGGCAGGGTATGATGTGGTTGGTTCTCTGAAGAACATAAGTGCCTTGCTTATGGATGCCCAAAGGCTCTATCGAAAAATGGGCAAAGGTGAAAAAGCTGAAGAACTCCTCAAATATACTGAAAAAATGTTTCAGAAGGCTATTTCACTCGCGCCGGCACAACCTCACGTACAGGGATATATGCATAGAGAACTCGCACTTTTGTATCTTAGAATGAAGAGGAAACTTCCTGAGGCCGAGAAACTCGCCGCCAAAGCGGTAAAATTTGAGGCAACAGCAGCTAACTATTATGTATTATGCAGGACCTTTGAGATGAATGGAGATTTGGCAAATGCGCGAACGGCGATAGAAAAGGCGGTCGAACTTGAGCCGGAAAGTCTGATGTACAGACAGACTTATGAGCTTATTAAAAGCAGGAGCAGATAAAGGTGAGGTTTTTTATCTCTGGTCGGGAATTCGGGTTGTGTTTGAGGTATAAAATAGCAGTGCTTCTGGTTTTACTATGTGTGCCTTGCAGGGGGCGGGCTGACAGCCCGATATCTTTTCACGATGTTACCAAAGAAACGGGGATAGACTTCAAACACACCGACGGCAGCTCCGGCCAGCGCTATATTGTTGAGAACGTCAGCGCAGGTCTGGCTCTTTTTGATTATGACAATGATGGAGACATAGACATCTATTTTCTAAACGGTGGCGCTTTAAAGGGAACGAAGTTTAAGAAACCGCCTAGAAATGCGCTTTATCGCAATGACGGCAACTGGAGATTTACGGACGTAACTAAAGAGGCGGGAGTCGGCGATACTGGACATGGCTTGGCGGTAGCAGCCGGGGATTATGATAACGACGGAGATTTGGATATTTACATAAGTAATTTTGGCCTGAACGTACTATACCGCAATAACGGCGACAGTAAATTTACAGATGTGACGAAAGAGGCAGGTGTGGACAATGGTTTTCAAGCAGGGGCTGGAACCTGTTTTCTTGATATGGACAAGGACGGAGACCTGGACCTCTACGTTTCAAACTATGTTGAGTTCACTTATGAAAATCACGTTCAGGGCAGGATAAGGGGTTTTCCTAATTACGTGGGCCCTACTACTTATTCGTTCCCACCCGATTCGCTTTATCGTAACAACGGCGACGGCACGTTTACAGATGTCAGCGGAGTTTCAGGTATCAGCGAGCACCGCGGTTCAGGTATGGGAATGGTATGTGGCGACTACGATAATGACGGCGACACGGATATTTTTGTAGCCAACGATATAGCGGAGAATTTTCTCTTTCAAAATGACGGCACGGGCAAATTCGAACAGGTAGGTTTAATGGCCGGGGTTGCATGCGACCTTAACGGCAAAGAGATGGGGAGTATGGGAGTGGACTGCGGCGATTATGATAATGACGGGCTGCTTGATTTTTATGTTACTTCCTTCCAGGAACAGTCGGCTTCCCTTTACAAAAATCTGGGCGGCGGCTTTTTTGAAGACGTGACGCTGGTAACCGGTGCCGGGGCGGGAACAATTAATAACGTGACATGGGGAAACGGCTTTGTAGATTTCGATAACGACGGTGACCGCGATATTTTCGTTGCCGTAGGACACTTGCAGGATAATGTAGAGAGTTGGGATGACAGGACAACCTATCATGCACCAAATGTGATTCTTATGAACACAGGAGATGGGAAGTTTGTCAATGTGTCAGAAGAAAGCGGAGACGGTATGAAGGTCAGTCTGAGCAGCCGCGGCGCCGGCTTTGATGATATGGATAACGATGGAGACATTGACGTCGTGATATTAAACAGCCGCAGAGAGCCTACTATCTTAAGAAATGACTCACCTTCCCCGGGGCACTGGATTCAAGTTCGTTTGAGGGGAACAAAAACTAACCGCGATGGAGTTGGAGCGCGAGTTAAGGTTACGGCGGGTAAACTGGTTCTTATTGATGAAGTTCACAGCGGCCGCGGGTATCAGGGACACCATGGGATGCGTCTTCATTTCGGGCTGGGTAAAAATGAAAAGGTTGACAGTATCGAGGTGCGATGGATAGGCGGCGGAGTTGATGTTTTTAAGGATATAGGGGTTGATAAGCTTTTGACACTTACCGAAGGCAGCTCGAAAGTCGAGGGTAAAGGATAAGGCCGAGGCAAATTCGGCTGGTAAGTGACAATACGGTGATTTTCATAGGTTCCGAGAACGACAGGCCGGGTGTTTCTCCCTAAGCCGTCCCAATGTATTTGGCCTGTAACTCCCTGCCAGGGTGAAAGGTTCCTTACTTCATCGCATATTCGGGTACGGTTAAGGCCGGCCTTTCTTATGGCGGCAATCAGAAGGTTGGCGGCGTCATAGGTATGTGCTGCGAGATAGTCGGGAGAATTTCCGAAACGATGAGTGAAATCTTTTTCGAAAGTTTCCGAGTTTTCACTTGGAACATACAGCAGCGGGAAAATGACATTCTCCGCTGAGCGACCGGCTTCCGTTAGAAATCGGCTGTGCCCCGCACAAGGGCCGGCGAAGATAAATTTCGTAAAGTATTTTTCCCGAACGGCGGAAATAAGACCGGCGCTGTCTTTTGCCCCGGCGATTACGACGAGGCTCTCTGCGTCGGAGGATATGATTTTTTTTACGAGGTGAGAAAAATCCCTTTCAGCGGGTTTAAACTCGAAGTGATAGGACGGACTTATTTTGTGTTTGATAAAGGAATGGTTAAGTTCGGAGGTGAAGATATGTGAGTCATGGTCGGCGGCTGATGCGAGGATAAAAGATTTGCCGCCGAGGTGAGAATAGACAGCTTGAGCCAGAAGAGGCGCGTGGATATTGTCGGTGGGCAGGCACGAAAACATCCAGGGGACATTTGCAAGATTAACTGTTTTATCCGTACTCGCGGGGCTAAGGAGGGTTAGACGGGCTTTTGTGACAACCTGTTCAGCCAGATGCGTCGAAGGGCCGTCGATTCCGCCTATGACGGCCCATACTTTGTGTACGTAAGCCATTCGGGCAACTTCTTTGACGCCCGAACCCCAGGGGTTTTGCGACCAGCCTGAGACCAGACGAAACGGCAGGCCTTTATATCCGCCGTCCCGGTTTGCCTGTTCAACGGCCAAAGATGCTGCGCACCACATATCACCTGCCTGGGGGCCTGTAAATGTGCCGGGGCCAAAGTATCCTATTAAGACTTCTTTAATATCAGATGGGGCAGGTTCGCAACGGCCAGGACCGGTATAGCTTGTCCGGTGTTCTCCGGCATCAAAGAATACTTTTGGCGGAGCAGTTTTTTGATAGAGCATTTGCCTGGCCTGTGCCGTGTGGCAAAGGACTAACAGGATAAAGGCAGTGCTGATAAATTTGCACATATTGTTTAGCTCTCTTTCAGGAGGCTTATCGAGAACGTGCCGTTATTGGTTTATCGCCGGCTTTATCCGCTTTAAGAATATTAACCTGGGGTATCTTAAGGTCTTCTCTGGAGTAGAATTTCCACTCGTTGTTTTCCCGTTTTGCGAGGAACACCTCGCCTATGTCATCTAGTGCTGCACTAAGGATGATGTCACCGGTTGCGCCTTTGAAGGGCTTAGACCTGTGCGCCAGAACATCGCGAATTTTGGCGCGATTGAGGCCGGCTACCTGTACAGCCCAGATAAGCATCTGCATTCCGTCGTAGGCGTGAGCGGCGAAAGTTTCCGGTTCTTCTCCAAAGCGCTGACTGAAAGCTTTACGGAAATCTTTGAGCTTTTTGTTTTTACTCGTTGGATTCCATGCATAGGGACAAATGACTCCTTCTGCATTTGCCCCGGCTATTTCTACAAATTCATCCGAAAGACATCGGTCGCATGCAAAAAACGGCTGCTGCATACCCATAGAGCGCATCTGATTTAGGATTTTGGCGCCATCTACAGCGTCACCCCAATGGACAATGGCATCCGGATTTTCATTTTTGAGACGTTTGAGCTGGAGAGAAAAATCTTCTATTCCCAAATTGTAAGCCATTTCCAAAAGGATTGGTTTTCCAAGCCTTCGACTTCCATCGAGGATTTCACGGACGCCGAACCGGCCGTAACGATTGCTTGCACGGATAACACCTACCCGTTTGAAGCCCCGCTTTTTATAAAGATAATCAACAAGAAGATAGCCCTGCTGGCGGTCGTCGCCGATACATCTGAAAACCCAGGGTATGTTTGTCTCAATAAAGGTCGGGTCTGTGTCGCCGGAATTCATCATAGTGATTTCAGCTTTAAGAGCAACCCGAATGGCAATGTGGCTGTTGGCGCCGTCAATGGTTCCCAAAATCGCCCAGACATGGTCTTTGTATGCCATTTTTATGATTTCATTTCCAGAGGCCCCCCAGAGTCCGTTGTCATTGCTGATAATAAGCTCGAAGGGGATATTTCTCTTTAGATAACCTCCGTTGTCATTGGCCTGCTCGATGGCGAGGCGAGCGCCCTGAAGCATTTTAATGCCCAGAGTTTCCTCGTGGCTTTTTCCACCTGTGGCTACCGAAACGGTTGACATAATCGGGCCGATAAATCCGAGTTTCACCGTCTCGACGTAGTCGGGTTCCGGTTTAGCTCTGCCTGGACCGGTATATTCCATCTGGAGGAGGAAGTGCTCCTTGTATGGGGTGACGTGCCGGAATGGTGCAGCATCCCGCGAGGTTTTTGCATAGTTATCGTCCTTTTTTAAAGTAAGATCCGGGACTTCATAAGCACTGACAGAGTTGATTTTTCGAAGGACCTCAAGAGTGTTAGTGTCAATTTCCACACCGGTGTTTTCGTTTTTGCCATAAGACAATGACACCAGAATAAGCACTGTACAAAATAATAGAATTACATATCGTTTCATAACCATCCTCCTTTTTGCTCAGATACGACCATCCAAAAAATAACGATAAGGTTATTTATCCGGCGTATCTATTTTTACCATTTCTTCTCCAACAGTTCCGGCCTTATCGACCGGTCTGTTCCTTAAACCTTTATAATATCCTTCACCGATTGCGCAGGCAAGACCTTTTGAAGTTCCCACCCAGACATCGTTTCCATCAAACTCTGTCCAGAGGGCGTAATTGTGGGGAATACTTTTCGGCATACTGACAACCTCAAGCTTTTTTTGATTGCGAGTAACGACGGCCCTGCCTGTGAAAGTGTTAGGGTCCATAGTGTAGGTGACCCAGGTATCCGAGGGGAAATCGGCCACAACGCCGAGCCCCTTGTCGGTGGAATACCATGCTTCGTCTGCACTTCGGCCTTTGACGGCATTTCCGAAGTCGCTGGGCAGTCCGGTTTCATGTGAGTAGAGGCCTCGCCAGTGGCGGCCATCGTAGCGACACATTCCAAAGTAAGTCGATACCCACAGAATACCGTCGATATAACTCGTGCCGGTGGTGATGACATGAACAACGCCGTCATCACGATACAAATCGATTTCCATTTCGCCGTCGGGGTCGAGGTAATCTTTCCATGTCTCTGTGGCGGTGTCGAATTCAAGCACACCACTGCCCCAGATTCCGAGGTAAACCTTTCCGTCGTTGTAAGAGACGCCGTAATTCCAGATTTCCTCCATTGGTGAGTTTTTCTCGGTGTATATCGTCCACTCGCCGGTGACGGTATTGTACCTGCTTGCACCGGCAGTGGTAGCGGCCCAGACATTATCATTTTCTATTGCCACACCATAGACGACATCATTTACAAGTCCACTGTTAAGCTGGTGGAAGTGGTCGAACCGACCGCCGCTGAAACGGGCAAGGCCGCCACCAAAGAGGCCAAGCCAGAGTTCGCCCGTTTTGGGGTCGATATCAATGGCGGCAACCACACGCCATGGAAGGCCGTCTTCTTCTTTCCAGTATTTAATCTTTCCGGTTTTTTTGTCGATACAAGCCAAGCCGTTTTCGGTACCGGCCCATATCCTGTGGCTATCGGCTTTGATGGCAAAAATATGGTCATTTGGCAATCCGTCCTTAACGGTGAAATGCTTCCATTTTTTATAGACATAAGGGAGCTTTTGCATCTTTGCAGAGGCGGTGACGGAGGAATAGGCCGGCGAGCTGCTAGCTTTAGAAGGTGATGTTGTGCCAAACCATAATACCTCAAGTATTATTAGTGTATTTATGAAATGTTTCATAATGATTTCTTAACTCCTTAGAACTACAAAGTTTTAATATATTCGATGAGGTCATTGAGCTGGTCTTTTGTCATATCGTTTGTAACACCGTGCTGGTCGTCAGGATTGTATCTTGTCCATATTTCTTCAAGTGTAACGGCAATACCATTATGCAGGTACGGGGCTGAGTCGTAGATGTTGCTAAGGTGCGGTGTATCGAACTCTGATTCTCTGTCCAGCCAAAGTTTTGTTCCGATATTGTGTCGGCGGCGGTCTGTATAAAGCGAAGGGAAATGACAGGTGATACATCTGTTTTCTTTTGGTATAACGCGACCGTCATTGGTCATTGTCCTTTCGAACATTATTTTGCCGCGTCGCTGTGCTTTTGTAAGTTCGGCTCCCAACGGGCGGTAGCGGTTCGGGGGGCGTGGAATTGTGCAAATATAATTATCCAAGGCGGAGAGCTGCTCGGGGTCGAAAGGCTGAATCCTTGTAAAGAAGACGGCGAGCCTTGGTCCGCACTGCCTTTGCAGACTTGGGTTTGTTCCTTCCCACTTAAATGGGGCGGTATCGAGAATTCCCCGGAGTGTGCGATTATCGACGGGGCAGACTCCAATTCCATCGGGTTCGATATCGTATGTAATTCCGTCGATGTGGCCGTCGGGATGGCAGGAATGGCATGAAAACTGACGGTGGAAAGTTATATCGGCACTATGGAAAAGGCGTTCGCCGTAACGTATTTTTGTAATGACTTTTGGGCCTCCAAGGTCAATTCTTCCGACAGCCTGAAGTTTGTCGAGGTCGATTACCGTCAGCGAATCATCCAGAGCGTTGGCTGTGAAAGCAGTTTTTCCGTCTGGGGTAATGAGGACACCTCGCGGGCTGTTTTTTGTCGGTATATGGGTAATGACGAATTCCGTGGGTTTTCCGAGATGATTCGGGAATACGTGTTCTCGCTGATGCTCAGATGCGGATTCGAGCATTGAGACAAGCTTATGTATATCGACGACGGCAATACGGTCTGAGCCTGAACTTGTTACCAAAGCCAGACGTCCATCGGGCGTGACCGCTATATCAGTGGGGTCAGGGAAGCAAAGATTTGGTTCATCGAGGATCACCTGGTTTATCCGGCCATCTTTGAACACAATTCCCATGCCGTTGGTAATAGTCCATCCCTGAAGTAAACGCGTCATCGGAACGAGATTTTTTGTTCGGTTGCAGGTAATAAGGGCGAAATCTCCACTTGGATGCCAGTCAACACCCTGCATAAGATTGACTGCAGGGACCTCAAGACGAGTATCAACGACAACGCGGGTCGTATCAATGACCGTGACTTCGGATAATGAAGGTGTTCGAAACTCGACAAACCGTGAGAGGTTGTTGGTAACATATATGTAAGAGCCGTCTGGAGAAAGCGCAAGAGACCAGGGACTGCGGCTCGCGCTTAAACGTTTGAGTTCTTTTAAGGTAGTAGTATCGATAACAGAAATGCTGTCGGAAGAAGTATTAAGGACATAGAGGTGTTTTCCGGAATTATCGGTCAGCACACCGTGGGGTTCGTCGCCAACGGGGATGGTGGCGATAGTTTCTCGACAAGTAACATCTATAACAGAGACGGTGTCATCAAGTCGGTTGCTCACATAAGCCCGAGTACCATCCGGACTGAAAGTTATGTCAGTGGGGTGGTGGCCGACAGGTATCTCTGCAACTTTTTTCCGATTATTTACGTTTACGACAATGACCGTGTGTGAGGCCTCACAGGCAACATAGAGTTCTTTTCCATCGGGGCTGATTGCCAGATTCAGGGGGGTTTTGTAGCGTGGTTCCTGTGACACCGTTGGCAGCTTAGTCGGATGGGCGATTTTTGCAACAGCCTTATCATAGTCGAATGTTTCTTTAAGGCTATTTTGGACGTGACATTTGAGACATGTTTCTTTAGTTATCTTCTTTAGGCCAGCAGATTTTGCCGCACGCGGATCTGTCATAATTGCTTCGAGAGAATATTTTCCGCCAGCACCGTGGCAGGCTTCGCATCCAACACCTTCATAGAACAAGTAGGAATCCGTTGCCACACCGGTCGGGTCGCTGTAAATAGCTGTGTGACATTTCAGACAGGCTTTGCTGGTCTGTGGGGATTCTTTCAGGCCTTTTTTTTCAGCAATCGAATATGCCTGTGGTGTTGCGAGTACTGCATATGCCCGGGCATGTGGACTCATACGCCATTTGCTGAACTGGTATCCTCTCTCCGGACCCTTGTGGCAGGCTGCGCAAGCATAGGCGCCTGTATATTCGGGTGATTCTTTGCCATCGACATTCGTGCGGGGCAGCTGAGGGATTGGGCTGATAGCCCATTTATCAGGAGTAGGGTGGGCATTTTTCTCCATAGCCTTTTCTACATCAAGCTGCGGCAGTTTATGTATTGCAACATGAGAGCCTTTGACATGATGGCAGTCCATGCAGTTTTGCATAGTTGGCATCATAAGCCCCGCTTTCATAGCTTTTTCACGATTCATCATTACTGTTGAATCCATATATTCGCTTCCGGGGCCATGACATTTTTCGCATTGAATCCCTTCCTGGATGAAGAAATTTTCGTCTTTTTCCCATTCTTCTGCATGTGCCCCGGTTGCGTGACAGCCAAGGCACATCGGTGATTGTTGCGGTTCCTGTGGAATACCGCTGAGTTGTGCAATTTTTTTAGCTTCCGGTTTGGCCAGAACGGCATATCCCATGGCGTGCTTAGAAGCAAGCCACCGGCTTAGCTGGTGGCCCATGTCTTTTCCTTGGTGGCAGACAGCGCATGTCTTAGTACCGACATATACCGGGTGTTTCTGCTCACCTTCCGCCGCGTAAAGAGCAGATGCTATACCTACGGCGATAAAAGTTGCACAAAAGTAACTTTTCATTTTTTCATTGCTCCTTTTGAGTTTCCTGTATCACGGTAAGAAACTGCTTTGCTTTTACATCTATGAGATTCGTAGTATACCTGTTTGGCCAACGAATTTCAACTTTATCGGCTTTTGAAGCATTTCCGAGGCCGAAATGACGTCTTGGGTCGGCCTGGGAGAGATAGCCGGTTACAGGAATGACGTCCTGTATCTGGATTAACGAGCCGGTCGTTACGGTGATACGTGCCCCAATTGCGTCGATTTTGCCGCCCTGCAATTTAGGTTCAATGGTGAGCCAGTTGTTCCTATTGCCTCCGTCGTTTCTCAGTAGTTTTGGCGTTCCGTTAAGATTTACAACAAGAATGTCAGGGTCACCGTCGTTGTCATAGTCGCCGTAAGTAGCACCTCTTCCGACATATTTTTCTGTGAAATAGGGGCCGGATTCTTTAGCAACGTCGAGAAAATTCCCTTTGCCGTCGTTACGCATTAGAACATCTTCTTCAGAGTATTCATGATGAGCATTGCCGTTGGCTACAAAAACATCCAGATAGCCGTCGCAATCGTAATCAAAGAGAATTCCACCCCAGCCTGTGTACTGGCCGCAGACGACACTGAGATTTGTCGGAGCGGTGCGGTCTTCGAAATAATCCTTGCAGTTCATAAGGAGGCAGCCGTATCCCATGTCGGGTATATAGATATCGAGAAGGCCGTCACGGTCGACATCACCAACCGCCGGTCCCATTGAGGAGACTCCCTGGCCGCCCTCGCCAAAGGCCAGCCCCATAATGAGTCCTTCGCTTTCAAATGTGCCTTTGCCTGTATTTCTGAAATAGTAGTTTTCCATTGCGTCGTTGGCAACATAGATATCCAGAAAACCGTCATTGTTTATATCAGCAACAGTTGCGCTCATAGCTCGTCCGTTCGGATTGTACAGTCCGGTTTCTTTGGTTACATCGGTGAAAGTTCCATCCCCGTTGTTGCGATACAGCGCGTCCGGCTGTCCGCTGTAGCTTAGAGGTCCCGGGTAGCCGGCCGCCGCATAGTAAGAGCGGAATTTACCGCTGTCATACTCGAGATAATTTGCGACAAAAACGTCAAGGTCTCCATCGTTGTCATAATCGAACCAGGGAGCGGCGAGACTCCAATTCGGATTCGCAAGTCCTGAGGTTTCGGATATATCTGTAAAGGTTCCGTCGTCGTTATTTCGATAAAAAACATTTGGGCCGTAATTCAGGACATAGAGGTCGAGATCTCCATCCTTGTCAAAGTCAGCGGCGGAACAACCGACGCCGTAGCCTTTGTCCCCGACACCAGCCTTTTCAGTGACATCAGTAAAGGTTCCGTCACCATTGTTTCGATACAGTGAGTTGTTAAGCTTTCCCCGAAGTTTTCGGCCAATGTTATCGCTGACTTCTTTCAGCCAACAGCCGTTTGTAAGATATATATCGAGCCATCCATCGTTATTATAGTCAAAGAACATGGCTCCCGAGCCTGTTCCTTCAACGATATTGCTGAGGTGGGAATCTCCATAGCTATGCTTTGCATTTATTTTGGCCTGCTTAGTAACATCAGTAAATATAGGCAGCTTTTGTTCGTTTTGGGATGCGACTAAAGGCTGTAGTACAGTCAATAATAAAAGCATTCTAAAAGTATTCACCTTCACTTATCTCCACTGTTTTGATTTTTTTCAGGTAAGTTATCTCGGGAGGGAATTCCATTCCACAAAGCTCCCATATCTATCCATTCTATGAAAGTTTTTTTCTCGTCATCGGAAAGTTTCCGGTCCTGGTCGGGGGGCATTTTTAATACCTGTTTTTGTGAAAGGCTATTATCCCATGGACGCGAGGTGTTACGTCCGAAGATGTGCCAGATGAGTCGGCTGGTTCGTGCTTTTCCAGGATGAACATATTTCCCGTAGCCCCCTTCATTTATACCGGCGAGAAGTGTTTGGTAGCTGCGATTAACAAAGTGTTTTTCTTTCCCCGAATCGGCAACTGGTAAGAGGTCCCTTGTAAGGTGAACAGAAGAAGCATCTCCGCCGTGACACTGGACACAATTTTTTATAATAATCGGCATAATATCGCGGCGGAAATCGACGGTTCGTCTTCTTTCAGGAGGTAAAGTGAGCTTTATCGAAGGGCGAGTTAGTGCGTCGACTAAAATATTTTCCGGGGTAAGCTCGCCATTTTCATGACAGCCGATACAGCCTCTCGGTTCATTGTTTTTGGCCCAAATCCAGCCGCAACTTCGCAAAGCCATACCGTCGGCATCGAGCGTTTGAAGCTGGATAGGGGTATTAGCAGGTATTTCAATGTTGAAAGAACCATCCGGGCTGACATCGATTTCGCCGAGAACGCGCCTCGGGACAAGAGGGGGTATGAGGAAGCGTGAAGGACCAGACGCTTCATCGACGTATGTTGCCTGGATATCGGGACTATTATCCGATAAAGGTACTCCTTCAAGAACACGAAGTCTTTTTACAGTGCCACGGGGCATCCAGTCCGGCCTTTCGAGGTCGGAGGTATAAACGTTTAAGCAGTATAGCTTACCATGTGGGTTTTCTTCAGTTACCACACTCGAGCGTCCGTCAGGTTCTGGACGGGAATACACCGCCTTTGCCTGTATATCATGATAGTCGGGATTGTCGAAAATCAAATCATATCGGCCGGTGGAAGGGTCGAGACGATACACACCATGGGTATCTGAGTTGTCCGATGACCTTCGAGAGACAAGAATGCTGCCGTCAGGAAGCGGTGAAGGAGAATGGAACAGGCCATCAGTTACGGCGGGGATTGGTTGGTAAGAATGAAGCGGTCTTCGCAGGTTTACACATGCAAGACTGCCCGCACCGTCCCACGGGATGCTGTCAGCTTCGACAAATACTGCCAGTCCTTTTGTAGTTGTACATGGCATATGTTTTATTCGTTTGCCCCCACCGCTGGAAAAAGCAGCATAATCCGCGCCATCAATATTTACAGCGAATAAGGCGATGCGTCCGCGCGGTCCTCGGTTCAACATGGACCTCCGCCAGCTTGCGAATAGCAGGCGACCATCAGACATAATAAATGGGTCCATGTCGCTGGACAGATTGTATGTAAGGCGCCGCACAGCCGAGCCGTCAAGTTTGCACGAGTACAAATTTGTTGCTGTTGTACCGCCGTATTCATTGAGGTGACCATCCGAAGAAACAAATGTTAACTGATACCAGGGTTTTGGAGAAACAATCGTGTAGAGGGTGGCCTGATAGCAGGGACTTTTGCAGTCGCCTGTATTTCTGGTGACTTGCCTGACATTTGTGCCGTCAATCATCATTTCAAATATGTTCCAGTTATCGGAGGACGTTTTCTTGCCGGCAAAAAGAATATGCGATGCATCGAATGATATTTCCGGGTCACAGGCACTATGAAAGTCCTGACTGATAACCTGGGTTGACGAGTCCGGCATAACGATAAGAAGACGCGCTCTGTCTCCGTAGTCTGCTCGCAGCATTCCATCCGCCATATGGCCTTTTTGCTCAAGTATGGTTGAAGGCGGCAATTGTGTGAGAATAAAGGGATATTCAAGGCGGCTGTGAGAAGTTGATTGAGCCTTTTTGCCATCTGCCGGGGCCTGCGTTATAAGTGATAATAATACAGAGGCGGATATAAATAATAAATTCAGGCAGCGTCGAGAGATGTGTTTATGATGTGTAAGACTAATTTTGCACAATTGAGTTTATCCTCCTCAAAAATTACAAATGTGCGTAAGGGCCAGCCATATATATACAAGCCATAGACACTAACTATATGAAAGCCCTTTTCTTTTCGGACATATAGCTATACTACTGAATATCGAAATCTAACTATTATACTAAATTTTACGGGAAAATGCAACCTTTTTGGTTGCTTGTGAGGGATTTAGCCGTGTAATCAAAACATTAAATCTATACCTTCCAGTCGCAAATCCTTGTTACAATGGATTATAGGGTTTTTATTTTTGGGTAAAAATGAGGCGAAATCGGCTTCTGGACATCAGAGTGTTTAGAGTTTTGGTTTACAGTTAAGGGTTAGTGTAAATATGTTTCTGTTATACGAATCATAATTAGTTTTTGCGCTTAATATAAGAACAACTGCAAATGTTTTGAACAAGCTTTTCATCAAGACAGACAGATTGCCAGCTATCACAGGCAGCTTCACGCAAAGCATCATAATTT
>Ga0272442_10004449_pt1 | contig 19177 bp, 8 predicted proteins | sample SSMForm2O_FD_200262 | JGI IMG/M metagenome (GOLD analysis project Ga0272442, IMG submission 200262) | Marine sediment archaeal communities from Little Sippewissett salt marsh, Falmouth, MA, United States - SSM-Form-2O | ecosystem: Environmental > Aquatic > Marine > Wetlands > Sediment ... | reverse complement strand
TCATCCCTCCAATCCGCCGTGTCTTCACTCGAGACGAAACTGGAAAAGAGCCGGAAAGGTTCCGGGGATCACCAGGAGCTGAAAAAGGAGCTGGAAAAATGCCGCGAGGAACTCGAGTCGGCCCGGGGGAGCGGGAATGCCCTCTCGACGGAGCTCAAGGCCGCGGAAAAGGATTTCAGGAAGGCATTCTCCACGGAACTCGAATCCGGCCGGCTCCGGCTCGAAAAGGATAAAAGGGGACTCATTATTCGACTCTCGAGCGACGAGCTGTTCGAATCGGGAAGCGTTATCCTGAAAGGCGACGTCAAACCCTTCCTGACTAAAATCGCCGGGCTCCTCAATAAGTATCCGCAGCATCCCCTCCTCGTCGAGGGACACACGGACAGCATCCCACTCGAAAACCTCCCCTTCCTGGATAACCTGGCCCTCTCTTCCGCACGGGCCGATACGGTCCTTCGATACCTCATTGAAGATGGTGAAATCGAGAAATCCAGGGCCAAATCCGTGGCCTGCTCGTGGTTTCATGCCGCAGCCACGAATAAAACCCCTGAGGGACGAAAGATCAACCGCAGAGTCGATATCATCCTCGCTCCAAAGTAAGGGGAAAATGCGGCCTTCATCCGCAACCAGAGCGGTGAGCGGTGAGCGGTTATGCGGGGCTGTTCCAATACATAAGTATCATTTGTCGCACTCGCACTCGTACTCGCCAATCGCCCTCTCGAATCGAATCCCGCTTTTCCCGATATGGGAGATCATCGTTAAGAATCGGCGAATTGCGAGTGGGAGTGCGATTACGATTGCGATTGCGAGTGCGAGTGCGATAACGATAACGATTGCGATTACGATTATGAGTGCGATTACGAGTGGGAGTGCGATTACGAGTGGGAGAACGAGTATAAATGTTGAATGTAATTCGGATCGGCTCTGAACCTTTAAAATGATTCATTCAAGTGTATTCTTTATCTTTTTTGCCTTTTCTTTGGGTATTGGATGGCGCATTACAGGCAAAATATCCATTTCCGATCCACTTGATAGATTGATTGCATCAGCCGGTTTGGGACTGGGCGCCTGCTCCCTTTTCGTCCTCTTTCTCGGATTGGCCGGATTCCTCCAACCCCGGCTTCTCCTCTTTCTCCTCGCTTCGGGGGCTATTCTCAATCTCCCGCCATTCCTTTCCTCGATATCCATTTTAATCCGGTTGCTGTTCCGAAGGCATTCCCCGTTTACCCGGATCTGTCTCTGTGTTTTTACGGGAACCCTCCTGCTCCTTTTTCTCCATTGTTTCCGACCCCAGCTGGAAACGGATGCCTATATGTATCACATCAGCGCGCCCCTGGCCTGGATCCGGGATGGGGCCATCCGTCCCATTCCCTTCAACATGCACTCCCAGTTTCATTTCCTGGTTCAGATGCAGAATCTCCTCCTCCTGGCCCTACCCGGTTCGGGGGTGGCATGTTGCAAAATGACACAGCTGTATTACGCGGTTCTTCTCTCCCTTTTGGCATGGATTATGGGGAGGCGATACTATGGTTCCAATGTGGGGAGCGTCTTGTTGTGTACGACCCTTCTCGGGTGGGATGCGGCCACTGTGATCAAGGGTTGCCTGATGGATCTGGGAACGGCCTTTTTCACCCTATCGGGGATCTATTTCCTGGTTCGTTCCATGGAAGGGGAAAGATGGAAGAGGCATCTTGTTTCGGGGATCTTCTTCGGGCTGGCCTTCAGTTCCAAAAACACCGGGATCCTGTTTTTCCTGGTTGCCGGGATTGCCTTTGCCCTCATGCCTTTTATCGACATTCGGGAGAGGAAAAAGGGGCGGTTCGTATTCCTGCTGTTTTCAGGGCTCGTGATGATCCTGGTCGCCCTGCCCTGGATCGTGAAAAATATCGCCTTCACCGGGAATCCCTTTTATCCCTTTCTTTGCCGCTTGTTTCCGACCAGGTGGGATTATGCCGTGATGGCGGAAGGGTTCTCCAGGTATTATTCCGGCTTTTCCGGGTATCGCTCCTTCATCGGGATCGTTCGCCATCTGGGGGACGAACTGGGATTGTGTATCATTAATATCCCTTACCGCGAATGTCTCTTTATGGCGGTATTGACGATAACGGGAGGACTTTTGCTTGTCCTCAAGAGGGGCCGCCTGAAAACGGTGGAACGGTTCCTTGTCCTCCTGGGATTTCTGGTGTTACCCATGATGATCCTGACCCCCTTTTCCAGGTTCGTGGCTGCGTTTTATCCCCTGGCCGTTCTCCTCTTTCTCGGGGGAATGATGAGGGTATTCGGAAAGGGGAGGGTTTTTCTCATTATTCTTATTCTGTTCGTTTCGGGCATGGCATGGCGGTTCGGGCGGGTTCATGTATGGACCGTTGAAAAGGGTTGGAATCTCAAGCTGGTTACCGGCGACTGGAACGACAAAAGGGGGAAGTGGGGTTTTCTGTATGAGTATTATTGCCTTCCGAACCGGGATATGGTGGATTATATCGATGAGAATCTGGATGATGGGGACCGGGTTTTGATCTGTGAAAACCACTGGATGCTTTCCGAGTGTCCCGTGCCGTTCATCCCGAACCCCCACATGCACGCCCCGAATCTTGTCCGGATTTTACTGGATGAAAAGGGGGAGGAGTACACCGTCGATCAGCTGGAGAAATGGGGTGTGACGCATCTTGTGATAAAGGGTGGGCCGGATTCGATTCCGAGTCGTTATTTCCGGGAGAGGTATTGTTCCGACGATCTGATCCTGTATGAGAAAAAGGATGCGTTTTTTTCCAAAGTGGCGAAAAAGGGTAAAAAAGGGGTGTGAAAAAAATTTCGAGCGGAGGGGAAAGGCAATCTATAAATCATGATATTTCAGCATTCTACAGATGATTTTCCGGGGGTGAAATTTTTTTAAAAAAAATGTTGACCCAAGGAGGATCGTTTTTGTATTGTCATAAATTGCTTTGTTGCTGGTAATCACCGAATGCAAACAAAAAAATTCCGGCTCGAAGCGTTCTTTGAAAGCTGAATAGAGGGTGAATAGGTTAGGGCTCAATAGCGTGCGAGACCCTGATATTCCTACGAAATGTCAGGAACATGAAAAAGTGGCGAGCTTGTCATCATGATGAGTTCGTTAAGATAATCTCTACGGAGAGTTTGATCCTGGCTCAGAACGAACGCTGGCGGCGTGGATTAGGCATGCAAGTCGAGCGAGAAAGCCCGCTTCGGTGGGTGAGTACAGCGGCGAACTGGTGAGTAACAGGTGGGTAATGTGCCCGGAAATGGGGGATAACTCCTGGAAACAGGGGCTAATACCGCATGTGGTCCCGCGACCCTCGGGTTGCGGGATTAAAGGTACCTTGATTTCGATTGAGGTGTCGTTTCCGGATCGGCCCGCCCCCGATTAGCTTGTTGGTGGGGTAATGGCCTACCAAGGCGACGATCGGTAGCTGGTCTGAGAGGATGGTCAGCCACAATGGGACTGAGATACGGCCCATACTCCTACGGGGGGCAGCAGTCTAGAGGCTTCCGCAATGGGGGAAACCCTGACGGAGCGACGCCGCGTGCGGGATGACGTCTTTCGGGATGTAAACCGCTTTCGCCGGGGAAGAAGGCTCCGATGTAATTCGGAGATTGACGGTACCCGGTAAAGAAGCCCCGGCTAAGTCCGTGCCAGCAGCCGCGGTAATACGGGCGGGGCAAGCGTTGTTCGGATTTATTGGGCGTAAAGGGCGCGTAGGCGGCCGTTTAAGTCTGGTGTGAAACCTCCATCGCTCAACGGGGAGCATGCACTGGAAACTGAACGGCTTGAGGCCGCGAGAGGTAAGCGGAATTCCTGGTGTAGCGGTGAAATGCGTAGATATCAGGAAGAACACCGGTGGCGAAGGCGGCTTACTGGCGCGGTTCTGACGCTGAGGCGCGAAAGCGTGGGGAGCGAACAGGATTAGATACCCTGGTAGTCCACGCCGTAAACGGTGTGCACTAGGTGTGGGGGGATCGACCCCCTCTGTGCCGTAGCTAACGCATTAAGTGCACCGCCTGGGGAGTACGGCCGCAAGGCTGAAACTCAAAGGAATTGACGGGGGCCCGCACAAGCGGTGGAGTATGTGGTTTAATTCGATGCAACGCGAAGAACCTTACCCGGGCTTGAACCGCCAGGAAAACCCCTTGAAAGAGGGGCTGGTTTCGGCCATCCTGGTAGAGGTGCTGCATGGCTGTCGTCAGCTCGTGTCGTGAGATGTTGGGTTAAGTCCCGCAACGAGCGCAACCCTTGTCCTTAGTTGCCAGCGGGTAATGCCGGGGACTCTAAGGAGACTGCTCCGGTAACGGAGAGGAAGGTGGGGATGACGTCAAGTCCTCATGGCCCTTATGTCCGGGGCGACACACGTACTACAATGGCCGGTACAGCGCGCAGCCAACCCGCGAGGGGGAGCTAATCGCTTAAAGCCGGTCCCAGTTCGGATTGGAGTCTGCAACTCGACTCCATGAAGGCGGAATCGCTAGTAATCGCGGATCAGCATGCCGCGGTGAATACGTTCCCGGGCCTTGTACACACCGCCCGTCACACCACGAAAGTCCGTTGTTCCGGAAGCCGGTGTACCAACCCGCTTCGGTGGGAGGAAGCCGTCGATGGAATGGCTGGCAATTGGGGTGAAGTCGTAACAAGGTAGCCGTATCGGAAGGTGCGGCTGGATCACCTCCTTTCTAAGGATGCTTCCGGACGTGACCCGACGGTCACGCCTGGAATCCTAGGTCGATCGCTCGCTATTACCCTCTCCTTCTCTATTCAGCTTTCTTTTTTCTTTTTTCATCTGGGTTTGCCAACACAGCCAGACACCCTCATTTCGGGTGTCTTTTTTACGGACAATCACGTCCCTTCGCTCTTTGATTCTCCGTGTATGGGCCTATAGCTCAGTTGGTTAGAGCGCATCCCTGATAAGGATGAGGTGGTTGGTTCGACTCCAACTAGGCCCACCATATAATTGCGAAAAAAGCGGTTGACACGCAATATTTCGATCAAGTAAACATCTGCGTCTTTGTGTGTCGCTTAAAAGTGTTCTTTCTTAAAAAAGGATTCGTTCGGGCAAACGCCCGTTTCGATATTGTGGGGCAGTAGTTCAGTTGGGAGAACGCCGCCCTTGCACGGCGGAGGTCGTCGGTTCGAACCCGATCTGCTCCACCATGGAACGGTCCGCGATATCGGAAATGGTTTCACCTCTATGGCGCGTTACCGGTTTCCGTTCTTTGAAAACTGCATATCTGTAATCTAAGGTTCCTAAGCGATAATGGCTCAACCAAATCATGCCTTTAAGTATGTGTTAAGCTGAAAAGGGCGTGCGGTGGATGCCTTGGCGCTGGAAGGCGATGAAGGACGTGGTAAGCTGCGATAAGCCCCGGGGAGGTGCAAACAACTCGTGATCCGGGGATGTCCGAATGGGTCAACCCTCTCGAGGCAAACCTCGAGAACCCCCCGTTGAATAAAATATGCGGGGTGGGGCTAACCGGGTGAAGTGAACCATCTCAGTAACCCGAGGAAGAGAAATCAACCGAGATTCCCAAAGTAGCGGCGAGCGAAATGGGAAGAGCCCAAACCGGTGTGTTGTAAGTCTGCCGATGTTGCCACACCGGTGTTGTAGGGCGGAGTCTGGGGACACGGCAGTGTCCCCGCCTCGAACTGACAAGAAGCAGAACGGACTTGGAAAAGCCGGCCATAGAAGGTGACAGCCCTGTACGCGTAATTGTCAGTAAGGGGTAACTTCGTTCCTGAGTAGCGCGGGACACGTGGAATCCCGTGTGAATCTGGGGGGACCCCCCTCCAAGGCTAAATACTCTCCAGCGACCGATAGCGAACAAGTACCGTGAGGGAAAGGTGAAAAGTACCCCTGTAAGGGGAGTGAAATAGTACCTGAAACCGCATGTCTACAAACAGTCGAAGCGCAGTGAACCGTCCTTCGGGACGGATCCGGCGCGACGGCGTGCCTTTTGCATAATGAGCCGGCGAGTTGCTCCTGCGTAGCAAGGTTAAGGACCAGTGGTCCGGAGCCGGAGCGAAAGCGAGTCCTAATCGGGCGAGTTTAGTTGCGCGGGGCAGACCCGAAACGGGATGATCTATCCTTGACCAGGGTGAAGTCTCGGTAACACGAGATGGAGGCCCGAACCAGTGTGCCTTAAAAAGCGCTTGGATGAGTTGAGGATAGGGGCGAAAGACCAATCAAATCTCGTGATAGCTGGTTCTCTCCGAAATGTTTTTAGGAACAGCCTCAGGTGTTTCGTTGCGGTGGTAGAGCACTGGATGGACTAGGGGGCCCACAAGCTTGCCGAACCCAACCAAACTCCGAATGCCGTTACGTGAAGCCTGGGAGTGAGACTGTGGGTGCTAAGATCCATGGTCAAAAGGGAAACAGCCCAGATCCACGGCTAAGGTCCCTAAATCAACGCTAAGTGGAAAAGGATGTGGAATCTTCCAGACAACCAGGATGTTGGCTTAGAAGCAGCCACTCATTTAAAGAGTGCGTAACAGCTCACTGGTCAAAAGATTTTGCGCCGAAAATGTATCGGGGCTCAAGCGTTGTACCGAAGCCTGGGGTTTCCGCCTTCGGGCGGGAGCGGTAGGAGAGCATTCCATGCGCTGTGAAGGTCGATCGAAAGGACGGCTGGAGCCGATCATGGAAGAGAGTATGCCGGCATCAGTAACGATAAAACAGGTGAAAAACCTGTTCGCCGAAAGTCCAAGGTTTCCTGGGGAAGGTTAATCCGCCCAGGGTTAGTCGGTCCCTAAGGCGAGGCCGAAAGGCGTAGCCGATGGGGAGCAGGTTAATATTCCTGCACCACTTGCCTGGTGACTAAGACACGGTGGGGTGACGCGGAAGGGTAGTCCTACAGCCTGACGGATGGCTGGCGAGACCCGTAGGTTGGGAGGCAGGCAAATCCACCTCCCTTTAAGCCGAGGGGAATCGGGAAGGAGGTCTACGGACCAACCAACTGGATGACCCCATGCTGCCAAGAAAAACCTCGTTCCGTGAATCAGGAGAGTGACCGTACCGTAAACGGACACACGTAGACAAGGCGAGAAGCCTAAGGCGCTCGGGATAACTCTGGAGAAGGAACTCGGCAAAATGACCCCGTAACTTCGGAAGAAGGGGTACCCCCATGTACGTTAAGGGCCTGCGCCCTGAGCGGAAGGGGGTCGCAGTGACCAGGCTCAGGCGACTGTTTAGCAAAAACATAGCACTCTGCTAAGTCGTAAGACGATGTATAGGGTGTGACGCCTGCCCGGTGCCGGAAGGTTAAAAGGCGGTGTTAGTCGGTTTTCGAATTGGCGAAGCACTAAATTGAAGCCCCGGTAAACGGCGGCCGTAACTATAACGGTCCTAAGGTAGCGAAATTCCTTGTCGGGTAAGTTCCGACCTGCACGAATGGCGTAACGATCTGAGCACTGTCTCCTCCAGAGACCCGGTGAAGTTGAGCTACCAGTGAAGACGCTGGTTACCCGCAGCTGGACGGAAAGACCCCGGAACCTTTACTACAGCTTGATATTGGTGCCTGGCATGTCATGTAGAGGATAGGCAGGAGGCTTTGAAGTCGCGCCGCCAGGCGTGATGGAGCCATCCTTGGAATACTGCCCTTGGTATGTTAAGCATCTAACCCGCGGCCGTGAATCCGGTCGGGGAACAGTGTCAGGTGGGTAGTTTGACTGGGGCGGTTGCCTCCTAAAATGTAACGGAGGCGCGCTATGGTACCCTCAGCACGGACGGCAATCGTGCATAGAGCGTATTGGTATAAGGGTGCTTGACTGCGAGACCGACGGGTCGAGCAGATGCGAAAGCAGGCCAAAGTGATCCGGCGGTTCCGAGTGGAAGGGCCGTCGCTCATCGGATAAAAGGTACTCCGGGGATAACAGGCTTATCGCGCCCAAGAGTTCATATCGACGGCGCGGTTTGGCACCTCGATGTCGGCTCATCGCATCCTGGGGCTGTACATGGTCCCAAGGGTTTGGCTGTTCGCCAATTAAAGCGGTACGTGAGCTGGGTTCAGAACGTCGTGAGACAGTTCGGTCCCTATCTACTGTGGGCGCAGGAGTTTTGAGGGGCGTTCTCCTTAGTACGAGAGGACCTGGAGGAACGAACCTCTGGTGTTCCGGTTGTGCCGCCAGGTGCATCGCCGGGTAGCTATGTTCGGACGGGATAACCGCTGAAGGCATCTAAGCGGGAAGCCCACCCCAAGATAAGAACTCTCTGTCTGACCTTCGGGTCGGACACCGACGCTCCTGGAAGACGACCAGGTTGATAGGCTGGGTGTGGAAGTCCGGTAACGGATGAAGCTGACCAGTACTAATTAGCGCGGTGGCTTAACACATTTTTGTTTTCTTATTGCCTGTTGCTGGAACCTGAAAACACGGATATGCAGTTTTTTTTCAATATGAATCCCGGCGATTATAACGTGGGGGCCACACCCGTTCCCATTCCGAACACGGCCGTTAAGCCCCATGGTGTCGATGGTACTACGTGGGAAACTGCGTGGGAGAGTAGAAAGTCGCCGGGATTTTTTATTTCCATAAATTTCCCACCTTAAAACACAACTCCAACCTTCCGTTAATCTGAGAAATATCATACCCCGAAAAAAATATCCCCATATACATTTTTCTCTTGACATATCTTACATGTGTAAGAAATAAGATCCTACAAATGTAAGATAAAAGGAGCCTCTCATGAAAGAAAATCCCAATATCTCCGAGGCGGAATGGAAGGTCATGAAGGTCGTCTGGAAACAATACCCCATCACGACAAACCAGGTGGTGGAGCAACTCCTCCCATCGAACGACTGGAAACCCAAAACCATTATGACTCTCCTCAAACGCCTGGTAAACAAGGGCGCCCTGAGCTTCGAAAAAAAGGGGAGGGCTTACTCCTATTCCCCACTCGTCCGGGAAAAAGACTGCATCCGCGAGGAAAGCCGTTCCTTCCTCGAAAGGGTCTTCGGCGGTTCCCTCAAACCCATGCTTGCACACTTTCTCGAGGAAGAAGAGATAAATCGCGACGATATTGACGAACTGAAACGCATCCTGAACGAAAGGAGCCGGGAAAAATGATGAAACTCCTCCACAGCCTGATCCCGCTGCTCGATTCGATTGTCACGATCTCCCTCCAGGCATCTGTCCTGGTCTGCCTGATCCTGGCCATCCAGGCCCTCTTGAAAAACCACCTGTCACCCCGGTGGCGGTATGCCCTTTGGATGATCCTCCTGGTCAGGCTTCTCCTGCCCTGGACGCCTCACAGTCCGTTCAGCATCTATAACCTCCTCCCCAGGACCGTTCGGCTTCAATCGAGCGATTCATCGCGTTCCCTTGAAACGACGTTTCAGATTCCCACCACTCATGACAGCTTCGCGCCCGGTTCGATCTCACCGGCCCAGGCTCCCTCTCCTTCACGGGATGGGGCACAAAATGATCCTGCATCCTCCAGGATAGACTCCCGCGTGAGAACCATGAAGGACGGCGGGGAATCGGGAAAGCCGTCTTCCTTATCGTTTGTCTCCCTTCTTTTTCTGGTATGGATGGGAGGGGCGGTTTTTCTGGCTGTTTTCACCCTGATCCAGAGCCTGGCCCTGACCGCTCCTTTCTTGAATCGCCGATTTCTCACCGATCAGGCCGTGCTGGAACTCCTCGAGGACTGCAAGGAGGAGATGGGGATCCGGGCCTTTCTGGCCGTGGTGGAAACGCCCCGGGTGAAAAGCCCCGCCCTGTTCGGGTTCCTGCGTCCCCGCCTCCTCCTTCCCTCTGGAGCAATGAAATCGCTGGGGCAGGAGCGCCTCCGTCACGTGTTTCTCCATGAACTCGCCCACCTGAAACGGCACGACATCGCAGTGAACTGGATGATGGCGATTCTCCAGATCCTCCACTGGTTCAATCCCCTTGTCTGGTTTGCCTTTTCCCGGATCCGCGCCGATCGGGAAGAGGCCTGCGACGCCCTGGTGCTCGAACGCATCCATGGAGAGGAACCCGGCTCGTACGGAAAAACTATCGTTCATCTCCTGGAGCGTTTCTCGCACCGTGCCCGGATGCCCGGACTTGCCGGGGTCATCGAGGATAAAGCCCGGATGAAGCGTCGCATTGCCATGATCGCCCGGTTCCGGAAAGCACCACGCTATTTGTCCATCCTTGGGGTTTCTCTCTTGATTCTGGTTTCCTGCATCTCCCTTACAGACGTCGATTCCTCGGATCATAACGCCTCCCGGAAACCCTCAAAAAGCAGCCATGAAAAGGCATCGTACAATGCAAAGTCCTTGCGTGAACGGATTCTCGAGCTCAAATCGAGCCGGAAAACCCTCCAGGACGTCATCCGGATCTTCGGAGAACCGGAGTCTTATTACTGGGGGAACAGGAAATTATCTCCCGATCAGCTCCCCGCCGTCTTCGTGATGAATTACCCGGGACGATTCGGGATTGTCATAAACAAAAAACTGGTGAGTGAGCTCCGTCATCATGAAGCCGGCTACGAAACCCCGAATGGAATTCAAGTGGGATCGTCCCTGGAGGAGGTTCTGGAACGGACATCCAAACCTCAATCGATCATAACCGGAGAGAAGAACGGTTACGAAACCGGCGTTCTTTATAAGGACATCGAGGGAAAAACCGGGCTTCATTATTATTGTCCCGAGGGTGACGATCTGCGTCTCTTTTTCAGTGACAATCGGGTCTTAGCCCTGTATGAGGTCCTTGAAAAAAAATCGCACCGGATAGATGAGAAAGACGTTCGCGGGAGGGATCTCTCCGATGGAACAATGATCACCGATCCACATGAGATCGCATCTTTGAGTTTTAACCTGGAAACCTCCTGGCCTGAAAACCTCGAAAAGGAGGCCCGGAAGATCCTCGAGGAGGCCAAAGACCCGGGCCTGGGAGTTCGCCGGCTCCATCAACAGGGCATCACGGGAAGGGGCGTGAACGTGGCCGTCATCGACCAGCCCCACCCGTATAAACACCCGGAGTACAAGGGAAAATTCCCCCATTACGGCGATTATGGCACGGGTCGGAAAACCAGCATGCACGGTCCGGCCGTGTCCAGCCTCCTCGTCGGGGAGTCGTGTGGAACGGCGCCCGGGGCACGTCTCTATTACATTGCGGTTGCTTCCTGGAACAGGGATGCGAAAGAATACTCGGATGCCCTTGGCCGGATCCTGGAGTATAACAAAAGTCTCCCGGAGGGGGAAAAGATACGCGTTGTGTCGGTTTCCGCCGCCCCCTCCGGCCCGGGCAGTCCCTTCGAAAAAAATAAAAAGATGTGGGAAGAAAAATGCGCACGCGCCGAAGAGGAGGGTGTGATGGTTCTTGACTGCACCACCCATCGAGGTTTTATCGGGCCGTGTTTTTATAATCCGACGGATCGAACGGATCAGGCCGATCGCTCCGATCCGGCCCTTTACACACCAGGCTGGCCCGGTAAGGGAGAAATGCATTTCCCCGGAAAAATCCTCGCTCCCTCGTCCCGCCGCACCACCGCAGAGGAGAAGGAAAAGGGGGAGGAAGGTTATATCTACTGGGGAAGGGGTGGGCTCAGCTGGTCCATTCCATACGTGGCCGGTGTTCTGGCCATGGGCTGGCAGATCCGCCCGGATCTTTCCCCGGACACCATGAAGAGCCTTCTTTTCGAATCCGCCCATGTCACCCCTTCGGGGGACCGGATCATCCACCCGAGGGAATTCATCAGCCAGGTGAAAAAGAGTCAACAGGATCGATCTACTTCCGATAGGGAATAATAACCTGGTTTGCCGATAATCTTTCAAAACTGAGAGTCTGACCCCCTAAACTGACCCCCTAAACTTGACCCCCTAAACTTAAGGAAATAAAATCATGTTCTCAGAGGAGTTATATTTTCCTTCCTCGCACTCGTACTCGTACTCGCACTCGACGTTTCCGCTACACGTGCTTCTCTCCTTGATGCAAGATCCTACCTGCATTTGAGATTATGAACGATTATGAGCACGAAGATAAAGAGTGGGGAAATTGGTCTTTTCGAGCCTTAAGTCAGCGCCATTCGAGTCTGACCCCCCAAATGACCCCCCAAATGTGACCCCCTAAACGTGACCCCGCAAAGAATCCCGAAAACGACGAATTCTCTCCCCTTTTTCAGCTAAAATACCAGTAATATGACTTGACATTTAACTGGTACTATCTTAGGGATTTCTCGATTTCCTTCACGTATTGAACAAAAAAGGAGAAAGTATGATGAAAAATCCACGCGGTTTTACCCTGATCGAACTTTTGATTGTGGTCGCCATTATCGCCATACTCGCGGCTATTGCGGTTCCCAATTTCCTCGATGCACAGGTCCGATCCAAGGTATCACGGTCCAAGGCGGACATGAGGAGCATCGTCACCGCACTCGAGGCCTACTGCGTGGATGAACGCCACTATCCCTCCCATGACTTCGCACCCGCATTCATGAGACTGATTGTCCTTTCCACCCCCGTCGCCTTTATTACACGGGTCCCCACGGATGTGTTCGCCGATCCCCACAAGGATCCGGTTACCTACCAGTACCATCGCAACAGCTATATCTACGACGAAATCGCCCCTCTCATCGAAATCGGCCACTGGGACGTTCCCACTTATATCAAAGCTTACAATAAGGGCCAGATCTGGCTCCTGGTGGGTCGGGGACCAAACCAGGTGTATGACGCCACCTATTACCCGGATCCGAATGTCGAGACACGTTACGATCCCACCAACGGCACCATCAGCCGGGGGGACATCGAGCGGTTGGGTCCCGAGTAAGCCATTACCTGTTTAAAATGGGATACAAAAGCCGTTTGATCTTCTTCTTGACGGCCGATTTCAGGGGGTAGGTTTCGCTTTCCATGGAGCGGATCCATTCCTGGATGCGGCACAGGTCGGTCTGGAGCCGTTTCACTTCGCCCCGCGCCTGTTTCAGGTTTTCCTCCATCTCCGTGAGTTCGGCAACCAGCTCCTCGAGCTCCTCCGGATGTTCCCGATACCGCGGATTTTCATAGATCACCCTCAGGGATTTCCTGGAGAGCGTCTCGAGCCCCGTCAGGTGATAGAGCATGTTCCAGTAAAGGTTTGTTTTCGCGTCGGGTTGGTTCTCCGGAAGGGGTCGGGAGGCGAGCTTGGAATACTTGTAGATCACGATTCCGAACAGGCCAGCGAAAAAGGGAGTGGGAAATTGCATGAGCAGCTCGAAGGTCTGCCGCATGTCCTCCTCGGTCTCGAACGGGTTGTTCACCAGGAGGTCGTACTGGACGATCTCGAAGTCATATTTCCCCAGGAGATCGGCCAGCCATATTGATTTATCGTGTTCGAAGGGACGGTTGAAAATATCTTTGCAGACCCGTTCGCTCCCGGATTGAATCCCCATCCCCACACGGGAGAGCCCCGCCTTCACCATCCAATCCAGCATCTCGGGATCCGTGGTAAAGGGGTGAACGTATCCGGTGAATGTCACCCCGTGGGGTTCGTGAAACTGTTTGCGGAATTTCTCGGAGAATTCCCTGATCCATTTCTTGTTGATGATGAAGATTTCATCATGGAAGATGAGATGGCGCATCCCCAGGCGCTCCACACGGTCGCGCACTTCCTCCAGCACATTATCCACGCTCCTCCTCCGGAACTGGGTGTATCCCTGTTCCTTCAGAACGCTGTGAATGCAATAACTGCACTGGTAGGGGCAGCCGCGTTCCGTGAAGGTGTACACATGGGCATTGAGGAAAGGGCCGGGTTTGTTCATCCTGTCGCTGACCGCGTCGTCGTCGATCAGGATCTCGTTTTCTCCATATATGGGGAAGGCAATGCTGTCCATATCCTGGATAAGGGGTTGATCGGGATTTTTCACGATCTCGCCCGAGGCGGTTCGGAACCAGAGTCCCGGGATGGCCAGACGCCCCTCCCTTTTGTATTCGTCCCATTTCTCGAGGAGGCTCGCAACGGGGATTTCACCCTCCCCGGTGCAGATCATATCCGCAACGTCGATGCATTCATGGGGAGCCACGATGCAGTGGAGCCCACCCCAGATTATGGGAATTCCGGGCATCTCGCTTTTGAGATACTCGGTGAGCTGGCGGGTGTTTTCATAGGTTACGGAATAGAGCGAGAATCCGATCAGGTCGGGCTTTATGTTATCCCTGAGTTCCTTTACCAGGAGCTGCTTTTCCTTTTCCGTGATCGGGGTGGGATAGGGGAGGTATCTCACCTTGCCGGGGTAGGGAGAAATGACATAGATCACGTCGCGGTTTTCACTGAGTTGACCGATCTGCTCTCTGTTCCTCGAGGAGACGAATTGAGCCCGCATCTCCTTGAAATTCACGATATGGGCCTCATGGCCCGCGGCCTTGATGCTTCCCGCCACGTACCTGAGACCCGTGCACCCCGGATTATAGAGCGTGATGAGGGCGACTTTTTTCATTCTGGTTTCCCCGTCCTTTTACCGCATCGAATAAGGAATGATACCATGAATACCCGGAATGGGATCAATCATAATAATCTTCATTTTCCCAGACTTCGATCTGCTCCCTTACCTGTTTACGCTTTTTTACATAGGCCAGAAGGAAGAGGGTTGCAAGGGCAAACCATAGAAGGCTGCTGGAGGTCAGGAGAAAGACCAGGTTGCGAACGCGGCCCCCGAGGGATTGCTTCCACTGGTTCTCCAGGCTCCTCAAAATCAGCGGATTCTCGAGTTGATATATCATGCGGGATCCCCTCACCGGATCGGACAGCTGCCTGAGGAAGGAATCCAGCCCGCCCCCTCCGAAAAGCTCACGTATGACAAACCGGGTCATGGAATAGCTCTGGGTATAAGCGAGGCGGAGTTCCGGATTCTCGGGCGGAAACCCGGCCTCGAGTCGGGAGAAGGGAATCAGTTTTCCAAACAGCTGGGCAGTTGCAAGGCGGATGGAATGCCCCAGGCTCCATTCTCCTGCCAGATGCATGGCCAGCCCTTCATCCAGCCACCGGGGAAGTCCCGCCGCCGCCTTTTGTCCGATATACAAATGGGCGTATTCGTGAACAAGGACGCTGTAAATCTCCTCCCGTTTCAGGGTTCGAACCAGCTCGCCGTTGATGTGGATTTCCATTCGCGATGGCGCGGCACAGGCCAGGAAGTGTTCCGGATGGAGACCGGCTGCCTTCAGAAATCCCCTCTCCGTGGTATAATACACAAGGGTCGCCTTTTCTTCGAGGGGAAGGGAAACGTGGCTGTGAACCTCATTCCTGGCCGCCTCCGCGAGTTCGAGGAGCATGCGGGAAACCTGCTCCGTTCCCTCGGGGTACTCCGCGATGAAATGATCCGATTCTGCCCTCACCGCCTCACCCCGGGCAAAAAGCGAACAGGCAAGGTAAATCGCCAGGAAAAGCAGTCCGATAAGATGTTTCCTTTGATCCATCACATATCCGTTGAAAAGGGAAAGCCGCGGGTTACCTGTAGTCTTTTTCATCCGGCTCCGGAACGCTGTCGAGGAGTTTTTCAATGATGTTTTCCACGGTGACCCCCTCGGCGTCCGCGTTGAAATTCGTAACCAGCCGGTGGCGGAACACAGGGGGAAGAACCGACCTGACGTCGCTGCTCGAGACATTGACCTTTCCCTGGAGAACGGCACGGGCCTTGGCCCCCAGGATAAGGTACTGGGCCGCACGGGGGCCGCATCCCCAGCTGATCCAGTTGCGGACAAAATCCGGGGCCCCGGAAGCATTCGGTCGGGTGGCCCTGGCCAACCGGGTGGCATACCGGATCACGTGCTCCGAAACCGGTATCCGGCGAACCAGCTGTTGCATGGTGAGAATGGCTTCCTCTTTCATCATCTTATCCGGTACCGGGGGATCCTCGAAGGTGGTGGTTCGAACGATCTCGAGCTCCTGATCCTCTCCAGGATAATCGATGAGAATATTGAACATGAACCGATCCAGCTGGGCCTCGGGAAGGGGATAGGTGCCTTCCTGCTCGATGGGGTTCTGGGTGGCAAGAACGAAGAAGGGACTGGGGAGCTCGTAAGTGACTCCCCCGGTGGTGACGAGGTATTCCTGCATGGCCTCGAGCAGGGCGGACTGGGTTTTCGGGGGGGTGCGGTTGATCTCGTCGGCCAGCACGATGTTGGCGAAGATCGGTCCCCGGATGAACTTGAACGAGCGGTTCCGGGTGTGGGGATCCTCCTGGAGAATATCCGTTCCGATGATATCCGAGGGCATCAGATCGGGCGTGAACTGGATCCTCTTGAAATCGAGATCCAGGATCTGGGCAATGGTCCGGACCAGAAGGGTTTTGGCCAGCCCCGGAACCCCCACGATAAGGCAGTGGGCACGGCAGAAAAGGGCGATCAGAAGCTCCTCGATCACTCCATCCTGACCGATGATCACCTTGTGGATCTCATCCCGCAGGGAATTGTATTTCCCCTGGAATTCCTCGATATACCCCGGTTCCGGTTCCTGGTTTGTCATATCAGTCTATTCCTCTTATAAAAAATTCATTTGGTAAACGCCTTCTGTAACCTGATCACCAATACCCTTTACGTTTTCTCCTCATGGCTTCCAATGATTTTTTTGCGGTGAGATAATTCGGATCGATGGAAAGGGCCTCGAGGTAATACCTCTCCGCCTCGTCGTATTCTCCCAGTTCCTCGTGGATGGCCCCGATATAACGGTACGGCTGGGGGCGTTCCGGGATCAGATTCCTCGCCTTGTGAAACGCGGAAAGCGATTTTTGAAGCCGCCCCTTCAAAAGGAGATAAAACCCCTCCTCGTAGTAGTTGTTCCACAGAAAACGATTGGTTTTATAACACCGACCGGCCGTTTTCTCCGGAAGGGCGGGGGTGCGGATCGAGGACACCGCTACCATCACTGTAACGAAAATATAATAAATAAGGATCGCACCAATGACTCCGACGGGTTTTCTTTCCATGATCCTCTTCCAGCTGAAAAGATATCCCATCCCGAGAAAAAGCCCCCCGAGAAAGAAAACCGCGACAAACCGGGGAAAAAGCGACAAACCGGCAAAATCACCCCACAGGGCTGCCGGCCATTTGTGAGGCGATCCCAGGACACTTCCCAAGCTCCGGAAAAATGCACCGTTCCAGGGTATGTAATGCTCCAGCGTGATAAGCTGCATCCGTTCCGCTATCACGAGCAAAAAGCTCCACATGCAGAAAAGAACACACGGAACGAGCCACAGACGCCTCTTTTTATCCTCGAGGAGTGCGGCCAGGCCCCCCATGAAGATAAAGCCGTAACCCGTGAACCTCCGGTTGCTGAAGGAGCCCCCGGCCCACCACACCTGGTTGGCGCTGTTCACGTAAAGCTGCAAAACCAGGCAGGCAAGAAAACCCGCCGCCATGATCCGGTTCTTCTTCCACAGGAAAAAAAGCCCCAGCGATCCCGGAAGAACAAGGGGCGTCCAGGGGAGCAGGCCGTGATAATCCGAGAACAATGTTTCAAACAGGGCCGGACGGAACCAGTGCATCTCCTCGAGCTTGGGCAGGAAAAAAGGGTTCCCGTAAACCACACCCCGGTAAAAGAAACGGGGTAAAAGGGCCAAAATGAAAAAGAAAAAGGCAAAAAGCGACCCTCGAAGGAATTCGCCCCCCTGAAAAGTCTCTCCTTCCCGGGATTCCCCCCTCTTTTTGAAGAGATACTCCACGGGAAAAACCACCAGGCAGAGGATATGCTGCGGTCTGACAAGGGCCATCAACCCTGCCAGAAATCCCAGAAGAATCCAGTGGATTCGTTTCCTTTCACGAATCGTATCGGCCCACAGGATGAAGAAAAAGGTGATCACGAAAAACCCCGTGGCATGAGACATCAGTCCACCATAGAAGCTGTAGAACAGAAGCGGGGTTCCGAAAAATCCCATGAGCACTGAGGCAAATGCGGTTTTTTCCCCGAAACGTCTGGCGAGAAATCGAAATGCCCCGAAAAGACCGCATCCAACCAGGAACAGGATCCCGATCGTAACCAGGGAAAGAAAAGGCGCACCGTATCCGTCCAGGGGTTGACCGGAAACAAGGGCCGGCACACTCCCGGCCGCGAGAAACACGGTCCAGACAAGGCCCGTTCCCATGGGCCAGTCATTGGACAACCGGTTCGCGGAAGTAACGTAGAACATGTGCTTCTGGTATCCGAAGTGTTCGTATTCACTCGAGAAATCCAGATCCCGGTCGAACAGGATCGAGCGGGGGTAGCTGTAATATGCGGCAAAATCCGGGGGAGCCAGGTAGGCGTTTGTCATCCAGAAGCTGAGGATCAGCAACAGGAGAAGAAGTATCAGGGGAAATGAAAGGTTTCTTTTCATCGGAGTTTCGCCTTCAGAACCGCACCAGCACCTTTTTCGCTCCCGGTTGCATCGCGCGGAAGAACGCCTTCTCGAATTCGGAAAAGGAATAGATCTCCTCGATCATGGGGAGGACATCCACCCAACCGTTTTCCAGGAAGGAAATCGCCAGGGCGAAATCGCCGCAACGGGAACCCACAATGGATATCTCGTCCACCACCACTTTGGCCAGGTCGATCTCGGAGGGCTTGTGAGAGGTCGTTTTCGCCACCACGGTTCCCTCCGGACGGACCATCTCGAGCGCCATGCCGATTCCATCGGGTCTGCCCGTGATCTCCACAACAAGATCGAACTGACCAAACTCCTCCACGACCTTTTTCGCATCCTTCGAGGATTCCACCTGGAACGTTCTTACTCCCTGATTTCGTGCAATCGAGAGTTTTTCCTCGTGTTTTCCGATCAGGAGGATCTGAGAATTAAAATGCCTCAATCCCACCGAACAGAGGATCCCCAGCTTGCCGTCCCCCAGAACCGCGGTTTTCATGTTATTCGTGATGTGAACCTGCCGGGAAACTTCGAGAGCCGCGGCCAGGAGCTCCGTGAACACCGCCTGTTCATCCTTGAGAGTGTCCCCCACCAGGAGCAGGTTTTCCAGGGGGAGAGTGGTATATTCCGCAAACACGCCGTCCCTTCCCTTGATTCCGAGCGTGGTTCGGTTCGGGCAGTGACGGGGATCCCCGGAAAGGCAACGGGGACATTTCCCGCACCCGCAGTTGATTTCGCCCACAACGCGTTTCCCCTCGAGCTCCGGTTTTGCGGGCGCCTTTTCCACAACTCCGACAAACTCGTGACCCGCGATTCCCTCGAACCCGTAATACCCCCGGAAAAGTTCGATGTCCGTATTGCAGATCCCCGCCATGGCAACCCGGATC
>Ga0272442_10004448_pt1 | contig 19178 bp, 11 predicted proteins | sample SSMForm2O_FD_200262 | JGI IMG/M metagenome (GOLD analysis project Ga0272442, IMG submission 200262) | Marine sediment archaeal communities from Little Sippewissett salt marsh, Falmouth, MA, United States - SSM-Form-2O | ecosystem: Environmental > Aquatic > Marine > Wetlands > Sediment ... | reverse complement strand
GTCTTTTTAGCGGAATCGAGCCTTCAACTTCATAACCTTTTTGTGTAATCACAGTGGCTGTGCACAGACCGGCACAATCCCACATGCTGTCAAATTTGCGGTAGTAACAGGCTGCATAATCATGGACTCGGCCGAGAGGGTCAATTTCCAGACAGTAATACTCTTTCAGTTTCTCATCACGTGCAAAGAAGATTTCTACCCGGTCTTCTACATCCACCACGGATTCGGAATCAAACTTCTCCTCAAAAACGGGCCCTTCATCCTGAACTTGAAAACAAAAGTAGAAAAACTCATCATCGCAAAAAGCCCTGAACTCGGTAGGCGGGGCTTGTCTTTGCTCCCAGGAAAAAATAAAATCTCTCTCACAAGCTGCCTTTTCCCAGGTAGCCTCATCGATAATACCGTCTATATTTATTTCCACTCTCGGCAGGTATTGAACTTCGTAGCTTCTTGGACACCGCTGCCCCGCGCAGCCGGCCGCAGAAAACAGTAAGATGAACGCAAAAAGTCGTCTCATAATTCTTTATATAACATCCGTCGCATTCCACATCTGTCAATCGACGGCAAAACTTTTGTCTTTTTGCTGGAGAATATATTTGATAATATCGCTTCTCGTGATAATGCCAATCAGTTTGCCCTCTGACGTAACAGGGATTCGTCTGAAATAATTGTTGGTCAGGCAGTCACAAACTTCCTGTAAACCTTCATCTTCGTCGAAGTGTATCGCCGGCTGTGTCATAAAATCACTGACTGTTTTATTTTCACCTTCTTCACCGGCATTGAACAATGTCAGGACATCCTTTTCAGACAGCACTCCTATCAGCGTCATATCGCTTCTTACTACCGGTATGCCGGTAATGTTATTTTCTAACAAAAGCTCCAAAGCATCATATATTGGTATTTCCTTTTGTACACTAATCACATTTTCCGTCATAAAGTCTTTTGCTTTAAGCATTTTGTTATCCTTTCTTTAACAACCTTTTTTAACAACCTTATAATATCTTACAAAAGATACAATTCCGCTTTGTGACATTATGTCTTCCACCTAACTCGAAATACTATACACCGAGAGCAGCTTTATTACAACATTAAATTTAGAAAATCGTGCTAAATTAGCTAAATACAGCCCCACAAAAGAATTACCGGATTTTCAGTGTCGCAAGAGCAACCGCCGCAAAGGCCGCTGCAAGAAGCCAGAAACGTACCACTACCTGCGGCTCGCTCCATCCTGTTAAATGAAAATGATGATGAATAGGTGCACACCTGAAAAGCCGTTTGCCGCCCGAATACCTGAAATAACCAATCTGCAAAACGACGCTGAAAAGTTCGATTACAAAAACTCCCCCGATAATTAAAAGCAGTATTTCGTTTCTTGTAACAATTGCCCCGTAACCCATCGCAGCTCCCAGCGGAAGCGAACCCACATCCCCCATGAAAGCCTGTGCTGGATGGCAGTTGTACCACAAAAAACCAAGTGCTGCTCCCAGAATCGCAGAGTAAAAAATGCACAGCTCACCCGCATCGGCTATGTGAGGAAGAAGAAGATAACTGGCCCACGTAACCGAAGTCGTACGTGTCATTGTCTCGGAGGCAACGTAGCAGAGAACTACAAGCACTAAGCTCACTATTCCGATGCATCCGGACGCCAGCCCGTCCATACCGTCTGTCAGGTTGACGGCGTTGCTTGTTGCGGACATATAAAAAATCGCTATCGATACGAATGCCCAGTTGCCAAGAGGCAAACCGTGCTTATAAAAGGGCACCCAGAACCTCATCCCATCGGGTATATTCGCAAAATCCATATACAAAAATGACGCTATCAGGACTGAACCGCCGATTTGAAACAGTAATTTTTCCCAGGCCCTAAGCCCGTCCCTCGTGCGGTGCCGAATCTTGCTCGTAAGTTTCAGCCAGTCGTCTATCCCCCCGAGAACGGCAAACCATATCACTAAGATAATCGCCTTTTGAACAAAGGGATTGTTCAGCTTCGCCCAGAGCAGCGTTGTTGACACCACCGAAACAATGATAATCAGTCCGCCCATTGTTGGTGTGTTGGCTTTTTCCTTGGTCAGTTCGTTAAGGGCCGTGTGATGAAATTCCGGAAGGTCGCCTATTTTTTTCCGCATCAGCCAGCGAATAATCTTCGGACCAAGCAAAAAGGCTATCATCAGGCTCGTTAGTATCGCCGCCACCGAACGAAACATAACGTCCTGATAAGCGTAAAAACCCAGCCGGTGGGTAAAAACTTCACGAAAATGCCATAACAAATGGTATATCATCTGGTCTCTCTTGGCTCGACTTTAGCCGAACCCGCTTCCATTCGAGAGAAAAGCTCCTTTAACTTCTCGATGACCTGCTCCAGTTTACAGGACCTCGAGCCTTTCACTAATATCATATCGTAATCTTTTATAAATTCTTTGAGATTATTGCAAGCTGAAAGAGTGTCTTTGAAACATTTTGTTTGCAGATTATATCCGGCCGTACTTTCCGCTCTCTCAGCCGCAATTTTTGCTGATTCGCCTACCGCCAGAACCAAATGAACTTTAGCCTCTGCAATACGCTCGCCCAATTCGTTATGCAGTTCTTCGCTTTGCCCGCCCAGTTCGGCCATATCGCTGCATATAAAAACACTTCGTCGCTTCCGGCACTCCTTTAGATTTACAAGTATCTCCAGTGCGTTTCGCATTGACGCCGGGTTGGCATTATAGCAGTCATTTAACACCGTCAGTGTTCCGATTTCCATCAGTTGCGCCCGCATAGCAATTCCGGCATAGTCGCCCAGCCTTTTTATATCTTGAGCAAAATCATCGATACTTATTCCGAATCGGCTGCAAACCGCCCAGGCGGCAAGTGCATTCTCTACATTGCCTCGACCGGCCAAAGGCAAAGTGATTTCAGCCTCCTCGATAGTGAACCTGCTTTCTGAACCCCCAAAGACAATATCCTGGACTCGTATATCACAGTCTTTCGACCTTCCGAAAGTGATAAATTCCACCCCTCTGTCCCGGCCTGCCTTTACAAGCCGTTCGATGTCTCCATTGATGATGAAAACGCCCCCCTCTCTCAGGCCTTCCGATATGGATAGCTTTTCCTCGGTTATCGTTCCAAGGTCGCCGAAGCCGGAAAGATGCGACGGATAAACATTGGTTACAACCGCTATGTCCGGCTGTGCTATCCCTGTCAGGTAAGCTATCTCGCCGGGATGGTTACTGCCGAGTTCGGCGATTATAATTTCATCATCCGCCTCAGCCCCTAAAAGTGTCAGTGGAAGACCTATATTGTTATTGAAATTTTTTGGCGATTGATGCACGCCGAAATGTTGGCTTAAAACATGGTGAACAATTTGTCTTGTTGTAGTTTTACCCACAGAGCCGGTTATCGCTGCCACCTTGAAATTCATCCGCCGCCGATACTCTCTCGCTAAATCACCTAAAGCCTTTATTGTATCACTAACCCTGACAATACTGCCGCCGGTGAATTTCTCATCTCTGCTGACTACGGCACAGACAGCACCATTGGTGAATGCGTCGCATACGTAGTCATGTCCGTCGAAATTTTCGCCGGAAATGGCAAAAAAGCAATCCCCAGCCTTGATGGTTCGTGAGTCCGTGCTTACGCCCGTAAAGAAAACGCGGCTGTCAATATCTGTTTCACAATGTGCTTCTGTTATCTCGGCCAGCTCTGTAATTAAAAAGGCCTTCATCTTTTTTAATCCTTGCATTTCAGCGCTTGTTTTATAATCGGCCTTAGCTGCTCGGTCCATAACTTATAGCCTTCTTTGCTAAGATGTAATTGGTCTGCTTTGAATAGTTCCGGTTTCGGCCTGCCGTCATCACCGAGCAGCGGGGTTGCCGAATCGAAATAAAAAAGGTTTTCCTTCCCTGCCGAAAAGTTTTTTATCAGCATATTGGCTTCTTTCATTTCACCCCATAGCTTCCACCTGCTCCGACTTGCTTTAATCCCTATGAATATTATCGGCGTGCGAGGTATGTTTTTAGCTGTTGCCTCGACAAATTTTTTATAATCTTCGAATACACGTTGTGCGGTTTTGCCCTTTGCGATATCGTTATCACCTGCGTAAAACACTATCGCTTTCGGCTTGTACGGGAAAACAATTCTTTCTGCGAAGTAATTTACTTCTGCAATCTGCGAGCCTCCGAATCCGCGATTGATAACTTTTAGCTCAGGAAAATAGTCACGGGTTTTCCACATCACAATACTTGAGCTGCCCACAAAAAGTACCGCATCGTCGGGATAAGAATTCTTACTGTCCCACAGTTCGAAAGCCTGAATGTTTTTTTCCCAGTGTTCGTAAGTCTCATGCTCGGAAGAAAAACCGTCCTGTACGCTCACAGACAGAATTAAAAGATACGCCGTTATGAAAAGACGTAATCTGTTCATTGCACAGCCTCCTTAAAAAATTTGTTCTTTCGCAATCCTTCTTGCCTTTTGAATCGACCGGCACTGAATGTGAAAATTTGTTTATTTTTTCTTTTCAAGAATCTCCAGCGCCGCATCTTTATCGCTGAAGTCTAATTTCTGCTTTCCGATTATCTGGTATGTTTCATGTCCCTTGCCGGCTATAAGTACTATATCATTTTTTTGGGCGTTTCTTATCGCAATTTCAATCGCCTTTTTTCTGTCCGGCTCAACTATTATTTTATCGGCTATGGGATTCTTAAAACCTGTTATAATTTCGCCTATTATAAATTCGGGCTGTTCGCTGCGCGGGTTGTCGCTCGTAACTACCACCACATCCGCCAATTCCTCAACTACTCTGCCCATTCGCGGCCGCTTGCTTCTGTCCCGGTCTCCACCACATCCGAAAACTACCGTTAATCTGCCTTTACACAAAGGCTTTAACGTCGCAAGAACGTTTTTCAGGGCATCATCGGTATGTGCGTAATCGATAAACACAGAAAAATCCCCGTCCCATTCCACTTTTTCGAGCCGCCCCGGAACCGCCTTCAAAGCCGAAAGCCCCGCTGCTGTCGTTGCCAGGTCAACGCCGGCTGCAATACACAATCCCGCACTCGCAAGATGATTGCTCACATTGAACCTGCCTGATAAAAAAGTTTTTACCTTTTCTTTTTGCCCCCCGTATTCCAGAACAAAATTCGTTCCCCTGATATCCATCGATTCGATATGGGCTACAATGTCCGCCGGTTCGTCAATAGCATACCAAAGGATTTTAGCTCTTGTTTTTTTTGCGATTTTTTCCGCGTGAGCTGATTGTTTATTCAGTACCGCCGTTGCCTCGCCTGACAAATTCTCAAAAAGAAGGCTTTTCGCCGCAAGGTAATCTTTTTCCGTCTTGTGGTAATCCAGGTGGTCGCCGGCAAGATTCGTAAAGGCCGCCGCCTTGAAATCTATCCCCACAAGTCGCTTTTGAAAAAGGGCGTGGCTGCTCGCTTCTATAACCATATACTTTGTACCGGCCCCAACCATTTCAGCGGCCATCTCCGCTATTGACAGGCAGTCGGGAGTCGTCAAACTCGCATCGCTCGTTTTTGCCCCCGTGTCATAGACGACCGTCCCGATAAGCCCGCACTTTTCACCGGCATTCTCAAACACCGACCGAACAAGAAATCCTACCGTTGTTTTGCCGTTTGTACCGGTAACGGCAAGGCTGGTCAGTTTGGAAGCCGGTCTGCCCCTGCTTGCCTGTGCCAGAATCGCCGCCGCCTTTGCCGAGTCTCCAACCACAATTACTTCAGCCCCCTTGCACTCGACGGCCTGTTGACTCACGATATATTTAGCCCCGCTGCTGACGGCCTGCTCGATGAAATCGTGACCGTCGTAAGCTGTTCCTTTAATAGCCGCGAATATGTCGCCTTCCTTGATAAGACGCGAGTCTATGCGAACCTGCGGCCCTCCTGCCGGGTCCTTTATGGAAACCAGATTCACCAGTTCATCAAAAGTCATAAGCTCCCCAAAAAACGTTTTTGGCATATTTTAGCTAAAAGACCGAATAATGCAACCAAACTCGTTAACCTTCGCAAAAGAAATAAGTTGTGACTATTTGAAATTATTACGATGAAAATTTATGGTTTTTGGTTTATAATTATTAGTAATAGCTGACAAAAAATCTTTTACTGATTTTTGAAAGGGATAAAATTATGAAAACTCGCTATCTTCTCAGTACTTTCCTGTTATTAACCGCTGTTTCTTCCCTGCCCGCCCCCGCACAGACCGAATATCTTGCAGTTTTTCTCGACGGCAAAAAGGTCGGCCACGCCGTCCAGACCAGGTTCGTCTCGGACGACAAAGTAACCACTTCGGAACAGGTCAGCATATCCTTAAGCCGCTCCGGCTTCCCTGTAACTGTTGATATGACCGAAACCTCCATCGAAACGACGGATGGAAAACCCCTCGGTTTTATGTCTGTGCAGAACATCAGTATGATGGTAATGAAGGTAGTCGGTACGGTTGATGACCGCGGCATGGTCAATCTGACGTCAACTTCAATGGGTGGCGAGCAGAAAGACACTATGCCCTGGCCGCAAGGTGCCATTATGGCCGAAGGTCTGCGAATCCTTACCTTAAAAAAAGGCCTGAAGGAAGGTGTGGAATATCCCGCCAGAATTTTTAGCCCGGGACTTATGCAGGCGCTCGATGCGCAAATAAAAATCGGCCCGAAACAAAATGTTGACCTCCTCGGACGCGTCGTGCCCTTAACCGAGGTTGCAATAAATATGAACGTCCCCGGCTCCGGTGAAATGACAAACACCCTTTACGTCGATGATGACTTTAGAGCTCAAAAGAGCCTCGTGAACGTGGCCGGTATGCAGATGGAAATGATTGCCTGCACTAAGGAATTTGCCCTCGGACAAAATGATGTCCTTGAAGTTTTTAACAAAATGTTCCTGGCAAGCCCCCAGCCCCTCCAAAATCTCCGGAACACCAAAGCCATTAGCTATCACTTAAAACCGACTTCGCAAACAGCCGAAATGATATTCCCTTCAACCGACAATCAACAGGCAAAAAAACTCCCCGATGGCAGTGTCATCGTTGTCGTCAGACCTGTTGCCGCCCCCTCCGGGGCAAAGTTCCCTTATAGGGGCAGAGATAAAGCTATTCTCGAAGCGACCTGGCCCACAAGATTTCTGCAAAGCGACAACGAAGAAGTGATTAAGCTTGCCCGCCGCGCCGTCGGCGACACAAAAGATGCTGCTCAGGCCGTCGCCAAAATCGAAGCTTTTGTCGCTGACTACGTTCAGAACAAAAACCTCTCAATTGGTTATGCCTCAGCCGCCGAAGTCGCCGCCAGCAGGCAGGGTGATTGCAGTGAATTTGCCGTTCTAACTGCCGCTATGTGCCGCTCACTCGGTATCCCCGCACAGGTTGTTATGGGAATAGCCTATGTGGATGACTTCCTCGGCCTGCAGACCGGTTTCGGTGGCCACGCATGGGTGCGCGCTTATGTCGGAGGAAAATGGGTCGGCCTCGACGCTGCCTTCAAAAGTGCCGGCCGAGGAGGTTATGATGCCGGTCATATCGCTGAGGCCGTCGGCAATGGAAACCCCGAAGATTTCTTCGCTTTAATCGGCACCGTCGGCCAGTTCAAAATCGACAAAATAATAGTCGCTAATGAATAGAAATGCCCCGACCTAAAATCATTGCCCGCAGGGCTCGTCACTTAGTATCCCTTTGAGCAGAAGATTTGCCATCGCTGGCCCCTCATCGCTCATAGTCACCCAGACTATATGGTCGAACTGACAGTCAACCGGGTCATCGTCTCCTCCCGCCGCCCCCGTTGTTGACAGAATATAGTAACGCCGCCCTTTACGCACTTCCGTTTGATACCTGTGTTTGTGCCCTGCAAAAACTGTATACTCTTTGTCCTCTAACAGCGATTCCAGTTCCTCCCAGTTCTCAAGTGCTTCTCCTTTCCATACCGGCTGATGCATAAATAACAGCGTCCACCGCACATCTTTATTGGCCTGTATCACCTCCCGGAAATATTCAACCTGCCTGTCGCTGATATTCCGTCTCACACCATCCTCCGTATTCAAACAGAGAAACAAAACATCACGGTAAACAAAGTGATAGTAGCTTGCTCCAAGCCGCTCACTCCATTTTCGCCCCATCACCGCATTGCCGATATCATGATTGCCCACTACATAAAAAAACGGCATCTCAAGCTTACTCACTATCCCGTCGAATTCATCCCACTGCCTGTCCAGTTCAGCCCTATCCTCCGTCTCCCCGCTGATTAAATCGCCCACGCACATAACAAATTCCGGCTTCAGCAGATTCACCTTCTCAACCCCCTTTGCAAAAACCCCCGCCCGGCAGCCGCCGTTCCTGTCCGACATAATTGCAAACTGAAAATTATCGCCTTCGTTGTAAAATTCCAGGTTCGTCCACGGATTTGCCCCGCCTGATTCCCGGATTTTCAAATCCCCACCTACTCCGCCGCACCCGCCGATAACAATCGCCAGTAAAACTAAAACGAGATGCCTGAAAACCTTCATACTACCGCTCCTTCTTATGTAAAAAAATCTATTCGAATTGTATATCACTCACAACCAGCTCGACATTACTCATACCGTTATAAGTATTGATTTTCGGCTGATAAGCTATATTAAAAAACTCATGCTCCAGCAGCTTCTTCTCTAATTTACCCATCCCGAACCCTATACACCTAAGTGCCGCCGTGTTGTCTGTTATCGCAAGTTGAAGGTGATTGCCGTTTGCCCCGCACGTCCTCGGAGTAGATGCAAGGCACACCCCTTTTGTCGCAAATACCGGCTCCGGATTACCCTGCCCGAAAGGCCCCAGCATCTGCAGCTCGCTCACAAGCTCCTTGCTCAGTTCCTTCAGTGACGCCTCCGCATCGATAAGCAGTTTATCGACAACGTCCTCCTCGCTCAGGTTCTCTTTGGCGTAAGCCTCGAAGTCCTCCGCGAAACGCTCAATCTTTTCACTTTCCAGCGTTATCCCCGCCGCCATTTTATGTCCCCCGAACGTCGTCAGGTGTTCCGAACAGGCGCTGATGCCCCCCAGTATATCGAACCCCGCTATCGACCGCGCTGAACCCTGGCTGATTCCCTTCGTCCGGTTAATCATTATTGTCGGCCGGTAAAACCTGTCCACTATCCGCGAGGCAACTATCCCTATCACCCCCGCATGCCAGTCCTCGCTTGCAAGCACAATACTTTTTCGGTCCGGATGGTTCAGACCCTGCCCCACTATCATTTCACAGGCCTGCTTGAATATCTTGCGCTCGTAACGTTGACGCTCCCCGTTTTGCCCTTTAAGATATTCCGCTATCTGCATCGCCCGAACCTGGCTCTCGCTCGTCAAAAGCTCGACTGCCAGCCGTGCATGTCCCATTCGCCCCGCTGCATTCAGCATCGGCCCTAGTCGAAACCCGATATGAAAACTGTCAAGCCCACGACCTGTCAGACCAGCCGTTTCAATCAGCGCCTCAATACCGCAAAGTTTGCACGCGCCTAAAGTCTTCAATCCGTAGCTTGTCAGTACTCGGTTCTCACCGGTCAAATCCATCACATCCGCTACCGTACCCATAGATGCCAGCGACGTCGCATTCAGCATAAATTCTCGAAGCCGAGGCTCAAGTTTCTTCCCCGTCTTAAACTCGTTCGCAAGAAGCCACGCCACCTTGAATGCTACCATTGCCCCGCAGCTTTTTTGGTTCCCGTAGCCCTCATCGAGCCCCGGATGCACAATCACAGCCGCTTTCGGCAGTTCCTCCTCAGCCTGATGATGGTCGGTTATTATCAAATCAACGCCTGCCTTCGCCAGCAGTTCCGCCGACTCGAACGCCGTAATGCCGCAGTCCACCGTGATTAAAACTCTCGTCCCGCCCTTGACCAGCCCTTCCACCGCCTCGGCGTTCAGCCCGTACCCCTCCTCGATGCGGTGCGGAATATAGTAATCGGCTTCACCCCCTACAAGTCGCAGTATCGCCGCCATTATCGCCACTCCGGCGATACCATCGACGTCATAATCGCCGTAAATGGTGATTTTCTCCTTATTCTTTATGGCCTGCTTGATTCTCCTGACCGCCTTTTCCGCTCCCGGCATCTCCTCTGGACTGATAAGTTCCGTCAGTTTCGGCCGAAGAAAAGCTCCCCCCCCCTCAGAATCCGTTATCCCCCGGTTTATCATTATCTGCGCAAGAAGCCCTGATACCTTCAGTGATTTGGCAAGCCCCTCCACTCGCTTATCTGCCGGCCGGATTACCCACTGTTTTTTAGACCTCACAAGACGCATCTTATTGGGCCCCCATTTTGCCACCTTTGCATAATAGGAACTCTTGCGTCCCGGCCCTGTTTGCGTCCCTGCCGATGGTTGCATCAAAAATACATCCTTAATTTGTTTGATTTGTTCTTTTGCCGCTTCTCCTTATACCACAAAACGCCCCCTCACTGCAACAATTCTTTCAAATCCCCCATTAAATCCGCCTCCTCACATCTTTCACCCGCTGCAGTAATAAACAGCCAATTATCAAATCCCCTCGAGCCAATTCTCACAAAAAACTGCGAGATCTTTCTCGTTAATAATATTGTCATTAGGATCAGAGATGTCACAGACTGGATTCCAGCCTGTCTCACCTGAAGTGCTTTCCCAGGCTAAAGCCAAAATAGCAAAATCCTTCATATTAACCCCATCAGGACACAAAAAATCCCCCGGTAAAAACTCCCACCAAAGCATAGGATAATTCACATCATCAACACACATCCGCCATATATCCTCCGTCCCATTGACTATTTCTCCCACAAAGTCCCAGCCAACAAAACTGTTCTGCTGCTTCATCAAGTCATCAGTCAGTGGTGTACTTATACCGTTATCCGGTCCGCCGCCATCATCCGGATCAAGAAAGTAACAACTGCTGAACACTCCAGTTGAATTATATCCGCAGAAACCACCCAGTTCGGAACTACCGGAAACAGCACCGGTGGCATAGCTGTTTAAGATGCTGCCGTCCCAATTTCTTCCACAGAAACCACCGATCTCTTCAGAATTATTCCCTCCTGTAACATATCCAGTGGCGTAGCAGTTTCTGAGCGTGCCGAGCCAATTTCTTCCGCAGAAGCCTCCAAGTTCTTTAGAATCATCCACTGCTGATACTGTTCCGGTTGCGTAACTGTTCTTGATGGATGCACCAGTTTGTCCACATAGGCCACCAAGACATTCGGCAAGAATTCCAGCCGAAACAGATCCGGTGGCGTAGCAGTTAATGATGTCGCTATAATTTCTACCGCAAAGCCCGCCAAGAAAACAAGAATTACCACCACCGTTCACGGAGCCGATAGCGTAGCAGTTGCTGATTATTCCATGGTCGCCTGCCCATCCGCACAAGCCACCGAGATAGTCATCACCCTCAACGGTGACATTGGCGTAAGAGTTGCTGACCATACCACCGGTAGCACTTCCACACAAACCGCCGATATACCAAGAATTATCCGAACCGGTTACGGAACCGGTGGTGTAGCAGTAACTGATGGTGCCATACAAATTCCATCCACATAGGCCACCTAGGTGGTCGGAATAACTTCCCGCCGAAATAGAACTGGTGGTGTTGCTGTTGATGATGTTGCCATAATTCTTACCGCAAAGCCCACCGAGATAATCAGAAATATCCACAGAAATAATATTGACTTTGGCAACACAGTTATCAAGTGTACCCTTATTCTGTCCGCACAGCCCGCCTATGCACATAGAATACTTTTCGCCGGTGATATTTGCATTCTCCAAGCATAGATTCATTACTGTTCCAGAAGCATATATCCTACCAATTAGGCCAAGAAAACTGCCGCCGCTGATGGTCAGGTTTTCTATCTTGAATCCTGAGCCATCAAAGTGACCTATCAAAACTGGTATTGGTGCGATTGACCAGATGATGTTGTCGAGATTTAAATCATCCTGGAGTCTGTAATAGCCTGAAGGGTCATAATAAAAAACGGCCCCAAGTTCATTTGCATCATGTATTAGCCAAGGATCCTCAACGCTGCCGCTTCCAGCTAATTCCGGCGGCATATAACCGTCAAAATAGCTTAAAACTGGGTAACTATCAGGTAGCATCTTCCAGAACTGATGTGTACCGTTATCGGATTCATTTATAAAATCCCAGCCTACAAAACTGTTCTGTTGTTTCATCTGGTCATCGGTAAGTGGTGTACCTAATCCGTTATCCGGCCCGCCGCCATCATCCGGATCAAGAAAGTAGCAATTACTAATCGGGCCGGATTCATTATATCCACAGAGGCCGCCAATATAACTATCACCGGAAACAGAGCCAGCGGCATAACAGTTGCTGATCATTCCGAAATCGTTTTCTCCACAAAGAACACCGAGCCTTCCATTACCAACTACAAAACCATTCGCAAAGCTATTGCTGATTGTACCAGACCAACAATTTCTCCCACAGAGGCCGCCCAACTTGCCATCACCAATAATAATCCCAAGAGCCCAACAATTACTGATAATTCCCTCTTCATTAGTTCCACATAAGCCACCGATCCGGTCATCACCAGCAACAGAAACGTTGGCGTAGCACTTACTGATCGTACCATAATAATTATATCCGCAGAGACCACCGATAATTTCAGAATTATTTCCAGCTATAACAGAGCCTGTGGCATGGGAATTGCTGATCGTACCATGATAATTACATCCGCAAAGAACACCAAGCCACCAAGAACTAATACCGCCGGTAATATTTACATCTTCAATACCAAGGTTCTTCACTTGTCCGTTTTCCCCAATTTGGCCAAATAAACCAACATAATCATTACCTGCCGCCTCAGCACATATGGTAAGGTTGTTAATATTAAAATCATTACCATCGAAGGTGCCTGTAAAAGGTGTACCTTGAAAATTAGTAGAGCTGTTATTTGTATCCGGAGCAATTAACGCAGTTGTATATGAAAGGCCGGACATATCAATATCATCACAAAGCAGAAAGTGTGCATCCCAGTAATTCGGGTCTGCCCCTATCGCCTGCATATCTTCAGCCGTATAAATCAGGTATGGGTCGCCCTCCACCCCGTTGCCGTCCCATGGCTGCCCCCACCCCGCCTGACAAAAAAGGCTTATGACAAGCAATAAAAATATCAGCTCAGGAATACTTCCTGCCCTACTCATTTTTTCCCTCTCCATATATTTCATTCTCCTGCCAGCCACTCCCCCGCCAAAACGGCAAAATCCAGCATATTAACCAAACCATCACCATCAGGCTCAGGCGCAATATCTGCACTCCAAGCACCAGGTTGTAGCCACTGGCTCAAAAAAACAGTCAAATCGTCAATATCAACTATGCCGTCGCCAACATCCGGGGCAATATCACACTTAGGATTCCAGTTTGTCGATAGAGGCTCACTTGTACTTTGCCAGGCGTTAGCAAAGACCGCCCAATCTAAAAAGTCAACAACACCATCGCCATCTAACAAAGCAATATCCGCCGACAGATTCGACAACAACCACTGATCGCAAAATGCAGCAAGATCAAACGCATCAATATCTCCATCGTAATCGCTGTCGCCCGGAAGTGTTTTGGCACAATTCCCAAAATCAACTGTAACGGTTTCATCAAGGCCAAGCTCAATTTGATATGAAAAATCCATATCAGCAAACGCCGAAAATAAGTAAAAATGATTTACAGTAGAGAAAGAGCTGAAAGTCGATAAAGATTCATCCGTAAATATCACCTTGTCATCTTCAGAGCCCATCAAACAAGACATAATGGTTCCATCTTTTGAGATATCTATATCACCAAGAGATTGATAGCCAGAATCGACTGTATTCAAAACGTTGCCATCATTATCTGTCTTTAGAATTGTTCCATTAAACCAATTAGTAATGAAAATTTCTCCTAATTCATTAGCTGCTATGCCGCCTATGTCAGTTGCTTCAGAAATATTAAATGACTTCAATAATTCACAGGTGCCAGGGTCGAAAATATATACATCAGGTGACCCCCCAAGAGCGTATAACAATCCATCTAATCCTATGTTTAGATCCCCAAAACCATCATTTTCTGCGAATCTTATATGTTCATTATTCAAAGTATTAAAGCGGACAATGCCTTTTTTCCCGTCTCCAGTACCGCTAGAATCAGTCATAAAAATATAATTATTGAATACTGCAATACCTCCGTGGCTAGCGATTCCGGCAAATCTGAGACCTTCAATTTCATACTGTTCCCAATGATCCAATAGTCTACTATATTTGCTCAAAAAGACCTCACCAAAGAAATCCATATTATAAATAAAAATATCACCGTTTTGATTCACCACTAAGTCTTTTGCACGATCATCATATTCACCATTTAGATCGGGTATAACAACGGACCAATTAATCTGGCCTGATGGTGAGTATTCGATTAATTGATCACCCACACAAGCAAGTATGTCCCCGGATTGCGGCTTGACCAGAGGGGTAGTTTGGAACCAACCGTCTCGTCGTACTTCCGCAATGGTGTAGGTACCGACTGGCAAATCTACAAATTCATAATAGCCGGTTGAATTAGTTAGAGTATTGGGCTCATTATTATCAAGCTGTCCATTATCGTTTAGGTCAAGGTAAATAGTCCAGTCTTGTAAAGCAGGTTCTCCTGTATCTTGAATACCATTACCATTCAGATCATGCCATTTAGTGCCGATTATCCTTCCCGGCAAAGGGTAATTTCCAAAATTTATGTTTTCAATAATCTGATTGGCGCCAATGCTTACACAATGTGTTCCTGCACCGCCGGGGAAGGTTTGTTCCCAACCAACATGGTTAACCTCGGCGAAAATATATGTATCCGGAGATAAGTCTGTAATTGAATAATTGCCGCTGGAATCGGTTGTATCGTATGGTTCACCAATATCCCACTGTCCATTTTCATTCACATCTACGTAAATTGTCCAGCCTTCAAGCCCGATTTCACCGGTATTCTGTACACCATTTGCATCCAGGTCACTCCATTTAACACCGTGAATTTCTCCCGGTAAAAGCTTATTGCCGAAATTGAAACCTTCTGCAACTTCTCCTACAGCAACAGTAACCGGGTGTGTTCCAATTCCTCCAGGAAAGGTTTGTCCCCAATCCGATTGAACAACTTCAGCCACAGTATAGGTGCCGGATGCCAGATTTGTGATTGCATAATATCCATTAACATCGGTAATGTAGTACGGTTCGCCATCGTCCCACTGGCTGTTCTCATTTGAATCAATATAAATCTTCCAGCCTGAAAGATTTGGTTCTCCTGTATCCTGCGTACCATTGCCATTAAGGTCATGGAATTTAAAGCCCTGAATTTCACTGGTATGCGGGTCAGGGATACCGACTACGTAAGGACCTAAGTTTGCGGTACCATTTTCATTGTGTTCGCCATTGTGGCTTAAAACATGGAGATAATGTTGTCCAATAGAGTCTTCAGTTAATTGAAGTGTACCGCTGGACCAGTTAGGTTCGGAACCTGTAAATGAATAGGAAGGATTCTGATCCCAAACATAATGATAGTGATCCACACCTCCCGAGCCAAAGACCCTGTTGTTGGTAAAAGTAAATAACGTGCCTGGCGGCCATGTTGGTTCGTTTGCTGTTCTATCACAAGATACAGAGGGTGACTCAGGCAAGGTCCATGAAGTAATAAGTTCTGTTGGTTGACCCTCGCCACAATAATTATATGCCCGTACTTTACGGCTATACATCGTATTTGATGATAAACCAAATTCTGTTTTGACATAAGTACCACTGGATACCGTCCACATTAAAGTATCGTTTTCATCATAACCCTTATACCCATCATTATCTGTTGATACATATTCCCAAAGCCAACTAATAAAGGTTTTTTCAGGCATTGCAAAAAATGAAGGTGGTATTTCTGGAACTGTACATTCTCCTACGTATATGTATTTCATTTCAGTATCATCACCATCCATAAAAGCTCTAAATCTGAGTTTGAGTTGGGGAGTATTTGTCGGAAGATCAACATTGACTTTTCCGTCATCACCGGAGGATGTCCACAAATTACCCCATGACTGGCCATTGTCATGTGATACACTCAGAAACAAAGTGCTTGGTGAAGGGTTGTAAGTGTCCCAAAGAAAACGAACAATCGGATTTGTCAAACTACTGATATCAAAAGTAGGACTCTGAAAAATAGCTGTTTGATTATAGTGACTACCAGATTCCGCCAGTAGAAAATGTTTATCAGATGTTTGCATCCATCTTTGCCTTATCCAAACCCAATCAAAATTGCCTCCTGCAGAGGGAGTCCACGTACCAAAACCAGTTGTAAAATCTTCGTAATAGGGAAATGTTGAAATGACTATTTCATTAGCTTCTGCAACAACTATATTATAGTCTTCTACTTCACCGTTACTAAGTGTTTCTCCGCAAGGTAGGAAGTCATCATATCCTCTGTAGGTTCTAATTCTCATTCTGGTATTTCCGAGGACAGCATCAGGCGGAGCTTTTATGGTCGCGGAAAATAGTTCCGCGTAATCGTCATTATGCATGATTCCGGTAAACTCTTCATTTGGGTCGTCAAAATCATAATCTTGATTCCAATCTACCCAAACACGCATTTGGGGCCAGGCGCCGATTATGTGATAACTTAAAGTTGACGGATATCCTTTACCACGTTCGACTGAAGTGGAAAGATTTGTATAGTCGGAATAACCTTCACAACCAGTCCAGCCATTGTTAATTGAACAAAATTCTACCCTGCCTATTGAAACGCCGTCACAAGCTCCGGAAGCCGAGCAATATTCCCCACTTGTACCAATCATCCCTTCAACAACAAATCGTGGCGGTGGTGAGGGAGATGTGTTGCCCCAAATTGAGCCGTTCCAGAGGAAATAAGAAGCGTCAGGAAAATTTGTTTGGCCGTCGCTTGGCATTAGGCCGACACTGCTTGCCGAAGCACCGAACTGGCCGGCGCCAAAAAGTAATGCGTAATCACCAACTGGAAGTGTTGCCGACAGCGGAATGCGAAAATCCATGCTCGCATCAGGTAATGTGAATACCACTGAGCCAATGACTTCACCCGGATCAAAAGGGCTCCCGGTTGGAAAGGCAGTAGGCCCGCTTAACGATATAATCACACCAAACACTGTTCCTGATGTGTGTTCTAAAAGATGGCCGCCAATTGTTAGTACATCAACCTCTTGGTCCAAATGGAATCTTGAGCCGATAATTGAGCTTGAGTCAAAGACCCATCCGGAACTTTGTCCAAAGGAACCCATCGTTGCTGATTCATGTATAATGGTAAAAGTGCCGGCAGCGACAACTTCGATAGAATAGTCCTCAACTTCACCGAATGGTGCTGTTCCGCAGGAATCGACCGAACCGGTATAAGTTATTCGTATTCTCATGCGCGTCTGACCCAGCAGTGCCCCTGTTGGCACCGTCAACTCTGCTTGAAAATCCCATGCTCCCCCGCTGACTGATATCGTTTCGTCGGCATCCTCGAAGTCCTCATCCTGGTTCCAGTCCACCCAGATGCCGCACTGGTCACCTGTGTATGCATTGCCGTTTGAAACTGTTATCTGATAGCTTTCACCAACTTCCATTTCGGTGGTCATAGCCGTGTAATCAGCGTACCCGCCGGCACCACAGCTCGTACCGGTATTGTGGATTGTTCCTGCGTGTACGTCTGATACGTATTCATCACACTGACTTGAACCAGCCGTGCAGTAAGCGCCCAAAGACCGTTCATTCAAAAGACCAGGCACCGCCCAGAAGATGAAAACAATAGTAAAAATTCTGCTGCTATATGAAGCCACTTTTATCCTCCTGTGCTCCTGTATTTTGACAGAACCTATTCCCTTGATAAAACTTAAGGTACGCTCCTACAGGAACTCAGACGTAATAAAAAAGCTCTTTCTTATACCCTGACATTCCGTCAATAATTGTACAAAACCCAGCTTGAATTATCAAGATAATTCTTTTAAAGGAAATTTTGTTAAAAATTTACACGAAAACACGGCTTTTTCTACTTTGGCTTTTTCTACTTTGGCTTTTTCCCTATCACTAATTTTAAACAGCCCGTGACCATGGTCGTCCATTGGGTCGGGATCTCTTGTGTTTCCTACATGTGTACAAAAATCATATCCATATATATACGTGTATAAATTCGCACCATGATTTAAACAATGGAAAACTGAAATTTTCTTTAAGTTTTTTTTGAATGGCCGCGATCCCAGACCGCCGCATTACCGCCCTGACACTCTTGGGCAATTGGAAGTACCGCTTTCAACAGGCTCAGCTCAACGTTCGATCTCAAGTATAGAATATATCTCCAACAGTGGCACTGTCACAGAAGCTCGTCCGTCCGCCCAGGTGACCTTCAGTGGTTTCTTCTCTGGCTGCAGGGTAATTGAGCTCGGAGCCTCAGCCAGGCGCACAGCTACCTTTAGTGGCCCGATTGGTTTGACTTCTTTGATTCCACCGTCGGGTGCGTCAGCGTGAGGGCCGGACGTATTGACTAAGTGAATCGAGAGCTTGCCATTTAACATTCGTGGAGTTATATCCACATCCGGCGAGCCGCTGACCTCGACAATCGGTTCGGGTAGTAACTTTTTCATAATGTCCGGAAAGGAGTCGTCCACCGCATCTATCAGGACGATGGACTTGCCATTTGATTTTTCAAGCTCGGATTTGAACAGTTCCCCGGTACCCTCCCCTATCAGCAGCAGCCGCCCGCCGGACTTGACGTATGTACCAAGCTCATCGCGAAAGCTCGATTCAAGATATGTCCACCCCGGAACTATGATTACAGGCCATTGAGACATCTTGCCCTTGAGATGATGCTCGCTGAGGACCTGAACGCCATACTGGTTCTTCAGTATCTGCGTAAGCGCTTCCCGCAGCACCGTAACGCCTCTGCTTCCAGCCCAGTGGAATAGTCTCGGCGATTCGTGATAGTGACCGGCTGTAGAGTACAGCAGCGCTATCTGCGGAACAGCCGCCGACCGATGGCAGTAGGCCTGACGCGCTCGACAGAACCTCGCTACCTCTGCCATCACGTCCATCTCCGCTGGATTACGCACTGCCCCATCACGGTCCTGTTTGAAATACGCTTGATAACCGCCCCCCATCGCCAGCACCAGCGCCGCCTCCTGCATCAACTGTATTGCAGGTTTCTGCTTGCGCGTCTTGCGGCTGAAAGACCACGACATCAAATCCCAGGGCAACCCCTGGTTCTCGAGGCATCG
>Ga0272442_10004447_pt1 | contig 19178 bp, 12 predicted proteins | sample SSMForm2O_FD_200262 | JGI IMG/M metagenome (GOLD analysis project Ga0272442, IMG submission 200262) | Marine sediment archaeal communities from Little Sippewissett salt marsh, Falmouth, MA, United States - SSM-Form-2O | ecosystem: Environmental > Aquatic > Marine > Wetlands > Sediment ... | reverse complement strand
CTTGGAGGGTCGTCCTGGTGTCAAGTCCTGATTTAAAGTTGACACATTACCTCCCTAACTCCTGTTAAGGAGTTGGGATAGGCGATGGTCTTTTTACCTTCCTGGTGGACCTGCTCCGGATAGCGCATATTCAGAGCCAGGTGAGGTCTTCCGGTGTTGTACAAATCAATCGCCTGCTTGCACGCCTTCCTGGCAAACTGTTTATTGGGGAATTTTTCTTTCAATGCATACTCATGTTTGAGAATACCGTTAACCCGTTCAGCCATGGCATTCTCATAGCAATGGTTATCTTCCGTCATGCTGATGGATAATCCGCGGTCCAACAGCAAAGATGTGTACGAATGGCTGCAATACTGAATCCCCCGATCGGAATGATGAAGCGGCCGTTCCCGGGGAGATAGTTGCTTCATGGCTCGCTTAAGCGCCTTCACGCAGCCTACCGACTCCAACGTATCATTCACTTCGTAGCCCACGATCTTTCTGGAATAAGCATCTGTAATCAACGACAAATACAGAGTCCCTTCTCGGCTGTTGATGTATGTGATATCGCTAACCCACGCCTGGTTCGGACCTCCCCACTCAATATCCTTGAACAGGTTGGGGTACTTGCGAAATGGGTGGTTGCTGTCCGTAGTTCGGGTGTACTTGCGACGACGCTTAATCAGCAGATCGTTACGCTTCAAAAGCTCGAAAAACCGGTCACGGCCGATAAACACACCAAACTTCAACATATCGGCTCTCAGTTCATGATGCAACTTGCGGCAACCCATCTTCGAATGAAGAGTGCGCTTCTTCCGTACAAGTTCAAGAACGATGTCTTCCCGGATCTCGCGCAATGTTCGAGCGCGACGGCATCTATAAAAACCCTGACGACTGAGCCCAACGTAACAGCAAAGCGTCGTTACGCTAAGACCAGGATCTATCCTTCGTCCTCGTTGAACAACCGCTTGGAGAGTTTTTTTTTATAACCCTCAATATCGGTTATACCCATCTCCTCGCACAACACTTCAAAGCGAGCCTGGTCGATAACCTGATGTACATGAGAATCCGCCAACGCTTTCTCCAACTCACGGATCCGCTTGTTCAACTTCTTGATCTGATCCCTCTCGTCCGGCATCTCGATACGTACCCTCCGGGGAAGTAAATCACGCCGCCCATACTTCTTCAGCCAACCGTGTATGGTTACATTACCGGTTATACCATACTTCTCCTGGGCTTCGCTGATGCTCCTTAATCGACCGGTATCCAACTCTCGTACCACCTGCATCTTGAACGCTTCGCTGTAACGGTACACCACTTGATCCATGTCTTGACCTCCTGATATATCCTAACACCTGTCAACATATATCAGGACGAGACAGGCTCACCTGTTACCTGACACCTGTCACCTTATTTCTACTTTCCACCTTTCAACGAACTGGAATCAAGGAATAAAGAAGAAAGAATAATAAAACAATCTGATTTCCGGTCTTCTTCCCGCCTTTTTATTCGTTATTCTTTATTCGTTATTCCGGAAATCCGTAAGTCCGAGGGAGTTGATTAACGCCGGCGTCAGCTTCCCGCTCCGCCCTGCTCCATATCTTCTTCTTCGTTGTAGCCCACCAGGTCGTCCTGATCCTCGATTAGCACCCGCCCGCCGTGATCCTCTTCATAGGACAGGCAGCACATCAGGCGGCCGCATTGACCGGATATCTTCAGGGGGTTCATGTTCAGGTTCTGGCGTTTGGCCATCTGCAGGGTAATGGGCTCGATATTGTTCAGGAACAGCTTGCAGCATAATTGACGGCCGCATATACCGATACCCCCCACCATCTTGGCTTCGTCACGGATGCCGATCTGGCGCATCTCGATGCGCATCTTCAGACGCCGGGCCAGGTCCTTGACCAGATCCCGGAAATCGATGCGGCCTTCAGACGAAAAATAGAAAATCGCTTTGCGCTCACTGGTAAAAAAGATGACCCGGATCAATTTGATGGGGATCTCCCGATCCTTGATCTTTTCCATGCAGAAGTCATAGGCCCGCTTCTCGTCCTGGCGCTTGCGTTCGAAGTTCTCCAGATCGCGGTCATTGGCCTGGCGAACCACCTCGGGAATACGCTCGATCTTCAGACGATCGTTGAAGGAGCTGCCCAGGGCCTTGATCACCCGTCCCAATTCCTCGCCGATCATGGAACGTACCACCACATAGTCCCCGGATTTCACCTCGGAGTCGCAGATCTTGAAATGCAATACATCCCTGGTGCTGGCTACTTGTACCGTGATCAGTCTAACCAACTTGAGACTCCGATTCCGTGAAAGAACGGATGAATTCCTGGGTAAGGACCTTGGCGTTCAGGTTGCGTTGTACGTCCCGCAGCAGGGTTTCCATGCGGCGGATAAGGTGCAGAAGCTTTTCTTCACCGATATATTGACACAAGGACATTAATTCCTCTTTACAATCCAAGTTGAACAGCAGTGCATCGTCGCCGTTCGCTTTCAGGATCATTATATCCCGCAGGAACAGAGAAATCAAATTCACCAATTCCCGGAAGTGGTTGATAAAGGCGTCCCTTCTGCGATTCAGCTTGTTCAATTCCACCAGGACATCCCCCTCGCCGTCACGGCGCAGCAGCCGGGTCAACACATCCAGAACCGGGCGCCGGACCTCCAGGAAATCCTCGTAATCGCTATGCACGAGGTCCAGCCGCTGGGACTGGGAAAGCCGGGAAAGCAGGGCGGCTTTCCGCCGATCCATACCCTTGTTCTCCAGGTAATTCCGCACTTCCTCGGGAGCCGGCGGCGCAAAGCGCAACACCTGGCAACGAGACTGGATGGTAGGAAGGATCCCCGCGAGGCTGGGCGTGAGCAAAAGAAAAACCGTTGTCTCCGCAGGCTCTTCCAGTGCCTTCAAAAGAGCGTTGGCTGAACTGTCGGAAAGCCGATGCGCCGAGTCCAGGATGTATATCTTGTGCCCCCCTTTCAGCGGTCGTCGCAATTGATCTTCAACGAGAAAATCCACCTGATCCTTTTTGTAATACTGCCCATCGGGCCTCAGGTAACGTACATCCGGGAACAGGTCCCGCTCGATGTCCCGGCAATTGGAACAGGCGTCACAGAAGTCATCATCCCGTTCACCGCAGTGCAGGGCTTTGGCGAATCCCATGGCGAATCCCCGAAGATTCACGGATCCGGCACCGCTGAAAAGCGTGGCGGGAGGAATCATGCGATTCCGCAGGTAACTGGTCAATACCCGCTTGATCCTGCGATTTCCAAAAAGTTCGTTAAAAGGCATCACTAGCCTCCCCGGCGAAGCTTCCGGCCCGCAGCCACTCCGCCGTGATTGAATCGGCACATTTCCTGAATCCCTTCATGGGCCCCTGGTAGACCACCCTGCCGCCGCGGCGTCCGCCTTCGGGTCCCAGGTCTACCACCCAGTCCGCGGCGTCGATTACCTGGGGGTTGTGTTCGATCACAACCACGGTACCCCCCTTGCGTACCAGGGAGTCGATTACCTCCAGGAGTTTACGTATATCATGGGCATGCAGTCCCACGGTGGGTTCATCCAGCACGGTCAGGGTCGGTTTGACACTGCGCCGGCCCAGTTCCCGGCTCAACTTGATTCTCTGGGCTTCCCCGCCGGACAGAGTCACCGACGACTGCCCCAGCCGCAAATACCCCAGACCCACTTGCTCCAACATCCCGAGGCGCGTGGCGATCCCCGGCACGGCGGCGAAGAACCCGGCGGCCCGTTCCACCGTCATATCCAGAACCTGATCAATGGAACTGCCTTTGTAACGCACCTTACGGGTTTCCGTGTTAAAGCGGGTACCCCCGCATATCGGGCAGGTAACCTCCAGCCGAGGCAGGAAACCCATCTCCAGTTTCTGTACCCCCATTCCCCCGCAGGCCTCGCATCTACCGCCCTGATTGTTGAAGCTGAAGCGCCCCGGCGTGTAGCCGCGGATCCGGGAATCCATGGTTTCGGCGAACAGGTTGCGCAAATCAGTCATTACGCCCACATATGTGGCCGGGCAGGAGCGGGCGTTTTTGCCAATGGCCCCCTGATCCACCACCAGGACGCGGGTTATCGCGTCGGGAACCTCCAGACCAGTAAACTCGACTCCCGGCGCTTTCGGTTCCTCGCCGGCCAGGCGCCGGCGAATCAGGGGCACCAGGGCATCCATGATCATGGAACTCTTCCCGGAGCCGGAAACTCCGGTCACCACGGTAAGCGCCCCACAGGGGATACGCAGGTCCGCGCCGTTGATGTTGTTGACCTTCAGTCCGGAGGCTCGGATCATCGGACCCGGCGTAGATCGCTCTTCCCTTTCGATGGTCCCGTCTGTTTTTCCGGACAGGTAATCCGCGGTCAGGGACCCGGAGGCTTCGGATAGATCCCGGGTCCATCCGTTGAACACCACCCGGCCGCCGGCTTCGCCCGAACCGGGCCCCAGGTCCACAATCCAGTCTGACTTTCCCACGGTATAGGGGTCATGCTCCACCACGACCACGGTATTTCCCGCGTCCCGCAAATCAGCGAGGACCTTTACCAGGTCCGCCACCTCGGACATGTGCATGCCGATGGAAGGCTCGTCCAACACGTAAATCACTCCGGACAATCGAAAACCGATCTGCGAAACCAGCCGGGTACGCTGCAGTTCTCCTCCGGAAAGGGTGTTGATGCGACGATTTAATCCCAGATAGTCCAATTTCAGCCGGGCAAATACTTCCAGACGCTGGCGGATCTGTGGCAGCAGGGGATTCAGCAACGGGGCTTCATTCACGTCCGGCTCGATCTTAAGGAAAAAATCCCGCAATGCGCGGATCTCCATCTCGCCCATGGCGTGAATATCCAGGCCTCGAAAGGTAAAGGAGCGTGCATCCGGCCCGTACCCTCCGCCGTCACAAGCCGGGCAGTCTTCCCCGGATTCATGCCTGCCGCCGCCCCGGCATTGTGGGCAGGCACCCAGGGGGGAGTTGAGAGAAAAGGTTGCCGGCTGGGGTTCGCGCAGGGCCATATTGCAATGGGAACAGAAAAGTCTCCGGGAGTACAGGCTTTCATCTTCCCCCCGGCAAACGATAACCTCGCCGCCGCCCTCCTCCATGGCCAGCTCAAGACTCTCATGCAGGGATGCGGAGGGGGTCTGCGCCGGCTCCACGGAATCGATCAATACCGCGATTTCATGCCGCCGGTTACGATCCAGTTCGGGTGTAGGGTCAAGATCGATCCACGCCCCGTTTACCCGGGCTTTCAGATACCCCCTTTTTCGATAGGTTTCAAACAACTCCCGGTATTGCCCTCTCCGGTTGCGCACCAGTGGTGCCAGCAGGTGGATCAATTCATCACCGAACATGGCAGTCAGTTTCCCGGCCAGTTCCGGAATCTCCAGGGAGTTTATGGGTCTTCCACAGGAGGGACAATGCGCCTCCCCCGCCCGGGCGAACACCAGGCGCAGGAACGGGCTGATATCGGACATCGTACCCACCGTGGAATTGAAAAAATAACCGGAATGCCGCTGGTCTATGGATATGGTGGGAGAAATGCCCCGGATCGATCGTACCGCCGGTTTTTCCATGGACTTGATGAACTGGCGGGCGTACACCGACAGCGATTCCAGGTAGCGACGTTGCCCTTCCTGGAACAGGGTGTCGTAGGCCAGGCTCGACTTGCCCGATCCCGACACACCGGTCACCACCACCAGCCGGTTTTTGGGGATATTGAGCGATACCTCCCGCAGGTTATGCGTGGAGGCGGCTACGATTTCGATCTGCCGCATTGGGGAGCCAGTGTAGCATATACCGCCTGGGAAATCCAGATAAGTCCGGGACTTGCATTCTTTTCAGAACTATGTAAAATATCGAAAGAAACCAAGACCATATTGTGTGGTTGAGAGGAGATTTATATGAAAAAAGCTATTGTCGTCGTTGCCGGTCTATTGATCAGCGTGGCGTGCTGCTCTCCCCTGTTTTGCCAGGATGACGCAGACATCAGTTTTACCCAGGAATATATCGCCGCCATGACCAAGAAACCGGGGAACGCCCGCATCCAGGCGTTTGAAGCCTATGTTAAGAAGTTCCCCGACACCACCAAGAAATTCACCCGACTGGCCCATTACTGGATCGCCATGGACAGCTTCCAGCTCCAGGATTACGCCAAGGCCGCTGAGGTCGGTAAAAAATGTCTGAGCTTCGATGGTTACGAACAAGGCGAACTTGCCCGCCTCAACCTCATGCTCGGCAATAGTTACGGAGTGAAAAGCGCCTCGATCTACAACAAGGATCTGGCCCTCAAATACACGAATGCGGCCATTTCCGTTGCTTCCTCCACCCAGGGCCTCGGTGATGTGTTGCAAGCCGCCAAGGACCTCAAATCCAAGCTGACCACCCCGCCTCCGCCCTCGGAGACTCCCGAACAGAAAATGAAGCGCCTGGTCCTGCAGGATGAGGACTTCCAGGGCGCCGTCAGCGCTTACGGCAAGATGGGATCCGGAGACAAGAGCAACCCGGAAATCCGCCGCATGTACGGCACCGCGCTGATGCGCTCCGGACGCAACCAGGACGCGGTCAACGTTTTCAAGGAAATGATGACCGAAGATCCTTCCGCCAAGATCGCCTACAGGCTTGGTCAGGCGTACACGGAGCTTTCCAAGAAAAGCGGTTCCGCTTTCGATCCTTCGGTACGTTACCTGATCGAAGCCGGACTGCGCTACGACAATGAGGGCAATCAGTCAAACGAGAAGATCGCCATGGCCAAGGCGGAGCACCAGCTTTTCACCAAATACGGCTATTTCCGCAAACTCGACCAGTACAATGCCAAGGTCAAACAGCAGCAGGCCTCGGCCTCACGCAACGAAGCCGAGATTTCCAGGCTGAAACGGGAAGAATTCAAGCAGAAGCGTCACATCCGCCGCAACTATACCTCCATCGACCTGGAAGCGCCCCAATATGAATATGACAAACTGGCTGCCATCCAGAAGAAACTGCGTCTGGCCCAGTCCGGCGGCACCTCCGATTCCGCCGCCGAAATGGATGCCTTGAAAAAGGAAGAAGCCCGCATCAAGGCGGAATTCCGCAAAAAGGTTTCCGAAATCAAAGCTGAGATAAAACTCTAATAAACCATCCATCCACAACCATAAGGGGGGCGGTCTGAGACCGCCCCCCTTTTTTTTGGCGCAATTTACCCTAAGTTTATAGAAGAATCTCGGATTTCCTTATCTTTTTTCTCGTTTATTTTGAAACAAAGCCTGTATTGATGCGTATTATTACATAATGCAAAACCAGCGTCCCGGTCTGTTTTTCCCGGGGCAGGGAGAATAAAGGAATGAAAAAGGCGCTTCGCATTGTATCTCTGGTAATTATCGCGGCCGTGGTCGTATTCGGGGCCATCAAGCTGTTTTTTCCACCCAAGGACACAGGTCAGGCCGATGTAATCGCGGAAACAAAAGATGAATCCGCTTCCGGCAGGGTTTCCTCATTGCCGGTGCGGGTGATTCCCGCGGAGCGCGGCCGTCTGCCCCTGCGCCTGCGCATTTCCGCCGTGGCCGATGTCTGGGAGAAAGCCACCATGAAAGCCGAGATATCCGGCACCGTGGAGAAGCTCCCCATGCGTATCGGCACCCTGGTCAGGGCCGGCCAGCTTCTGGTCAAGCTGGACGACCGCGAACCCCGGCTGGAAGTCGAGCGCGCCCAGACCGCCAAGCTCAAGGCCTTGTCGGAATTCCTGGTCAACGAAGACGTACCGGTGGATATCCCCGATATGTCCGAGGAGGACAAGGTCGCCCTTGAAAAGCTGCGCAAACACTATCTGAAAGCCGCCGCCGACTTTGAAACCGGCAAGATCAGTGACGACGCCTTTCAAAAAATCAGCGAAGAGTATGACAGCCGTATGGTGTTTTCCGGGGCCCTGCGCGAGGATATCCGCAAAGCCAAGGACGGATTATCGGAAGCCATGATCCAACTCAAGCAGGCTCGCCTGAACCTCAAGCGAACCTCCATTCGGGCGCCTTTTTCCGGCATCGTGGCCTCGATCCAGGTCAGCCCCGGCGAGAAAGTATCGGTAGGCACTGAACTGGTCAAGGTGGTCAACCTCGATTCCCTGTATCTCAAGGGATACGCCCTGGAATCGGAGATTCGCCACCTCAAGAAGGGCACCAACGTGCGCCTTACCCTTGATTCCTTCCCGGACCGGAAGTTCCAGGGGGAGATCGAATCGATCAGTCCGGAAGTCGATGTTGAAAAAAAGACCCTGACGGTTTACGTAAAAGTGGACAACCGCGATCACAGCATCCTGCCCGGCATGCATGCCGAAATGGATATCGAGTACAAGGTATTCGAGGACGTGGTCAAGGTCCCCCGCAAGGCGGTCCTGGTGCGGCAACGCCCACTGGTGTTCGTTGTGGAAGACAATACCGCCATCTGGAAATACGTGGAACTGGGCAATCACAACGACGAGGAAGTCCACATCAAGAGCGGCCTCAATGAAGGTGAGCTGGTGGTTGTGGAAGGCCAGATGACCCTGGCCCACCAGTCCCGGGTCAAAATCGTCAAATAACCGACCATGAGTATCATCAATCTATCCGTCAAGCGCCCGGTGGGTACCATCATGTTTTTCGTGGGGGTGATCCTCCTGGGGTATGTGTCCCTGTCACGCCTCTCCATCAACCTGCTCCCGGATCTCAGTTATCCCAAAATCACCGTGGTCACCGAGTATCCCGGCTCCGGTCCCGAGGAGATCGAAAAGTTCATCACCACCAAGCTGGAAGGTCCCCTGTCGGCGATTCCCAACGTCAAGAAAATCGCCTCCTTTTCCAAGGAAGCCGCCTCCATTATCACCCTGGAATTCCATTGGGGCACCGACATGGACTTCGCCCTGCTGCACACCAAGGAGAAAACCGAGGAAGCCCGGCGTGACCTGCCGGAAGATTGCGATCCTCCGGTTATTCTGGAGTGGGATCCGACCTCCTCGCCCATCGTGACCGCCATCCTGCGGTCCGAGGGCAAATCCCTAAAAGAGCTCAAGGAGAGCGCTGAATTCATTATCAAGCCCCGGCTGGAACAGCTGGAGGGCATATCCCGGGTCGAGATCCGCGGAGGTGATGAAGAAGAGATCTCCGTTGAAATCGATCCGGAGAAGGCCCGGAACCTGGGGATCACCCTGGGTGAAATCGCCACCGCCGTGGAAGGCAACAACATTTTCCAGAGCGGCGGCACCATCCGCAAGGACAAGTTCCGCTACACCCTCAAGATCGAAGGCGAAATCCAGGAACCCTTGGAGATCGAATCCGTGGTGGTGAAGTCCCTGGCCAGGCGCAACGTTCTGCTCAAGGACGTGGGACGGGCTTTTTATAAAAATAAACTTCGCGAAGGCGATATCCGCTTCAACGGCAGCGGCACCATCGCCCTGCTCATGTACCGGGATTCCGGGGGAAACACCGTTGACGCCACCAATCGTGTCACCGCGTCCATCGACGCCCTGTCCAGGGAATTCGAAGACCTGAAGTTTTTCATTATCTCCCAGGAAGCCAGCCTGATTATTTCCTCCATCAACTCCCTGCAATCATCGCTCCTGCTGGGCGCCATGCTGGCCTTTCTGATCCTCCTGGTCTTCCTGCAGAATTTTCGTGATCCCTTCCTGGTGGCCACGGTGATTCCCATTTCGATCATCTCCACCTTCGTACTCATGTACCTGTTCAAGGTCAACGTGAACATCATGTCCCTGGGAGGACTGGTGCTGGGCGTAGGTATGTTCGTCGACAACTCCATTATCGTATTGGAGTCGATTTTCCGGCACCGCAAAGAGGAAAGCCTCGTCCAGTCGGTAATCGCGGGTTCCCGGGAGGTCAGCGGCGCCATAACCGCCTCCACATTCACCACCATATCCATATTTCTGCCGGTCATCTACCTGTACGGAATCACCGGCAAACTCTTCCGCGACCAGGCCATGACGGTTTCCTTCTCCCTGGTATCTTCCCTGATCGTGGCCATCACCCTGCTGCCGGCGCTGTCGGCCTTCTCCGGGCTGGGCAAGGGCAAGCTGGCATTCGATTTCGACGCCCGGGGTCGCAGGCGCTGGTTTCACCTGCCCCTGAAAGGCCTGTACACCATCCTGCTGGTTCCTTTCCAGATCCTGGGCAATATCATTTACTACATGATCGCCTTCCTGGTCCTGGTGATTCATCAATTGTTCCGGCTGCTTTCCCGGATTTTCGGATTCCTGCTCACCCCCCTGTTCAAAGCTTTCAACTGTGCCTACAACCGTTTTGATGTGTTTTACCACCGCATTCTCGAATCCATATTGGACCGCAAGCGCCGGGCCGCCTGGCTGGTCCTGGTAATCCTAATCCTCATCGGCGGATCCTACATGATCCTGGACAAGGAGCTGCTGCCCTCACCGGACAGCCAGAAGTTCGAGATCACGGCGGACACGCAGCCGGCATACGGATTCGAAGAAACCGACCGCATCGCCGCCCGCATTGAAAACCGGCTGCGGGAAATAAAAGGGGTCGATTTCGTGTACACCGAAACCGGCCTGGTCTCCAAGATGGCCGCCCGCTCCGAGGATTTCTCGGTCAATCACCTGCATTTCATCGTGAACTGCAAGCCCGACGCCCCGCGCCCGGAACTCATGTCCAGGGCCCGGAATGTCCTGAAAAATGAAGATCTCGAGCGCTTTACGGTTTTCCTGGAGAAGAATACCCTGTCGCAATACCTGGCGGTGGGAGGGGAACGTTTCCAGATCAAGGTCTTCTACGAAGATATTGAAAACGGCCGGGAAGCGGTCCAACGGATTCTCGACAAAGTCGCCGGCATCCGGGGCTTGATCGACCTGAAGGCCACCGCAGCCCGGGGCAAGCCCATGCTTACCATCGCCTTCCGCCAGGAGCTGCTCGACAAGCTGGGAATCACCCGCCGGGATGTATCGAATTTCATCCGCCAGGCGGTGCGGGGACAGAAAGCCGGCAGCCTGAAAAAAATCCAGAAAAGCTACGATATCTTCGTGCGCGTACCGGTGGACGGCACCATGGAGTTGAACCGCATGCTCTCCCTGCCCCTTACCCACCAGGGACGCACCTACTATCTGCGGGACCTGCTGGAAATTCAGGAATCCCCATCCATCAAGGAGATCGCCCGAGAGTCTCAAGAGCGCTTTTTCAAGATCTCCGCCGACGTCAAGGGACGCGACCTGGAGTCGGTGATCTCCGAAGCCGAAGAGGCCCTTCTGCACCTGCAAATGCCTTTAAACACCCGCTTCGCCTTTTCCGGCGAGGAAGAGGAACGACGCAAAGCCTTTACATCCCTGGAGCAGGCCATCCTGCTGGCCATTATCCTGGTGTACATGATCATGGCCGCCAAGTTCGAGAACCTGGCGCAGCCCCTGATCATCATGCTCACGGTTCCCATGGGACTGGTGGGGGCTTTTCTTTTCCTATTTATCTCGGGCAATTCCATCAACATCATCTCGGGGATCGGCATCCTGGTCCTTGTCGGCATCGGCGTCAACGACGCCATTGTCAAAGTGGAATACTCCAACCAGCTGCGGGATTCCGGGATGCCCGTGCGCGAAGCCATCATGGAGGCATCCCGGGTGCGCCTGCGTCCCATTCTCATGACCACTTTCACCACCATTTTCGGCCTGATTCCCATGGCGGTCATCGCCACCACCGGATCGGAACTGCAACGTCCCCTGGCGCTGGTGGTGATCGGAGGATTGTTCTTCACCACCTTCCTCACCCTGATCCTGATCCCCGTGGGATATGAGATCCTGGAGTCCATGAAAGTCCGCTACCGGGCGCGCAAAGGCGAGTCCCATGCGTAAGATCATTGATCGCCCGGTCCTGGCGAGCATATTTTTCGCCATTGTGATCCTGCTGGGCATCTACTCCCTGCGCAACACCCCCATCGAGCTGGTGCCCGACCCGGAAGAAAAGCTGCCCTCCCTGCACGTGAACTACATCTGGCCCGGGGCTTCGCCGGACATGGTGCTGCGCAAGGTCCTGATCGCCGCGGAAGCGGAGATCACCCAGATCCGCGGCATCGCCAAAATCGAGAGCCGGGCGCTGCAGAATTACGGCCGTATCGAAGTGGAGTTCAACCGCGGCACCAACATGGATTTCGCCTCGGTGGCTCTCTCCGAAAGGTTGAACCGGCTGCAATCCGAGCTGCCGCGCCAGGTACAACGCCCCCAGATCCAGCCCTACGTGCCGGACGAGTTCAAGAAACTCCCCTTCTTCAACGCCGGCGTATACGGAGATTACACCATCTACACCCTGAAACGGGTGGTGGAAAGGGAAATCCTGCCCTATCTCAAGGCCATACCGGGGATCGAATCGATCGAGCTCTACGGCGGGGTGGATCCGGAAATCAAGATCCAGACGGATATCGACAAGCTCAAACGTTTCGGCATCAGCATTTTCGACATTCAATCCCGGATTCAGGAGTATTTCTACAGCGACAAATCCCTGACCATGCGCAAGCGTGGAGAGGAAATCACTTTCACCCTCAGCGAATCCCTGGAGCGGATCAACGACCTTCAGAATATCGTAATCCGCACCTCCGGCCGCAAGCGGATTCTCCTCAAGGAGATCGCCAACGTCCACCTGGGGTACCAGGATGTCACCCATGAGCAGCGTTACCAGGGACGCCCGGTCATCGGCCTGCGCATGTACAAGCAGGCGGAAACCAGTTCCCTCGGCCTCTCCAAGCATATCCGCAAACGCCTGCAGCAACTGGCCAACAAAATGGAAGGCCGGGTCCAGTTCATCGTGCAGAACGACGACAGCAAGGAGTTGCACAAGCGGTTGATGCACCTGCTGCGCATCGCCTTGCTCATCCTTTTCATTATCTTCGTCATTCTCATCGCCATTATCCGGGATATCCGCTCCTCGGTACTTATCTTCTCTTCGGTATTCTTCTCGGTATTCACCACTTTCACCTTCATCTACCTGCTCAAGATCCCCCTGAATCTACTGACCCTTTCGGGTCTGGCCCTGGGATTCGGACTTTTCGTGGATAACGCGGTGGTGGTGTTCGACAGCATCCTGCGCCACCAGGAAAAGGGGCTTTCCCGCCTGGACGCCGCCGTGGACGGCGCCCGCGCGGTTTTCCTGCCGGTACTCTCCTCCACCATCACCACCATCATCGTATTCTTCTCTTTCGCCTACTTCGACGGCCGGCTGCGCATGTACTACCTGCCCCTGGCCTGGATCATCGCCGTCTCCCTGATCTCCTCGGTGGTGGTCTCTTTTGTCTTGATCCCCTCCCTAAGCTCCCGCATCCGCCTGCGCCGCAAGGTCAAGGGCTTGAAAATCAACAAGGGGCGTTTCTTCCCCTTCCTGTTGCGCTATCCCCTGATCGTGATTCTGCCGGTGGCGGCGGCGCTTTTCTTTTCTTACTCGGTTTTCCGTAAGGAAGTCAGTTTCGGCAGCTTCTTCTCTTTTTATTCCCAGGAAAAAATCCAGGTATACCTGAGTTTCCCCTCGGGTGCCGAGTTCGAGAACATCAAAGAGGAAATCACCAAGTTCGAATCCCTGGCCATGAACAAGCCCTACGCCAAGGAGATCAACACCAACATCTATTCCCGCGGCGCTTACATGGAAATCACCTTCCCCCAGGAGGTGGAAAACTCCGCGGTTCCCTACCAGTTGAAACAGGAACTCGTGGGCCTGGCCACGCAATTGGCGGGCGTCGGCGTGGGCGTCATGGGTTTTGATCCGGAAAACTACCACTACAATCCCCAGACCGGCTCATTCCTGCCCTACTCCATCACCCTCAAGGGCTACAACTTCGAACGCCTGATGGACCTTTCCGGCACGCTGAAAAAGAACCTTCTCAACCACCGGCGCATCAAGGACGTGGAGATCCTCACGGACGTCAAATTCTGGTGGGGGCCCCAGGACAAATACTATACCTTCCACCTGAACCGCCGCAAACTCCAGCGCTACAACATGGAGCCCCGCTACGTCCTGATGCTGATTTCCAGCGTACTGCGGGAACGCTCCTACTCGCAACGTCTCAAATTCCTGGACAAGGAGCTGTCCGTTGAAATCAAGGCCGAGGACGTGGACGACCTGGAGCTGGACGATATTCTCAACCTGGAGCTGGCCACCCCGGACGGCGTGCCCTTCCGCATCAACGACCTGGTGGACATCGATTTCAATACCCAGAAAGGCGGCATCACCCGGGAGGACCAGGAATATGTGGCCATGGTGCGCTGGGACTACATGGGATCCAACCGTTCCGGAGACCGATATCACAAAACGGTTTTCAAAAACCTTGAGCTTCCGGTGGGCTTCAAGAAGAGTCTGGAGGAACGTAAGTTCCGCATCACCGAAGAAGAGCAGAAGCAGCTCAACTTCGCCATCGCCCTTTCTCTGGTGCTGATCTACCTGATCCTGGGCATGCTCTACGAAGACCTGTTGCAGCCCCTGCTGATCATGCTGTCCATTCCCCTGGCTTTGATCGGCGTTTTCATCGCCTTCACGGTCATGGATTACTCTTTCGACTCCACCGCCTATATCGGGGTAATCCTGCTCAGCGGCATCGTGGTCAACAACGCCATCCTGCTCATCGACAATATCAACCACCACCTGGCCCGCAGCGGGCGGGTCGTCGAAGCCATCGCGGTGGCCACCAAGGAACGGATCCGGCCCATATTCATGACCAGTACCACCACGGTGCTGGGCATGCTGCCCATGATCATTTTCAAGCAGGCGGACAAAAGCGATATCTGGTCCAGCCTGGCCCTGTGCACGGTCGGGGGACTGACGACTTCCGCGGTGCTGATCCTTTTCGTTTTGCCGGTGGTGTATTTCCTCTTCCTGCGTTTGAAGCAGTTTGTGGTTCAAAAAGGTAACAGGTAACAGGTATCAGGAGGGTCCGGGCGATCTACCAAGGAGATCGATCCTCCGATCTCGAAATTTCCCCTGTCACCTGCCGCCTGTCATCCTGTCACCTTCTCCTCAACTGTATTTTTTTTCGGGCGCGCGGCAGCGCGCCCCTACTTTCGACTTTAGACTTTAGACTTTTTTGTAGTTCCCCTATAATTCCCCCGGAGGTTATCCATGCACTTTCCGCGCCGCTATGTCGTCTGGATTCTGGCTGTAACCATACTCATTGTCGCCATTGGTTGCGCAGTCAACCCGGTTACCGGCAAAAAGGAGATCATGCTGATCTCCGAGGCCCAGGAGATCGAGCTGGGCAAAAACACCGACCAGTCCATCCGTATGCAATACGGCCTCTACAACGATCCACAGCTTACCGCGTATGTGCGGCGCGTAGCCAACAGCTTAACCCCCCACACCCACCGCAGCAACCTCAAATATCACTTCGCCGTGCTGGATACCCCGGTGCCCAACGCCTTCGCCGCCCCCGGCGGATATATATACGTTACCCGGGGCCTCATGGCCATGATGAACAGCGAAGCCGAGCTGGCGGTTGTCCTGGGTCACGAGCTCGGACACGTGAACGCCCGGCATTCGGCGCGTTCCATGAGCCGCCAGCTGATATTCAACCTGGGGCTTGTAGTGGGCAGCGTACTCAGCAAAGAGGTACGCCGCTGGGCGCCCCTGGCCGGTCTGGCGGGCAACCTGCTCTTTTTGAAATTCAGCCGCAGTGATGAATACCAGGCGGATTCCCTGGGCATCCAATACGCCCGTAAGAGCCGCTACCTGCCGGGGGCCATGATCACCTTCTTCAACTCCCTGCAGCAATTGAAAGCCGAACACGGCGGCTCCAGCCTGCCCAATTTCCTGTCCACCCACCCCTTGACCACCCGGCGAATCGAGGAAGTACGGGAAATGCTGCAACCCGGAGACGACAGCCTGCGGGTGGCACGCAACGACTACATCCGTCGGGTTGACGGATTGGTATACGGCAACAACCCCCGCCAGGGATATGTCCAGGGTAACGCCTTCTACCACCCGGATATGCGTTTCGCCTTCGATATTCCCCGGGGCTGGAAAGTCCAGAACACCCCGGCCCAGGTGGCCCTGGCAGCGGAAGACGGCAACGCCCTGATCATGCTCCGGGCGGAATCATCCAGCGCTCCGGTGGATCAATACGCCCGCCAACGCCTGCAGGGCGCCCTTTCCGGCGCCACCATCCTGGATCAGGGCAGCCGGGCCATCAACTCCCTGTCGGCGCATCACATCGTATTCGACAACGTGACGGCCAACCAGGAGAATGCGGTCCCCATGCGCGGCCGCCTCTCCTGCATCCGTAAAAACGGCATGGTATTCACTTTTATCGGCCTGACCCAGCGCTCGGCTTTCAAGACCCGCGACCCTCGGCTGGTGATCCCGATCCGTACCTTCCGCACCCTGAACGATGCCGGTCATCTGAGACGCCGCCCGGTCCGAGTCCGGGTGGTCCGCGTCCCCGCCGCCACCACCATGGGGCGCTTCCTGAACGCCCAGCGGGTCCCGGCGAACCTGCACAAACAGGTTTTCCTGCTCAACCTGCTCAAATCCGACTCCCGCCTGTCACCGGGTCAGTTGATCAAAATACTCAAGTGAAAAGAAGGTAACAGGTGGCAGGTATCAGGCAGGAAGGTGTCAGGTGACAGGAAAAAGGTGACAGTGCGCTGAAAACCAGGGAATCGGAGAAGAGATCTCCTTGGTAGGTCGTCGGGTTTCTCCTGTCACCGGATACCTAAGGTTCCTGATAATTCCTCGCCTGCAGGCAATACAGGTGATGGTACCGTCCTTTAAGTGCCATGAGCTCCGCGTGGTTTCCGTCCTCGATAATACGTCCGTTTTCCAGCACGCAGATGCGGTCCGCCATGCGTACCGTGGAGAAGCGGTGGCTGATCAACAAGGCGGTTCTTCCCTTGACCATGCGGCGGAAGCGGTTGAACAGCTCCGCCTCGGCCTCGGGATCCAGAGCGGATGACGGCTCGTCCAATACGACTATCTCGGCGTCCCGGAAAAACGTCCTTGCCAGGGCCACCTTCTGCCACTCCCCGACACTCAGCTCCGCGCCTTCTTCAAACCACTTCCCCAATGGTGTCTGGTAACCTTTTTGCAACTTGGCGGTCAAAGTGTCGGCACCGGATTTGCGAGCCGCCGCGACCACCTCGCCCATTCCTTTTCCCTTATGGATATCTCCCATGCGGATGTTTTCCTCAAAGGTCATCTGGTATTGAATGTAATCCTGGAAGGTCACGCCCACTCGAACTCGCCAGGCAACGGGATCCACTTGGCGCAGGTCAATGCCGTCGGCGGTCACGCAGCCTTTTCCCGGGTCGTACAGGCGACACAATAATTTGACCAGAGTGGACTTGCCGCAGCCGTTGGAGCCCACCAGAGCCACCACTTCTCCACTCCTCATGCGAAAATTCAGGTCCCGCAATACCGGAGCTGTCGCCCCCGGGTAGGTAAATTCAACACCCTCAAAGCGAATCGCCGAACCAAGAGGTTGGGGAAGAATTCGAGGCGATTCCGGCACCTGGATATGGGGCTCCAATTCCATGAATTCATAGTACTGCGTCAAGAAGAGGTTGTTCTCATACAGCCCCGCCACACCGCCCAGGATCGACTGCAGATAATTGATGCCCCTCTGAAAACCCTGGTAGTACATGACCAGGGAACCAATGGTGATGGCGCCGCCCACGGCGCTCCAGGCGATGAAACCCACCGCCGCGAACAAAGCGAACGCGGAAATCACACGGGCAATGATTTCATTACATTCCCGGGTCCTTGATAGCTTAAGACGGCCCTCTCTGACCCCTTTTCGCAATTCCTGGTAACGCCGGCGCATCTCATCGCCCAATTGAAACAGGCGCATTTCCTTTGCGAAAGGCTGCCCCGTCAAGAGAAAATGGTAGTACCAGGAACGGCGCTCCATGCGGGTGTGTTCAAGCTGAAAATTAAAAAGCCGCTGTGAAAACCGCAGTTTCACCAGGGTATTGGGCAAAGCGGCAGCGAAAAGCACCAGGCCGATCCACCAGTTAAAAGCAAAGAGCAGCGCCAGGATGCCCGCCAAGGCGAGAGTACTGCGGCCCATCTGGATCAGACCGTTGACAATCTGCACTGGACGACTGGCTCCGGCGCTCTGGGCACGATGCAGGGCTTCATAATAGCGGGCGTTCTCATAGTATCCCAGATCCAGTTCCATGGATTTGCGGTGAATACGACCGGATACCCTGTCAGTGACTTTCAGCCCCAAGGCCTCCGAGGACAGGGATGACAGGGACTGAAATACGGAGTTCAGCAAAGCCAGGACACCAAGCAGGACAATCCAGACCAATGCCGACTTGAACGCCCCGATTTGATCCGTCTGTCCCACGCCTGCGCCCACGCTGTCCACGATCTGTTTGATCAGATAAAGCTGGGCCAGGGGGAATATGCCCTGGAAGATCACCACTACGCCGTTGGCCATGGCAAGTCCCGGGGCGATGCCCCATACCAGCTTGACCGCCTCATCCAGCCGCAGGGCAATGCGGATACGATCCCTTAAGTTTCTCGTTCCCTGACTATCAATATTCACTTTCGGACCCTTTTCCCGCCAATCGTTTGACTCGTTGGAATCCCCATCCCATTACTTCGCGCGCCCAGAGTTTCCCCAGCATCAGGAAAGCCAGCCCGGCACAGGACCCTTTCCATAGCCATAAAATCGGCCTACCGTCCCGTTCCACCGCGGTCACGACACCATAAAGCTGCTCCCGGGGCACCCAGCCGTCGGGTGTCCGCAACCGGTCGCTGCGGATCAACACCTTTTCATCTCTTCGCCGGATCACCCGGTGAACCAGCAGATTCCCCGCTCCGGGCATGCGGCAGGCCGCCACCTGGCCGACCCTTGGTTCACCTCTCCGTGGAGGTGATATGGTAATCACGTCTCCATCGCGAATGGCGGGTTTCATGCTGTCACCGTTGGCTCTAAAACGGAAAGGTATCCCCCGCTCGACCACGGCGTCCATTAATGCGGCCAACCCGTGGCTGGAAAGGTGAAGTGCCGGCTCATCCAGGGAAAGATCTTTCATTTAAGCTATTATAACGGGGATGTAAGCGGAATTAAAGAGGAAATAGCCGTAAAATCAATGCTTCTAAACTATCTCCGCCAATTTCTCTATTTCTTTCCAAAACTTTCCCTTCAGACTGAGCATCAGTCTATACACGGGTATTTCTTTTGCCAAAAGCAAGGCATTGTGGAAACGCATGAGATTCACTCGACGAGCCACATTCTGTTCCATTTCTCCAGTCATG
>Ga0272442_10004446_pt1 | contig 19180 bp, 12 predicted proteins | sample SSMForm2O_FD_200262 | JGI IMG/M metagenome (GOLD analysis project Ga0272442, IMG submission 200262) | Marine sediment archaeal communities from Little Sippewissett salt marsh, Falmouth, MA, United States - SSM-Form-2O | ecosystem: Environmental > Aquatic > Marine > Wetlands > Sediment ... | reverse complement strand
GATCTCAGACGTTTGGCGGAGATCGTATGCGCCTTTCCAGGACCGCACGACGTAGCCCTCTATGTGTCCCGTCCCTCGCTCTATGTCGACCATAGCCGCCACAAGCGGACCCTGATGCATGCCTACGAGGCGGCCAATGGACTGGATGCTCCCGTTGGGTTTGTGACGGACAGGATGGTCCGCGAAGGAGGCCTCGGGAAATTGAAGCTCCTGATCGTTCCGCAAGCGCGCCACGTCGAAGAGGACGTTTTGAAGGGGATCCTTCGCTTCCATCGCGATGGAGGATGGGTCGTTCTAGTTGGAGAGGAACAGGACTGTCTGAGTCGGGATCCCTACGGTTCCTCCCATGCAAACATCCTTTCAGCGAAGGAGAAGCGGGTTTCCTTCCTCCAAGACGACAAGCCTCAAGATTTGGTCGAACCCTTCGACCTCGCATTTGAAGAAGCCGAGGTAACGCGTCCCTTCCGACTTCGTCCTCTCCGCACCAATTCATCCTGGCCGGCGGAATGCCGCAGCCGACGCGTCGATGAAAAATGGATCTGCAGCATCGTGGGACTCAACAAGGAAGCGAAAACCGTCTCTCTGGAGGGTTCGCAAGAGGTCCAAGGGTGGACCGACTTGATCACCGGAGAGAAATCCAGGGGGAAGCAGCTTACGGTGAATCCCTTGGATGTATATCTTCTCGAATTGACACTCCCTTGATTTGGATGCCTCTCTGCATTAAGATTCCGTACGCGGAGGACAGCGGCTCGTGGAGGGTCGATCGTGGCTTCGCCTGCCACAACGTCAGACTGAGTTTTTAGAAGTCTAAGGAGAGGAGGAGCGGCTATGGCCAGCCAGGTAAACGTGGGACTCATCGGGTACGCTTTCATGGGAAGAGCGCACAGCTTCGGCTATCTGAACGCCAAGCTCTTTTATGACTGCAAGGTAACCCCAGTCATGAAAGCCATTTGCGGACGATCCAAAGATGCGGTGCAGGTGGCGGCCGACCGATACGGCTGGGAGTCGTATGAGACCAACTGGAGGAAGCTGATTCATCGGGACGACATCGACCTAGTGGACGTCAGCACCCCAGGCAACCTGCACACCAAGATGGCCATTGCCGCGGCTGAAGCTGGAAAACACGTCTTCTGCGAAAAACCTTTGGCAAACAACCTGGACGATGCCAGAAGGATGCTGGACGCCGTGAAAAAGGCGGGTGTAAAGCATATGGTGGGATTTAATTATCGCACCGTGCCTGCCATTGCTCTCGCTAAGAGGCTCATTGACGAGGGAAGAATTGGAGAGATCTATCATTGGCGCGCCCAGTACCTCCAGGACTGGATTTTGGATCCCGACTTTCCCTTGGTCTGGCGTTTGGACAAGAAGATCTGCGGCTCCGGCTCCTTGGGCGACCTGGCGGCCCATCTCGTGGATACGGCGCATTTTCTCATGGGAGACATCGATCGCGTCACCTCCACCGCGGAAACCTTCATCAAGGAACGTCCCCTGGAGTCGGGCGCGGCCACCCTGGAAGGACTCGTGGGGCGAGGCAAATCCAAAGAGAAGGGCAAGGTCAAGGTGGACGATGGCGTCATCACCTTGGCTCGCTTCAAGAATGGCGCGCTGGGCACCTTTGAAGCCACCCGCTTCTCCGGCGGCCACAAAAACTACAACTTCTTCGAAATCAATGGAAGCAAGGGAAGCGTCCGCTTCTGCTTCGAGGACATGAATGTTCTCGAATACTGGAGCAACGATGATCCCGACTATGCACAAGGGTTCCGGAAAATTCTGGCCACGCAGGCAGACCACAAATTCTTTGGAGCCTACTGGCCTCCGGGACACATCATCGGGTACGGCGAAACCTTCATCAACGAAGTGGCAGAGCTGATGGAAGCCTTTGAAAAGAAGAGGATGCCTACCCCCAATTTTGAAGATGGAGTCAAATGCCAGGCTGTGTTGGACGCCATGACCAAGTCCTGGAAGAGCAAGAAATGGGAGAAGGTCGCCAAGGTGTAGTCGTTAAGGGAGGGAGGCAATATGAGAACCGTCAAAGCCGGAGTGATCGGAACCGGATTCATAGGACCCGTTCATGTGGAGGCCTTGAGACGGTTAGGGTTTGTGGACGTTGTGGCCCTGGCGGAAGCCAGGGCCGACCTTGCCAAGGTCAAAGCCAGAGAGTTGAAAATTCCCAAAGCCTATGGGGATTACAAGGAACTCCTGAAAGACCCCGAAGTGGAGGTGGTCCACAACTGCACCCCGAATTTCCTGCATTTCCAGATCACAGGGGACGCGCTCAAGGCGGGAAAACACGTAGTCAGCGAGAAACCATTGGCCATGAACAGCAAAGAGAGCGCCAAGCTAGTCCAACTGGCTGAAGCCAAGGGCCTCGTGAACGCGATCGACTTCAACTACCGCAACTATCCGTTGATACAAGAAGCGGCGGAGATGGTCCGAAAGAAGGAGTTGGGCCAAATCTACGCAATCCATGGCTCTTACCTGCAGGACTGGCTGTATCTGGACACCGATTACAACTGGCGGCTGGAGCCGGAGCGAAGCGGGGCTTCCCGCGCAGTCGCCGACATTGGAAGCCATTGGTGTGACCTGGTGCAGTTCATCACGGGAGACACCATCGCGGAAGTCTTCGCGGACATGGCGACGATCCACAAGACGCGGAAACGTCCCAAAAGAGAAGTCGAAACCTTCGCGGGCAAGTCCCTCAAACCCTCGGATTACGAAGACATGCCCATTAACACGGAAGACTACGCCACCGTGCTGGTTCATTTCGAAAGCGGCGCCCATGGGGTCTTTACAGTTTCCCAGGTAAGCGCGGGACGAAAGAACAGATTGTGGTTTGAGATCGACGGCAGCAAGAAGGCGATCTGGTGGGACCAGGAATGTCCGAATGCTCTGAACATCGGGTATAGAGAGAAACCCAACGAGCTCCTCATCAAGGATCCTTCCCTCTTGAGCAAGAGGGCCCAGGCCTACACCGCTTATCCGGGAGGCCATCCCGAAGGGTACCCGGACGGTCCCAAGTTCTTTTTCAGGGACGTCTACACACATATCGCCAAGGCTGGGCGGGGAAAACCCCGCTTTGCCGTGTTCGCGGACGGTCACGACGAGATCCTCATGACCGAAGCGGTGATGAAGAGCGCCAAGACCCAGAAATGGGTCAAGGTGCACTGAGCGGATGGGCGTGGACCTGAGCGGTCCTGAATCGCTTCGGCCGCTTAGGGACTAGGGGTGCGGCTCTCGATCTTCCATTCCAGCACGCCGGCGGAGTAGTCATCCTGGAGATGGACTTCGAGCCTGAAGGTGGAGGCTTTTACCTTCTCGAAGCGGATCTCGTTGTACCGATCCTTGGCCACGCCGTACTGTTGGACGCCTTTCACTTCCGCCCAGTCTCCATCCCGCAGATAGAGTAGCCGCCAGGCTTTGGGGACGCGGCATCCTCCGCCTATGACTTCGTCATCGAACCAGTAGACCTGCACGCAATCGACCTCTGTGGCCTCGGGAAACTCCGCCTGGATCCACTCGACACCGCCCTTGTGGGACCAGAAGGTATGCCTCGGGATGCTGTGGTCGTTCGAGTCCTCGGGCTCGAGGCCGTCGGCCACGGCCTGGACTTCATCCCCTGAGAAGCAATGGGACGTCGAAGCTTCGTACAGACGTTGGGGCTTTGGAACGGGCTCCCATGGAACGCTCTTGGCACCCTCGCCGGCCACAGGAAAAGCACTGATCCTCAGTCGTGCCGCTCCCATGGGGACAAGTCGAATTTCTTCCTCCTGTTCCTCGGTCCTGGCGGGACTGTCCTGAAGGGGCGCGCAAAGACCGTGCCGATCCAGGGTCCATTCAGGAATGCGTTTCCCTCGCGCCTTCAAGGCGATGGGAGAAGCGGCCTGTGTGAACGGGAACTCATCGGAAGGCCAATCTCTTTTTGCCACCTCAAAGGACTTTTCAGGACGTTTCTCATCCAACACCAAAGCATAGTTCCAAGGCGTCGTGGGCAGAACTTCAAGCGCGGGCCACGCGTCGGCATCCAGTTCCTTCTGCCATCTGGAGTCTCTGAGGCCCGTGGCATTCGAAGCCACCTTGACCCATCGCTCCCCGATATCCAGAGAATAGGTTAAAGGCCCCCTGTCCACGCTCACGCTTCCGTGATTTTTCTCCCATCGGCGGACCCGCACCTTCATGGGCAGACGAAGCACTGCCTGGTCCCCGCCTCTCCAAACGCGTGAGACCCGTAGAAACCCCTTGGAGTCTTTCTTGGCTTGGGCCTTCTTCCCTTGGATCGTGAGCGAAGGATTGCCGCACCAGCCTGGAACACGAAACGCGAGAGGGAACTCCACAGGCTCTTCCGTCGAAAAGGAAATGCGTATCTCTTCCTCGAACGGATACTTGGTATCGACGACCAGCTTGACTCGCCTCCCCTCCCCTACCGTGGCCTCGACCTGGCAGGGACCATACAGAGCAGCGCAGAGACCGTTATCAGGGGCGGCCATCCACAAATTCTCGATAAAATAGGGCCATCCGTGTCCATGATTGTGCTGGCAGCACCGGTGGCTCAGCGGGTTCATCAGTGTCATGGCGCCACGGTTCTGAAAGCCGGGCGCATGGTTCTCCTTGTCGCAGGTCACCTGATTAGGACTGGTCAAATAGCGAAGCGATTTCATGTCAGGCATGAAGGCGGAGGGAAGGGAATTGAAGGCCACTTCCTCGCAGTGGTCGGCCCAGAAAGGATCCCCTGTGATCCGAAACAGCGTCTCGTCGGAAAGCATCTGCTCCACCATGCCGCAGGTCTCTATGGCCTGTCTGGGGTCGTCGAAACCGGGCCTGGCGTTCTCGTCTGCCCCGAACATGCCCCCGGGCACCTGTCCATACAATTCTCTGATCAGAAAGAAGTTGTCGTACGCCGCCTTGAGATCCGCTTCCTCTTGGCTTTGAAGGTAGTAAGTCCCTGGCTCCCCAAACGCCTGAGCGATATTGACGTTGTGCCAGTTGGGAAGATCCCTCTCCATTGTCCAATCTGCGGTGTTCCTGTGGATCTTCTCGGCTAGATCCAGAAGCCAAGCTTGACCTGTCCTGTTATACAGCCAGTACACGCTGTACAGGTTGTCGCCTGCCCTCATCTTGGGCCAAAATCCCGTCAGGAACTTCTCGTCAGGCACGCTCAACTGATATCGGAAATAACTTGTCATGAGATCCAAGACGCGTTGGTCGTTAGAATACTCGTAATAGGATTGCAAACAGAAAAGCATGATCATGTTGGCCCAGAAGTCCTGCGTGCCGTCCTTGAACCTGTTGATGGGACCGAAATTGCCGTCCTCTCTCTGGCTCTGCAGGGCGCCCTCGATCCACAAGAGCGCCTCGCCCATCGCTTCCCTGTCCTCCAGGATAATTCCCATGCTGACGTATCCCTTGAGCCAGTAGGGCACCTCTTCCCAGCCCCACTTTCCTTTTCCATCCTTGGAAAGCCACGCGTTATCCTCCCTTTCGAGCCAAGCGCTAATGTGGTGGAGGTTCCCGGCGAGTCCGTCCCGTTGACGCCTGAGCATCTCCAGGAGCCATCCCCGGGGCTTGACCGCCCCCACGGGCAGCTTAATGAAAGCGCTGGCAAGAAGGGGCGTTCTGTTGCTCACGTAATGATCGTTGCATGGTCTCTCTTCGGACTGCCTTGCCATCCCATCCTCCCTTTTGGACTGAGCGCTCTCCGTCTGCGCGGCAAATGCCAAAACCACCATCAAACCTGCCGGAAAGAGTTTCTCTTTCATTCCGCCTCCTGGTTCGTGTCTGTGGCGAAAAGGGCAAGCGATTCTCTCCCCGAGGAGGAGTGCCTCCACCTGTTTCGTCTTTCGCAACAAAACGCAGCGCCAAAGGGTCGGTATCAATGTACACGGACAGCGTTCGGGTGCAAAGGCTCCCCCTTTCTGTCAGAATACCCTGCCATGTCTACAACATCCTTATCCCATCATCGTCCCGGCGGCCCCAGAGAACTGTGGCGGATCGCTTATCCTCTTATTTTGAACAACGCCGCCATGACCATTATGCAGTTCGTGGACAGGATGTTCCTGGCGCGGCATTCTACGCCAGAGGTGGCTGCGGCTCTGCCCGGCGGTATCCTTTCGTTCACGCTCATGGCCTTTTTCCAGGTGACGGTGGGCTTCTCCTCCACCGTGGTGTCCCAGTATCACGGACGAGGGGACCGCGAAGGATGCGCGCGCACGCCTTGGGCAGCGTTTCATGTCTGTCTCCTCGCGTCCCTTTCCTGTATTGCCATGACCTATGTGGGACCTCACCTCATCGACCTGTCCAATCATCCCTACGAAGTCTTGTGGCGAGAGAAGATCTACTTCCAGATGCTGATGCCAGGCGGCGGTTTCGCCTGTATGAACATAGCCTTTCTCTCCTTCTTCAGCGGACGAGGAAAAACTTGGGTCGCCACCTGGGTTAGCTTCATCACCTGCGGATTGAACATCCTGCTCAACTACGTCTTCATCTTCGGCAACTGGGGAGCCCCCGAGATGGGAATCGCCGGCGCAGGTTTCGCTACCTTTCTCTCTACCATGCTCGGCCCCTTCCTCTCAGGCGCGCTCTTCTTGTGGCATGACCAGACAAAGCATCCTACACGCCGAAGTCTCCTCCCGCATTGGCAGGAGATCCTACGATTGCTCCGCTTTGGGGCTCCCAGCGGACTGCAGGTTTTCCTGGACGTGGCGGCGTGGAGCTATTTTCTCTCGATCGTAGGCAACCTCGGGGTGCCTGCTCTGGCCGCCACCACCATCGCCTTGTCCATCAACATGATTAGCTTCATGCCCTTGATGGGCATAGGGGAAGCCACCTCGATCGTGGTGGGACAATACATCGGACGCGGACAGAAGGATATATCGGAAAGAGCGGTTTACACCGCCTGGAAAATGGCGGCTCTGTATATGATCCCCGCTGGACTTCTTTTTCTCTTGTTTCCTCGCCAGCTTTTTGCCTTTTTCCAACCCATGGACGAGGGAGCCAAATACTTCCCGGAAGTGATGCGCTTGGGACGCTCCATCCTGGCCTGCGCGGCGTGTTACAACTTCTTCGATGCGACCTTCTTCGTCTTCATGGGAGGTCTTCGAGGTGCAGGAGACACCCGTAAACCGATGTGGATTGTGATCCTTTTCTCCTGGTGCCTGCTGGTCCCCGGAGCCATTCTCCTGGTCCGTTTCATTGGATGTTCCGTGCTTCAGGCCTGGCTCTTCATCGTATCCTATGTTCTTCTCCTCTGCCTGGTTCTGGTTCGACGCTTTCAAGGAGGATCTTGGAGAGAGATCGATGTTATCGAAGAGACACCGGATGCAACTCTGGAGGTCCATCCCCCCGTGGACATAGCCTAATCCTGCAGCTCTGGATGGGGCCGGAGGACCAGGCTAGACCTGAAATCCCCAAAGGGGTAAAGTACTCTGGAAAATTCGAAGACAGGGTGCAGCGGATGCATCCCAAGAAAGGAAGGGCCGAACCCATGGCAGAGAAGAGTGTAGGCACTGAGTCGTTGGCGATGGAGAAGAAGACAACCTACCGCGGCAAGAAGTTCCGTGTGGCCGTCATTGGCTGCGGTGGAATCGCGCAGACCCACATGGCCGCATTCGAGAGAATGCCCGATGTGGAGGTCGTTGCCGGTGTGGATATCGTGAAGGACCGTCTCGATGTCTTCCAGGAGAAGTGGGGCGTCAAGGATCTGTACAAGGACTGGAAGAAAATGCTCAAGGCCGTGAAGCCTGACGGTGTGAGCGTGTGTACTCCCAACGGCGTGCATGCCGCTCCGGCTATCGATGCGCTGAGGGCCAAGTGCCACGTCATCGTGGAAAAGCCAATGGCCATGAATCCGACCGAATGCCGACAGATGATCGCGGCCGCGAAGAAGGCCAGGAAGAAGCTCGTGGTCGGCTTCCAGTTCCGTTATCATCCCAACACCCAGTTCCTCACGAGGGCCAGGGACAACGGCGAGTTTGGGGACATCATGTTCGTCAAGTGCCAGGCCCTGCGCCGCCGCGGCATCCCCAACTGGGGCGTGTTTGGACAGAAGAAACTGCAGGGCGGCGGCCCCATGATCGATATCGGCGTCCACGTCCTGGAGATGGCCCATTACTTCATGGGCTCGCCTAAGCCTGTAGCCGCCACCGGCAACATCTGGACCTACATGGGCAACAAGCCCTCCAAGGTGGTCTGCCCCTGGCCGAACTGGGACCACAAGACCTATACCGTGGAGGACCTGGCGATCGGACATATCCGCTTCGAGAACGGCGCCATCCTCCAAATCGAAGCCAGCTTCGTGGCGCACATCGAGAAGGACCTCTGGAACTTCACGTTCATGGGCACAAAGGGCGGGGGACAGTGGGATCCGCCCTCGACCTTCACGGACAGAGACGACACCATGGTCAACACCTCCCCCTATTTCGTGGGAGACCAGGCGTCCTTCGACACCCTGTTCGACATCAAGCTGAGGAACTGGATCGACGGTTCCCGCAAGAACAAGAAGGTGGAGGCGCCCGGCGAAGCCGGTCTGGCCATCCAGAAGATCATCGACGGCGTCTACCGTTCCGCCAAGGCAGGCAAAGAGGTCGCTATCCGGTAGGGAACTCCTCGCATTCACCAAAGAACGATACAGGGGAGCGCGGCGTCCGAGCCGCGCTCCCCTTTTCTGTGCAAAGGCTCGGCGGGTATGATTCAGAGGGCTGAGTTCGTGCCGAAAGAAACACGAGGACGATGACTATGGTGTTGGCCTCTTTCCCTCTCTGGATGCCTTGCTTTGCGATCCTGGGCACGCAGAGTCCCCACGCCGGCATCGATCCTGACGACGCCCGTGAGATACGCGATCAATTTCTCGATCCAACGCCCCGACAGGTTATTAAAGCGATCGAGGCGTCGTGGACGATCGCCACGGACGACACCCGAGTGACGATCGGAGAACAGTCCACCTTCGACCTGGACCTAACAGGCGCTACCGCCATGCGGACCTTCCACACCGACGGAATCACACCCGATCCGGTGGGCGTCTACCGACAGCCTTTGCCCCCCAGTGAGGCAGGCAGACTCCACGCGATCCGAACCGCCCCCACGGGTGAATTCATTCCTTTCGGGCTCTTCGAGGCCGACGAGGGACACGGCGTCTACCTGGGACTGGAGTGGAGCGTTTGCAGGATCGAAGCGATGGTGTTAGACGGTTCCAATCCGCCGACTATGCCCACGAAGAGGGGATGCGGTTTGGACTGTATTGGACGGACGATCTCGACATGGCCGATCCCGCCGAACGGCAGCGCCGAGCCGAGCGCATTCGCAGACTCTTCCAGGAGCACCACGTCGACATGTGGCGTTCCGACTGTACCCGGGGGGAGGTGATCGAGGGATCGTACGCGGCGACGCTCGGTTTCTACGAGTTGGTTGATTCCCTGGCTCGAGAGATCCCTCGTTTCCAGTGGGAGAACTGCAGCGGAGAAGGCCTGATCAAGGACTACGGAGCCATGCGTCGAGCGGTCAAGATCTTCAACTCCGACACCTATTCCGCTCTCCATGTCAGGCAGGCCTTCTATGACAGTTCCCACGTCCTCCATCCCATGCAGTTGGAGGGTCATCTGGGCAGCACGGACGGCGCCTTCCGTCCCAGGGGCGAGTCAGGCATCAAGTATGCCTTCCGCTCCACGTCCATGGGCGCGCCTGAATGGTTTCTCGACGCCCCCAACGGAGGCAATGGAACCGAACCGTGGACCCAGGAAGAGAGGGATGTGCTGCGCGGCTGCGTCGAGACCTACAAGGCTCGGATCCGTCCTCTGGTACGCTATGCCGATCTCTACCACATCTTTCCCCGTCCCGATGGAGCCCACCGCGGAGTGATCTATCTGTTTCTACCCACGTCAGATGCATCCAACCCCGCCGCCGTCCGTTTTCGAGGCCTGCGGTCGGATGCCGACTACCGCATCGAATGCGAAGAGGGCACGCTCTCTCCCTGCATCAAGTCAGGTGCAAAACTGATGAGGAAGGGACTGTCCATCGTCCTGAAGGGAAATCAGGTATCGGAACTCGTCTTCTTCGAACGGGTTCGAACAGGAGGTGGATCGTGAGCAACAAGGGTCGACGGCCTGGTCGACGACATCCCCCCGTTGTCGAGCCTGGAAAAGGGAGCCATCTCCCAGGGCAAGGAAGCGACCGCGTCGAGCCAGTGGAGCCAGAACTATGCGCCGGCCATGGCCTTCGACGGCGACGACAATACCCGTTGGGTACGCGAGACGCTCCGCCCCCTCCCCCAGATCCGTGGCTAGCGGCCAGGGCGCCACAGCCTGTAGATCGCGCCGTCCTGCTCGCCTGTTGACATCTCCTTGAGACGAGTCCCCTCTTCCGAAAAAATCCACCTTCCAACCGCTTCATACAGGAGATCGACAGGGAACGCCCTTTCCTGTCCCGATGTCGCCCCTTCCAGCTCGCGTCCTGTCAAGGCTCGGTCATAGATGGCCCATTCGAGAAGCTGTCCCTCTTCGAGAGGCTGAGTCAAGGCTGGGTAGGAACCCAAGAAGAGATTCCCGTGTCCCTCATCAACGGTTCCCGGCACCCTCGCCTCGCCTTCGAGTTGGCCGTCCAGATACAAACGAATCTCTTCCCCATCCCTGACAAAGGCAATCCAAGAAGCCGAAGGCACCTTGACCTTCGATTGGGACGATAGGGACACTTCTTTTCCTGAGATGAAAATCCCTGCGTGGACCCGTCCCTCCCTGGTGAGGAAGGCAAAGTACTGGTGAGGGTAACCCTTGGCATAGAGGGCCTGTCGTTTCCCCAGTTTGCCTATTCGCGCGCGGCAGAGGATGGTGAACGCCTCTGTCGGCTGAAGGCGTTCCTCGTCCGGAATCTCTCCCGTCGTACCCAGGAGGGAAAAGGGACCTGCGACCACCCTGGGCCGTCCAAACGCAATGCGGACGCCCATGTTGCCCACGCCTCGGACGTCTCTCGCTCGCAGAGTCAACCGGGCGTCTTGTCCGCCGAACTGCGCCAACGGCAATCTGACGATCTGAAGAATCTCTTGGGACAGGGGCTCCACTCCCTCCACATCGTCCTCCCACAGGATCTCGTCGTTCAAGAGGATTTCCTTCTTGAGATACCCGGGCCAGGCGTTTTGAGGCGTCCCCGACTTCCTATAGTCATCGCTCACCGAGAAAACCAGATAGGTCTCCGCTGGCCATGCGCGGGCGGGGAGGGTGGTGTGAAGGGACGCGTGCGCCCCCGGGGAGGACGGTGTGCTCCAAGGAAACTGGAAGGTGACGGATCCCTGCTCTCTCGTGGCTGTCCATTCCCCTTGGCTTTCCACGGTCCACGCCCGGTCGACGGGATCCAAAACCTCCAGGACATAGGACTCCGCCTTCTCCAGAAGAGGTTTGGCGGAGGCAGCGTCGTTCAGATGCCGACGTTCTTTGTCCGCTCTGGCCCTCAGAGAGGCCAGGACAGTCTCGTTTAATTTCCTCGCCTCCAGCTGCTCGAGAATATCCGCCAACTGATCCTGGCCATCGAGCAGGTCGAGCGCCATCATGCCCAGTCTGCCCTCGCGAACCGCGTCGAACAGCTCGTAGTAGCGATCTCTGAACCGCAGCAGATCTTCCTCGAAGCCCTCGCCAACGACCATCCTGATCGCTGCCCTCAACGATCGTTCAGGATCATAGGCTTCCGGATTCCAGAGGTAATCGGCCGTGCAGATCCCCCCGATCGCCGCCAAGGGATTGGAGATGTTCCAGTTATAGGTGATTCCAAGGGTCTCTTTGTCAAAGCCTTTGGGATAGGTCGTAGCAAAGGCGTCCAGAAGATAGGACGGGTTCCTATGCTCCCCTGTATAGACGCTTCGGTGGGCATAGACGGTGTTGTCCCAAAGGATGGGTGTCCGTCCGATGAAGCTCCTGTATCGGTCGAGATCCGACGGTTCAATGACGAGCGACCGGGTAATGGGCCCTGTCCAAACAACGACCACATTTTCGGGGATCGCTGCGCCTAGCTTCCGCAGGTATTCCGCGTTCTCTGGCGCCTTCGTGGCTGTGAGGCAGGTGTAGAAGGGCGGACAGAAGAGAAAAAGAAAATCAGGAAAATCCGGTCTCAGTTCCCTCTCGAGGCGCTGGACGAGATGGACATGGGCGCCTGCTTTGTCTCCGAATCGTTCGGCGTCCTCTTCCGCCAGCGGATGAATGTCGTCCGCCCTCAGCATGATCCCTGACGCCCCTTCCTCCAATGCTCCGCGGCAAAGAGACGCGAGACGCGACAGATCCTCTTCCCTGCCAATCCTGATGTTGTAATTAGGCTTGGATCGAAATGGATGAGGGTAGAACATGATGTTCACCACCCCACGACGTCTTTTGTCCCCGCACAGAAAGGTCATGCTCCGCTCGTGCGGCGGAGAAAGCCCCCGCCATTCCATGGGTCTGTCGTACGCCTGTCCGAAGCCCAAGAAATTGAGTTTGAGCTGCCCTGTCCATCCCAGGCAGTACCGAGCCGTCTCCTCGTTCGGAAACCCACCGTCAAACTGATGGGATCGGATCCGATAGGAGGGCCAATCCGAGATCTTGGATCCCCGCAAGAGGACTCGATCTTCCTCCCTGCGGATCAGTTGTTTGAGGGACTGAACGGCGTAGTAAAGGCCCCTGTCGTCCGCCCCAAGGCAGACGACGCGAGGCGGGGAGCCCTCCTCCACTCGGATCTCGTATCCTTCCGGCATGGAGAGTCCCTGTCCCGACGGCACCGCGTCCAGATCCACCGACTGGATCAGTGCCTTGGCTTCGCCGACAGCCAAAACGATCCCACCTTGCGTCGGATCCTTCGAAGACGCGCCTCGCCGAATGTCGAGCGCCCGGCCTCCTTCCTGGTCCCTGCAGTAGGCCACGTGTGCCGAGAGTTCCTCGGCAGCCAAGACGACAGGATCGCTCGCTCCATGAGGGATGACAACGATCGTCTTCGCGCCCTCCTCCCGGGACCACAAGACCACGTCGTTTCCGTAGACGGCTTGCTTCGGCACTGGGACGACCTCGCCGATATAATGCCCGAGATAGGGCAAGATCCTGCCTGCGGCCGGGCCCCTGCCGTAGGATGCCGCCACCGTGCTCACCCATATACACACCAAAACAAAGCCTATCTTCCCCCAACGGGAAGTCCTTTCACGCATGGTCCAAGTATAGCGTGGAAGGAGGCCATCCACATCATCCTTATCGAATGTCAGCCTTGATTCGGTCTCATGATAGAGATATGCTGGCAGGACGTTAGAACACGTAGCGAAAGGAGAAGCGATGCGGACAAGCATGGCGCTCTTGTTAGCGGCACTTGTCGGAGGAGCCGCCCAGGGAGCCTCTGAGCACGCCTATGATTGCACTTGGCGAATCGGCGGGACCAATTCCGAGATGCCCTACGACACGGTCACGGACGGAGATGGGAACCTTTACCTGACCGGCTACTTTTATGATCCGATCAACTTCGCTTCCGACTGGGGGAGCACCGACTTAAAGACGCCCGCTGGCGCATACGATATCTTCGTGACGAAGATCAATGCGAATGGCTCCTATGGCTGGACTCATCGGATGGGGGGCTCTGGCGACGATCAGGGACGCGCGGTGGAGACGGACGGGAACGGGAATGTCTACGTGGCAGGACATTTTTGGGACGAAGTAAACTTTGCTCAGGACTGGGGAGAAAGCGACTCCAAAACCTCCGCTGGCGGATACGACATCTTCGTCACGAAAATCAACGCGGACGGCAGCTACGGCTGGACCCATCGAATGGGGGGGACTGGCGATGACCATGCCCATGGCCTGGCGACAGACGGCGCGGGGATAGTCTACGCGGCGGGGTATTTCGACGACACGGTCAACTTCGAGGAGGACTGGGGAGGGAGCGATCTCAAGACCTGCGCTGGCGGATACGACATCTTCGTCACGAAGATCAACGCGGATGGCAGCTACGACTGGACCCATCGGATGGGAGCGGCCGGCGTAGACCATGGCTACGGCGTCGCCACAGACAGCACAGGGAACGTCTACGTGACAGGATATTTCGTCCTCACTGTCAACTTCGAAGAGGACTGGGGAGGCACCGATTTCAAAAGCTCTGCAGGCGATGCCGACATCTTCTTGATGAGAGTCAATGGTGACGGGACCTATGGATGGACCCGCCGGCTGGGCGGCAGCACGAGCGATCGTGGCTACGACATCGCAGCTGACAGCGCCTCAAACCTTTACGTGATCGGAGATTTCTCTGACACGGTGGATTTTGGCCAGGATTGGGGTCAAAGCGATTTGGAGAGTTCCGCAGGTGGCCAGGACATATTCATCAGCAAGGCCCATGGCGACGGCACCTATGGCTGGACGTCCAGAATGGGTGCAACCGAGAACGACTACGGGTATAGCATAACGTTAGACGGAGCTGGCAATATCTTTATGGCAGGCACCTTCTGTGACACGGTCAACTTTGCGGACGACTGGCGAGGGAGCGACTCCAAGACCTCCGCAGGCTCCAACGACATCTTCGTGACGAAAATCACAGCGTACGGGCTGTATGGGTATACAAAGCGAATGGGGGACACAGGGAACGACCAAGGAACCGCTATCGGTGCGGACGGGAACGGTAATGTCTACGCGGCAGGGTTCTTCTTCAATACGGTGGAGTTTGCCAAGGACTGGGGAGGGAGCGACTCCAAGACCTCCGCAGGCGCCGCCGATATGTTCGTGACGAGACTGTCCGCTCCAACTGTCATGGTCCCTTACCTCATCAACTACCAGGGCCATCTCAAGGACTCCGGTGGCAATCCTTTGAACGGCGTCTCCGTGGATTTGACGTTCCGCTTCTACGATTCTGAGACAGGCGGAAATTTGCTTCTGTCTGTGGAACAGACCGGGGTGCAGGTGACGGAAGGCCTATTCAATGTACTGCTTGGGTCAGGAACCGTAACAGCGAGCGCTGAGTTTACCTTAGCGGCCGCCTTCCAAAAGCATAGCGAGGTATGGATGAGCACTGAGGTGGGAAGCGACGGACAGATGGCGCCTAGGCAGAGGATCGCCAGCGTGGGATATGCCCTCAAAGCCGGGCAAGCCGATACGGCCAAGACAGCGGAGGACCTCACGCACTATGAGCCGAGAACCACCGCGCCAGCGAATCCGGTGAAAGGCGACGTGTACATGGACGACACCACCAACAAGCTCATGGTCTTCGACGGTACGACTTGGCAAGCCTGTTGGTAAAAAGAAGCGCCTTCTCATTCACGTTGCATGGGTGAACCACGGGCTCACAACGCGTCAAGGGTGGACGCAACCTTCACGGTTTTGTCCAACTCCGCGGACTCCAGGGCGCTCATGCAGATGTCCAGTATGTGATAGGCGGCGAGACCGGGGCAGGTCAAGGGCGTGCCCTGGCGAATCGAGGCGGCGATGTCGAGTACTCCCCTGGCCCATTCCACGCCGGGGTACGCCTCCCTGGCGAGCGGCAGGTCAGTCCAGTCCCCCTCCCCGGCCTTGCAGGCGCGGATCTTGGCGTTGAAGGCCACGACCGAATCCATGTGGAGGGATCCCTCGGTTCCGTGGATCTCCAGTCCGCTCTGAGCGCTCTTGACACCAAAAAAACTCGTCGTAAGCCTTCCTCTCATACCGCTCTCGAACTCCATGAGCACCACGCAATGATCCGGTGTGGTGACCATGAATGTTTCCCCTTTCTTCGGTCCCGATCCGATTGTGCGTTCTTTGAGGTTGATGTCGGCCAAGGCGCGCACCGACGCGACCGAGCCAAAGATTTGGGTCAGCACGTGGAGGGGATAGCAGCCCACGTCCAGAAGAGGGCCTGCTCCTGGAGCGTAAAAAGGGCCTGGAGCCGGATGCCAGGTCTCGATCCGGCCGTGATTCATCTCTGCGTACACCTCGCGCACCTCCCCCACCATGCCGTCCCCTATGATCTGGCGTAGCGACTGCTGAGCCTCACCCAGAATGACAAAGGGCGAACAGCTCAAGAGAAGATCTTTTTCTTCGGCAAGCTCGACGCACGCTCGGGCTTCCTCGCGGCTCGTAGCCAAAGGCTTCTCGCTATGCACGTTCTTGCCTGCAGTCAGGAGACTGCGCGTCACCTCTCCGTGGGCCAGGTGGGTGGTGAGGTTTACCACCAGATCGACGGTGTCATCGGACAATAGATCAACGAGGTCGTTGTACAAGCGGCCCCCGTATTTCTCCACGAATGCCTTTGACGCTTCGGGGACTATATCGAAAGCGCCGGCTATTTCGAGCTTGTCCTGATGGTTCTTCAGGGATTCGGCATAAGGCCCTGAAATGTTGCCGCAGCCAATGAACGAAACTCTCATCGGTTTAGAATCGCTCATGAAGATCTCCTCTTCGTCCGAAAACTCAATACCCCAATATCTCTCGCACGTACTCCCTGCTCATCCTCAGACTCTCCCGAAGAGGCCTGGTGAGTTCGAAGTCTGACTCATGGGCCAGCTCGATGATGGCCTCGCCGCAAAAGCCGATCTCGTTAAGCGCTTGGCCGATAGCGCGGTAATCCATGTCTCCCTCTCCCATCGCCTCACACCACGTGCCGTCTGCGTTCTGGTCGCGAAGATGAAGGAAGACGATTCGATCTCTGTGTCGCAGGATAAACTCGACAGGATCGACCCCGCCGCGCAGGAGCCAGTTGAGATCCGGTCCCAGCTTGAGTTCCAGAACGCGTTCCAAGGTCCCCTTGAGATCATGCTCTCCGTTCTCCACCTCGTAGGTGTGATTGTGTAGATTGAGAACGACTCCCGAATCCTCGCAGAGGGAGAGGATTGATCGAAGGATCTCGGCCTGGGCATCCAGCTGATCCGGCGTCTTGATCCCGGGCGCAGCGCCCATGGACGTGCCCAGCGTGTGGCCGCCGAGTTCCGACAATCGCTTCACCACCAGCTCGGCATCCTTCAGGATCTCCTCGTGTTGGTCTCTATCCCACATGGCCCCGCCGAAAGAGGTGCCAATGACCTTCAGTGAATGCTCCTCGGAAAGTCGCGCGATGCGCGCGACTGCATCGTCAGGCCGAAGAGCTGTATGCATCAGCTCAATGCCCTCCATGCCGGCGCTGCTCATATCAGCAAAGATCCCCTCCAAGATCGGAGTGATATCACATTCAGGCTGTTTGGCCGCATACACCCACGGGTGGGCTCCCACAATAACTTGGTCGCTCATATCGATCCACTCCCTGTCTCTCCGTGCTTCTTCGTCCACCTTGTTTCTGAACGGCACAGGCATATGTCTCTAACAAGTTTTCGTCTTCCATAGACCCCGCCTGGGGCCTATTAAAATTCCTCGCTTGGGTCGAGTTGCTTCACGCCGCACAACAGAAGACCACCTCCACCGGCTGAAACAAGAGGCGCGGCGCGGTCTTCGCTCTAAGATTCTACTGGGCTGAGCTTGAAACGGCAAACGAACGAGTTTGGCAAAGGCGATGATTCCTGCGAACGCACTGAAGAGCTTCCGCATGGATCTCGTTGGCCCGAGAAGATTGCGCTATCACTAACAGCCCACTGCAATGCCAAAATCGCCAGGATGTCATCCTATGTGGTGGCCGTGATATCCTTGGCCGAGGAAAAGGTAGCGTGAATGTCTGTCGCATGGGCTTGGTGTCCGCATCCGAGAGGAGAAGACAATGGGCGAGCTGGTAGGAATAGAAGGCATTGTTGAGAAGCTGCACGGCTACGCATTAACCTATGGGATGAGCACAATCGCCGCATTGCTCATTGTCCTCATTGGACGAATCCTGGCGAGGTTTCTCTCTCGAACCGTAGAGAAAATCCTTCTCAAATCAAAGGTGGAACAAACGCTCGCCGTGTTTGTCAAACACATCACGTACGTGGCACTCATGGCATTCGTGATCCTGGCCGCCTTGGGAAAACTGGGCGTACAGACTACATCCTTCATCGCAGTTCTGGGAGCTGCGGGGCTGGCTGTAGGATTGGCCTTGCAGGGATCTCTTTCGAACTTCGCCGCAGGCGTGATGCTTATCCTTTTTAAGCCTTTCAAAGTCGGAGACTATATCGATGCAGGAGGAGCAACAGGTACCGTCGAGGAAATCCAAATCTTCAACACAATTGTAACTACACCCGACAACAAGCGCGTGATTATCCCCAATTCGAAGATTACAGGCGACAATATCACCAACTTCACGGCTGTTGAGAAACGCAGAGTGGATCTGGTTTTCGGAATTTCGTATGACGATGATATGAGGGTTGCCAAAACTGTTCTGTTAGACCTAGTCAAGTCAGATGAAAGGGTTTTGACAGATCCCGAACCCGTCGTTGCGGTCTCAGAGCTTGCCGATAGCAGCGTCAATCTGGTCTGTCGCCCCTGGGTCAAGCCGGAAGATTACTGGAGTGTCTTCTTTGATTTTCTTGAAAAAGGTAAGATCGCTCTCGAAGAAAAGGGTCTGTCCATTCCGTATCCCCAAAGCGACGTTCACATTCATAACGAGAATGCCTGACGAGTTTCCATCACCAACAATGAATGTATCGTCTACATCCTTTCAACACCAAAGTCTCCTAGTTAGTTCCTGTTGCGGAAAGCGTCTATGCACGTGTCCAATGGGTGAAGAGAGCTGCCTTGGCGGGTTCGGGAAGGGTCCGATTGCCGAGCGAAAGCTCGGCTCCTCGGGCCGTTCCCGTCCTCGGAAGCGCGCATATAGACATTCAAACGCGCTGAGACACGAAGGGGCGACGAAGGAGCTAATGAGACAAGGCAGGTTTCTCCTCCCATCGGACATTGGGCCATATTGCCCTTTCCGCAACAGGTACTAGCTAAGAATGCCTGAGATAAACGGGAAAATGGCGGTAGTAAATCTGTAGCGAAAGAACGGCCATGGCCGTGGCATATACCCTGTGTGGGTCGTTTACTCCTCTCTCGTGAACATTGGTCAGAGAGGTACCCCAACTCCCATCATCCTTCTGGTGATCCAGAAGAATCCTCGTAACCATTGGCTGCCATGTTTTCCAGGTTCTAGGATCTTTGTGGAACGCCGCTTGGGTGGCGTAGTACCAGTAGTAGAAGCTTCTGCCCTTCCACTCCCAGTCAGGCGGGTGCTGCAAGATGAACTGGGCGGCATTCGTCGCCATCTGATGTCCTCTAAACCCGTACATCTCTAGGCAGAGCAATCCGATGGCAGTAGGTCCCTCCGAAGGTCCGCCTCCCGCCTGGTAACTGAAACCCTT
>Ga0272442_10004445_pt1 | contig 19186 bp, 15 predicted proteins | sample SSMForm2O_FD_200262 | JGI IMG/M metagenome (GOLD analysis project Ga0272442, IMG submission 200262) | Marine sediment archaeal communities from Little Sippewissett salt marsh, Falmouth, MA, United States - SSM-Form-2O | ecosystem: Environmental > Aquatic > Marine > Wetlands > Sediment ... | reverse complement strand
TCCAGCCCGCGGCCACAAGCACCCGGCCGGGGAATACCGCCACCGCGGTGGGATCGGTGACCACTTCCACGGGGCATTCGGCCTGAAAGAGGCGTTTGATGAGCTCGGCGTTGAGGCGGGTGGCGGTGATGCCGATCCAGTCCTGGTCTTCATCGCTGGGATTCGCGATGATTTGCCGGTAGGCCCGCTGGTATTCCCGGGCCGGAGCGCCTCCGCCGCACACCAGTATAAGCCGCCGCTCCTCGTCGGCCTTAAGGAAATCTGTCAGGATGCTCAGGTAGGATGAGAGCAGCTCGACATCCACCCCATCGGGGGCGATGATGGATCCACCCAGTGATATTACGGTTATTTTGCTCATGGTTCCGCCTTTCGAAAAAAGTGTAAGTGCAAACGGGGCTCTTGGCAATACTGCGTCCCGGCCGGCGGGGCGTATTGTTTCGGCGGTCAAATCAATGTAGCCAGATATAAGTGAATGCCTTATATTCATAGTTAAGGAAGAGATGATGAAGCGCCCAACGGATATATCCGATATCCTGAACGAATGGGAATTCGATCCGGACGACCAGGTGCGGATCGTCCGCGCCGCCGACGGCCGGCAGGTGCTGCAGGTGCGCCAGCCCCTGGGCATCGAGCAGTATGAGCTGGACGGCCGTCCCGACGGGAAACGGCTTTTCGGAAAGGAATCCCTCCTGGATGTGCTCGGCGACCGGCTGGCCCGCCACCGGGAGGCCCACGGCTCGGATGAAGAATTCGTCATCGACCACAAAGATTTCCTGCTGTTGCAGAACGAGGGTATCATCTACTATTACCGCTACCTGGTGCTGTTTCAGATCAATGATTTCGAGCGCACCGCCCGGGATACCCAGCACAACCTGCAGCTCTGCGAGCTGGTGGAAAAATACGCCGTCAGCGATGAGGACAAGAAGGAAATCCTCCAGTACAAGCCCTATATGCTGCGCATGTTTGCCGTAGCCAAAGCCATGGTCTGCCTGCGCCAGAAAATGCCGGAAGCGGCCCGGGAGATTCTGGAATCCGCCATCGAAGAGATCGCAGCCATCCCCGAGGTGGACACTCCCTCCTTTCAGTTTGAGCGCATTCGCTCGCTCAACTACCTGCGCTCCACCCTGAAGGAGCTGTTCAGCGGCACTGAGTCTTCCCTGGAAAAGCTGAACAAGGAGCTGAAGCGCGCCGTGGAGGAGGAAAACTACGAGCGTGCGGCGGAGCTGCGGGATAAGATCAAAAGCATCAAGCAAGAACCGAAAACTTAAGGAGCGTCATGAAAATTTCCTGCCTGCAGCTGTGCTCCGGGGGTGACCCGGACCGCAACTATGCGCGTGTCAAAAACCTGCTCCACGAAGCTGAAACGGCCCGGCCCGATGTCCTGGTGCTGCCGGAGTACACGAACTTCCGGGGCCGGATCGAAGATTTTCCCAGCCGGGCCGCGAGCAGGAACGGACGCTGGTTTGAGCTGTTCTCGACCTTTGCCCGGGAGCGGAAGATCGAGGTTGTCGCCGGCCTCTTGATCAAGCTGTCCGCGGACAAGGCGATCAATGCGGTCTGCCACTTCGACAAGGAGGGCAGGCAGGTCCATGAGTATCAGAAAATGCACCTCTTCGACGTGGAGCATTCCCGAAGCGTCTCCTCCCAAGAATCCCGGCACCTGGCCCGCGGGTCGAGCCCGGTTTGGGGAACAGTGGCCGGCATCCGGGCCGGATTCGCCATCTGTTATGACCTGCGCTTCCCGGAGCTGTTCCGCTACCTGACGCTCCAGGGGGCGAAGGTGATTTTTCTGCCCGCCGCCTTTACCGCCGTCACCGGCGCGGCGCACTGGGAAGTGCTGCTCCGGGCGCGGGCGATAGAGAACCAGGTTTTCATCGCCGCCGCCGGCCAGGTGGGCCCCTACCTGGAGGATAAAGCCAGTTACGGCCGCAGCCTGATCGCGGATCCCTGGGGTGAGCTGCTGGCCGTTGCGGGCGGTCCCGAGGGCGGAGAAGAGGTGATCACCGCGACCCTGGACTTCGCCCGCCAGCGGGAGATCCGGGAAAAGATTCCCTGCCTGGATAATATCCGGGGAACTTGCGATTTCCCGTCCACGAACCCGGGCTGAAAGACCCCGCTCCGTTCGGTAGAAGCACTGCCCGGTTCATGCTATCATCTAACCCGATTATCCCCACTCCGCGCGTAAGAGGCGGACCCCGGTAAACGGTGAGGCGATGCTGTTCCTGAGAAAGAAAAAAAAGCCGGATCCCTACAGCCTGATACAGGAGCGCTACAGCTCCTCATTCCGCTGGTACCAGGAGAAGCGGCTTCCCCGGGAGGAAAACCCGGCCTATGTTTCCGGGGTGAACAACGACGGTTTTTTTCTGAATCTCAAAAAGAAGAATTTGCTGGCCTGGGTCAACAGCCCGCTCTACAGGTACCGCGATTTTCTCCTGGAGGGCGAGTTCAGCTTCGCGGAGCACAACGGGTATTCCGCGGTGGGCTTTCTGCTGCGCTATACCAATGAGGGCAATTTCTACACATTCCTCATGTCCAGCAAGGGGTATTTCCGTTTCGACGTGGTGTTCAACGGCCACCCGGTCCATCTGATCGAGTGGACCTCCTGCCCCCTGATTCGGAAAGAGAATATCGAGCTCAGAGTGATCGCCCACGGCAGCCATTTTTCCTTCTATATCGAGGATGAATGGGTGGCCGAGGCGGACGACGATACCCTGCTGGCGGGCGGTTTCGGTATGGCGGGGCAGAACTTTTCCCAGAAAACGGCCGCCGGGTTCATGCTGCACCATCTTTTGCTCGAATCCCGCCCCCTGGAGGTGGAGAAAGCATATCACCGCTGGGCGCATTATGTGCCGGTCTCCCCCGATCGGCGGCTGGCTTTAGCCAAAACCCTTTTCGGCATGGGCCGCTACACGGAGGCTGCGATCCAGCTGCGCAGGCTTTTGAAACAGCGCCAGGGAACTGCCGGGGATTACCTGCTGCTCGCGGAAACCTGCCTGAAGCTCAATCTCTACACCGAGGCCCTGGAGTACCTGGATAAGTGCCTGGAAAGGAAGCCCAAACAGAAAACAGCGGTCCGGGAGAAAGCGAATGCTCTCTACCTGCTGAACCGCTTTTTGGAAGCCCGTGACTATATCCTCTCCATCTCGGCCGGCTTATCCGACGATCCCTGGCTGTTCAATCTGCTGGGTAATGTAGAATACTCCCTGGGCAACTGGGAGGAGGCCCGGACCGCCTATACCCGGGCGATCGAGCTGGAGCCGGAGCGGCCGCTTTTTCTGGTCAACCGGGGGCGGGTCCGCGAGCGGCTGAACCTGGAGGAGGAGGCCTTCAAAGACTACCTGGCTGCCTGCAGACTGCTTTTTCAGCAGGAGGACTATGGGGAGCTTTCCCTGGTGCTGCCCCGGGCCCTGCACCTGAACAGGGAAGCCCTGGAGCTCCGCGCCCTGGAAGCGAAGATGCTCTACCATGAAAACAGGCGGCACGAAGCGGAACTGATCCTCGATGAGCTGATCGAGGCGGGTTACAGGGAAAGCACGGTCTATTTTCTCTCCGCCTTGCTCCAGATAAAGAAAGGGCGCCGGCAGGAGGCGGAAAGCCGCCTGCAGGAGGCTGTGGAACTGGATCCGGACTACTATCTCTACTGGTTCCGCCTGGCGGAGAACCGCTGGTTGATGGGTGAAGAAGCGGGGGAGCCTCTAAAACGGGCTTTGGCCTTAAAACCCGACGATCCCTGGGTGAACAACCTGTACGGCCAGGTCCTGACGCAGGCGGGACAGCTGGAGGAAGCCCGGATCCGCTACGAGACGGCCCTGCAGGCCGCACCCGAGGCACCAGATATCTATCTCAATATTTCGGAGCTCCTGAGCCGGCTGGGGCATGAGAAAGATGCCCTGCGCACCGTGTCCCAGGGCTTGAGCAAGGCCGGTGAGGATGCCGCGCTCTACAACCAGCAGGGGAACCTGCTGGTTAAGCGGAAGCGCTATGCCGAAGCCCAAGAGGCCTACGAGCAGGCGCTGCGCCTCGATCCCGGCAACAACGGCTACAAGGAAAACTGCCTGTCCTGCTGCATCGAGCTGGACATGATCATGCGCAGCGAGGAGCTTTTAAGCGAGCTCTTGGACGACGCCCCGGGGGCCTCGGTTTACCAGCTGGCCGGGAACCTGGCCATGGTGAAGCGGGAATACCGGCGGGCGGAGCTGGCCTATCGGGAGGCCTTGAAAGCCGACGCCGAAAATATGGAGATCTATCTCAATCTGGCGGGGATGCTGATGGAGCTGGAGCGCTATTCCGAGGCGCAGGAGATCCTGGAGGGTGTTCTGAAACAAGAGCCGCAGTCGGAGAGAGCCCTGGCTTTGCGGAAGAAAATCCGTACGCTCAACGAGGTCACCTACACCTGTGCCGGCTGCGGACGAACCTGGACGGCGCCCCGCAAGCTCCCGGCCCAGCCGGCTTTGAAGCTGCGGGGAGAGCCGCCCGCCGAGGCCCCCGCGGGCAGGTGTGAAGAGTGCGGCCGGCTCTACTGCATCGCCTGCGCCGCCGATCATGTCCGTGACAGGCGGCTGCACTGCCCGGCCTGCGACGGCGTCCTCAAGCTGAGCGAGGATGCTCTCAAGTACCTGATGCGCCGCAGCCTGGAGGAGTCGTAGGCTCCCCCCAAAGGGGACCCTCGGCCTGTCAGTACACCGGCCGCCTCCGACGAGAAAGCCTCGGTTCCCCCTGAAGGGGGCCCTCGGCCTGGCAATACACCGGCCGCCTCCGATGGAGACACCTCGGTTCCCCCTGAAGGGGACCCTTCGGTCCCCCCTGAAGGGGGCCCTCGGCCTGGCAATACACCGGCCGCCTCCGATGGAGACACCTCGGGTTGACAAAGCGGTGAGTTTCGTTAATATGGGCATATCACCAACAGGAATTGAAGATTCAGCTTGAATAAGAAGATACGATTTGCAACGGTTTTTGCCCTGCTGGCCGCTCTCTGTCCCCTCTTCGGTCAGGCTCAGGAGATCCAGACGGCGGAGAACTATTTCGACGGCGTCTCGGACCGCTACAGCAAGATCCAGGATTACACAGCCGGCATCGTGATCAGCCGTGAAGAAACGGTCATGCGCGGGGAGCTCAACTACAAGCAGCCCAACATGCTGAGAATCGATTTCCAGGAGCCGGAAGAGCAGGTCCTGGTCACTGACGGCGAGCTTTTGACCATCTATATCCCCAAGTACGAAGTGATCATGGAGCAGAAGCTCAAGAGAAAAAGCCAGGCGGGTATGGCGGGCCTGGCGTCCGAGGAAGGCCTGACGATCCTGAAAAAGAACTACGGCGTGGCCTTTCTGACCGGGCCGGGCGCGGTGCCCCTGGAAGAGGGCTCCGAGGAGATGGTCGTACAGCTCAAACTGACCAGCCGTTCCACCGCCGAGGGTTTCCGGCAGATCATTATTTCGGTGGGCGGCAACGGCTTGATCAGGCGCATCACCGGGGTTACACTGGGGTATGAGGAGCTGAACTTTGATTTTTTGGACATCAAGGTGAACCAGAACATTCCGGATACCCGATTCCAGTATGATTCTCCGCCTTATGCCAATGTCTACCAGAATTTTCTTTATGATACGGATGAGTGATTAGCATGGAATCACTTGGACAGAAGCTGAAAGAAGCGCGGGAAACCCACCACTATTCCCTGGAGCAGGTTTCCCGGGATACTCACATCTCGAAACAGTACCTCAGAGCCCTGGAAGAGGAGGATTTTTCCTCCATTCCCGGTGAAACCTACGTCATCGGCTTCCTGCGCAACTATGCGGAATACCTCGCCCTCAATCCGGAGGAGATGGTCACCCTGTACAAGAATATGAAAATACAGGAACAGCCGCTGCCCATGACCGAGCTTCTGGAGAAGCATCCCCAGCGGCCCCGCTCCCTGGGGCTTTTGCTGGTGCTTGTGGCGATCGTTATTTTGGGCGCGGGGGGCTACCTGGTATACCGCCTGGTTGCTTCCGGCCGCACCCCGGCCGTGGCTGCGGCGGGGACGGAGGCCGCGGCTGCGAGTCCTTTACCGCAAAAAGAAGCCTACCTGCTGCAGGAAGAAGTGCTGACCCGCTGGTTCAGCCTGGAGGATATCATCCAGGTCCCGGTCAACGGGAACCAGTATCCGCTCCAGCTCACAGCGATCGGCGAGACCCTGACCGTTCAGATCCCCGGGGCCAGCCTGGAGCTTGCCGTGGGGCAGGAGCGGCTGCTCGATTTCAATAATGACGCCAGGTTCGATATCCGGCTGCGCTTGAACGACCTGGACGCCTCCGGAGAGATTAAACGGGCCAACCTGGGATTCTACAAGATGACCCGGGGAGCCGTGGCGGCGGCCGAGGTCGAAGCCGCCGGGCAGCCCGAACCGGCGGGCGCAGAAGCGGCGGGCGCCGAGGAAGAAAGCGGGCAGGCGGAAAGCGGCCAGGCCGCAGAGGAGGCGGTGGAGAGCGCGGCAGTACCGGCACCCTCCCCCGCAACACCGGTTTCCGGCCTGGCGATCCTGCAGTCCTCCGCGCCGGAACCGTTCCGGATCACCGTCAATTTCCGCGACTATTGCCTTTTCCGTTTTTTCCTCGACGGCGAGAGGGAGGAGCGTTTCTTTCACAAGGGAGAAAATTTCTCCCTGGACGTGAAAAACGAAATCGATCTCTGGCTCAGCAATGCCGGGGCCTTGAAAATGATGATCGCCGGCAGGGACGTGGACCTGGGGAAACCGGGAGAGGTGGCTGCCAAGAATATCGGTTGGATAAGAGAGGAATCCTCCGGCCAATACAGCCTGCGGGTCAGCACGCTGGACTGAACCCCTTTACATGACCTTTTATATTGAAAATCTAGGCTGCGCCAAAAACCAGGTAGACGCTGAAACCATCATCGCCTCCCTTGAGCAGGCGGGCCATGACTATGTCGACACACCCGCCCGTGCGGAGCTGATCATCGTCAACAGTTGCGGCTTCATCGACAGCGCCAAGGAGGAATCGATCGATACCGTCCTGGCGCTGCGGGTCTCCTACCCCGACAGCAAGCTGGTGATGACCGGCTGCCTGGCCGAGCGCTACTCGGATGAGCTCAAAACGGAAATGACCGAGGTGGACGGCTTTATCGGCAACAGATGCCCGGCACGCTTTGCCGAGCGGCTGAACGAGCTTTTGGGGGGCACCTGCGGAGCCACCTCCGGGGGCACCTCCGGAGCCACCTCCGGGGGCACCTGCGGAGCCACCTCCGGAGCCGCCGCCGGGCCGCCTTCCGGGGACATTCCGCTGCGGCGCCGGTTTCTTTCTTTTCCGGGGAGCGCCTTTCTCAAAATCGCCGAGGGCTGCAGCAACCACTGCAGCTACTGCGCCATTCCCCTGATACGGGGTGAGCTTGTCAGCCGCCCCCGGCCGCTTGTCCTGGCCGAGCTCGAGAAGCTGCTGGCCGCCGGGATCCGGGAGGTCAACCTGATCGCCCAGGATTTAGCCTCCTTCGGGCTGGACCGGGGGGAAGCGGAGCTCGTTCCGCTGCTCGAAGAGATTTGCCGGCTGCGGGGGGATTTTTGGATCCGTCTTCTCTACCTGCATCCGGACCGCTTCCCCGCCGCCCTTCCGGAGCTCATGGCCGCGGACCGGCGCATCCTTCCCTATTTCGATCTCCCCTTTCAGCACGCCTCCCGGCCTCTTCTGGAGCGCATGGGACGCCGGGGAGAGGCGGAGAGCTATTTGGAGTTGATCGCCGCTATCCGGCATCAACTACCCCGGGCCGTGATCCGCTCGACCTTCCTGGTGGGCTTCCCCGGTGAAAGCGCGTCCGATTTCGAGGCCCTCCTGGATTTCCAGCGGCAGGCAGATCTCGACTGGCTGGGGGTGTTCTCCTATTCCCGGGAAGAGGGAACGCCCGCGCATGATTTCGACGGCCGGGTCCCGGCCGCCCTGGCCGCAGAGCGCCGGCGCAGCATCGAGGAGGCGCAGATCCCCATTACCCACCGCCGCCTGGACCGCTTCAAGAACCAGAGCCTCGATCTTTTGGTGGAGGAGCATGTCCAGGGGGAGGATCTCTACCTGGCCCGGGGATATCCCCACGCCCCCGAGGTGGACGGCCTGGTGGTCTTAAGGGCCAGGGACCTGACGCCCGGCCGGATCGTTGCGGCCCGGGTCTTAAGGCGCAACGGCGTCGACCTGGAGGCCGTGCTCTGCCAGGGAGAAGCATGGACTACCTCGAAGTCCTGAATCCCCGGCAGCGCGAAGCGGTGCTGCATTTCGGTTCACCCCTCCTGATTCTGGCCGGCGCCGGCTCGGGCAAGACCCGGGTGGTGACCACGAAAATCGCCTATCTGGTGGAACGCCGCGCAGTGGACCCCGCCTCCATCCTGGCGGTGGCCTTTACCAACAAGGCGGCCGGCGAGATGAAGCAGCGCGCCCGGGACCTGGCCCCCGGCGCGGAAGAGGTGATGATCAAGACCTTCCACAGCTTCGGCGCCTGGCTGCTGCGGCGCCACGTCCACCTGCTGGGCCTGCCCCAGTCTTTCAATATCTGCGACGAGGAGGATTCCCGCAGCGTGTTGCGCAACATGCTGGGAAAAAAGCTCCCCGCCGCAGAGGCCAGGGAGCTGGCCGGGAAGATCGGCCGGGCCAAGGACCGCTGCCTGCTGCCCACGGATGACCTGTCGGACTTCATGAGCCCCGGGGCCGCCGGGGGCTGGAATTTCGCCGGGATCTACGCGGATTACCAGGACAAGCTGCGCGAAGCGGGCAACGTGGATTTCGGCGACCTGATCATGCTGAGCGTCCGGCTGCTCAGCGAATTCCCCGAGGTGGCCGCGCGCCTGCGTCAGCGCTTCCGGGTCATCCTGGTGGACGAGTACCAGGACTCCAACCACGCCCAGTTCAGGCTGCTCAAGGCACTTCACGGCGAGGGCGGCTACCTCTGCGTGGTGGGAGATGAGGACCAGTCGATCTACGGATTCCGCGGCGCGGAGGTCAACAATATCCTCGAGTTCCCGGAAGCCTTCCCGGGCACCGAGGTGATCCGTTTGGAGCAGAACTACCGCTCCACCCAGAATGTTCTGCGCGTGGCTTCCGGGGTGGTGGCCAACAATACCCAGCGCCTGGGGAAGACTCTCTGGACGGAAAAGGCTGCCGGCCCTCCGGTGGTTTTCAAGCTGCTGGAAGACCAGGACCGGGAAGCCGAGTACTGCGCCACGCTGGTAAAAAGCGATCACGACTATGCCAATACCGCCATCCTCTACCGGATGAATTTCCAGTCCCGGGTCTTCGAGAATCTTTTCAGCCGCCGGGGCATCCCCTTCCGGGTGGTGGGCACTGTGCGCTTCTACGAGCGGGAAGAGGTCAAGGACGCCCGGGCCTACCTGGCGCTCCTGGCCAATCCCCGGGACGAGATCGCCTTCCGCCGGGCGGTGAGCAAGCCGCGCCGGGGCATCGGGAAAGTCGCCGTGGAAAAGGTACTGGCCGCCCGGGAAGAGGGCGGCGATCTGCCCGCCGCCTGCCGGGCGGCGGCGGGGGAAAAGGGCAGGTCCGGCTCCGGGCTGCGGGCTTTCGCCGAGCTGCTGAGCGGCCTCGCGGAGAGCCTCGAGCGGTCGGCGGGCGGGCGTCTGGACGAGCTGGTGCGGCAGGTAATTGAGGCAAGCGGACTGCACGATTACTACCGGCAGCGGGATGACGCCGATCAGACAAACAAGGCCCGCAACCTGGGGGAGCTGGTCAATGCCACCCGGGAATATCCCGGCGGCCGGGAGGGCCTGACGCGCTTCCTGGAGAGCGTGGAGCTGGAACCGGCCCGGGAGAATCCCTTTGCCCCGGAAGGAAAGGTCACACTGATCACCGCGCACAATACCAAGGGATTGGAATTCGACCGGGTGATCATCACCGGCCTGGAGGACGAGATTTTTCCCCATCACCGCAGCCTGGTGGGGGGAGCGGCCGTGGCCGGAGAAGACCTGGAGGAGGAGCGCCGCCTGTTCTATGTGGGCATCACCCGGGCGCGGGAAAAACTGTACCTCACCGCCGCCCGCAGGCGGCGGGTTTTCGGCAACTGGAAGCGAAGCGAGCCCTCCCAGTTTTTAAAGGAGATCCCCCCGGAGTACCTGAATGCCCCGGCCGGCTTCCCGGGCTGGGCAGCCGACCCTGCGCCGAAGACTCATCGGGGTGAGAACCCAGATGAAGACGATTTTCCCCTGGGCTGCGGCGTGTTCCACGAGGATTACGGCCCGGGCCGGGTCAGCCGCAAGTATACCGCCGAGGGCATGCCTTGCGTCCTGGTACGGTTCGAATCCGGGAAAACCGCCCGCTTCGTCCTCAAGTACGCTTCCCTTGAGCGGATCAGCCTCGACGAGTGACCGCCCGCTTCTCAGAGACCCAGGATATAGCCCCCGTCCACGGGCAGCGTGACGCCCGTGACGTAGCCCGCCTGGTCCGAGGCCAGGTAGACCACCGCCTGGGCGATCTCTTCCGGGCTAGCCAGGCGCTGCATGGGAATGGCGGCGGCCATCTCCGCGAGCACCTCTTCAATGCTTACCTTACGCTCCCGGGCCCGGGCCGCGGCCAGCTCCTCGATGCGGGCGGTCAGGGTGTAGCCGGTGGCGATGTTGTTGATTGTCACCCCCCGGGAGGCGAACTCCCGGGACAGGGTCTTGGACCAGCCGATGACCGCGGCGCGGATGCTGTTTGAGAGGATCAGGCTCTCCACGGGCTGCCGGACGCTGACCGAGGTGAGATTGATGATCCGCCCCCAGCCGGATTCGGCCATGGCGGGAAGCAGCCGCCGGGTGAGAACCTCAGCGCTCAAGAATGTGCCCTGAAAGGCCTGCCGCCACTGTTCGGCCGTGAAGCTGAGGTTTCCGCCCGCCGGGGGGCCCCCGGTGTTGTTGATCAGGATGTCCACGTTCCCGTACACATCGACGGCCTTGTCGGCCAGCTCCGCCAGCCTGTCCGTCCGGGACAGGTCGCAGGGCAGGACTGCCGCCCGGGCGCCCTGACTGTCAAGCTCCTCCGCCAGCTCTTTTAGGGCCGGCCGGTTCCGGGCCGTGAGGATCACCGCCGCCCCCTCGGAAGCCAGGGCGCGGGCCGCCGCCGCCCCGATGCCGCGGCTGGCGCCGCAGACCAGGGCCGTTCTGTTTTCAAGATGTGTGTCCATACTGTCATGTTAATCCGAGCCGGAGAGGCTGTCCACAAATATGCTCTTGGATTACCGGGAGCCCGTATCTGGCAACAAAATTTTGTTTGTGCTAAAATGCCGGCATCCGAGGAGAAGAATGAACAACAAAGACAACAACAACACCGGGCCCGCCGAAGAGGCCGGCGCCCGCCTGAATTTTATACGCACCATTATCGCCGAGGACCTGGCAAAGGGAAAGAATGACGGCCGCGTGCATACCCGTTTCCCCCCGGAGCCCAACGGCTATCTTCATATCGGCCATGCCAAATCGATCGTCCTGAACTTCGGGATCGCCGCCGAGCATCCCGGGGGGCTGTGCAATCTGCGCTTCGACGACACCAACCCCACCAAGGAGGAGGTGGAGTACGTCGATTCGATCCAGGAGGACGTGCACTGGCTCGGCTACGACTGGGACGACCGCCTCTTCTACGCCTCCGATTATTTCGACCAACTCTACCAGTATGCCCTGCAGCTGATCGAGCAGGGCCGGGCCTATGTGGACAGCCTCACAGCCGAGGAGATCCGGGAACACCGGGGCACCCTGACCGAGCCGGGACGGGACAGCCCCTACCGGGAGCGCTCTGTAGAAGAAAACCTCGCTCTCTTCGAGAAGATGCGGGCCGGGGAGCTCGAGGACGGCAGCTGCGTGCTCCGCGCCAAGATCGACATGGCTTCTCCCAACCTGAACATGAGGGATCCCACGATCTACCGGATCCGCCACGTCGGCCACCACCGCACGGGGGACAAGTGGTGCATTTACCCCATGTACGATTTCACCCACTGCCTCTCCGATTCCATCGAGGGAATCACCCACTCCATCTGCACCCTGGAGTTCGAGAACAACCGTCCCCTCTACGACTGGTTTCTCGAGCAGCTCAATGTAAAAAACCGGCCCCAGCAGATCGAGTTCGCCCGCCTGAATCTGACCTACACCATCATGAGCAAGCGCAAGCTGCTGGCCCTGGTGGAGCAGGGCCATGTCCGGGGCTGGGATGACCCGCGCATGCCCACCCTCGCGGGGATGCGCCGGCGGGGCTACACCCCCGAAGCAATCCGCGCCATGTGCGAGCGCATCGGGGTGGCCAAGGTGGAGAGCACCGTGGACTACGCCTTTCTGGAGCACTGCCTGCGGGAGGATCTGAACAAACGCGCTCCCCGGGTCATGGCGGTGCTGCACCCCCTCAAGGTGGTCATCGACAACTACCCGGAAGGTAAGGTGGAATATCTGGATGCTGTGAACAACCCGGAGGACGAGGCGGCGGGGTCGCGCCGCGTCCCCTTTTCCCGGGAGATCTACATCGAGCAGGATGATTTCCGGGAAAATCCGCCCAAGAAGTATTTCCGCCTTTCTCCGGGCGCGGAGATACGCCTGAAGCACGCCTACTACATCCGCTGCGTCGATGTGGTCAAGGATCCGGGCTCGGGCGAAATTCTCGAGCTGCACTGCACATACGATCCCGAGACCCGCGGCGGCTGGTCTGAGGACGGGCGCAAGGTCAAGGGGACCTCTCACTGGGTGTCGGCGCCCCACTGCTTAAGCGCGGAGGTTCGTCTCTACGACAAGCTTTTCAGCAAAGAGAATCCCGATGAGACTGAAGGTGATGCCGACTATACGGCCAACCTGAATCCCGAATCCCTGCAGATTCTCACCAGTTGCCGGGTGGAGCCCGGCCTGCGGGAGGCCCGGCCGGGAAATCGTTTTCAGTTCCTGCGCCAGGGCTATTTCTGTGTGGATCCCGATACCACATCGGAGCGATTGGTGTTTAACCGCACCGTTTCCCTGCGTGACAGCTGGGCGAAAATCGAGAAATCCCGGGCTCAGGGCTGAGCAGGGGCGGCCTGGAAAGGGGTGGGGTGAAAAGCGAAGAATTGCAGCAGCTTGAAACCCGCCTGCCGGTGATCCGGCGGGCCCGGGGCTACCGCCTCTACGATTACCGCGGCAAGCGTTACCTGGATCTCTATCAGCAGGGCGGGGCCGGCCTGCTGGGGCACCGGCCCGGGAACCTGAACAATCTGCTCAAGGACCTCCTCTCCCGGGGCCTGGCGGGGGACCTGCCCTCGATCTACCAAAAGCGCCTGGAGAAGGCTCTGCTGGCCCGTTTCCCCGGGTACCGGGGGGTGCGGATCGCCGCCTCCTTCGCGCAGGCCCTGGAGCTGGGCTCCCGCCACCTGGGGCGGCCTTTGAGCGCAGAGGATGTACGGGATCCCCTGACCTCCCCCGCGGCGGCAGCGGCCACAACGGAGGCGGCCTGCTGGCGCCCCCTGTCGCCCGCGGCAGCTACGGCAGCCGCGCAGGCGGAAGTCCTCTTTCCCCTCCTGCCCTTCTCCCTGGGGGGGGCTCCGGCCTGCGTCTGCTTCAGGCGGCCGCTGCCAGCCTCCTTTCCCGTCCCCTCGCCGCTTTCGCCGCTGATCCTGGCCGGGGCCTTAAGAGCCCTGCATGACCTGGAGCGCTACGCTCCCGCTCCCTGGTTTCGCCCGGATCTGTTCGATTCTGCCCCCGGCTGGACCCAGCAGGGGATCTACCTGCTCTCTACAAGCCCCCGTGCGGAATACGAGACGATCTTTTTGAGGTTCCTGGAGGCGGGGCTGCTGCTCTCCCCCCGCTGGCCGGGCCCCAGTATCCTGCCGGCGGAGGCCTCGCCGGGAGAGGTGAAACGTCTGCTCGAGCTTTTCAAGAAAGGATAACCCAGTCTTATGGAAACCTTTGATTTCGTAATCGTTCTCTCCCGCCTCCTGATCGGCGCCGCGGGGACTTTTTTTGCGATTCTCCTCTGGTCGCAGACACGGGACCTGGCCTGGGTGCTGATCATCATTGGCGTGCTGGTGAGCTACGCGGAGATCGTTTTTACCACCCTGGAGAGATTCGGCATTGTCGGCAGTGAGCTCTGGTACCTGGCGGGGCTGCCGGTTTTCAAGCTTTTGCTGGTGAATCTGCCCCTGCTGCTCTATACCCTGGCCTTTATCGTGGTCATGCGGCGCAGGCGGCAGCTCTAAGCGGCTTGGCCGGGGGACGCGCTTTTCCCTCTACTCGATGTCCTGCTGCAGCTTGTTGATCTTGTCCCTCAAGACCGCGGCTTCCTCGTAATTCTCAACTTCCACCGCTTCCTTGAGCTGCTGGCGCAGCGTGATGAGCTGTGATTCCGTCTCGCCCTTGCGGGTCGCTATCTCCTCGCCGCCGGAGCTCAGGGGGATGCCGGTTTCGTCCACCACCGCCTCGTCGATGTAGATGGGACATTTGACCCGCACGGCCAGGGCGATGCAGTCGGAAGGGCGGGCGTCGATGCTGAGCTCCTCCTCCAACTGCTTGACCAGCAGGCGGGCGTAGAAGGTGCCCTCCTTGAGCTCGGTGATTTCGATCCGCTTGATGGTGATTCCCGTCTGCTTGAGGGTGCTCAAAAACAGATCATGGGTGAAGGGCCGGGGCATCTTGTGATTGGCCAGGCCGATGAGGATGGAATGGGCTTCCGCGGGACCGATGAAAATGGGTACGGCCACATCCGAGCCCACCGGCTTGATGAGCACGGCGCTCCCTGCGTCACTCTTGGCGATCGTCCAGACCTCGGCCGGAACCAGCATAGCGATCCTTCACCCCCGTCTAGTGTTAATAATAGAGAAAAACTTCTCTGCTGACAACTCTAATCGCCCGGCGGGTTGCCCGCTTTCAGGCCGGGCCGAACAGGAGGGTCAAAGCGTCCTTGACCGTGTCGGCGAATACGAAGGAGAGCTCCGAGCGGACCTCCGCGGGTATTTCCTCGATGTCCTTACGGTTGGCTTGCGGCAGCAGCACATGGCTCATCTTGTTCCGGTGGGCCGCCAGCACCTTTTCCTTGATGCCGCCCACCGCGAGCAGGCGCCCGGTGAGGGTGATTTCCCCGGTCATGGCATGGCCCTGTCTGATTGTGCGGCCGCTGACGGCGGAGCAGAGTGCCGCCGTGATGGTGATCCCCGCCGAGGGCCCGTCCTTGGGAATGGCGCCTTCCGGAACGTGGATGTGGATGTCCTTCTCCAGGCTGAAGCCGGGGTCCAGGGAGAGGGTTTCGGCCTTGGCCCGCAGGTAGCTCAAGGAGGTCTGGGCGCTTTCCTTCATGACGTCGCCCAGGCTGCCGGTAAGAATCAGCTTGCCCTTCCCCCCGAGGACCGCCACCTCCACGGGCAGCATCTTGCCTCCCAGCTCCGTCCAGGCCAGGCCGTAGGCCAGCCCCGGTTTGGTTTCGGCGAAAATGCTCTTTTCCGAGAAGGTTTCCGTTCCCAGGTACTCGGCCACCCGCCGGGGGGTAAGGGTGAGATTGAAGTCCGTATTCGGCGCGGCGTCCTGTTCGACGGCCTTTCTGGCGATTTTGCGCAGGATGGAGGCGATTTCCCGCTCCAGGTTTCTGACGCCCGATTCCATTGTGTAGTTGTGAATGATCTTTAAAAGCGCCGGCTTCTGGAATTTGATGGCCGTTCCGCCCAGGCCGTTCTCGGTCAGCTGTTTGGGAATCAGGAATTTCCGGGCGATCTCGGTTTTTTCGAAGTCCGTGTAGCCCGGAATCCGGATGACTTCCATGCGGTCCCTCAAGGGGAAGGGGATGTTGTGCACCGAGTTGGCGGTGGTGATGAACATGACCTCGGAGAGGTCGTAGGGAACCTCCAGATAGTGATCCGTGAAGGTCATGTTCTGTTCCGGGTCCAGCACCTCCAGCAGGGCGGCGGCGGGGTCGCCCCGGAAGTCGGAGCTCATCTTGTCGATTTCGTCCAACAGGAACACCGGATTGCGGCTTCCCGCCTTGCGCATGGACTGCACGATCTTTCCCGGCAAAGCGCCCACGTAGGTCTTGCGGTGGCCACGGATTTCCGCCTCGTCGCGAACTCCACCTAAGGAGATGCGCACAAACTTCCGGCCCAGGGCCCGGGCTACCGAGCGGCCCAGGGAGGTCTTCCCCGTCCCCGGGGGGCCCACGAAACAGAGGATGGGGCTTTTCAGCTTCCCCTTGTTGAGCAGGCGCACGGCCAGGAAATCCAGGACCCTCTCCTTGACCTTTTTGAGGTCGTAATGGTCTTCGTCCAGGATCTCCCGGGCGCGCCCCAGATCCTCGATCTCCTGGATACGCTCGGACCAGGGCAGGTCGGCGATCCACTCCAGGTAGGTGCGCAGCACCGCCGATTCCGGGGACATGGGCTGCTGCCGGGCCAGGCGCTTGAGCTCCTTCAGGGATTTGGTTAAAACCTCCTCGGGCAGGTCCTTTGCCTTGAGCCGGGTTTCCAGCTCCCTGGCGCCGGTGGGATCGTCGCCCTCGGTGCCCAACTCGCGGTGAATCTCCTTGAGCTGCTCCTGGAGGAAGTAATCCTTTTGGCTTTTCTCCATCTTTTTGCGTACCTTGGAGTTGATGCGCGACTGCAGCTCCAGCACCTCGCTCTCGGAGATTAGGAATGCCGCCAGGGTTTCCAGCCGCTTGAGGGTGTCAGTTTCGGCCAAAAGCTGCACCTTGCCGTCCACGGCCAGGGGGATGTTGGCGCAGATCATATTGACGAGCTTCTCCGGGGACTTCGCTTTTTCGATGTTTGCGACGATCTCCTGGGGTATTTTCTTGTACAGTACGGCGAAGCGTCCGAACTCCCTGAGCACGGTCTGCATCAGGGCGGAGCTTTCGCTGTTGATCTCCGGGCTGGTTTTAATGGGCCGGACCTGAGCCCGGAGGTGGTCCTGCTGGAGGAATGCGCGGATGATATGGGCGCGTTCGCCGCCCTCCACCAGCAGGCGGATGGTGCCGTCGGGCAGCTTCAGCATCTGCAGGATTCTGGCTATGGTTCCGGTCTCGTAGATTTCGCCGGCCTCGGGTTCCTCAACAGCCTGCTGCTTCTGGGCGGCCAGAAACACGAGCCGGCCGTGGTTCATGGCGTTCTCCACGGCCTTGATGGAGCGGCTGCGCCCCACGAAAAAGGGCACCACCATTTTGGGAAAGACCACCAGATCTTTCAGGGGTATCAGGGAGAGCTCGAGTTTCTGCTGAAACAATTTCATGCAGTCTTTTGTTCATCCAGGAGCCTGATTTCAGGCTTGCGCGCTTTTTCCACCACCTGGCGGGTTACGGTGACCCGCTTGCTCCCTTTCAGAGAGGGAATGTCGAACATGATGTCGATCATGATTTTTTCCACGATAGCCCTGAGGCCCCGTGCGCCGGTCTTGCGCTCCATGGCCAGGCGGGCGATGGCCTGGATAGCGCCTTCGGTGAACTTGAGGTCCACCTCGTCCAGCTTCAGAGAGGCCTGGTACTGCTTGACCACGGCGTTGCGGGGCTCCGAGACGATGCGCTTGAGGGCGTTCATGCTCAGCTCTTCCAGGGTCACCACGATAGGCAGGCGCCCCACGAACTCCGGTATCAGGCCGAAGCGGGTCAGGTCGTCGGGGTGGAGGTGGTTGTAGAGGGCCACCAGGTCCTTCTCGTGGGTGGCCTTGACGTCGGCCCCGAAGCCCATGGGCTGGGCGGAGACCCGGGATTCCACGATCGTATCGAGGCCCACGAAGGCGCCGCCGCAGATGATCAGGATGTTGGTGGTGTCGATCTTAAGCATCTCCTGGTTGGGGTGCTTGCGCCCTCCCTGGGGGGGAACACTGGCCACGGTGCCCTCGATGATCTTCAGGAGCGCCTGTTGTACGCCTTCACCGCTGACGTCGCGGGTGATGGATACGTTTTCGCCTTTTTTGGCGATCTTGTCGATCTCGTCGATGTAGATAATGCCCCGCTCCGCGGCGGCGATGTTGTTGCCGGCGTTTTGGATCAGCTTGAGAAGGATGTTCTCTACGTCCTCGCCCACGTAGCCCGCCTCGGTCAGGGTGGTGGCATCGGCGATGGCGAAGGGAACCTTCAGCTTCTTGGCCAGGGTGCGGGCCAGCAGGGTCTTTCCCGTGCCGGTGGGGCCGATGAGCAGGACATTGGCCTTCTCGATTTCAACATCGTCCCGCAGCTTGTGCCCCAGTGCGATGCGTTTGTAGTGGTTGTAGACCGCCACGGAGAGCACCTTCTTGGCGTTTTCCTGCCCGATCACGTACTGGTCAAGGTAGGACTTGATTTCCTGGGGGGTGGGGATATCCTCCTGGAACTCCGTGGCCAGAAATTCGTCTTCCTCGTTCAGGATTTTCTTGCAGACATGCACGCATTCGTCGCAGATATAGACACCGGGACCGGCGATGAGTCTACGGGCCGTGTCGGCGCTCTTGCCGCAGAAGGAGCAGACCTTCAGGCCGTCATTTTTTGTCAGTTTGCTCATTGCCGCCCCTTTCCATGATCTTGTCCACCAGCCCGTATTCTTTCGCTTCCCTGGCGGACATGTAGTAGTCCCTTTCCAGGTCCTGGGCGACCTGGGCCTCTTTTTTACCCGTATGGGCGGCGAAGTACTGGATGATCAGCTTTTTGATGCGCACGATCTCCCGGGCCTGAATGCCGATGTCCGCTGCCTGCCCGGAGACGCCTCCCCAGGGCTGGTGGATCAGCACCCGCGAGGAGGGCAGCACGAAGCGCTTGCCCGGCGTGCCGCAGGCCAAAAGCAGAGCGCCCATGGAGGCAGCCTGGCCCAGACAAATGGTCTGTACGTCCGACTTTATATACTGGATGGTGTCGTAGATGGCCAGCCCGGCGGTTACCGTCCCGCCGGGGGTGTTGATATAGAGGTGGATATCCTTCTCCGGGTCCTGGGACTCCAGGAACAGCAGCTGGGCGACCACCAGGTCGGCGGTGATGTCGACGATCTCGCCGTCTACGAAAACGATGCGGTCTTTGAGAAGCCGTGAGTAGATATCGTAGGACCGCTCCCCGCGGCCCGTCTGTTCGATAACGATGGGTACAAGATTGCTCGCTTTTTCATTCATAGTGACAATTTAATAGTTTGTCTGGGCCAAGTCCAGGAATTTTACGCTCTTGCCCTTCTTGGCGGCGGCGCCTTCCAGGAGCAGGTCGTAGAGTTTTTCGTTTTTCATGTCCTGGGTCAGATACTCCAGGTAGTTGTTCTGGCTCAAAGACGCCTTGGCGTCCTCGAAGCTGACCTTGCG
>Ga0272442_10004444_pt1 | contig 19186 bp, 15 predicted proteins | sample SSMForm2O_FD_200262 | JGI IMG/M metagenome (GOLD analysis project Ga0272442, IMG submission 200262) | Marine sediment archaeal communities from Little Sippewissett salt marsh, Falmouth, MA, United States - SSM-Form-2O | ecosystem: Environmental > Aquatic > Marine > Wetlands > Sediment ... | reverse complement strand
CCCTTCTGGCGCCAGTATCTGCAGAGATGGGCGAAGGCCCCTTCGTTTATTTCATGGTCGTCGAGGTGGGCCAGCGTCTTCACCTCATACCGGTGATCGCCCAGCCCGCCGGGCCCCAGACGGAAATGTCCTTCCGCCAGTTTCTCTGCGCGGTTAAATGCATTTTTTATGAGCGATATTTCCGACTTATTAAAATACATAGCACCCGCCATATCATCACAAGCCGCTGTTAATATATACACAACGCCCCTGATGTCAACACCTTTTATACCATTTCCACACCCCGCCGGCACGCCGGTCTCCCTTATTGGGGAAGCGGCGCGCTGCTCAGGAGATACTTGAGGTCATCGTCTTCGAACCGGATGGCAAATCCGATGAAGGGCGATTCGTTGCCCTCATCACTGAGAAAGTCATCCCATCCCGCTGACAGGTACACATGTTTCAAGAGTTCATATTCACCGAAGATCTTGAGATGGGGGTCCCGATCGGTATCGAAATCGAAGGCCTCGAAGGTAACCTTGAGATTGTCGTTCAGCGCATAATAGTCTACACCGATACCGCCCGTGGATTCCAGCAGCCCGCCCCGCAGGACGATGTCCTTGAATCGCTTGCCGATCTCGGCGTTGAAGAGGAGCCCGTCGCGATCCCACTCTTCACTGCGTGTCGTCACGCCGCCCGTGGTCGTGTCCGTGATCTTTCTCTTTCCCCTCGGGTCGGCAACGACGCCGAGGACGTAAAACTTGTCCCACTTGGGCTGGATCTTCAGGTTCAGATAGCTCTTCGCGTCGCTTGAGTCGAAGAGATATTCACCCCGGTAACTGAGGAAGGTCCTGAATTGCTCGGACTTGGAGACGTACTTGTTGATCCCCTTCATGCTCTCATCAATACTCTTGAGCCCCGCATTGAGGTTGTCCACCGTCTCCTCTTCGTTGACCAGCCTCCCGATGGTCCCCTCGCCCCGGTTGATCTTGTCTGAGATATCCCGCAGTGACACGAGGGTATCATTGAGGTTGTCGACGACACCATCATCCCTGACCAGTCTGCCGACGGTCCCCTCGCCCCGGTTGATCCGCTCCGTGATCTCCTTCAGCGAGGCCACTGTTTCATTGAGGTTGTCGAAGACACTCTCATCCTGTACCAGCTTGCCCACGGTCCCCTCTCCCTGATTGATCCGTGCCGTGATCTCCTTCAGCGAGGCCACCGTGGTACTGAGATCGTCAAAGACGCCGTCGTCGCTGATCAGCTTGCCCACGGTCCCCTCTCCCCGCTTGATTCGTCCCGTCACGTCACTGAGGGCGGCGAAGGTCTTTTCCATCTCCTTCGATGCGCTGGTGAGATTGGATATGAGGATCCCCAGCTTCTCATCATTCTGCCTGACCACATTGTTGAGGTTTTCACTCAATTCCCTCGTATTATTTACGATCTCTCTCAGACTCGCCTCTCCCTCGGCCCCGCCGACGACATTCCTGAGAGAGGCAGTGACGGCCTTGACGTCCTCGGTGATGAAGCCCATCTCCCTGAGCAGTTTATCGATGTCCGCCTGACGTTCCACCTGGGTTATTTGGCCCCCCTCTTCGATATATGAGGCCTGCTCGACACCGGGCTGAATCTCGATATACTTGTCACCGAGAATCCCGTGGGTCTTGATCGACGCGATGACGTCCCGCTCCAGCTTTACGCCGGGGACGATCCTCATGGCGACCAGTGCCTTGCCATCCTTGAGCGATATGTTTTCGACCCGTCCCACCTCGACGCCCGCTATCTGAACGGAGGCATCCTTGTCCAGACCGGCCGCGTTTTCGAAGGCGGCATTGACGATGTATCCCCTTTTGAGTCCGAACCCGTACTCACCAACGTGAAAAGACATGTAGGCAAGGAGAATCAAAGCCACCAGGACGAACAATCCCACCTTTGCCTCTGTGCTCACTGAACCCATCTATCTCCTCCCTGCAAAATCGCCCATGACTATACCAGCATACCATGAAAAATTACATAAAAAAGTTTGTCTTATCATCGGGATCGCTCCCCCCCATACCCTGACCGCCCCACTCACAGGACGCTGATCGGCCCCTCGAGATCGCCGGAGAGGAACTGGTGCAGGACCGGGTTTTCCGATGCCCGGATCTCCTCGGGCGTCCCCTCCTCGACGATCTGCCCCTCATAGAGCATGGCGATCTTGTGCCCCACCTCGAATATGGAGTGCACGTCGTGACTGATGACGACACAGGTGAGGTCAAAATTCCGCTGCGTCGTGATGATCAGTTCGTTGACGGCCTCCGTCATGATCGGGTCCAGTCCCGTGGTGGGCTCGTCGAAGAGGACAATGGCGGGCTGCATGGCGATGGCCCGTGCCAGTCCCACCCGCTTGCGCATGCCGCCGCTCAGTTCGGAGGGCATCTTCGCCTCCACGCCGGCCAGCCCCACGGCCTCCAGTTTTTCCCTGACGATCTGTCTGATCTCCCCGTCTTTCTTCTTTGTGTGCTCCCGCAGTGGAAAGGCGACATTTTCACCCACATTCATGGAGTCGAAGAGGGCGGCCTCCTGGAAGAGCATGCCGAATTTCTTTCTCACCTCGTTGAGATGCCGGTCGTTCATCCGGGAGATGTCCTCTCCATCGACGATAATCTGGCCGCTGTCGGGCCTGAGCAGGCCGATGATGTGCTTCAGGAGGACGCTCTTGCCCCCGCCGCTCTTCCCGATGATGACGGTGGTCTTCCCAGCCTCTATCTCGAGATTGAGACCGTCGAGGACCTTCTGCGGCCCGAAGGACTTATGTACATCTTTGAGAGTTATCATATCGAAATCGTCACCCTGTTTCATGCAATCCCGTCAGAACATGATGGCCGTCAGAAAATAGTCGCTGATGAGGATTGAAATCGACGCGAGGACCACGGCCTCCGTCGTCGCCTTTCCCACACCTTCGGCACCCCCCGTGGTGTTGAAGCCCTTATAGCATCCCACCAGGGAGAGGATAAGGCCGAAGACGGCGGCCTTGATAAGCCCGTTATATATATCATCGAGATCGACCATCTTGGTGATGTTCTTCACGAAGGCCCCCTCGTTGATATTGAGGATCGGCACACCGACAAAATATCCGCCCAGTATCCCCATGAAGTCCGACACAATGGTGAGTGCCGGCACCATGACCACACCGGCTATCACCCGCGGGACGATGAGGTGCTTGATGGGGTTGGCCGCCATGACGTAGAGGGCGTCGATCTGTTCGGTGACGCGCATCGTCCCCAGTTCGGCCGCCATGGCCGAACCCGCCCGGGCGGTGACCATCAGTGACGTCAGGACGGGCCCCAGTTCCCTCGTCATGCCGAGGGCAACGGTGGAACCGACGAGGCTCTCGGCGCTGAACATCCTGAAGCCGTAATATCCCTGGAGGGCCATGACCATGCCCGTGAAGGTACCCGTGAGGATAACGACGAAGATGGATTTGACGCCCACAAACTCCATTTGCTTGAAGATGTGGCGCACCTTGAAGGGGGGCCTGATCATCCAGCTCAGAACGGAGAGGAAGAGGATGAGGATCTTTCCCGTCTCCTCTACATTTCTGATGACCACCCTTCCAAGATTATCCATGGAAGCGGAAATTCTACCCATTGTTACAACTCCAGAGTTGTTTCGATCACAGGACGATCTTCAGACATCAATCCGGCCCGCTGTTCCCCGTCGATGGCTGAGGCCCTCGTATCATGATCCGGCGATGCAGTCACCTGCTGACCGGATTATATGCATATCCCGTGCCGGGACCTGTCTTGTATCAGAAGCCCCGTACCGATGCAAGACGGGGTGCCGTATCTCCCCGGTTCTATTTCTTGGTCATGACGTAGACACCATTCCAGCCGTCTTCGGGGGGATTCTCCTTGAGCGCCGTGCATCTCTTTATATACAATTCCGACGGCGGGTCGCCGGAGCGGATCTCCGTTGCCCGCCGGAAGGCGGCGATGGCCTCATCCCACTGGCACTGCTTGTAATGGACCAGTCCCTCATCGAAGGCCCGGACGAAGTCGTTCCAGCGTTCCGAATCCTTTCTCTTACCGAGCAGTTCGTATATCCTCACCGGTTCGAGCTTGCCCTTGACCCTGACGGAATCGAGTTCCCGGCAGAAGAGCGTATCCTTCACCTGCGCATAGGTAAATTCGCTGATGACGATATTGGTGCCGTACTCCTTGTTGATCCCCTCGAGGCGGGAACCGAGGTTGACGCTGTCACCCATGACGGTGTAATCGAAGCGCATCTCGGACCCCATGTTACCCACCACCATGTCACCGCTGTTGATCCCGATGCCGATATCGAGGACCGGCTTGCCCTCGGTGGTCCATTTCTCCTGGAGTTTCTTCAGTGCCGCCATCATGCCCAGGGCGGTGAGACAGGCCCGCCTGGCATGGTCGGGCTGATCGAGGGGAGCACCGTATACGGCCATGATGGCATCACCCATATACTTGTCGAGGAGGCCGTCATGGTCGAAGACGAGACCCGTCATCGCCGTCAGGTACTCATTGAGCAGATGCACCAGCTCTTCCGGCGTCAACTGCTCCGACACCGTCGTAAAGCCCCTGATATCGGAGAAGAGGACGGAGAGATCCTTCTTGTCGCCGCCCAGTTTCAGTTTTGACGGATCCTTCAGCATCTCGGTGATGACAGAGGCCGTCAGATAATACTGGAAGGCACCGCGTATCTTCTTCTTTTCCCGCTCCTCCGTGATGTATTTATAGATGGTAATCCCCCCATAGACGGCAAGAATGGTGAAGAGGGGATAGATGACATTGAGCCACAGGTTGTACTCCGAAAATATATATCGATTGACCACTACCCACAGGGCGACCATGACGAGGCCGGCGAGGAGCCCCCTGACGGCCCTGACACGCGACAGGACCATCCCCATGAGCAGTCCCAGGACTATGATGACAAAGATATCGATGAGGGCGGTCCATCCCGGCCTCCTGATAAAATTCTGGTGGAGGACGTTGTCTATCACCGTGGCGTGTATGCCGACGCCGGGATAGACAGTGCTGAAGGGTGTCACCCGGAGGTCGTAGATGCCCGTTGCCGTCGCACCGACGAGGACGATTTTGTCCTTGAAGAGACTCGGGTCCAGGCGGTTATTGACGATATCGGTGACCGAATAGATGGGGAAAGACTCTATGGGTCCCAGGAAATTGACCAGTATGCGGCCCGATTCATCGGTGGGGATGTTGATGTTCCCCATCTTGATACCCTCGACACCATATTCGGCTATATTGAGGGACACCATGGGCCAGTCCAGGTATTGCTGGAGCACGGCCATCGACAGCGGCGGATAGAAATCTTCACCGAATTGTATGGCCAGGGGAAACCAGCGATTGGTACCGTCAACATCGGGGAAGGCATTGAAGAACCCGCTGATCTCCGCCGCGTCGGTGAGCGGCTTTACATTGGGTGCCGCGGCATAGGCCTTGATCATGGGCAGGTCGTCGGGCCTCCCCCGCATCCGGACGATGCCGTACTTCGAATCGTCGATATAGTCGCCGCTCCGCTTGATGTCATCAGCCGTCAGGTGCCGGGCCTCCCCCTCGGAGGTGTAGAAAAAGTAGCCCAACGTTACATTGCCCACATCTTCGATGGACCTCGCCAGTATGCGGTCGGTATCGGCCTGGGCCCGCTTTTCCGTGAGATACTGCACCAGCTTCGGGTTTGTGATTCCCATGTCGTCTATCTTTACCGACAGCGCATCCAGTTCCCTGAGAGAGGAATTTTCATCGGGTTCGGCAAAGACGATGTCAAAGCCGATGCTCCGGGCGCCGGCATCTGTCAGCGTATCTATCAGATCGGCGATGACAGTGCGTGTCCATGGCCATCGCCCCAGTTCGGTCACGCTCTTTTCATCGATGGCCGCGATGACCGTTTCCCCCCCCGGCGCCCTTTCACCCCGGGCTATAAAGCGGAGATCGAGTGCCTTCAGTTCCATGAAATGGAAAAAGGGGAACTGCATCATATAGAGTGTCAGTGAAAAGATAATGACGAGGATGGTGATCTTGAGCGGAGAGATCGAAAAGGTCTTTTTCAAAAAATTTCCCATAATTAGCTCCATCGGTAATATGAATGAAAATATAATGCAAATAATGCTGGAAAGTCAAGGCAATAGGAAAAAGCCGTCAGATCATCTCGACCCGTCCATGACCCATCGAAGAGAGGCAGGTTTTTTTGTGTGTGACAGATGGCGTTTCTAGGAGTAATATACGGATCTATGTACTGCTCATTTCGTCAATAATAAAAAGGAGCTCATCATGAGTGAAGGGACATTTAGAAAGGTCGGAGAATCGGAAAAACCGATGTATGGGCCACGGGCCATACTGGTATGCGGCTTTGCGCCATCAGAACAGAAAACGCTGACAACAGTACTGGACGCCATCCAGCTGAAAGATATCCCCGTAATTTTTGCCACCGATGCGGATACCGAGACATGCCTCTTCGAGTTGCTGACCTTGCCCGATCAGACGGGACGAGACATGGATTGTGATATTGAACGCGCTGTCGTCCTGTCCGGAGTTACCGAAAAAGAACTGCAGCTCATTATAAACAATTACAGAGGCTTAGGATTGCCTAGCCCTCTGTGGGCCACACTGACGCCCTTTTCAGAAAATTGGGCACTTTCAGCCCTTCTGGAAGAGTTAAACAATGAACGTATTGCGATGGAAAAAAGGAATAAGTAAATTGAGAGCTGGTCTGGGGAATTTAGACAGGTGCATAAGTGGTAAAGCTGCTCTCTAATGAATCCCAGGAGGATCAGGATATGAGCAAAAGACCAAGAAGGAATCATGCGCCGGCGTTCAAGGCAAAAGTGGCATTGGATGCCATGAAAGGTGATCAGACGATCGTTGTGTTATGGCGGCATGATATCCTTGAAGGAGTGAGATCGTGTCACTTCCTGCCGCTTTTACCATAGCACTTCTCTCTGCCATCACGAATCAGCACAACATCGTGTGGAAAATCAATTGACATACACAGGGAACGTTCTTATATTCTTACATATTGAAAGAAAGTAATATCTTATCAATGTATCAATATCAATCAAAGCCTAATGACAGAGTATGTGCTGCGCGTATCAATTACAATTGTGAAGAACGCGTAATAAAGAAAAGTCATGAAATAACTTGCTGGAAACAGATGTATTTTTATGCCTATAACAGCTAATAAGACAAATGAGGCCACTATGATACCGGAAATCAAAAAAATTCTCTTTACTACCGATCTTTCTGAACATTCCCGGCACGCGTTTAACTATGCCGTCAACGCTGCCGAAAAGTATGGCGCAACCATCACTATCCTTCACGTAATGGAAGAAATTTCTCCAGTTACCAGCAATCAGCTAAGAGGCTTTCTTGGCGAAGAGCGTTGGCAGCAATTGCAGGAAAGTCACGAAAAAGAAACCAGGCAGATTCTCATCGGAAAACAAAAAGAAGGGATCATGATCCGTAATGCACTGCACGAATTCTCCAAACAAGTTCAAAAGGATTTCGATCAATTCGAAATTGTGACCGACGAGATTGTCGTCGCCAAAGGCAATGTAGTCGACGAAATTCTCGCTGAGACTCAGGCCAGAGGAATCGATTTGATTGTCATGGGTTATTATGACCATGGTAAACTTGAGGAGGCAATAGTGGGCAGTACCACCAAAAGGGTGCTGCACCAAAGCAAAATACCGGTTTTATTGGTGCGCCTGCCCGCCGACGTATAATGCAAGAAGCAACGCCTGCAATCGGTGACGACTCACTGAGCTGGATATGAGTAAGGTCTCTGGAAGGAACGGGGGCCACGGGGTGAAAACATTGTCGGGACAGAAGGGTGTGCCGATTGTTCAGTAATCGTGGAGAGTGCATGCGACTGTTTCACGATCACTTTATCGACCTATTGTATCGGTTTGTGCCCTCGGGACAGGGACAACCCTCACTTCGCTGGAAGGTGAGGGATTGCCACCATCCCTGGGAGGGACACTGCATTATATTTCCTGCCGGCAGCTTAACGAGAGCAACCCTTTAGACCCGCCTGGAAAGTTCCCTTTGTAGCATCATTGACATCATCCGCCACTGCCGCTTCAGGATTATCACGTACCGGCTCGTGACTCCCAGTATCCGCTGTTTCTGCATTGCAGAGACCATCCCGGCGCTGAAACGCTGTGTCGACAGGGGTGCCTGGATGATGTGTGTGCACCGCCATCCTGTCCGTTGCAGGATTTCGAGATAATCATCTATCAGGATCGATCCCTCGTCTGTCTCTTCGGCGGCGGGTCTATGCTGGAAATTGCGCCAGTCGGCATTGATGAAGGCCCAGCATCGGCGGTTGAAGGCGAGACAGACATCGGGGGTGACGCCGCCTCCCGCCATGGGATCAAGGATCAGGTCGTTCTGTTTTGAGAAATAGTAGAGGATATGAGCCACCATTTGGGCGGGGATGCGTCCCGGCCATTCATCGCCGAAACGCCGGTCGCAGTCATTCCAGTCCCACAGGTCCCATGTCCGCAGTCCCCAGTTAAGTGCCTCGAATCGTTGCAGATCATTGTTTTCTTCCAGTGCCAGTGACCAGACGAGGGGCTCCGTCCAGCCGTGCTTTTCGGCCACATGGGTGACGGTGAAACCCCTCGATAAATCGGTATTTAGCAAATATGCTTGTCCTGGCATTTTTGCTAAATGGTTGGATATTGTCCTTTGAAGTACACCGAGTCTCTTTGCGATCCGCTCCTGCGGAATCCCGAGTCGGTGCATGCGGTACATGCCGGGTCTGCCGGGCACGGGTTCCATCTCGATGGGATCGAAGGTGAAGATGCCCGTACCGGCATAAAAAACCCCGTCACTGCACGTGATACGGGGTATGTGGCATGATCGGTCCATACATCCCTCTCCTGAACGTGGCGCGGGATTGAGACTCCGGATTGTGATCCCTGTATAGGTTTGATACTGCGCCTTTCACCATGGATGTCAAGATATTTGGTGAAGGGGGGAGCAAAAAGGCGTCAGATCATCTTGACAAGATTGGTTTCTTCGGATAAGTAGCAGTGATACTTTTTTGTCACACAGGCCGATGTAGCTCAGCTGGTAGAGCAACTGATTCGTAATCAGTAGGTCTGCGGTTCAATTCCGCACATCGGCTCCAGTATATCAAAGGGGTTACGGCTCATGGAGCGGTAACCCCTTTTCTTTTTTCTCTGCCTGATACGTTAATCGACTTTGCCACATCTGCCGTGGCGTTACTTCCTGCCGCCGCCGGCATTACCGCCACCACGGCCACCGCCGGAGTTACCGCCACCGGAGTTGCCACCGCCGGAGTTACCACCGCCTGAGTTGCCCCCACCGGAGTTACCGCCGCCGGAGTTACCACTGTCAGAACTGTCACCGCCACGGCCACCGCCCGAGTTGCCGCCCGAAGCGTCACCGGGGCCGCTGTCACTGCCTCTCGATCCTCCGCCGGCACTTGTTCCGGAGCTGGAGCCCGTGCCACCGGACGCCGCCGACTCTCCAGAGACACCCTTACCGCTGGATGCCCGTCCCGCTGTCTGGCCCGGTGCAGCGGCAGACTTTCCCCGTGATGAACTCTTCCCTTTTGCCTCTGTCGAACCCTTCTCTCTATTCTGTGCGGCAGATGATCGGAAAAGGCCCTTAACCGCCTCAAGGAAGCTTTCTTTCTTCCGTTCCTTTTTTTGCTTTGAAACGTTGGGAACGGCCTTTTTTGCCGGCACCTCTTTCCCTTGTTGTGTCCGGGTCTGCGTCTCCTTTTTGAACTCTTCAATGGCCTCCGACCTGGCGGGAGCTACCTGAGGCGCCTCTGTGACTGCACTGGCAGTCATCTGCTGCCCCGCCGCCAGGGTAACGACATCGTCGGGGGCCTCGCTGCTGTAGGCATATCCCCTCCCTTCCACGAAAACGGCGCCACTGACGCCCCCCTCGTGAAAGGCGAAGAAGTCCGTGCCGCGAACACCGCACACCGCTATCCCGGTATGGACTTCATACCTGCCCTTCTTGTTCAGAAAGTCGCGTTCAAAGACAACCGTGACGATATTCCTGATCTTCCCCCTGAAGAGCCTGATAATCTGACTGCTCTTTGTGCCCTGCATCGTATATTCGCTGACCCTCAGGCGCGTATCGGAGGCGAGGCGGACGATGTTGCCGTCGCGGAACGTTATTTCCGCCCGGGCATCGTCACGGGTCCTGACGACATCAGAGACAAAGACAGGCCCGCCCGTCTTTACCTGACGGGCCTCATCCTCATGGAAACTGCGTACCTCCACAGTTCCCGCAAGGGCAGTAAAGTGTCCGATAGATTGTGCGGAAGCGGGGGCTGCCGCAACGCACAGGACAATAACAACAGTGAGAGATAGAATCTTCTTCATCCAATAATCCGTTTCGTTATATATATCAGAAAGACCAGTGCCTTACGGTTTCATCACCCCTTGGAAACCAGGAAGACAGAAACATGCGGCATAGTCTACCCAAATCCTGATATAATTGCAATCATTCATAGATGTGAAACTTGTCACATACCATCGATCAACCTGTGTCATTATTCGACTTCTATGATGAGACCGCATTCCTCGCACCGGTAGCGGGTCTCTCCCTTATCGGGTGATTCAATGGAATCAAAGTCGTAGTGCCGTATGCCGCGGTTTTCGTAACACTCGGGGCAATATCCGCCCCGCAGTTCGTCGGCATCGATGGTCAGATGACAGTGCCGGCAGCGCAGGACATGTTGCTTCTCCGGGATCAGGACAAGGGTGAGATGTTTGCAGTGAGACATATGACCTACAGACCTTCATGGAAGTAACGCACCGACACAGTCGTGTGACGCAGGAACCAACTGTTAACACACTTTCGCCGGGAATTGAAGTTTCCCGAAGAAGGTGCCATGAATCGCACAGTGTCATTGCAGGACCTGGCCCTCATTATAACCACCATTATTCCTGTTTTTTGATATTGACAGATTCCACCTTATTCCCTATAGTTAGTATCCTGAATGTTGATATGGCATATGTTCAGCCTCAAACTATCGCGTTCCGGCACCGCTGAAATCCCGAAACACTGGCTGCATCCGTGATCCAACCCAGGATTCATGGGGCATTTACATCAAGAAAATCACTCGCCGTCACGACGTGACGGCGATAAATCTGAGTGAGGAGAAGTGTGATGATGAAGAGATGTTATTGTGTATGTCTGGTACTGCTGTGGCTCGTGGTGCCCCTGGTGGCACAGGCCGACATGACGGGCCGCGAGGTCATGGAGAAACAGAAGGAGCTGCATAAAGTCAAGACTGAAATCGGCGATGAGATCATGATGCTCGTCGACAAGGACGGCAACAAGGAAAAACGAAACGTCAAGCGCTACGCCAAGGAAGTGGGTGATGATGTACACCGCTATCTCGTTGTCTTCCTGTCGCCTGCCGATATCAAGGGAACGGCCCTCCTCACGTGGGAACAGAAGGAACGAGAAAACGACCAGTGGCTCTACCTGCCGGCACAGAAAAAGATGCAGCGCATCGCCAAGGGGAGCAAGAAAAACTATTTCATGGGTACGGATTTCACCTATGAAGATATGGAACCGGAAGATATCGACAACTTCGACTACACCATACTCGGTTCCGAGGAACTGACGGTGAAAAAGGCTGTCTCTGCCTGTTACGTCATCGAGGCAGTTCCCGCCAACAAGGAGAAAAAGAGAGAGAGCGGCTATTCCAAGCGCATCATGTGGATCGAAAAGGAGCACTTCTATACCCTCAAGGTGGAATTTTACGATCGCCGGGGCAGGCTGCAGAAGGTCCAGACAAACTACAAGATGGAAAATGTTGAGGGAACGGTATGGCGCGCCAAACAGACTCTCATGGACCAAAAGCAGAAGAAGCACAAAACGGTAACGGGCATCACGGCGAGACAGATCAATGTCGATCTCGCCGATTCAGTCTTCACCGAACGCTATATCCTCTCGGGGAAGCACACACAGTAAGCAGCGGCCCTGTGTCTCCCGCAGGGGGGGATGCACGGGCCGCCTCATGATAGCCCGAGGGGTAGCGTATGCGTAAATTTTTTCTATGGAGTCAGTCCCATCCCTGGATTGTGATTCTCGTGGTCCTGCTTGTCACCCTGGTGTCCCTCTACGGGGCCCGCAATCTCCGCGTCGATGCCTCGACAGAGGGAATGATGATCCAGGGTGATCCGGCCCGGGATTATTACCGGGAGACACTGGAGAAGTTCGGCACCGACAACATCACCGTCGTCTTCATCAAGGACAAAGAGCTCTTCACCCCTGAAAAGATGGCGGCCCTCGACGAACTGGTATTCGAGTTCGAGGAACTGCGGGGTGTGAGCAAGGTGGAAAGTCTCTACTCCGTCACCAATTTCAAGGGTGTGGAAGGGGGACTGGAGACAAACCCGCTCATCGAATGGCCCCCCGAGACACCTGAAGAGGCACAGAAGATCAGGGCCGACGCCCTCAGGAGCCCCGTCTTCCGCGACAGCCTCATCTCCGAGGACGGCAGTGTGACGGCCATCAACCTCTTTGTCGAGAAGGACCCCAGCGACCCCGAGTTCAACATCAAGTTTTCCCGGGCAGTGGACGCCATACTGGCGTCATTCGAAGACCGCTTCGACTCGCTCTTCCAGATCGGGCTCTCCTACACGCGTCGCATGATCACGGAAAACATCCTCGGTGACACCATCAAGCTCGTACCGCTGGCCGCCTTTGTCCTCCTCCTCACACTGGTCATCTCCATGCGTTCCGCCAGCGGTGCCCTGCTCCCCATGCTCACCGCCGGCAGCAGCATCGTCTGGACGGCGGGGTTTATGGGATTTGCCGATATTCCCCTCAATGTCCTCACCGTCATCGTCCCCGCCCTGACCATCGTCATCGGATCGACGGAAGACATCCATATCCTGTCGGAATACCTGGAGGGGATCGAAGAGTCGGGGGGCGTGCGGAGCGAGGCCATCAGGATCATGGCGGGGAAGGTGGGAACTGCCGTCATGCTCACGTCACTGACGACCTTCATCGGCTTTCTCTCCGTCACCATGAACCAGATCGTGATGCTCAAACAGTTCGGTATCGTCGCGGCCTTCGCCCTCTTTGTCAATCCCATCGCCACCTGCATGCTGGCCCCAGTCTATCTGCGATTCTTCGGGTCCACAAAGGGAACGACACATCACGACGCGGGCATCATGAACCGCTTCTTCAATGCACTGGCCTCAAAGATCCTGGCGATCATCACCCGCAAGCGTCTCGTCCTGACGATCTTTCTCGGCGGTGCCTGCATCATCGGACTCTTTACCTTCGGCGTCAAGGTAGACAATGACCTTTTGGGGTACTTCAAGAAGGATTCCTCCATCAGGAGCCGGAGCCAGGTGCTCCATGACAATCTCTCGGGCGCCCAGACATTCTTCATCCGTGTCAGCAGCGGATTTCCCGGCGCCTTCAAGGAACCGGAAAACCTCAAACAGATCGAAGCGATACAGGAAGAGATGGCCCGCATGGGCGTCTTCGACAAGACGAAGTCGCTGGCCGACGATATCTCGCTGATACACCGGGAGATGAACGGCGGCAACGAGAAGCTCTTCACCGTCCCCGATTCAAAGGACCTCATCGCCCAGTATCTCCTCTTCCTGCAGCGCGATGAGATAGAGCGTTACATCACAGCCGATTTCAGCGAGGCCAACATACTGGTGAGGCACAATATCAGCTCCTCCCACGAACTGAAGGAGGCACTCACCACACTGAAGGGGACCATCGACAAGACACTGAACCCCCACTTCTTCTGGGGCCTGACGGGTGAAAACATCCTCATCAACACGGCGGCCGACAGCATGGCCGAAGGACAGGCCAAATCGCTCTCGCTCGTCCTGATCCTGATCTTTATCATCATGTCCATACTCTTCGTCAATGTAAAGGCGGGCGCCCTGTCGCTGATTCCCAATCTCTTTCCCATCGTCCTCAATTTCGGTATCATGGGGATCTTCGGCATACCGCTCAACACGGGAACGGCCATGGTGGCCGCCATCGCCATCGGCATCGCCGTCGATGACACGATCCACCTGATGAGTCGTTACAACACCGAAATGCGTGTCCTCCAGAGCCAGGACAAGGCCGTCGATGTCTGCATCCACGCCGAGGTCAGGCCCGTCATTTCGACGTCCGTCGCCCTGGCACTGGGATTTGCCGTCCTCGGCTTTTCCAATTTCGTCCCCGTCATCAGCTTCGGGCTCCTGTCGGCCATCGTCATGGTCTTCGCCATCATCGGGGACCTCTTCATCACCCCCATCCTCCTCTCGTCGACACAGCTCATGACACTGTGGGATGTCATCGGTCTCCAGCTCCAGCAGGCCGTCATACAGAATGCCGAACTCTTCCGCGACCTGCGGCCCTGGCAGATGAAACGAATCGTCCTCCTGGGAAAGGTCATGGCCAGAGATGCGGGAGAACGCGCCGTCACGCAGGGTGAAGAGGGATCGAGCATGTATCTCCTCCTGGAAGGACGGGCCGAGGTGGTTACGTGGGACAAAAAGACAAAGAGGGATATCACCCTGGCACAGCTCAATCCCGGTGACATCTTCGGCGAGATTGCCCTCGTGGAACCGGGTCCCCGTTCCGCCGACGTGCGGACACTGGAACCGGTCCGGTACCTGGAGATCGACTGGAACGGGCTCAAGAGGATTCAGCGAATATACCCCCGGATCGCCAGCCGCCTCTTCCTCAATCTCTCACGGGTCCTGGGGATACGGCTGGCCGAGACGGACAAGCTTTTGTTTAAAGCGCAATAACCAGTAGAAAGGATATATTCATGAAGTGGACACCATATATCATTGCCGTGGCAGCCTTTTTCTTCCTGACCGTCGGCATCCATAACGCACGGGCCGCCGATGATCTGGATCTCCTCGACGAGCTTGACGCGGAGATATCGACGGAACAGGAGGCGGGGGGAGATGACCTCGACCTGCTCGACGAACTGGACACCGAGGCGGGGGGAGATGACCTCGACCTGCTCGATGAACTGGATACCGAGACGACGGAGAAGAAGGAAGACCGGTTCAAATATCTCACCATGCTCGGCACCAACCTCGAGGGGAGCCTGCGGCTCCGCGGCCACGCCTTTTTCCGCGAACCCGAAGACCGTGAGGGAATCGATGAACGGAATCCCGTGGGAGAGGCACTGCTCAAGTTCGAAACCTGGACGGGGGGTAACACCTATCGTCTCGATCTTGCGGGCTGGCTCGAGGCGGGCTCCCAGCAGGACACCTACGACGGCATCTCCCGCTGGCCCCAGGACAAGGACAGACAGCGCCACTACCTGGAGCTGAACGAGGTCTACTTTTCCTTCTTCCAGGACGACTACGACGTGACGGTGGGAAAGAAGATCTTCCAGAACGGCATCTCCACACTCTTTTCTCCCGCCGACCGCTACCGTCCCGGTGATTCCAATGACCCGCTGGACCCGAAGGACTTCGGCATGTGGCAGACGAGACTGGATTATTACTACGACACCTATACCTTCACCGCCGCCCTCTTCCCCATATTCAACACGGGGAAGAGTCCCAGTGAAAAATCGCGCTGGTCGGGAACCACGGGGGACTACGATGTCTATGAAGACGACACGACGGGCAAGGAGATAGAGGACGATTTCCCTGCCATGTCCATCAACAGCGTGGGATACTTCGGCCGGGCAAAGACCACATGGCGGGGATGGGATCTCTTCACCTCGGTATACCACGGCCTCAATCCCTACTACGTGCAGCGTGAGGAAGTGCGGGGCGGCACGACGGTGATCATCAAGGAAAATGTCAAGGTGGGCAATTATGCGGCGGGATTTTCCACGGCCTGGAAGAAATGGGAATTCCACGGCGAGGGACTCTTCAATTACAGCTACGACGGCAAGGACGACAATTATATCGCCATGGTGGGAGGCTTCACCTACACCATAGACGACCTGGCAAAGAAACTGTTCCTGGAAAAGATAGACATCACCGTCGAGTATGCAAACGAAATCATTGTAAAAGAACAGTATGCCGATGGATACACCCAGAGTTCCCGTAAGGGGAGAATGGGGCACAATAATATCTTTACACGGGTCAATTTTAAGTATAATGAAGATCTGAACTTCCAGTATATTTCCGATTTCGAGTTCGATCCATCGGGCCGGTACAACAAGCTGCAGTCGGAATACAAGATCAGGCCGGGACTGGTATGGACGACGGGATTGGAGTTTTTCAACGGAAAGGATAAGAGCCACTATGGAAGGTGGGAACGGAACGACCGGATCATTACCGATCTGACCTACAGTTTCTAGTTGTGTCGAGACGAACTGTTCCCTATAATTGAATGCCCCGGCGGGCAGGGGTACCATGCTGCCACCGGGCAAACAAATCACTATTTTTCGCAGGAGGAATACAGTGAAGAACATATCCGCGCAAGAGTTAAAAGACACCGCAACCACCATTCTGACCTCGGCCGGAGTAGTCAAAAATGAGGCCGCGTCCATCGCCGATCACCTGGTCGAGGCAAACCTCAGGGGACGTGATTCTCACGGGATTTCCCGACTCGTCGGACTCGTCAAGGGATTGAAGAACGGCGCCATCAAGGCAGAGACAAAGGTGACGGTCCTGCAGGAGACACCGGCCATGGCCCTGCTCGATGCCAACCACAGCATCGGACAGGTGGTGGCCCTCAAGGCAACGAAGATGGCCATTGAAAAGGCCAAAAAGGTGGGCATCGGCATGGTCAGTATGAGAAATGCCTCCCATATCGGATTCCTCGGCTACTATGCCGAAGAGGCGGCACAACAGGGGACCGTCGGCATGTTCTTTACCAATACCGAGCCGGCCATGAGTGCCTGGGGCGGTGCCGAACCCCTTCTGGGTACCAACCCCATATGCGTCGGTATTCCCACACGGACGGAACCCATGCTTGTCGACATGGCCACCAGTGTCGTGGCGCGTGGAAAGATCATGGAAAGCGAACGAAACGGAACCCCCATCCCCAAGGGCTGGGCCATCGATAAGGACGGTTCCGATACAGAGGACGCATCGGCGGCACTGGCCGGGTCACTGCTGCCCATCGCCGGTCCCAAGGGATACTGCCTCGCCTTTGCCTTCGATCTGCTCACCGGTGGCCTCGCCGGCGCGTCGGTGGGACGGGACGTCAAGGGTACGGCCCATGCCGATGAGGTCTGCACCAAGGGTGACCTCTTCATGGTCATCGATCCGCAGTGTTTCAACGGGTCGGAAGACTTTCTCGGCAAGGTGGAACACCTGGGCGATATGGCCAAATCGAGCAAGAAGGCCGCCGGCGTCTCGAACATCCTCCTGCCCGGCGATCCCGAGCTGATGACACGGGAGAAGAGGATGAAGGAAGGCATTCCCCTCAACGAGAACCTCTGGAAACAGCTGACGGAGATGAAGGGATAGTCCATCCCGTCACCGCACATGTCACTGATCACGGCGATTCTCCGCAGACCCCTGCGGGGAATCGCCCCGCAATCACACCCTATCGATAGGACAGTATGGGCCAGGCACGCCGCCGGGCGATACGTCTGAGAGATGCATCCGGTTCGACTACCCGGGGATATCCCACCACTTCAAGGAGATTCACATCGGCCATATCGTTGCCGTAGGCGTATGATCGCGCCAGATCGAGGCCCCGTTGTTCCGCCAGTTGCAGTGTCAGCCGTCTCTTTGCCTCGCCGACGCAGATCTCTCCCTCCGATCTCCCTGTGAGGAGGCCGTCGGCACCCACTGCAATGTCGGTACAGAACAGGACATCAAAGCCCAGATCGGTGGCGACGGGTGCGAGCATATACCGGATCGACCCCGATATGAGGACAAGGAGGTGTCCCTCTTTCCGGTGATGGTTCACCCGTTCGACGACGGCTGGCGCGAGATGGGGTCTCAGATAGTCCCGGTAGAAGGTCTCGGCACCCTCTTCAAAATCGATGAGCCGCCTGCCCCGGTAAAAGGTGAGCATGACCCTGACCATCCGCTCGTTCGAGATGAGACGCATCCGGTAGAGATAGCTGAAACCGATGACACGCAGGAGAAACCGGGCGGGCAGCATACCGTGACGGCGCAGCCACTCCATGCCGACCCTGCCGCTCTCCACCTCGATGAGTGTCCTGTCGAAATCGAAAAAGGCCGCCACACTTTCTCTGCCCATATCCACCTCACACATGCTCTTCGAATCACAGGGCACGTCCCATAGATTATTGAAACAATGCACCTTCGCCTCTGATCCCCCTGTTTCATAATATTTTTCTTCCTGAAACACAACTGAAATCGAGTTCTTACGGGCATTCTTCTCATAAGGGGATAGTATGTCCGCTCATTGACATTGGCACACAAAATAAATATTATAGGTGTAACCAAGCGTCGGAGGATATCCTGCACCGATGATAATTCCCCGCCACATGAAGAACTTTACACGTAATGCTCGTAACTTGAAAACGATCTCATAATAGATTCTCCGATAATCCAGTAATTTGCTTCACGTAATGAGAGGAGGATACCATGAAAGTTCTCGTTGTCTACTATTCACTCTATGGTCATATTCACCGCATGGCCGAGGCCGTCGCCGATGGCGCCCGTTCCGTGGCCGGTGCCGAGGTAACGTCGTGCCGCGTACCGGAGACACTCCCCCCGGAGGTTATCGAACAGATGGGGGCAGTGGAGGCACAGAAATCACTGGAACATGTACCTATCTGCAGCGTCGATGAACTGGCCGCTGCAGATGCCATCATTTTCGGCAGTCCGACACGGTTCGGCAATATGTGCGGACAGATGAAGCAGTTCCTCGATGCCACGGGCAGCCTCTGGGCACAGGGAACGCTGGTGGGCAAGGTGGCAAGCGTCTTCACCTCGTCGGCCACCCAGCACGGGGGACAGGAATCGACGATCCTCAGCTTCCATATCCCTCTCCTCCATCACGGCATGGTGATTGTAGGATTACCCTACAGCTTCCAGGGGCAGATGGGTATCGGTGAAATAACGGGCGGCTCCCCCTACGGGGCATCGACCATCGCCGGAGGGCAGGGGGAGCGGATGCCCAGTGAAATCGAATTGGAAGGGGCACGTTTCCAGGGACGGCACGTGGCTTCCATTGCCGCCAAGCTGGCACAGTAGAAGCACCGGTGTGAACCGCTTATACCAGTAGCTCAGGGATAGAGGGACGATCTTTTCTGT
>Ga0272442_10004443_pt1 | contig 19195 bp, 14 predicted proteins | sample SSMForm2O_FD_200262 | JGI IMG/M metagenome (GOLD analysis project Ga0272442, IMG submission 200262) | Marine sediment archaeal communities from Little Sippewissett salt marsh, Falmouth, MA, United States - SSM-Form-2O | ecosystem: Environmental > Aquatic > Marine > Wetlands > Sediment ... | reverse complement strand
TATCCTTGCAGCCTATCGGCTTAAGGATTAGCTGTTTCAAATGAAGCGGTTGATGAATGTAATTGTTTTGGCAAAAGTAAACTATTATGATAAAATTTAAAATCACGGGGGAGTAATAATTTTAGTATATTTTGATGTTTTCGGTCTGAGCTGGAGTTGTTTAAACAATACTTTTTAGGCATAGTTTCGATCAGCAGCAGAGAAAAAAGGAAAGTAAGCGATGGATTATTTGGCAATGACTAAAGAAGAGCTTATTTCTGAATTGAAATTGCTTCGCGGCGCTGTTTCTACGGGCAAAGAAAGGATAAAAAATCTTAATGCTCAATTGATCACGGTGCGCAACATGCAGGAAGCTCTGATGCATGTAGATAATCCCAAAGATTTTTTTCAGAAAGTGTGTGATCTCCTGGTGGAGATCGATGGTTTTGAATGTGCCTGGATCGGAGGAGTGGAAAGCGGCAGTTATGCGGTCAAGCCGTTGGCTGTAGCAGGAAAATGCAGAGAATTGATCCAACAGATAAACGTAACCTGGGATGATTCGCGTTACGGACGCGGTGCAGCGGGCCAGGCTATACGCAACGGTAATTTTTGCCGGGTTGCGGATATGGCCGCCGATCCCTGTTATCAGGTCTGGGCCGACACTATTATTTCTGCCGGGTTTACAGCTACGGTTGCTGTGCCGGTGAGGAATGAAGGCGAAGTGGTCGGGGTGTTGCAGCTTTTTTCTACAAAGAATGGATTCGGTTCTGAAGAGATCGATTTTCTGGCAGAGATAGTGCGGGATATTTCCATAGGCTTGAGGTCTTTCAGCCTGGAAGGCGAGCTTAAACAGAAATTGGAGCATGTTAATGAAACCTTGAAAAAGACAGTAGAGTCTATTACCCGGATGACTGAGATCAGGGATGCCTATACCAGCGGACATCAGCAGCGAGTTGCCAAACTGGCCTGTGCCATTGCCAGAGATATGGGTTTATCCAAAGAACAGATAGAGGGAATCCGTGTTACCGGGCTTTTGCATGATATCGGAAAGATCGCAGTGCCTATCGAGATCTTGACCAAGCCCAGCCGTCTCAGCGTGTTTGAGTTTAATATTATCAAGACTCATCCGGAGATCGGATATGAGATAGTAAAAGGGATAGAGTTTCCCTGGCCTGTGGCTCAGGCTTTGTTCCAGCATCATGAACGGTTGAACGGTTCCGGTTATCCCATGGGCCTGGCCGGAGAAAAAATAATCCTGGAGGCTAAGATCCTGGGTGTGGCCGATGTTGTAGAAGCTATGTCTTCCCATCGTCCCTACCGTCCGGCTCTGGGCACAGCCAAAGCTTTGGGCGAGATCTTACAGAAAAAAAGTACTTTGTATGATCCGCATGTTGTAGACAGCTGTGTGCGTATTTTTAAAGAACAGGATTTTGATTTCGGACGCTGATGCCGCCTGCGGCGGCAAGTCACAAGTCTAAAGAGTCCACAGACCACAAGCCTTTATTGCATTCCATTTGACGTAACCGTTAAACGTGAGCCGTTACGGGCTTCGTAACCCTAACCGTAATTATCTGTGTTTATCCTATTTATGGTAAGATATCTTTATGGTAAAGAAAGAAAGAGTACGGGTAATAAAAGAGGGTAAATATGATTCCGGGCCTGTGGTCTATTGGATGAGCCGGGATCAGCGTTTACGCGATAATTGGGCCCTGCTTTATGCCCAGCAGATGGCCCTGGAAAAAAAACAGCCTTTGCTTGTAGTTTTCTGCCTGGTGCCCGGTTATCTTAATGCCGGTTTGCGCCAGTATGATTTTATGCTGAAAGGCCTGGCTGAGCTGGACCGGTCTCTGGCTAAAAAAAATATTTTGTTTATAATCAGGCCTGGCTTTCCCGAAGAAGAGATCCCTAAGGTGCTGCGTGAATATAAGTCCGGCTGCCTGGTCTCTGATTTCAATCCTCTGGCTTTAAATCAAAACTGGAAAAATAGCGTGGCCCAAAAAGTGTCTGTGCCTTTTTTTGAAGTTGATGCCCATAATATTGTCCCCTGTTGGCTGGTTTCGCAGAAGCAGGAATACGGAGCTTATACGTTAAGGCCTAAACTGCACAGTCTGGTCAATGATTTTCTGGAAGAGTTTCCCTCTTTGCGCAGTCATCCTTTTACCTTCAAAAAGAAAGAAACCGGTCCTTCTTTGAAAAAGATGTATGCTTATCTGCGCGCGGATAATTCGGTAAAACCGGTGGAAGATATTATTCCCGGAGAAAAAGCAGGGAGTAAAGCCTGTGCTTTTTTTGTCAGTAAAAAACTAGGGGCTTATAAGGAACAGCGTAATGACCCTTCTCTGGAGGGTCAGTCAGGTCTTTCTCCTTATTTACATTTCGGTCAGGTCTCGGCTCAGAGGGTAGCTCTGGAAACAGTTAAAAGTAACCACGATATCAAGACTCAGGAAGTGTTTCTGGAAGAGCTGATAGTCAGGCGTGAGCTGGCTGATAATTTTTGTTTTTATAACCGAAAGTATGATTCAGCAAAAGGATTTCCGCAATGGGCGGTAAAAACTCTTGAAGAGCATAAAGCGGATAAGCGGGAATATGTTTATTCGTTGAACTCCCTGGAAAAAGGAAAAACTCATGATGAACTCTGGAATGCCGCTCAGAAAGAAATGGTCAGAAAAGGAAAAATGCACGGTTATATGAGGATGTATTGGGCAAAAAAAATACTGGAATGGACAAGATCAGCTTCAGTTGCTTTGCGCTATGCGATTTACCTTAATGATAAGTATGAGCTGGACGGACGCGATCCCAACGGGTATGCCGGATGCGCCTGGAGCATAGGCGGAGTTCATGACCGGGCCTGGCCGCAGAGACAGGTTTTCGGGAAGATAAGGTATATGAGTTATCAGGGGTGTAAAGCCAAATTCGATATCAATGCCTATATCAGGAAAGTCGAAAAATATAAATGATTAATAAGATTAACACAGATGGCCGCTCTGTGGCTATGATGAACACTGATAAATCAAGTTACAAGTCACACGTCACATGTCACAAGTACCGCCTGCGGCGGAGGGTGGCCGCCAAAGGCGGCCTGATTACACAAATTACAGAATAACTTTACATATCATTTCGTAAATGAAATGTAAAATAAGGAAATTTCCGAATAAATATTCTTTTTAGGATTTAGTAATTAGGTCAATTAGAAATTTTCCGGAGTGCTTAGTCCTTAATTCTTACTCGTCCCTCGTCCTTCGTCCCAGCGTAGCGGTCGTCCCTCGGTTAACTGTGGTCTGCCTGCCCCGCTCGAAGCATCGGGGTCGTCTGTGGTCCGTGGCCGGCCGCAGGCCTTTCCGCTACCCAGTGTATTCTTACTATCGACTATTCATAATTCATTATTCATAATTTGTAATTTGTTCCTGAATTATACAAGTATATAGCTTATATAACGTATATTTGATATAATAGATTTCATTCAGATTATCCTGGGGTTTAAACAGGCAGCTCTTTCATCTGCGCAGTCTATCTTCTGAGGCCGGTAAATCCCTTTAAAAAACATGTTTAATAAATGAAAATTGCCAATAAAATAAGCATTGCCTTTGTGGCCGCTACCATGGTCATATCTCTGGCAGTATTGGGTTTTATTTATCTGCGTACTGCCCGGATAATTAAGACTTCGGTACTTGATGCGCTCACCATAGCAACTCAGTCCAGGGCTGATCATCTGGTCACTTATATGAAGGCCAGCACTGAATCTACTACTCAGTTGTCGGAAAGTGTTGTAATCAAAAAAATGCTTAATACCCCTCCGGGAAGTAAAGAATATTCTCTCAGACTTAGTGATGTGCAGTCCCGCCTGGCAGATACTCTTTATGCCAGGGAAAGTGCTTTTGCCATTGATGTCTTTGACCGGAAGGGCAGGCTGATTGCTTCTACTCTGGATGAACAGATACGGAATTGCGGCGGGATTTCTCAGGATCTGTTCAATGATGTGAAAAAACATTTTGATTCGGGGGAAAATCATGTTTTTCTTCAGGATGTGTTCTGGTGCGGATATGTGAGGAAGCGGATCTGGGGAATATTTGTCCCTATCCGGGAAGAACGGAACCGTTTTATCGGAATGGTTTATGTGCGTTTTGATCTTTATCCTATAGATAAGATAGTTTCCGCTCCCATAGGTTCCTGGCAAAGCGGGGAAGCTTATTTGATAAACAGGGAAGGGTTTATGATTACTCCTTCCCGGAAATTAGACGATACTTTTTTGAAAATAAAGGCTCAGCAGGAAGTCAGGGAGATCTGTTTTTGTAGTCAGGACACAGAGGCCAGGCCTATGCCCGGTATTTATGAAAACTACCGCAATCAGAGAGTGGTGGGAGTTTTTGCCGATATACCTGATATCCGGTGGTGTCTCCTTTCCGAAGTGGAGGAAAAAGAAGCCTGGTCGAGGTTGAATGCGATAAAAGTGCTGTTTGTGGTCTTATTTTTCGGTTTCTGTATATCTGCCTGGCTGATCTCAGGATTGATCACAAAATGGCTTTTACGGCCGATCCAGGAATTACGCCGGGGGACTGAGATCATCGGCAGAGGCAATCTTAATCATAAGGTTTATATCGACCGTAAAGATGAATTCGGCATTCTGGCTACGGCTATCAATGATATGACCGATGATCTGAAAAGTACTACCACTTCCCGTGATTATGTTAACGGGATCATTGAAAGCATGAGCTATAGTCTGATCGTAGTTTCACCTTATGACTGCAGGATACAGACGGTAAATCAGGCTACGGCCGATCTGCTTAACTACAGCAAAAAAGAACTGATCGGTAAAGACCTGGGATCGATATTCGCAGAAAGCATAGATCCTGTCTGCCCGGGACGGGATATGAAGGCTCTGGTCAGTCAGGGAAGACTGAAGAAATATGAAGCATTGTTCAAGACTAAAAAAGGCCTTTATGTGCCGGTGCTTTTTTCCAGTACTTTGCTCCGGGAAACCGGTCCTAATGAGGGCGAAGTTTCAGGCATACTATGTGTGGCTGAAGATATTACTGAGCAGAAAAAAACCAGACAGGCTTTGCGCGAAAGTGAAGAGAGGCTGGCCCAGATAGTGCAGGGAGTGGCCATACCTCTGTTTGTTCTTAACCGCCGGGGACAGGTGATTTACTGGAATAAAGCCTGTGAAGTTTTAACCGATATCCAGGCCAAAGAGATGGTCGGTACTTCAGATCATTGGAAAGCCCTTTATTCCCGGAAAAGACCGACTCTGGCTGATCTTATGTTTCTGCCTGATCCGGAAGAAAAGATCAGATCTGAATTCGGGGACAAAAAATGGAGCAGATCGGTTTTGATCAAAGGGGCTTATGAGATCGAGGGGTTTTTCCCGGAAGTGGGGAAAAACGGTAAATGGCTGCATGGGTCAGCTGCTTTCGTAAAAGATTCTGACGGGGAGATAATTTCTGTAATTGAGACACTGGAAGATATTTCCGAACGCAAAAAATTTGAAGAAGCCTTACAAGACAGCAGGCAGCGCCTTTCCGAGATCGTGAGCGGTGCCGCTATTCCGATGCTGGTCATAGATAAAGATCACCGGGTTACGCATTGGAACCGGACCTGCGAGAAACTGACCGGATTTTCAGCGGAAGAAATGATAGGTACCAGAAAGCATTGGATACCTTTTTATACTTCGCCCCGGCCGCTTTTGGCCGATCTCATCCTGGATAATATCGGAGAAGATATAATCAAAAATTTTTATAAGGGCGGTGAAATTAAACGGACCGGATTTATGGACCGTTCCTATGAAGCAGAATCTTTTTTTCCTGATCTGGGAGAAAAGGGGGCCTGGCTTAGATTTACTGCCGCCCCTATTAAAAATTCTCAGGGTGAAGTTATCGCTGCCGTTGAGACCCTGGAAGATATATCGGAAAGAAAACGTCTTTATCAACTGAAAGATGAGTTCGTCAGTACTGTGTCTCATGAACTGCGTACCCCTTTGACTACTATCAGGGAAGCGGTTTCTCAGATGTATGACGGTATCCTGGGCGCGACCACTGAGGAGCAGAAAGAAGTTCTGTCCATAGGTCTTTCCGATATAGACCGTTTGACCAGGATCATTAATAACCTGCTTGATATTTCCAAGATCGAGGCCGGGGAAATAGAATTGCACCGGGAAAAAGTGGAGATAGTGTCTTTGCTTAAGAATGTGGTTAAGCTTTTTTCCCCGCAGGCAAAAATAAAGGGTTTGGAGCTTAAAACTGAATTTCCGGAAGAAAAAGTAATTATCTATGTTGACAGGGATAAGATCATCCAGGTTTTTAATAATCTGTTAGGTAATGCTCTTAAGTTTACCGGGCAGGGGTTTATTGAGATCTCTCTGCGCGATCATGCTAATACAGTGGAGTGCGTGGTGCGCGATACAGGGGTGGGGATTGCCGAAGAATTTATGCCTCAGCTGTTCACTAAATTTTACCAGATCGGCAGAGGTCCGGGCCCGGGAGAAAAAGGCACCGGTCTTGGCCTTTCCATAGCTAAAGGCATTGTAGAGCTTCATGCCGGAGGTATCGGAGTAGAAAGCAAATTAAATCGGGGATCTAAATTTACCGTGTTTTTGCCCAAACTGACTGCCCGCGAATTGTTCGTTGAATATGTGTCCAGAGGTATCAGCGAAGCTTTAAAAGAAAGTCTGCTGCTTTCTGTGGTTTCGCTAAGGCTGCGCAACCTTACAGACCTGACTGCCATGATCCCGGCTAAAAAATTAGAAGAGATATATGCCGGACTGGATGAAGAGGTAGAGAACAGTCTGCACAGGCATACTGATAAATATGTGCGGGAAAAGAATGTTTTATTTGTGATGTTCCTTTCCGGGGAAAAGCAGGATGTGGCAGTACTGGCCGAAAGGTTGTTTAAAAAAATAAAAAAATATCTTTCCCGTAAACTGCACCGTTATATAAAGCCCCAGATATGCCGGGGCATAGCTGTTTTCCCTGATGACGGCAATACTGCCGAAGAAGTGGTGGCTATGGCGGAAGAGCAGTGTCAGGAAGAGGAATGAGCCGCCTGCAGCGGTAAATGTTGAATGCTGAATTTTGAATGTTAAATTCGCCTATGGTCGATAGTCTATAGCCGATGGTAATAATCTAGGGGATAGGGATTCACCTTCGATGGCCGTATAATAAACTTGTGACTTGTGACTTCACTCGCACGAAGACTTTCACCGAAGAAATCCGTGCTCCCGGATGTCCGAAGAGAAGCAAAGAAGAGGATACCGGACATACACTCGCACGAAGACTTTCACCGAAGAAATCCGTGCTCCCGGATGTCCGAAGAGAAGCAAAGAAGAGGATGCCGGACATACACTCGCACGAAGACTTTCACCGAAGAAATCCGTGCTCCCGGATGTCCGAAGAGAAGCAAAGAAGAGGATACCGGACATACACTCGCACGAAGACTTTCACCGAAGAAATCCGTGCTCCCGGATGTCCGAAGAGAACCGGGAAGAGGATACCGGACATTGTGACTTGGTTGAATGGCGAATTAAATATCGCGAAGCGGATACGTAAACGTTAAACGTAAGCCGATACGGGCATCGTAACCGTTAAACGTAACCTGATTTTTATTTGTGACTTGTGACTTTTATTCAAGGGAGAGGGTATGAAAAAAAAAGTGGTGGTGATCGATGATGAGCCTTTTATTCTGAAAATGATCTCAGCCAGACTTAAAAGTAAAGGCTATGAAGTGTTTACTGCAGGAAACGGCGAAGAAGGACTTGTTTTGATCAAGGATACAAAACCGGACGCGGTGTTACTTGATCTGATCATGCCCGGATTAAGCGGATTTGAGGTCTGTCAGAAGCTGAAAGAAAATCTGGGGCTGAAAGATATTCCGGTGATAATGCTTACTGCTCTGGCCCAGAAACAGGATATTAAACGGGGCCTGGAATGCGGGGCCAGGTTTTTTGTGACTAAACCGTATGATCCGGAAGATCTTTTATATAAACTGCAGAAAGCTCTGGAAGAATGATCGCAGTATTTTTGTTCTGTCCAGAAAAGGTGTTTTAATATAGAATGAAACCCGGAGGTGACAAATGAAAAAAAAGAAAAAAAGTTTTACTCTGATCGAGATCGTGGTTACGGTTATAGTTGTGCTGGTCCTGGCTACAATTGCTATTGGAGGATATCAGAAAGTTATTGACGGGGCCAGACAAAAGACCAGTGAAGCCAGGATCCTGGGTTTGCACGCGGCGATTGAGATCTATGCCCTGGAAAACGGTACTCTGGGCAGACTTACCCCTGAATATTTAAAGCGGGGCTATGCCCGAGCTATGAAAGATTCAGACTGGCTGACCAGACTGTCCTGTGCCTGGATCGATTTTCAGGACAAGTTTTCTGTTTTGGCTGCTTCGCATGAAAGCCCGCTTTTGAATATCAAAGATCTCCTGGACTTTAACCGCCTGGAAAAATACGGGGCACAGGAAAAGATGTTCACTCCCCCTGATCAGCAAATCGGTAATGTCTGTTATGCTATTAACGGCAACATACCAGTTAATGCCAGATGGGAAAGTATTAGTGATGATCTGATCTTACTGGGTGAAATAGCTCAGGAAACAGGTCCGGTTATTTTTTCTTCCCATCAATTAGCACGAAGATATAAATACGGGAGAGAAGGGCTGGCTGTGACTAAAGGCAGAAAGATCTTGAAGACCGTAGATGAATTATCCTCTGCCAAGGTGACTGACGTGACTGATTGATGCTCCCTGATTTAAGATGAAGATAAGTATGCGTATTTTTCGCCAAAAAGAATTTTTTCGTCCTTTTATTGCCTGGTTTTTGATCTTTGTCTGGTATGCGCTGTCTTTTTCTTATTTTTTTTCCTTGGCCAGACTGCATTTTCAGGATTTTACGGAAAGATACAGTTCCTGTCTGTATCAGAAATTTTTTCCCTCTGAAGATGTGTTTGAAGATATTGTGATAGTGGATATTGACAGTGCTTCCATGTCTGAGATCGGACAGCGCTGGCCCTGGAACAGAAAGCTTACCGCTGATCTGGCTCAGGCTATTTCTTTTTATCAGCCTGAAGTCATAGCTTTTGATATTGTTTTTTTCGGACAATCAGATCCGGAGCAGGACTTTGCTCTGGAATCGGCTTTACGGCAGTTTTCTCCTGTAATTTTGGCCTGTAAACTGGGCCTGGCCGGGGATGCGGAATTACTGCCTGCATCTGAGTTCAAAACAGCTGCGGGAAGAACAGGGTTTATAGACCTGCCTACTTTGCGAAAAGGTATTGCCAGAAGAATGGTCCTGGCACAGGAAAAGGGTAATGAAAATATTTTTTCTTTTCCGATCTCTATTGCCGCGGCTTATTACGGACTGTCCGAAGATCAGTTAGCTCTTTATCCCGGCAAAGGCCTTTATCTGGGCAATAAACGGTTTATCCCGTCAACTGATAACTCAGTTTATATCAATTATCTGATTCAGCCGGAACAGGGGATAAATACAGTTTCTGCCTTTAAGGTCATGGCCGGGACCGTGCCGGAAAATCTGTTGAAAGATAAGGTGGTGATCGTCGGCACTACAGAACAGCTGGAGCATGATTATGCTGCTACTCCTCTGGGAGTCAAGCCCGGGGTTGTGATCAATGCCGATATGGTGGCTATGCTGCTTTCCGGCAGATTTATCCGGGAAGTTCCTATGGGTCTTGTCCTGCTGCTGTCTTTTATCCTGGGAGCTCTGATCATTTTTTTCAATGTGCGCTATTCAGGGTTCAAAGCTGTCTTGAGTACAGGGCTTATTTTTCTGGCTGTATTTTTTTCCCTTATCGGTTTGCGTCTTCTGGATATCAGGGCAGATCTGTTTTCTTTACTGTTTCTTTTGTTTTTTGCCTGGCTTTGCTCGGCCGGGATCAAGTACGGTTCTCTGCTTTATTTCAGCCAGAGGGTCAAGGACCTGGCGGTCAGAGATCCGCATACCGGTTTTTTTACGCCTCGATTTTTTACCCTTAAGCTTGATGAGCAGATGAAAAATCAGTCGTTACAGTCTGCTTTGGCAGTATTTACTTTTTCTGACTACAACAAACTGGTGGTTTCTCTGGGGTTTGAGGAAATAAGAGGATTATTCAAGTCGGTCGGACATTGTTTTGAGAGCAGATTTAAAAACCGTTTTCCCCAGGCTTTGTTCAGCCGCATCTTTTCCGACAGTATTGCTGTATTTGTTCCCGATGTTTCCTTTCAGATCTTCAAAGGTTTTGTGACTGATTTTTTGCCGGAAATAAAAAAAACAGGATTCAAAGCCGGGGACAGGACTTTATCTCTTGCTTTGTCCTGCCGGGGAGTATTTAAAAATAAAGGACAGATCTCATCTTCGGGGGCTGTTCTGGCCCAGGTCGAAGCCCAGAAAGATAAGCTTTTGCCTAATCCGGGATTTGTCCTGGAAAAGATACAGGTAAAAGTCTGGGACAGTAAAAACGTAAATCAGGATATTGATATGCTGGATTTTCTGGTCAGCGACGTGGAAAGCAAAAACCGGGAACTGGAAATAATGCTTAAAGATCTGATCCAGTCCAAAAAAGATACGGAATTCGCTTATTTTGAGACGATCCGTTCTCTGGTCAAAGCTCTGGAAGAAAAGGATACTTATACTCAGGGCCATTCGGAAAGAGTAGCCCGTTATGCCCGGGCCATGGCTGAAGCAGACGGCCTTTCTTTTGAACGCTGCGATATTATTTACAAAGCCGGGCTTTTGCATGATATCGGAAAGATCGGTGTGCCTGATTATATTCTGCGTAAAAAAGAAAAACTTACTGATGAAGATTATAATATGATCAAAAGGCATGTTTTGATCAGTGCTGAGATTTTGCGTCCGGTAAAGCATTTTCAGAAATTGATCCCCATAGTACTGGCTCATCATGAGCGTTATGACGGTACAGGGTATCCTTACGGTCTGGGCGCGGATATGATCTCTGAAGAAGGTTTGATCCTGGCTGTAGTGGATGCTTTTGATGCTATTACCTGCGGCCGGGGCTATAAAGCAGGGCTTTCCGTGTCTGATGCTATTATAGAAATGGAAAAAGGCAAAGGTACTCAGTTTTGCCCCAAATATGTGGATCTGCTGAAAGAACTGATCTCTTCAGGCAAACTCAAGTTGGCTTTATAAATTAGTAATAAGAATAGGGGGTATGAAATGAAAAATAATTTTACACTTATTGAACTGATCGTTACCATGATAGTAGTTCTGGCCCTGGCTTCTTTCGGCATGGCAGGTTATCGACAGGTTCTGGATAACGGCAGACAGAAAGTCTGTGAGACCAATCTTAAGGCTCTGGCCGGTGCAGTGGAAATCTATGCTCTGGAAAATGAAGTTATTCCCGCTACTTTAGGCTATCTGAATTTGGAAGATTTAAAAAAAGGATATGCTCAGGCAGCAGGTAAAGACCGCCTTTATACCGGATTCTGTTATTGGCTGGTGGCTGCCCATGATACAGTTTCTGCTTATTGCCGTGACCTGACCGGAAGATCCAGTGTTTTCGCTCAGGCAGCTTATGGCCCGTCGAATCCTTTTTTGAGCTGGGAGACTTTCAAACGTTTTGGTTTAAAGCAGAGTATATTTGTCTGTCCGGCTGATGAAAATGGGCCTCCTTCTTATGGGATCAATGCTGCTTTAGCCGGGAAAAAATGGTTTGAGCTGAAAGATACTGATATTATTGTCGGTGAATGCGATTCTGCTGTATTTACCTCTGAGTCTGATCTTTGCCACAGGCATATTTCCGATTTCGGAAAAAATGAGCTGGCTCAGGCTATAGATAAACTCAGCAGACTCATTAAAGAAGAACAGGCTAACAGCGGCAAAGAACGCAGACCTTTCTGGGACTGGTGGAAAAAGTGGAAAAAGTGAAAAAGAATATTATTTTTTAAATTTGATCGGAAACATGCAGGGGAAACCGGGATTTAAAACGGTTTCCCTTTGTTTTTTCAGGCTGCTTTTTTTATTGCAATTAAACTTGTACTTGCTATAATATACGGAATATAAAAGGGCGTTTATATTTAAGAGGCTTTGTCCGTTCTGCTCTTTTATATCAGGGCAAATTTATCTGCTGGCTGACTGTTAAGTTCCAGATAAGATATTATAACGTCATTTTAAGAAGGAGGTACCAATGGCTGTTAAAGTAGGAATCAATGGATTCGGACGTATCGGAAGGATGGTCTTAAGGGTGGCCAGTGCAAGGGAAGATATTGAAGTGGTCGGTATTAATGACCTGACCAGTGCCGCTACTCTGGCCCATCTGTTTAAATATGATTCGGTTCAGGGTAAATTCAGCGGTACAGTCGAGGCTAAAGACAAGGCGATCGTAATCAATGGCAAAGAGATACCGATCACAGCCATTAAAAATCCGGCTGAACTCCCCTGGAAAGAATACGGGGTGGACATTGTGGTTGAATCCACAGGCGTGTTCCGGAAAAAAGAGCAGATCTCTGCTCATCTGGCAGCAGGCGCCAAGAAAGTGGTTTTAACTGTTCCGCCTAAGGATGAGATCGATAATATGATCGTTCTGGGTGTTAATAATGATGCTTTAAAAGCCAGTGATAAGATAGTTTCTAATGCTTCCTGCACTACCAACTGTCTGGCTCCCATGGTTAAAGTTTTGAATGATTCTTTCGGTCTGGTCAAAGGATTGATGACCACTATTCATTCTTATACCAATGATCAGAGAATTCTTGATTTTCCTCATTCTGATTTAAGAAGAGCACGCGCCGCAGCAGTATCTATGATCCCTACCACTACCGGAGCTGCTAAAGCAGTAGGGAAAGTTATACCTGCTTTGAACGGAAAACTTAACGGCATGGCAGTGCGCGTACCTACTCCGGACGGTTCTTTGACTGATTTCGTGGCTGAATTGAAAAAAGAAGTCACAGCAGAAGAGATCAATGCTGCCATGAAAAAAGCCAGTGAAGCAGGTCTTAAAGGTATTATGGAATATTCGGAAGATCCGCTGGTTTCAGTAGATATCATCGGTAATCCTCATTCCTGTATCTTTGATTCTCTTGCTACTATGGCTATCGGTAATCAGGTTAAAGTGGTCGGCTGGTATGACAATGAGTGGGGTTATTCAAACAGAGTGGTCGATCTGGTCGCTAAGATCGCTGCTGTTTAAGCTGTACCTGATTTTTTTGAGATTTTTGCACAGGTGCGCCTTATTCCGGCGCGCCTGTGTTTCCCTGAAAAGGAATGAGGAGGAAATATGGCTAAGGTTACGGTAAAAGACCTGGATTTGAAAGATAAAAAAGTCATTGTCCGCGTTGATTATAATGTTCCTTTGACTGAAGACGGACAGGTTACGGACGATAACCGGATCCTGGCCAGTCTGGAAACAGTACGTTATATCCTGGACCAGGGCGCGGCAAAATTGATTTTGATGAGTCATCTGGGAAGGCCGAAAGGTGAAGTGGTCGATTCTTTGCGCATGGACCCTGTGGCCCGCAGGCTGGAGTCTTTATTGGAAGAGCCTGTGCTTAAACTCGATCAATGTATAGGTGATGAGGTAAAACAGGCTATTGCTTCCACTGACAAAAGAGTTGTTCTCCTTGAGAATGTACGTTTTTATCCTCAGGAAAAAAAAGGCGATGAAGCTTTCGCCAAAGAACTGGCTTCTTTAGCCGATGTCTATGTCAATGATGCTTTCGGCACTGCTCACCGGGCTCATGCGTCGACAACTATTATCGCTAAATTTCTTCCTTCTGCCATAGGCTTTCTTATTGAAAAAGAAATAAAATTTTTAAGTAAAGCGCTTACTCCGGAAAAACCTTATACTATAATACTGGGCGGAGCCAAAGTTTCCGATAAGATCGGTGTGGTCAGTAATCTGATGAAAAATGCCGATGCTTTTCTTATCGGCGGTGCCATGGCTTATACTTTTTTAAAGAGCACAGGCGTAGGAGTGGGTAATTCCCGGGTGGAAGAAGATAAACTTGATCTGGCTAAAGATATTCTGACTAAAGCCGAAGAAGAGAATGTGCAGATAATCCTGCCTATCGACCATCTGGCAGTACAGGGTATTGATAAGCCGGAGACAAAAAAAGTGGTTGAGGAAATACCGGACGGATACATGGGCGTTGATATCGGACCCTTGACAGTCAATGCTTTCAGTGACCTGTTAAAAAGGTCCAAGACCATACTCTGGAACGGTCCTGTAGGTATTTTTGAGAATCCTCATTATGCCGAAGGCACCAAAGAGCTGGCTATGACCCTGGCTGCCCTGGAAGATTCAACAGTCATTGTCGGCGGGGGAGATTCAGCTGCAGCTGCCAATGAGTTCGGAGTTAAGACTAAATTATCCCATGTTTCTACAGGGGGCGGTGCTTCTCTGGAATTTCTGGAAGGCAAACAATTGCCCGGTATTGCGGCCATTGCCGATAAAGAATAGTCTTAAGTCTTAAGCTGTAAGTCTTAAGCGAATATAAAGATATAATTCCATGAGCCATGAGCCATGAGCCATGAGCCAATTCAGGAGGTAGACAAATGAGAAAACCGATGATTGCCGGCAACTGGAAAATGCATAAGACTATTAATGAAGCTGAAGAACTGGTCAATGGTTTAAAAAAAGAGCTGGCTCTTACTCCTTCTGTGGATGTGGTGGTCTGTCCGGTGTTCACTGCTTTGAACAGTGTTTTCAACTGCATCAGTGATACAGATATCGGGTTGGGCGCTCAGGATATCTATTGGGAAAAGCAAGGCGCTTTTACCGGAGAAATATCTCCGGTAATGCTTAAAGATGCAGGCTGTGAATATGTTATTATCGGCCATTCAGAAAGACGCAAATATTTCTGCGAAACTGATGAAACTGTTAACAAAAAGATAAAAGCAGCTCTGGAAGTGGGTTTGATCCCGATCATGTGCGTGGGGGAAAGTCTGGAACAGAGAGAAAAAGATGAGACTTTAAAAGTAGTAACCGCTCAGCTGGAAGGCGGTTTTCAGGGAATCGAGCAGTTTCAGGCAATGGAAGTGATCATTGCTTATGAACCGCTTTGGGCTATAGGTACAGGCAAAACCGCGACTCCTGATCAGGCTGAAGAAGTGCATAAGGCTATCCGGTCCTGGATCAGGGAAAAATATGCGGAAGGTGCTGCCGAAAAGATGAGAATACTTTACGGAGGAAGCGTGAAGCCGGATAATATAAAAGAACTGATCAGCCAGGAAGATATTGACGGCGGTCTGGTAGGGGGAGCTTCTTTAAAAGCGGATTCATTTATAGCGCTGGCGAAAAACGCTGTAATTCAGGAGGAAAATGTATAAATTTTTATTGATTGTCCATGTTATTGTGGTGATCTCTCTGCTGGCGATCATTCTTATTCAGAGAGGGAGAAGCGGGGGCCTGGTTGAGGCTCTGGGCGGAGTGGAGTCGATATTCGGTACTAAGACCAGCAATTTGCTGGTAAAAGCGACTGTCATTCTGGCTGTGCTTTTCTTTTTCACTTCCATTTCTCTGGCTTATCTTTCCGGACAGAGAAGCAAATCTCTGCTGGAAACAGTGCCTATGGTTGAGAAGGAAGTGAAGGAAAAAGCTGTTCCCTTATCTGAAGCAGAGCTTGATGCGGTAAATGATACTGCTGAGCCTGCTCCTGATGTAAATGAGAGTGCTCAGTAAAGCAGTTATATTTATCACAGGTCTGGTAATGATTCCTTTCCTGCTTCAGGCTGAAGTATGGAAGGAACCGCTTGAAAGCTATACCCTGGATACAGGTGTGCCCGGGGGAAAGCTTGTTTTTGCCACTACTTCAGATCCCAAATCTTTTAATCCGGTTATTGCCAAGGAAACTTCCACTACCGGCATCACAGGTTTTATTTTTCAGGGCCTTACTGATCAGGACCCTTTGACTCTTGAGGTTAAGCCTAATCTGGCTGAATCCTGGGAATCGGATGACGGCCTGATCTGGGTTTTTCATCTCCGCAAGGATGTGCTCTGGAGCGACGGAGAAAAATTTACTGCCGATGATGTTGTCTTTACCTATAATCAGCTGATCTATAACCCCGATATACCTACTTCTTCCCGCGATATCCTGACTATTGACGGAAAACCGATCAAGGTGGAAAAGATCGACGAGTATACTGTGCGTTTTGTTCTGCCCTGTCTGTTTGCACCGTTTCTCCAGGCTGCCGGGTCCAGTGAGATACTTCCCCGTCATATTTATTACAGTTCAGTTCGTTCCGGTGAGTTTAATTCCAGTATGGGCCTTGATTCCCGTCCGGAAGAAATAGTGGGCTGCGGTCCGTTTTGTTTGAAAAAATATGTTCCGGGAGAACGGGTTATTCTGGAACGCAATCCTTATTTCTGGAAAAAAGACGCTCAGGGCCAGTCTTTGCCTTATCTGGATGAGATCGTCTTCGTTATTGTTCAGAATCAGGACGCGGAATTACTGCGTTTTCTCGACGGAGAAATAGATTATTTCAGCATGCGTCCTCAGGACCTGGCCATACTGGGCCCGCGCCAGCAAAAAGACGGGTTTACCGTTTATAACACTGGACCGCAGAGAAGCACTAATTTTGTCGTATTCAATCAGAATCCGGGACGCAATCCTAAAACCGGAAAAACCTATGTTCCCGGATATAAATTGAAATGGTTTCAAAATGAAAATTTCCGCAAAGCAGTGTCTTATGCCATAAACCGGGAAAAGATCATTGCCGTTGCTTTTAACAGTCTGGGAGTGGAACTGGATTCTCCGGTAAGTTCTGCTAATCCTTTGTTTTATAATCCGGATGTTTTGCGCTATCCCTATGATCCTGCTAAAGCTAAAGCTTTGCTTGCGGCCATGGGCTTTTCCCATAAAGATAATGATAAAATCCTTGAAGACAGTCAGGGGCATGATCTGGAAATAAGTTTTCTGACCAATGCCGATAATAATACCCGTCTGGTAATTGCGACTTTGATCAAAAAAGATCTGGAACAGTTGGGCATGAAAATAAATTTTTTGCCTCTGGAATTCAATCATCTGGTTTCCAAACTGGTGTCTACCTATGACTGGGAAATGATTTTGCTGGGCCTGACCGGGGGGATAGACCCTCATTTCGGTAAAAATGTCTGGGCTCATAAGGGCCAGCTGCATGCCTGGAATCAGAGTAAAATACTTCTGGCTGACTGGGAAAAAGAGATCGATGATATTTTCAATCAGGGCGTAAAAATAATGGATAAGGCGGACCGTAAAAAGATCTATGACCGCTGGCAGTTCATCGTCTCCGACAAACTGCCGTTTATTTATACAGCCACAGGGTATACAATGTATGCAGTAAAGAACAAGTTCGGCAATGTTTTTCCTACTGTTTACGGAGGGGCTTTTCCCCATGTGGAAAATGTTTTTGTTTTAGATCATGAGTAGGTTTATCTTTAAAAGACTGTTGATCTCTCTGCCTCTTTTGCTGGGCATTACTTTTGTCACTTTTCTTTTTATTCATATGGCTCCCGGAGATTTTTATGATTCTTTAAGCCTTAACCCCCAGATATCCAAAGAGACTCTTGATTCTTACCGGCTGAGATTCAACCTGGATAAACCTTTGCTTTATCAATACGGGGCCTGGCTGGCTAATATGGCCAGAGGCAGATGGGGTTATTCTTTTACTTACAATGCTCCGGTGCTGAAAGTGATTGCTTCCCGGGCCTTTAATACGGTGCTGCTTTCTTTTTCGGCAATATTTTTTACCTGGCTTCTGGTCATACCTCTGGGTGTGCTGGTAGCTTTAAATCACGGTAAATTTTCAGAAAGGATCGTTTCTTTTTTTTCCTATTTGTCTATATCCAGTCCTTCGTTTTTTATTGCTTTCCTTTTGCTGTACGCGGTCACGGTCTGGGGCGGTCTGCCTTTGGGCGGCATGCGTTCTCTGGGGTTTGACGACCTCAGTCTCTGGCATAAAATCGCTGATGTGGCCAGACATCTGGTCGTGCCTACTATTGCCTTGTCTTTAGGCAGTATTGCTTCTCTGCAGAGGATCATGAAGGCTAATCTTCTGGAAGTCCTGGGTTCTCCCTGTATCCTGGCAGCCAGGGCCAGAGGTCTTTCCAATAACCGGATACTTTATGTCCATGCTTTAAAGAATGCGTTTAATCCGATGATCACTATTTTTGGTTATCAGTTTTCGGCTCTGCTGTCCGGAGCTGCTCTGATCGAGATCATTACCGGGTGGCCGGGACTGGGTTCGGTGATGCTGCAGGCAGTCCGTTCTCAGGACCTGTTTCTGGTCATGGGTTCCACTGTGATCAGCGGACTGATGCTTATTGCCGGTAATCTGCTGGCTGATATTATGCTGGCGGCCTGGGACCCGAGAATCAGGTATGAGAGATGAAAACCGCCTGTGGCGGTAAGTTAAAAGTTAAAAGGAAAAAGTAAATATAGTCCTAAGTCGTAAGATATAAGCCTTAAGCGAATGTAAGTAGAAACGTTAAATTTTTCCCGGCTTAAGACTTAAGACTTAAGACTTACGGCTATTTTTCTGCCGAAGGCAAATTATGAGAGTATTAAAGGAATTGATCAAAAATAAGACTGCTTTTTTAAGCCTGCTGGTCCTGGGACTGCTGTATCTGGGGGCTTTGTTCGCGCCTTTTTTTTCGCCGTATCATTTTGACGATCAGGCTGCGGATAAACTCTGGAGCACTCCCACTAAAGTGCATTTTTTTGATAAAGAAAAAAAGATTTATTTCCGTCCTTTTATTTACGGTCAGGAATTGACAGTGGATAAATATTTCCGCAGGGTTTACCGGGAAGACAGGTCTCAAATCCATTTTATTAAATTTTTTTCTAAAGGCTGGAAATATAAATTGTTCGGCCTCTGGGAATCAGACCGCCATTTTTTCGGAGCGGACAAAGCGAGGATTTATCTGCTGGGTGCTGACCTGAAAGGCAGGGACCTGCTTTCCCGTATAATTTACGGTTCCCGGATATCTTTGACCATCGGTATTATCGGTTCTTTGATCACTTTTGTCCTGGGTGTAATGGTGGGGGGTATTTCCGGTTATTACGGAGGCAGGACCGATACGGTATTGATGAGGATAGTGGAAATGATCATGATGCTTCCCGGTTTTTATCTGATGCTGGCTTTGCGGGCTTCTTTTCCGCCTCATTTAAGTTCGACTCAAATCTACCTTTTACTGGTGGTGATTCTTTCTTTTATCGGCTGGGCTTCTTTTGCCAGGGTTATCCGGGGTATGGCTATGTCTTTGCGGGAACGAGAATATGTCAATGCTGCCCGGGCAATGGGTATTC
>Ga0272442_10004442_pt1 | contig 19197 bp, 21 predicted proteins | sample SSMForm2O_FD_200262 | JGI IMG/M metagenome (GOLD analysis project Ga0272442, IMG submission 200262) | Marine sediment archaeal communities from Little Sippewissett salt marsh, Falmouth, MA, United States - SSM-Form-2O | ecosystem: Environmental > Aquatic > Marine > Wetlands > Sediment ... | reverse complement strand
TCATCATATTCACAATTCTGGTTTTCATCCAGGAAGCTGAAATAGGATGACCAAGCAATAATATTGTCCTGAGAAGCATTCTCCAGGCTGGTGGCGTGATTGAACACGAGATTTTCTATTTCACCGATAGCAGGTTCAGAAACGAAATTGACTATTTTGGGAAAGCTTTCATTCTTATAATTAAACAATGTATCCAGAAGTTGGTCCCCCGTAAATCTTGTCTCAATCTTCAGGTGTTCTAGTACGTCATTGCCGAAGCCATAGTCATCCAGAACAACCAGTTTTCCCCCTGAGCTAACATAATTTTCGAGTGTTTCTAAGTCACTGGCAGTAAATTCCATGTAGGGGATAATTAACAATGTGCTTTCTTGAGGTGCAGCTGACAGCGCATCGAGGGAGCTCAGAGGCGAAACTCGGAAATCATCAAGGAAATCACGTGCGCCGTTCCATGAAGGATTTTCGCTTCTAAAATCGCTATTACTAGGGTAGCACCAGATAAGCACGGCTAAAATCACCGCCATAAACATTATCATTAACGAAAGTTTACGAATTGTCACTTTGCCACTTATTCCTCTTGATATTATTCATGTTTCCGAGTTTGCTTTTTTATATTTAACATTCCTGCATTTCTATTCTCTGTTTCTGTCTCTTCAACACCTTGTTCCTCCATTTTTAAAGCTATGTTTTGAGCTTGTGAAGCTTCATCGTCTCCCAAACTGTGGCGTGAATACAGAGCCTCCTCAGCCAGCTTGGTTAGATTAGCGAACAATCCTGCAAGCTTATTGAGCAACGGCATAACCTGGCTTGAGAATTCCCTTAAAGTTGCCTGAGGTTTAAGAAAAACGCCGACTGATTTCTGTACAACCGACACGGCCATACAGTAAGCCTTCAAGATAACGCCCTGATTATCCCCTGGCGCAAGCTTGATTTCTGACAGGCGGAATTCTGTCGCACGCACTGGCATTTGCAGTTTTTCTGTGGAGATGGAAAGACTATCTTCCTTACAGAGTGTCCCTCTCCTCCTCATAAGTAATATCACGCCTACCAGAATAAATGCTGCCAATATAATTACTAAATAAACCAGGTTTATGACAAAAATTTTCACTTTATAAGTGGCAGGGAAATGCCATGGTTCTACAGGAGCAAGGCTCGCTTTTACATCCTCATAGCCAACAATATCAAATCTGAATGGCAAGTCTAATCCCAATTCAAATTCCTCTCCACCTATAACAGCCACAGTAGAAACTCCCGCCACCTCCAGCGTCAATGTTGCTTCCTTCAATGCAAGCGGCGAGTGTATTTCGCCTGTCAAATCAATCGTGCTATGCAAAGAAAAAGAGGGGTATTGCTCCCCTGTAAATTTAACACTTCGTGGCAAAAAGATGACACTGGGCACATGAATATTCATCTGAGGCATTATTTTGACTACGTTTAAGATTCTGTTAATTGAGTCACCAGCCGAGCAGGATTCGTCATCGGGCTCAACAATAAACTTTAGATCATGTCCTCCTATCTGGACTCCTTTACTAAGCGTCAATTGGCATTTAAACGAACCATGGTCATCGGTGCTAATTTCAAAAAGAGGTTCTCCATCCAGCAAAGCTCTGATACTGCGCCCAACTACGTTGCCTCTTGAGCTTACTTTACCGCTTACCTCCACAGGTAGGCCTGGATATATTTCTTCCGGAATTTCCATACTGAGCCCTGTAGAATGAAACAAGATCGTTATTCTCTGAATCTCGCTTGATGAAGCCATGTAGGCAGATTTATCATTGCCTTGTGGGAGGTAGAAACTTTGTGCGGCTACCTCGGATATATACCAATAAGGCAGAGTAAAACTAGTTTCATATGTGCCATTTTCCATAGTAGCAATAGTAGCGAAATGCCTTCCATCAAGAAATATAGATATATCTCGATCAGGAAGAGGAATATCTGTAGCCTTAAGTTCACCTGATATGGTAACCTGGTTTCCTACCCAAGCTTTAGTTGGGATCACATTCAAGTTTAGCGTAGTAATTAGTAAGTTTTTCTTCTGTTCAGCTTCAAACTCAAGGTTTTTCAGTTTGTTTTTATACCATGCTTCCAGATCGCCAAGTCTTTCCATCGCCTTCTCAAACCTCGCCTCCGCCTCACTTACAGATGTTGCCTCCTGCGGGGAAACAAAAGGTGCTATCTGGAGAATCAATTCTTCCGTAGCCTTGCTTATAGTTTCCATAAGCTTAGCTACCTCATCAACAAAGCTTCTTGCTTCATCAAATTTAACAGAAAGCTCATCTAGTTTGTTTTGTGAAAGAAGCTGCTCACATACATCAAGTATGCTATCCAGGTTATCCAGATTTCCTGTCAAATCAGTGGTTAAATCATTATATCTCCCCATAATGAAGATTATCTCTTCTGGAAGGTGAGCATATTCCACCAATTTCAGCTGCTGTAGTAACGTCCTTGCTTCAGGGTAATTTCCACTGGCTAACTGGTCAAAAATTTCGCCGTAGTGAATCAATGGGATTGCAAGATTAAAGCTGCTTTCAGCAGTAGAGGGGTTCTCATGTGGGACCTGGGTAATTCCACTGGCGATTGCCCCACCCAAGACTGTGGATACCAATATCAGAATAAGCAAAATTAGTGTTAACTTTTTCACAGTAGCTTACTGCCTCAAAGCATCCCTGTTATCTTTAGCTCAATAGTAATCCGCAGTGTCTCTATCACGTTGATATCCCAAAGTATTTCTACTACCTTAGCCAGAGCAATGAACAGGAACCCGGCGAAGAGAATATAGTTTACAATATTTAACCTCCTTTTCGTCTCTGGGTTAAAATAAATGCACAGTTCATTTAAGATCAGCGTCTCTATAAAGCATATGGAAAAGCAGAAGTCCAATCGAGTTTCATCCAGGGCCGCAAGAATAACAACAGTGGCTAAAAGAAGGCTTGCCAGGATAATGATATAGTAATCATATATTTTCACTCTACATAAACCTAAATAAGATTAAAAAGCAAAGGCGAAAAACCAAGAACGTAATTTAAAATGTAAAAGCCCCACTATCTTCTTTATCAATAGTTGTATATTTATCATTCCACATTCTGTTCTTCCTGGACATTACTCAGGATTTCCAGGTCAATGAAGCTACTTTCTCTGCGTTGCTCCTCATTTTTCACAAGCACAGGTTTGTTTGTAGCTTCAGCAAGTAAGGAAGCAACCACAGAAGCGACAGGGCTTCCAAGACTTTGCACAGCCCAGGAATTCTCATTTTTCCCCAGGCGAGAGTGAATCACATTAACTCTAATTTTGTTATCAGCTATGCTAACTTTAACACCAGTAGCTACATCCAAAGTGCCTACCAGAATGGTAGTGAGAGCAGCACCTATCTCGTCTGAAGACAGTTCCGGTTTCATCTCCAGCATATTTACGATATTTGAGCCCGGTGTAGTTACCATTATTCCAATATCCTCAGGTGACTGCCCACAGGATACTATCAACCTTTGTCCCAATAGCTCATTTACTTCAGGAAATCGAGGATTACTGTGCAGAGGAATAATAGCTCGCGGTTTTCCCCCGGTTATGGAAGATGGCAAATACATTCCCTTGGATTTCAGACACAACTCTTCAAGTAAGGAGTTCAGGTTTTCCATGCCAGTCTCCATAAGAAGCTTGCTTACTTCAGGGGAAATCGTGGGACGGGATCTTCCCAAAGCCAAACAGATTGCTCCTAAGACCACCAGAGAGATTCCCAAAGCAATTAAGGGAATAGAATGTAATAGCAGATATGTTGTTGGTATGAGACCTATCCCCACCACCAGTAAGCCTAAACCCAATTCGCTATATTGATTTCTCATGGCTAATACAGTTGAGATGGAAATTTAACTATGTCTTCACGTCTCACCCATTTTCCTTTGTTTTCCTTTATTTTCGCCTTGCAATAACATAGTTTATCATATCAGACATGTAAATTACATCGGATTCTTCATATTTCATTATACACCCCAAACATTTTGGCTATCCCTGAACAACAGGATTTCAACAGTCAACACAGTAAACTATATACGCTTAATGACCAGCACACAGAGACAATGAATATCAAATACCTCGATTTCGCGAGTGACATCTTTTAGGATTGCAAAGGAAATTTCGTCAATGAGTCAGCAGGGAAACAGAAATCGCTCCAAGTTTTATGGCGTCCCTGGAGGGATTCGAACCCACGGCCCGCTGCTTAGAAGGCAGCCGCTCTGTCCAACTGAGCTACAGGGACACTTGAATTAAGTGTAACATGACAGGCAATGCTTGGCTACAATATACAGGTTTACGTCTTTTTGTTACGATTCACTTCCCTGCTACTTGGCCGGAAGAACTCCCCACATCCACTCCTCTGGAGTCAGTAACATAAAACCCTGGGCCTTTAAACACGATAGGAACTGGAGAAAAAAGACGACGAGCAGCCGCATGGCATACAGGGCAAGCTGTCGTTGGGTTATCGCTAAACTTTTGTTTGACTTCAAACCGTAATTTGCAATTCAAACACTGGTACTCATAGATAGGCATTTTTTGTTCCTTCCCAATATATTATTCTGCAGGTGGAGCCGCTTCTTCATCTATCGATTGTGCTACAGGCAAAATAGCTTCTTCACTCGGTGCCTGCTCCGCAGGCTGAGCACTTTGCTCATCTATCGCCTCATGTTCTTCTTCCTGCTCTTCCTCCTGGTTTTCCGCCTGTTCTTCCTCTTTATTCGCTATAAACTCACCGCTCAAATCAATAATACCTATTTCAAATGTTGGCTGGTGAGCTTGCGCTATGTGTTTTTCCCAACAATGAGCATGAACAAAAACTCCGCAGGAGCAATGAAAAATGGCTCTACCGCAAAGCACTGGGTTTCCACAAACAGCACAATTCATTTTTTACTCGTATAATTAGCACTCAAATTTCGAGAGTGCTAATTATATTTGAATGAAGAAATTTTTTCAAGGCCGTGTGCTACATTGCTGTTGACAATTTACCCAGTTTGCCATTAACATAGAACAATCCTGATAAGCACAAATGAAAATTTGCTAACCTATATTACCGTAGAACTTGTTCTTTGCTCATTCTCATTCCAGATGCTGCGGAAAGTCAGGCAAGATTCACTGAGAAAAATAATAAAGCTTCTACTGAAATCTGACTATTAGAAATGAAAAATGCAAAAAAAACTGTCAGAGATATAAACGTTGAGGGAAAAAGAGTACTGGTTAGAGTTGATTTTAACGTTCCCCTGGATATAGATGCAGGTGCCATTAGCGATGACAGTCGCATCCGTGCCTCGTTACCCACCATAAAGTACCTCCTTGAGCATAAAGCCAGGGTAATCCTCTGCTCCCACCTGGGACGCCCGCAAGGCAAAACAGTTGAGAAGTTGCGCATAACACCAGTAGCTAAATGCCTATCACATCTTCTAGGTTTGCCCGTAAATACATCGCTTGATTGTGTAGGACAAGAAGTGGAAAACGAGATAAGAACTCTAAAGGAAGGTAATATCTTGTTTTTGGAAAACCTGCGCTTTCATCCTGAAGAGGAGGCAAATGACTCTCATTTTGCCCAGGGATTAGCTCGCCTAGCTGATATCTATGTTAATGATGCCTTTGGTACTGCTCATAGAACTCACGCATCTACTGTGAGTATAGCCAAATATCTCCCGGCAGTAGCTGGTTTTCTAATGGAAGAGGAATTAGATGCTATGAATAAACTTCTGTCTTCCCCTGCACGTCCATTTGCTTGTCTTATAGGTGGTGCTAAAGTAAGCGACAAGATAGGTCTGATACAAAATATGTTAAAAAGGGTTGAAATCCTGCTTATCGGCGGCGGCATGGCAGCCACCTTTCTAAGAACACAAGGATATGAAACCGGGCGCTCGCTAGTAGAAAAAGATAACCTGAATCTTGCAAAAGAACTACTTGAGGAAGCTAAAGAATGGAACATACCACTTCTGTTGCCAATTGATATAGTTGTAGCCAATGAGATTAAAGCCAGTGCTTCAATTAAAGTAGTACCATTAACCGATATGGCAGCTAGCGACTACCTTGTTGATATTGGACCTGAGACCATCGAGCTTTTCTCCAGCGAGCTAAGAAAATGCCATACCATTATGTGGAATGGACCTATGGGAATTTATGAGATACCTCAATTTGCGCAGGGGACCAGGTCGTTAGTCAGAATGCTTTCCACCAGCAACGCCACTACCGTTATCGGTGGCGGCTCCAGTGCTGAGGTAGTTCATGAAATGGGATTAACTGCTAAAATGACTCATGTCTCTACCGGGGGCGGTGCTAGCTTGAGATTCCTGGAAGGCCTACCATTACCTGGAGTAGAAGCTCTGCTAAATAAGATATGACGGAGGCTCTGAAATGCGTATTCCTTTAATCGCTGGTAATTGGAAAATGAACACTACTGTTGCTGAAGCTGAAAGTCTTGTCCGCAGTATTCTAGGCAGGCTGGATAAAATAGCGGGAGTGGAAAAAGTGCTTTGCCCTCCATTCGTTTCTCTATTTACAGTGAGCGAACTGCTAAAGGGTTCATCTATTAAACTCGGAGCTCAAAACATGTATTTTGAAACAAAAGGAGCATATACAGGTGAAATATCCCCACTAATGCTAAGTGAGTTATGCGAATTTGTTATCCTGGGACATTCCGAACGGCGTGGGTATTTTGGCGAAACTGATGAGATAGTTAACAGGAAGGTAAAAACAGCTCTGGCGAACAACCTCAAACCTATCATGTGCATTGGAGAAACACCTGAAGATAATAAAGCTGGCAGAGCAGAAGAAGTACTTAACAGACAGCTAAGTCAGAGTTTAAACGATATAGAACCCACACACGATATAGTAATTGCCTACGAGCCAATATGGGCTATTGGTACAGGTAAAGCAGCCAGCGGCGAACAATCAGCAGCTACCATCAAATTTATCCGCAATACGATGACTAAACTATGGAGCAAACGCATGTCCCAAGATTTACGCATACTTTATGGCGGCAGCGTCACAAGCCACAACATCGCTGAGTTTATTTCTCAACCAGAAATCGATGGTGCCCTAATCGGTGGAAGCAGCCTCAGGCCCGAGGATTTCCTGGGCATCACTAATCAAGCTGCAACAATCAAACTTTCCCATCCATCCATTCATTAAAGAGAAAAGGATAGCTAAAGAGAGCAGCAAAGGATTCCTAATGGAATGTCTCATTGCCATTGTTGGCCCCACAGCAGCAGGCAAAAGTGAACTTGCCCTCCACCTGGCTCGCTATTTCCCAACTGAAATAATAGGAGCCGACAGCCGGCAAATTTATCGTTATATGGACATCGGCACCAACAAAGCCACTTTAGCTGAAAGAGCGATGACACCTCATCATCTTATTGACATAATTGACCCCGATGAAGATTTTAACCTGGCTGTGTATCAACATTTAGCCTCTGGAGCAATCAAGACTATTCAACAAAAAGGCAAGCTACCACTGTTGGTAGGCGGTAGTGGCCTTTATATATGGTCTTTGGTAGAAGGATGGGGAATACCTCAGGTGCCACCCAATTCCAAATTAAGACGCGCTTTAGAAAGCAGAACAAAACAAGAAGGCAGTAACATACTGTACAGAGAACTTCAACAAATCGATCCTCTGGCTGCAGCTAAAATCCTTCCTGGCAATATACGCCGCATTATAAGAGCTCTAGAGATTTACCACGTGACAGGGCAGCTCCCTTCGCAATTACAAATTAAGAAAACACCAGATTTTCCCACTCTTACTATCGGCTTAACTTTAGAAAGAACTATGTTATACGACAGAATCGATTATCGCTTACATAAAATGATACAAGATGGATTGATCAAGGAAGTAGACAATCTATTAAAAAGAGAGTATAGCCCCAAACTACCCTCCATGACTGGCATAGGTTACAAACAAATAATTCAATTTATCCAGGGTAAGCTAAGCTTACCCCTAGCCATTGAGCAAATAAAACATGAAACTCATCGCCTGGTTCGCCATCAATATACCTGGTTTAAGCCGGGCGACAGGAGAATCCACTGGTTTAACCCCACTGAGGATAGCAACAGAGAAAAAATGATAGAATTAGTAAGAGGTTTTTTAACATGAAATTCTCCAAATTACAGGCCACAGGGAATGATTTTATTCTGGTAGATGCCAGAACTCCACTTTACTATCCTGTCCTTGAGCCTTCAGGCTCCTATCATCCCGAAAAACTGAAGCAAGCCAAGAATATTACTCCGAATAGAATAGACGAAGAATCTCTTTGGGCAAAACTAGCTCAAAGCACATGCAAACGCCGATTTGGTGTAGGAGCTGATGGATTAATATTGATACAAAATTCTGATATCGCCGATTTGAAAATGCGCATAATTAACCTTGATGGCTCTGAGGCTGAAACTTGCGGCAATGGACTAAGGTGTTTTACCAAATATGTCATCGAAAATGGCATAATCAGCAAAACAAATTTCACCATAGAAACTTTGTCAGGTATAAGAAAAAGTAAAGCTTATGTGTCTGGAGCCAAAGTGAACCGAGTCAAAGTAAGCATGGGCTTCCCTCAATTTGAGGCAGAGCAAATTCCTATCGTCCACACGACAAATACTATTGCCAGCGAAAGGGCACAGCAATTTCCACCGGCAACCAACCAGATAGTAATTAATAGCTATACACTATCCGTATCCTCACTATCAATAGGCAATCCTCACACAATAGCCTTTACATCAGACCCCATAGCTAATTTCCCTCTAATTGATATAGGACCCAAAATAGAAAGGCATTCTTTATTCCCACAAAGAACGAATTTTGAGATAGCCAGAATTCTGGATAGAGCAAAAATAGAAGCCAGGGTATGGGAACGAGGCGTAGGAGAAACTTTTGCCTGCGGCAGCGGTGCCTGCGCTATAGCTATAGTTGCTCAGTTGCTTGGCCTCGTAGACAGGCAAGTTGACATAACATTTCCAGGCGGAGTCCTGACCATATACTGGGATAGGGTAGGGGAAGTATTCCTCAGCGGCCCAGTGGAGAATGTTTTCAACGGAGAATACCAACTCTGAAGGAGGAAACTAATGCAATTAGCCGACCGTTTGAGTAAATTACCACCATATCTTTTTGTCAACATAAACAAAAAAATCGCCGAAAGACAAGCAGCAGGAGAAAACATCGTCAAATTCACTATCGGTGACCCCGATTCACCCACACCACACCATATTATCGAAAGCATATGTCATGCAACACGCAGCCCGGCAAATCATCGTTATCCTGAAACCAAGGGCTTGCCTGAGCTTCGCCAGGCTATTGCTGCCTGGTATAAGAAACGTTTTGGGATTATCCTGGATCCGAATAAAGAAGTGCTGCCACTCATCGGCTCCAAGGAAGGCATTGGACATATGTCATTATGCCTTATTGGGCCTGGCGATATAGCGCTAATACCTGACCCAGCTTATCCCGTATACTCAATGAGCACTATAATAGCTGGTGGCAAGCCCCACCACATACCATTAAAAGAGGAAAACAACTTTCTGCCAGATTTAGAAGCCATCCCTGAGAGAATAGCCAATAAAGCAAAGCTCCTGTGGCTAAATTACCCTAACAATCCCACAGGTGCCTTAGCCAACCTGGATTTCTTTAAAACCGCAGTCCGTTTTGCACAGCAATATAACCTGGCTATTTGCCATGATGCTCCATATACCGAGGTTGCTTTTGACGGCTATGAACCCCCAAGTTTTATGCAGGCGCCTGGAGCTAAAGAAGTTGGTGTAGAATTTCATTCTCTATCCAAAACTTATCACATGACTGGATGGAGAATAGGCATGGTGGTAGGCAATGCCCAAATGGTAAATGCCCTGTTCCGCATTAAATCCAACCTGGATTCAGGTATTCCCCAGGCAATTCAGCAAGCTGCTGTTAAGGCTTTGCATGGCCCTCAGAATTGCATCGCCAGTTACAATTACATCTTACAACAACGCCTCGACAAATTAGTAAAAGTTCTTAATGAAATAGGCTTGACGGCCAGAACACCGAAGGCAACCTTTTACATCTGGGCCAGGGTTCCCCAAGGCTACACTTCAATAGATTTCACAGAAAAATTGCTTGACGAAATCGGAATAGCTGTCACTCCTGGCATTGGTTATGGAAAAGAAGGGGATAACTATATCAGATTTTCCCTGACTTTGGCTGATGATCGCTTAGAAGAAGGAATAAACCGCCTGTCTGCCTGGCAAAGGAGAGATAAATAAAGCGGAAACTTTTCACTACGCAAACGGAATTAGAAAGAGCATTACTGGTAGGAGTGGAAAGCAAAACCCCACATCATGACTGGACAGGCGATGATTCTCTACAAGAGTTATCTTACCTGGCCAGGTCAGCCGGCGCCAATATAGTAGGCATGTCCATCCAGAAGTTAGAAGTGCCTTCATCTACCCACTATATAGGCAAGGGAAAAATTGCAGAGCTGATAAATCTAAAAGACCAACTTCAATATAACACGGTGATTTTCGATGATGAACTATCACCACGGCAGCAAAGGAACATTGAAGAACTGCTACAAGTTAAAATCATTGACCGCACGGCTCTCATCCTGGACATATTTGCCATGCAAGCTCGAACTCGCGAAGGACGGCTTCAGGTTGAATTAGCCCAACACCAGTATCTCTTACCAAGGCTTATAGGGCAATGGCGCCACCTGGAAAGACTGGGAGCAGGCATCGGGACCAGAGGCCCTGGAGAATCACAGATAGAGACCGATCGACGCCTTATACATAAACGAATCAACCGGCTCAAAGATGAATTGGAAAATGTAAGGCGACATCGAGCTCTGTACAGAAAACGGCGCAAGGAGAGAGAAATCCCAATAGTAGCTCTAGTAGGCTATACTAACACAGGTAAAAGCACCCTATTCAATGCCTTATGCAAGGCTGGAGTAACTGTGGAAGACAAGCTATTTTCCACCCTTGACCCTGTAACTCGCCGTGTAATTTTGGCCAACAGCCAGCAATTCCTTATTACTGACACCGTTGGTTTTATCCACAAACTACCTCCATCAATCATTACATCCTTCAGAGCTACATTAGAGGAGCTCCGCGAAGCCAACCTGCTTCTCCATGTAGTCGATATAACGCATAAAAATGCAGCCAAGCAATGTAGCACCGTGGAGAAAATAATCACAGAGCTAAATCTCCAACGCACTCCCAGAATCACGGTATTGAACAAACTAGATTTAGCCCTGAGGTGTGAAACAGAGATGGAAACTCTAGACACAATCCCTTACATGGAGAAGCAAATCGTGTTGCCGAATACAAGCACAGCTCTCGTCTCCGCTATCAAAGGTTGGGGAGTAAATAAACTTCGGGACAAGATAGCTTCACGCATGGATAATACTCTAATACATGCCAAGTGCAATAGTTAAATGCTACTCACAACGAGGCACTTCACTATCACTTCTTATATTGTAGCTTTTCCCCTGAGCCTTTCATAATAGCTGTGGGATAAATAAACTGCAGCCAATGGGTTATGCCCCGTAACCCTATCTTTTACAGCCAGTACCGTCATTGGCATCTTACAATATTTTATAAATAATGTATCATGCCCTACACACAATCCCATAAGAACGACGAAATCAACTTTCTCAGAATTTAAGATTTCAGCTTGAGCTATAGGATTGCACATGGATTCATGCCACTCCGGCTCCGATATCTTCTCTTCTTTCTTGATCCCTATACTCTCTTTAGGTATAGCTCCTACCTTACAACAAACCGATACCACCTCAAAACCATTATTTTCGAAAATTTCGGTGACCATTCGGGCTTCTCCCGATAACCCTACACAAAAAGCCACACCAAGTTTATTGAAACCATTTTTTTGGGCGAATTGTATTGTCTCCTCAATTCGAGGTATCTTTGTTCTAATACCATCAGGGGTCTGTTCATAGCACTGAAACTCCTGTACCGAAGCCAACCGAGCGAATTCTCTTATACTTTTCTTATCATACTCATGCAATGCCCTCTGAATAACATCCTGTTTTAATTTCGAGGGGCAAAAGCGTGGTGCCTTTTCGAAACTGGGTTTCTGGTCAACCGCGATTTCAGGGTCACATAGTAATCGCGGGCATTTGGCACACTGTGGCTTTTCTTTACACATAAACACCTCCTGCGTTAAAAATAATATCGTAGAGCACAGGTTCTCAAATCACTCGAGAATCAATATATTCAGCATCTTATGGGTCCATGACCAAAGCATTTCATGCAGATGAGCTATTATGCCAAAATCCTCAGTTACGAATCCTTTGCTCCCCTAATGAGCAGTAGCGGAAGGAACATGCCAGTAGCAGATTGATAAATTTTGTATTCCTCGCCAAAGACCTGTGTAAGAAGTTTCTCCTCTGATTTTGCCTGAAAATAAAATAGGAGCGCAGAAAAAAGAAATACAAACAAAAAAAGTAACTCCTTGAAAAACAGGAGGAGCCCAAGTGAGGCCAGTAATTTTGCTGCGTATTGGGGATGTCGGATATAGTGATATGGGCCTAATTTGACAATCGCATGCTCCCGTTTCAAGTGAGCCCAGCGCGGCTCATTAAATTCACCGAAAGAGGCAATTGCCCACCATGAAACAAGCAACCCTGCAATCGACGATACAATACCAATCAACTGCAGGGGAAGATCAAGAACGCAAGAAAAATATAGAATCCTGTAAGAATAACCCCAAAGAAGGAAAATGGATGCGTATACCACCGAGGTGACAATAAATATCCGATCAAAAGTTACAGTGACCAAAGCCAATGGCCGATATGGCGTGGGCATCCTATCATCCGGTTTTCTCACTCTGCTAAGCTTCATATATCTTATCCATACACCAAGGAATGCTAGCATCCCCACTGCTGTTAGTATTTTCATCCATCCAATATCTAACATTTGTTTACGGTACCTCTCTACAATTTGAGTTCCAATTTGACACAGATGCAGGGCACTAAAAAATTCTTATCTTTATTCTTGTATAGTATTGAGCCACCCAATTTTATGGTGATAAGATTATAGCATTGATTTCAGGAAAACTCACTTATTCTAATCCCAGGCTTAAAGCCATTGCCTGTTGCTCGCCACACATCTTTTCTTCCTCCAATGTTCAAGTCGAGGTGGCGAACGACGTAAATTTGACATGAAATTAAAGGGAGTTACACCATGGTGCATCAGATTTTTCGCTGCAGTGAGAGCGATGATAAGAAGAAACGCCTCCTCAATCGCACGGAAAATGCTCCCCGAGTTTTTGCACTATTACTACAACCGATGCTACAATGCCAATAGTATGGTACTTAGCAATTGTACACTAAAGGAAGGAATTGCTAATGGGAGGGTAATCATTAAACCTCTGAATTGTGCCTGAACTAAGTCATTCGTTGTTGCCACTCACCCGGATAATAAGCTTCCTGCTAAAATATGGAGATTTCAATAAGGAACATAGAATAAGCAATGCCAGTAGAAGAATATATGAGACGTGCTCTGTCTCTAGCGAGATTGGCTGTAGGATATACCAACCCTAATCCAGCAGTGGGAGCTGTAATTGTTAAGGATGGTTTTATTGTAGGAAGAGGGTGCACACAACCTGCTGGTTCAAGTCATGCCGAGGTAGTAGCACTTCGTCAAGCTGGTGAAAAGGCAAAAGGCGCTACCATGTATGTTACCATGGAACCTTGCTGCCATTACGGCCGTACTCCACCCTGCACCCAAGCCATAATAAACGCTGGTATCTCAGAGATCTATGTATCACTACTTGACCCAAATCCCTTAGTCTCAGGCCGTGGGATGAGGGAGTTAAACGAAGCCGGCATCAAAACCTACTTCGGCGTATGCCAAGAAGAAGCTTACGAAATAAACGAGGCTTATATTAAATTTATCACCACAGGTTCGCCTTTCATTACTATTAAGGTTGCCATGAGCCTTGATGGGAAGATTGCCACTAAAACCGGCCACTCCAAATGGATAAGCAATGAGGAAGCAAGAAACTATGTGCATAGCCTACGACACAGCGCTAACGCTATAATGGTAGGTGTCAACACTATTATCAAGGATAACCCCAAACTTACCGCTAGAGGTTGCCAGGGGAAAGGTGGCACACCAAAGGCACAACCACTACGCCTAATTGTTGATAGCAGTGGAAGAACACCATTGGATTCTCAGGTTTTTAAACAACCAGGAAAAACTTTGCTAGCAGTAGTTGACCCACTTGATTCGGAAAGGAAGAAGAAGCTCATCCAAATCGGAGTCGAGGTGCTAGAACTACAGGGAGTAGATGGTCTGGTAGATTTGGAAAAATTACTCAAGACTATAGGTAAACGCAACATAGTCACTGTCCTGGTAGAAGGTGGAAGTAAAATTCTAGGGTCCCTCTTTGATCACAGATTGGTAGATAAAGTACTAGTTTTCATTTCACCCATTATCATTGGTGGCAGCCAGGCTAAAACCGCAGTGGGCGGAGATGGAGTTAATAGCTTAATGGAAGCTCTATCTCTAGGACGTGTTAAAATCAAAAGATTCGGCAACAATGTATTGATCAGTGGATATCTGAAGAAGAGAGCACAGCACAAATTACAGTCAGCGTGACACGATAGCATGTTTACCGGCATAGTAGAGGAGATTGGCACAATCAAAGAAGCAACTTCACATCACTTAGTTCTTGAAGCCAAGAAGGTGCTCCGTGAAATGATAATAAGCGATAGCATAGCTGTTAGCGGAGCTTGCCTGACAGTCACCTCTTTAGATAATAACACCTTCACTGTTGATATCATGCCAGAGACATTGCGCCATACCAATCTTGGCAAACTCCGTTACGGCAACCAGGTAAACCTGGAAAGGGCGCTCCCAATAGGAGGACGCATTGGAGGTCACCTAGTATTGGGGCATGTTGATGATACAGGAGAAATAGCAGAGATAACCTCTGAAGAAGCGTCGTATACCATAAAAATTGCAGCGCCGCCAAAACTGATGCCTTATATAGCTAATAAGGGGTTCATTGCTATTGATGGTGTTAGCCTCACCATCACAAGTTTTGACGATTCTTCCTTTACTGTATCTCTAATACCGTACACTCTGAAAAACACCACTCTAGCTAATAGAAGACGTGGTGATAAAGCCAATTTGGAAGTGGATGTTATAGCTAGGTACATAGAGCGACTCAATAACAGTGACAGACAGAATCTAAGTTTTGAATTTCTTAAAGAATATGGATTCACAAGGGAGGAGAATTAAACAATGTTAGCCACTATACCAGAGGCAATCGAAGATATAAAGGCAGGTAAATTCATCATTATTATTGATGATGAAAACCGCGAAAACGAAGGTGATATAGCAATAGCAGCAGAACATATTACCCCTGAGACTATAAATTTTATGACAAAGCATGCTAGAGGTCTAATCTGCCTTCCCATAATCAAACAAAGGCTTGATGAATTAGGGATACCGTTAATGGTGCAGGATAACACATCAAGGCAGTCTACCGCATTCACAATATCAGTTGAGGCAAAACACAACGTAACCACAGGTATTTCTGCTTTCGACCGTACCCAGACTATAAAAACCGTGCTCGACCCAAATAGTAACTCGGACGATTTGGTCCGCCCAGGACATGTGTTTCCCATACGGGCTAGAAATGGAGGTGTGCTGGTACGGGCAGGGCACACCGAAGCTATTGTTGACATGGCGAGATTGGCTGGGCTTTACCCCGCAGGAGTCATATGCGAAGTTATGAAGGAAGACGGTACCATGGCACGACTGCCTGAACTTGAAATCATGGCCTCTAAATACGGCTTGAAGATCGTGACCATCGCAGATTTGATTACTCATCGCCTTTCCAACGAAAAGTTGGTGCAACAAATAGCTAAAGCCAAATTACCCACTGTATTCGGTGAATTTACAATTATGGCTTATAAGAGCGATGTCGATACCACCGAACATGTTGCCCTGGTCAAAGGCGATATATCAGGCGACGAACCAGTTCTGGTACGTGTCCACAGCGCATGCCTCACTGGAGATATTTTTGGTAGTTTAAGGTGTGATTGTGGCGCTCAAATCAGATTAGCAATGCAAACCATAGCTAAAGAAGGCAGAGGAGTTTTTCTTTATATGCAACAGGAGGGAAGAGGAATTGGACTTCACAATAAACTTCGCGCCTACGCTCTCCAAGATCAGGGAATGGACACTGTAGAAGCTAATGTGGCCTTAGGCTTCCCCCCTGATTTGAGAGACTATGGAGTCGGAGCACAAATTTTAGCCGACCTAGGTTTACATAATATTCGACTACTTACTAACAACAGTAAAAAAGTAGTTGGGCTGCAAAGCTATGGACTCAAAATAGTGGAAACTCTACCACTAATCACTCAACCGAACCCTCATAATATTCGCTATCTTAAAACCAAGCAAAAAAAACTAGGACACAGTCTAGATATAGAGGAGGTAATCAATGGCCAGACATTATGAAGGAATGCTAATAGGGAAAGGCCTCAAATTTGCGGTGATTGTCTCACGATTCAATGAGCTGATAACCAACAAACTGCTTAAAGGGGCAAAGGATGCTCTACTACGCCATGGGGTTGATGAAAACGATATTGATACCGCATGGGCTCCAGGCTGCTTTGAAATTCCGCTAATAGCCAAGAAATTAGCCCAAAAGGGAGAATATAACGCTTTAATATGCCTTGGGGCTGTAATTCGTGGGGAAACCCCACATTTTGAATATATATCTTCCGAAGTGAATAGGGGAATCGGCAAAATAAGCCTGGATATAGGATTACCTGTAATACAAGGCATAATTACTGCTGATACACTAGAGCAAGCTATCCAGAGGGCAGGAGCCAAAGAGGGCAACAGAGGCTTTGCTGCCGCAGTGAGCGCTATAGAAATGGCAAATCTTGTTAAGACTATCCAGTGATCTTATAAACTATATCACCACGCCTTGCTCTCTCAGGAACCTTTACGCCGATAAGATCACTTGCTTTAGCCTCCGTGACGTCAGCGCGGTCGATTTGCATAGATTCCACAACAATTTCCATATCTGTAGTAGCACCTTTAATGTGGATTCTATCACCCTGCCTCAATATACCATTCAGCTTTATCCCAGCCACTACCGGCTTAGCAAAGAAATCGGTTATCTCACCAATCGCTACTTCAGACATCATTACACCTCCTTTCCTCAAACAATCTATCTTAATTAATAATGTATACCACACTTCCTTATAAATCAACAACCACACTCACATACACCTTGACAGAGTGCATATTTAAACCTATGATAATAGAAATAATTAAAGCTGATTGGAGGTAATAAACCATGGTGGAAAAAAGGCCGGACAAACCATACAGCTGGGAGGAAATATTCTCTTTTGATCGCCTGAAAAGAGCTATGACAACCAGAGCACTAAATAGAATTGAAGAGATGTGGCAGGGAAATAAGCCCATAAGTCCCGAACAAATCAGCGAAGTAATCAACGACGAATGGCAGAAGGTTAAAGAAGCTGTGCGCTCATCACCAGCAGCAAGAGAAGCATTCCGAAAATATCTAGAACACACTGTCGCTGAAGAGGTTGGCAAGCTAATACAGAAAGGCAAAGCCGAATTAGAATCTTTGGGCGTAGTTGAGAGGAGTTTATAAATTTGGTTTCAAATGACCGCAATAACCCAGTTGCTGGAGTTAACTCCGAGTCGATTATACGGCATGTAAACAAAAGGCTTGAGATGTTCGATGGAAGACTGGATAACATGGATTCAGTAATTACATCTCTCGTGGAAAGGGTAATGCATCAACCTCTCACTATGGAAATATCGTGCCCCAAGTGTGGTCAAACCATAGAGATAAATATAACAAGCAACGTCAGATTAAGAGACTAGCTGTTTACCCCTTCAACACATGGCATCAAAATGCAAGTTATCTTCGCTACTAATTTCTAGCTTGTTGGATTTTCCATATCAATCCACAGTAGGGTAACACTTACTTTTCATATTTCATCTCCTTTCGTAGAAATAGCCGGACAGCTCAAGGATTTGACAATAGGCCAGTGGCGTATTAATATGAGAACATGTTCGGTTCGCAAAAGGTATGTTGTGCGAACCGAAACAATGGAAAATGCAAAAACCAAGCATCACTATAGATTTGCTAATCACCGAGTTCCTGGAATACATGGAAATTGAAAAAGGTTGTTCTCCCCTTACCGTTCGTGCCTACAGACATTATTTGGAGCGGTTTTACAATTGGTTCAGTGAAAATTCCCCCACCACTAAACCCGAAGATATAAATTTGGACCTCACCAGAAGATACAGGCTATATCTAGCACACCTGCGCAATCGAAATGGCGCGCAATTAAAACATGTTTCTCAAAACTATCATATTGTTGCGTTACGATCTTTCCTGCGCTATCTTTTAGTTCAGCGAGACATACTCACTTTATCTCCTGCTAAAATAGAACTTCCGAAATTAGGCTCCCGTTCTATTAATTTTTTAGACCCTGAACAGGTAGAAAGATTACTAAGCAGTCCACAAATATCAAATAAGATAGGTTTAAGAGATAAGGCTATTCTGGAAGCCCTATTTAGCACAGGGTTAAGAGTATCAGAATTGGTAAGGCTAAACCGTGACCAGGTAGATTTAAAACGCCAGGAATTTGGAGTTAAAGGCAAAGGGAATAAGATACGAGTGGTTTTCTTGTCAGATTCAGCTGTGCAATGGATTAAACGCTACTTGCAATCACGCCAGGACCATTTTAAGCCATTGTTCATTAGATATAGTGGCGCAGTAGATACAGGAAGAAACGGCGAAAAAATGAGACTGACAGCAAGATCCATCCAAAAAATTGTTATCAAGTACGCAAAAAGATGTGGCTTACCAATCAAAGTAAGCCCGCACACCCTACGACATTCTTTTGCCACTGACCTGCTAATAAGCGGCGCTGACATTCGCTCCGTTCAAGAAATGCTGGGACATGAGAATATTGGAACAACTCAAATTTACACTCATGTCACCAACAGGCATTTAAAGAAAGTCTACATGGCTTACCATAGCAAGGGTCAAAAACATAGGTAACCACAGATAAAAATGGAAACCAATGGGCTCTTTACCCCGGGAATATGACTCTGCTACCACCACCAACCCGATTGCTGAAGTTGCCCACTAGAATATTATGTCAAGTTCCCTGGTGGGCTCGGCAGGATTCGAACCTGCGA
>Ga0272442_10004441_pt1 | contig 19197 bp, 12 predicted proteins | sample SSMForm2O_FD_200262 | JGI IMG/M metagenome (GOLD analysis project Ga0272442, IMG submission 200262) | Marine sediment archaeal communities from Little Sippewissett salt marsh, Falmouth, MA, United States - SSM-Form-2O | ecosystem: Environmental > Aquatic > Marine > Wetlands > Sediment ... | reverse complement strand
CCGTTGTCCGACATGAAGAAGACGGCCGTGTGGCCTTCGAGGCCGAGCTTTTCGAGGCGGTCGAGCACGCTGCCCACGCTTTCGTCCATGCTCTGCACCATGCCCGCGTAGACGGGATGGTCCTGCACGAGGCGGACCTTTCGGGAGCCCTCGACGCCCCAGCGCGGTTCCTTCGCGGGGAGCTTGCCCGCCTTGGCCTGGTACTTCGCCGCAAGCTCCTTCTTGGACTGAAGGGGCGTGTGGACGGCGTAGTGGGAGAGATAGAGGAGGAAGGGCTTGCCGCTGTTGGCGTCGAGGAACCTGAGGGCCTCGTCGGTGAGGCGGTCGGTGAGGTATTCGCCCTTGGGGCCGTCGGGGAGTTTGGGGTTGCGGTAGGGGGAGAAGTAGCCGCCGGGCGGGCTGCCGCGCTCGTGTCCCCCGAGGTTGAGGTCGAAGCCCTGTTCGTCGGGGTAGTAGCCCTTGCTGCCGAGGTGCCACTTGCCGAAGAAGCCTGTGGTGTAGCCTGCCTGCTTGAGGGCCTCGGCCACGGTGGTTTCTTCGAGAGGCAGGTGGTGGAGGTAGGTGGGCGGGATGAGCTTGCCGGCGCGGCGGCCGCCGATCCAGTCCGTGAGGTTGAGGCGTGCGGGATACTTGCCGGCCATGATGCTCGCGCGCGTGGGAGAGCAGACGGGGCACGCGGCATAGGCGTCGGTGAAGCGCATGCCGCTGGCGGCCAGGCGGTCGATGCCGGGGGTCTCGTAGAAGGAGCTGCCGTAGCAGCCCGCGTCGGTCCAGCCCATGTCGTCGATGAGGAAGAAGACGAAGTTGAGCTTTCTGGCTGGGGGCGCCGCGGCTCGCAGGGCGCGGGGGAGTGCGAGGCCCGCGGCCCCGAGGCCGAGGGCCCGGAGGAAGTGGCGGCGGGTGCAGGCTCGTGCGTTCATCGGGCTTCTCCTCTCCAGCGCCGGGCCGTGGCCTCGGCGTCGATGGTGCCCTCGGTCGAGAAGTCGTCGAAGATCACGTGGCCCCAGGGGCCGGTGCTTCGGTCGGTGATGCGGAGGAAGAGCTTTCGGCCTCGGAGGCGGGCGACGTCCCACACGACGCGCCGCAGGCTCGGTGCGTTGGTTCCCGAGGCCTTCATCAGCTCCTTGCCGGTGGCGACGTCGCAGAGGGCCACGCGGGTGTCGGCGTGGGCGCCGCCGCCGACCAGGAAGGTCATTCGGCCGCCTCTGAGCTCGAAGACGGGCGATTCGAGGACGCCGGTGAGAGCGTCGCTGCCTTCGCCTTTCGCGCCTCGCCCGAGCGTGTTGAGCAGGCCCTTGCCCTGCTTGTTGGTGGCTCCGCGCAGGTAGAAGGGCTGCACCTGGCTGGCGGCGCCGGGGAGGCGGCCCTCGACGACTCGCCAGCCCTCCAGGTCGCCCTTCTCGAAAGTGAAGCGCAGGTTGCCGACGGGTCTGGCCTGGTCGTAGGCGGCGGCTGCGGGGGGCTTGGGGCGCCGGCGACCGTCGCGCTCGTCGGCTGTGGTGGGGGCGGGCTGGTCGAAGAAGCGGGCGCCCTTGCCGATCCGGTCGTGGTCGCCCAACTCGTCGCGGGCCTTCTCGACGAGCTTCATGAGGCGGCCCACGACGTCGGGATGGCGGCCGGCCACGTTGTGTTGCTCCGCGACGTCGGCCTCGAGGTCGAAGAGCTGGGTCTCGGGCACGGCATCGACCATGCGGGCTGACCAGCCTGTCCACGGGGGCCGCGCGGGTCGGGGGAGCACGAGCTTCCAGCGGCCGGTGCGCACGGCCTGGAGGTGGGTGAAGCAGTAGAAGAAGAAGGCCTCGTGGGGGCTGGCGGCGCCGGGCCGGGCGGCGAGCAGGGGCGTGATGTCGCGCCCGTCGAGCACGCGGTCCTCGGGCAGCGGGGCGCCGGCCAAGTGGGCCATGGTGGGCAGGATGTCCATCGTGGTGGCGATCTCGCGGCACTCGCTGCCAGCGGGGACCCGGCCCGGCCAGCGCGCGATGCAGGGCACGCGCAGGCCGCCGTCCCAGGTCATCATCTTCGAGCCGCGCAGCGGGTGGGCGCTGCCGCCGTAGTCGCCGATGTGCTTCTCGACCCACGGCCCGTTGTCGGACGTGAAGAGGAGCAGGGTGTCGCGGTCGAGGCCCAGCTCGCCGAGGGTGGCGAGGATCTGGCCGAGGCTCCAGTCCAGTTCCTCGACCACGTCGCCGTAGAGGCCGCGCTTGGAGCGGCCGCGGAAGTCCTTCGATGCGCCCAGCGGCACGTGGGGCATGTTGTGGGCGAGGTAGAGGAAGAAGGGCTGCTCGCGGTGCTGGCGGATGAAGGCGATGGCCTCGCGGGTGTAGCGTTGGGTGAGGGTGTCCATCTCGCCCTGGTCGAGGAAGTCGTCGAGCATCTCGCCGTCGCGCATCAGTTGGGTGCGGAACGAGCGCGGGTTCACGGTGCGGGTGTACCCGTTGTGGAGGGGGGTGCCGAAGAAGGAGTCGAAGCCCTGGGCGTTGGGCATGAGCTGCGGGTCGTAGGCCTTCTTCCTGCCGCCGGCGAGGTGCCACTTACCGACGCAGGTGGTGGCGTAGCCGGCTTGCTTGAGGACCTCCGCGATGGTGGTCTCGCGGGGATGGGGGACGGTGTGCTGTTGCTTGCGGCTGCCGGGCTCGGCTACGCGGATGGGGTAGCAGCCGGTCATGAGCGCGGCTCGCGAGGGGCCGCAGACGGCCTGGGCGTAGAAGCTGGTGAAGCGCATGCCCTCGCTGGCCATGCGGTCGAGGTTGGGGGTGCGGATGAGCGGGGAGCCGAAGCACCCGACGTCGTTGTAGCCCTGATCGTCGGTGAAGAAGAGGATGAGGTTGGGCGGGCGCCGGTGTGGGGGCGGAGCTTCGCCGGCGGCGAGGCGTCGGGCGGCGAGGCCAGCGATGGCCAAGCTCCTCAGGAAATCGCGGCGGGTGCTTGCCATGGCGCGGGTTCCCCTTCAGTTCAGGTGCTGCAATGATGGCGCCACAAGGGAAGGGCGTCAAGTGCGGGCTATGGCCCGAAGAGCTGGCGTAGGGCGTCGCGTGCGGCGGCGTGTTGGGGGTCGAGCTCGATGGCGCGGCGGAGATGGCGTTCGGCCTCGTCGAGCTGGTCGCTCCAGGCACAGGCCACGCCGGCGACGTAGTGGGTCTGGGCGTCGTCGGCTCCCAGGTCGAGGGCGGCCTGGATGTCGCGCTGGGCCTGTGCGATCCAGCGCCGCTGGATGCAGGCGTGGGCGAGGGCGGCGCGGGGCTGAGGGTCGTCGGGGAAGCGGCGGCGGAGGATCCACAGGGCTCGGAGGGCTTCGCCCGTCTTCCCTTCGCCGAGTGCGGTGCGGGCGGCTTCGGCGAGCGCCGTGCGATCGGCGGGGAGGGGCGGGAGCTTCGCTCGGGCCAGGCGTTCGTGCCGCATCTGCGCCCAGAGAACGCCGCCGGCCAGGGCCACGAGGACGACGGCCCCCGCCGCCCACAGGCGCCACGCCCTGTGCGCGCCGCCGCTGGCGGGGCGCGGGGCATGGGAGCCGGTCATCAGGAGCGGCGCGACGAGCGCCGTGGCGGGCCCCGTGGCCACAAGCGCGATGGCGCCGACAAGGACATAGAGGATCTCGGACGCGCCGGCCTCGCCGTTCACCAGCTCGGCAGCCGACGCGCTGAGCGCGATGGGCATGAGGAATGCGTAGAGCCGCAGGCCCGCGAAGGCAAACACCAGCGTGAGCACCATCGTGCCCACCACGTCGCGGGCAATGCTCAGCCCCGCGGCCGTGGCCTCGGTGCGCGAGACGTCGGGGCGGGCGCCACACACCTGGGCGACGCCCGTTGCCACGGTCACCGCCGTGTCCATCGCCAGGCCGAAGAGAGCCACCAGGAGTGTGGCCACGAGCAGGCCCGTGTAGTCGTAGGCCGTGCCGGTGCGGTCGGCCAGCGCGGCGAGGAAGCGGGCGGCGATGGACTCCGAGCCGGTGAAGCCCAGCCACGCACTCGACCCCGCCAGCAGCGCCGCTGCCACCGCCAGGCCCGCCGCGGTGCCCACGATGGCCGCGAACGCCTTGCGGTCGACGGCGCCTGAGATCGCGAACACCCCCAGGAGCATCACCAGGCAGAACGCCCCTGCCAGGGGCAGCGGCGGCCAGCCCTCCGCGAGCAGGGTCACGAGCCCACCCATCATCAGGACCACGGCCGTTGCGACGACCAGGAGCACCCGCAGGCCCACCCGGCCCCCAGCCGCCAGCAGGGTGATCGCCGTGACCAGCAGCGCCACCAGACCCCAGCGGTAGCGCAGCGGAAGCTTGAAGACCTTCGCGTCCGGACCCGTCGGCGTGTCCTCGACATCGAGGCGAACGGCGGCGCCGCGGCGCACCGGCAGGTTGCCCGCGGGATTCGGCCCCACGAGCGAGCGGACGGCGAGCAGCTCGCCCGCGTGTGGCCCGAGCCACGGCTGCACCACCAGCAGGCGCGAGCGCATGTAGGTCATATCGTGTGGGTGCGTCGAGTGCGCCGAACTCTCGAGAACCGGCTCATCGAAGTCCACCAGGCGGGCCACCGTCTCGCCCTGAGGCTGGTCGGGCGCGGGGATGTAGGTGCGGAGGGTCCGCTCGTCGGCCAGGCCCGCCAGCACGAGGCACAGCAGCCCCACGGCCACGGGGAGCGCCGCACGGCGGAGCGGGCGACGCGGCGGAGCAGAAGAGGCCGGTCCTGCGGCTTCCTCCGCCTGCCCGGCGCGCGAGCGGCAGTGGAGCAGGGCCGAGGCCAGCGCCGCCGCGGGCACGCAGAGGGCCATCCCCACGGCCGCCGCAGCCATGCGCACGAACTCGGCGGCCAGCTCCTCGTAGTTCGCCAGACGCAACCAGTGCCTGGCCCACCCCGTCGAGCGCAGCGATACGAAGGAGACCAGGTGGCTCCCGATGTAGACCATCCCCAGGGTGAGCACCATCACGCCAATGATGTCGCGGCCGGCCGCAAGGCCGGACCGCAGGAGGTCGCGGAGCCGCGCCTGCGGCCTGGCCCGGTGCACCTCGGCGATGGTGGCGGCGACGGCCATCGAGACGTCCATCACCGCGCCCAGGCCGGCCAGCAGCATCCCGCCGACCAGCAGGCTCGCGAAATCCACCCGCTCGAGGCCTGGGGCGAACCACAGCCGATTCTCCAGGTGGTGCACGGCGCCATACTCGACCTCGAGGCCCGTGAGCGCCATGGCGTGCACGAAGCCCAGCGAGAGCAGGCCGCCGGCCACCACGCCGCACAGCGTGCCGGCAATGGCCCCGAGCGACTTGCGGTTCAGCCCTCCGATGGCCAGGAGGGTGGGGATGGCGATGGCCAGGGCGAGCGGCACGCACCAGGGCGCCGCCGCCACGCCCCGCCGCGCAGCGGGCAGGAGCACGCCGAGAAGCAGCACCAGCGCCCAGGCCACCGAGGCGGCCGTCGCCAGGCCCCCGCGGCCGCCCGACAGCACGAGCAGCGCCACGAGCGCCGCCGCCAGGCCCGCCAGGAAGGCGTCGCGCTCGGGGCACAGCACCCGCGCATCCGCATCGGTGCCCTCCTTGGGGAGGGCGACCAGGCAGCGGCCGCCCAGGCGGGGCTCGGGCGGCTCGAAGGCCGCCAGCACCTCCTCGCCCTCGCGCGGGCCAGCGGAAAGCCTCACCCGCACCGCGGCCCGCTCGCCGCTGCGCTCGGGCACTCCGGCCACCACCGCGCGGCTCACCACCACGCCATCGGGGCGCTCGTGGTATGCACCCCAGTAGCCCACCATGCGCACTCCCAGCCAGCCCGCGACGAATGCGGCGACCACCACTGCCGCACGCCACGCAGTCCCGACACACCATCGCCTGCTGACCATCGCTGCACTCCTTGTGCGGGGGGTTACTATACCAGAAGACCGCCCCGCTCGGAAGGAAGGGGGCGCGCCGCGCCGCTTGAGAGTCGCGGTGCAAGAGTGTAAAGTATTGCAGTACATACGGATAAGAGCGGACTCTGGCGGGGACGGCAGGTTTTTCCCCGAATTCGGTGTCCAATCCGGCGGCTTTCGGCGGAAGAAGAAGTGACGGAGAACCGCATGGCATCGCACGAACAGTTCCTGCGCCTGTTCCTCCAGCACCAGGGCGATGTGCGGGCCTTCATCGGCTCGCTGGTGCGGGACGCGAACGCGCGGGAGGATCTGTTCCAGGAGGTGGCGATGATCTGCTGGCGCGACTTCGCCCGCTACGATCCCGCCCGCTCGTTCGGCGCGTGGGCACGCGGCATCGCGGCCAACAAGGTGAAGCAGTGGTGGGAGCGGTCAAGCCGCGGCCCCGCCGTCTTCTCGCCCCAGACCGTGGCCGCACTCCTCGATGCCTTCAACCGCACGGAGCACGACGATGCCGCCCCGCGGCTCGACGCCCTCCGCGAGTGCCTCCGCGAGCTGCCCGAGAAGGCCCGCCGCCTGCTCGCACAGCGCTATCAGCTCCTGCGGAAGCCCGCCGAGATCGCCGCACACCTCAAGACCACGCGCGACGCGGTCTACAAGGCCCTCGCCCGCACGCGCATCCGGCTCCGCGACTGCATTCGCCGGCGCCTGGCTCTCAGAGGAAGGGGCGCGTAGATGCACGAGCGCGAACGCGTCCAGGACCTGGTCCAGAAGTACCTCGATGGGGCGGCGGGGCACGAGGAACTTGGCGAACTGGACCAGGTCCTGGGCGCGAGCCGCTCGGCCGCCGTCGAGATGGCTGAGGCCTGCCGTATTGATGCATTCCTGGCGGAGCATTTCGCCGAGGAGCGGCGCACGCTCGAAGTCGCCTCGCTCCTCGAAGCTCGCGAGCCTGAGGCGGAGGCGGCCCTGCCTCCTCGCGTGCGGCGTCGGCGGCTCCCGCTGGCCGGGGTCGCCGCAGTGGCGGCGGCCGTGCTCATCGCCGTCGGCGCCCTGCTGATCACCCGTGCCACCCGCACGTCGGACGCCCCGCCTCACCACACCCCGATGCGGTGCAGCGTCGTCTCGGGCCACGTGCTCATCAACGGCGTGAGGAGCCGCACCGTGCCCCACGGCGTGCGCATCGTCGTCCCGTCCGCCGCGCCGGCAGTGGTGCGGCTGGCCGATGGGTCGCGCGCCGAGTTGGCGCCCGCCAGCGAGGCCATCGTGCGCGGACCGGCCAGCGGCACCCGCGAGGCCCTTGAGCTCCTCGAGGGCCTTGGCCGTTTCCACGCGGCCAGGGGCAAGGGGCAATTCCGCGTGGAGACCCTCGTCGGCTCCGTCACCGCGCTCGGCACGGAGTTCACCGTGGCGCTGCGAGCCGTCGAGCCGCGAACCCCGCCATCCGCCTCGAGCACGCGGGCCGTGAGGGTGCTCGCCGTGGCCGTGGACCGTGGCACGGTGCGGGTGGACCTCGGCAGCCAGACCTGCATGCTCTCGGCCGGCGAACGCAGGGAGTTCACCGCCGGCATCCGCCACGACGCGGTCTGCGGCCCCCCGCCGCGGGAGGCGGAGCCCGGAGCAAGCGCCGACGCACTCCCGCCCCTGCCGCTGCCTCTCACGCCCCAGCGGCGCACCGCCACGAAGCACTCGCCCGAGCCCCCCGTCGTCGTCGTGAAGCTCAAGACCGCCTCCCCGCTCGACTGGGCCACCGACCCGAACGACATCGCGAACCTGCTCGCCTGGATGCGGATACGCCTGCCCGTCGGCTTCGCGTGTGAGGAGCGGACCCTCTCCGACGTGGCGCTCGGCTCCACCCGCCCCCCGATGCTCTACCGCACGGGCCACAACGCCTTCGCATTCACCCAGGCCGAGCGGGCAAGGCTCCGCGACTACGTGATCGAGGGCGGCTTCGTGTTCTTCGACGCCTGCTGTGGGCGGAAGGCGTTCGCCGATTCCGTGCGCAAGGAGCTCGCGGCCATCTTCCCCGCGCGTCCCCTCCACAAGCTCGAGCCCGACCATCCCCTCTACCGCTGCTACTACGACGTGCCTTCCGTCCGCTACACCGCCGCCGCAGGCATCGCGGGGGCCGCGGCCCCGCCGCTCGAGGGCATCGACATCGGGTGCCGCACCGCCATCGTCTTCTCGCCCCTCGACCTGAGCTGCGGGTGGGACATGCATACCCACGCCACGTGCGCCGGCGTGCACGCCGAGGACGCGCTGAAGCTGGGCGCCAACCTCATTGCCTATGCCACCGCTACCAAGGCGATGGGCGCCTCGCTCGCCGAATCGCGCGTCTACACCGATGAGGACCCCTCGCAGGCCGATAAGTTCCGCATCGGCCGCGTGGTCCACGGCGGGCAGTGGAACCCCGACCCCGCCGGCCTGTCCACCCTGCTCGACACCGTGAGCGCCACATCGTCGATGAAGGTCAGCTTCGCCACGCAGCCCCTGCGGCTCGATGGCGGACAGCTCGGCTCCTTCCCATTCCTCTACATGACCGGGCACGGCGACTTCACGCTCAGCCTGCCCGAAGTCGTTGCCCTCCGCAAGTACCTCGAGGCTGGCGGATTCCTGCTCGCCGACGCCTGCTGCGGCCGCACGGCCTTCGACGCCGCGTTCCGCCGCGAGATCCAGCGCGTCCTCCCCATACACGAGCTCTCGCGGCTCCCCGCCACCCACCCGATCTATTCGGTGCACTACCGTATCCAGCAGGTCGGCTACAGCCCGGCCGCCGCCACGCAGCGACGGCTCGAAAGCCCTGGCCCGCCCGCCCTCGAGGGCATCAGTCTCGGCGGCGAGCTCGCCGTGGTCTACAGCCCGCTCGACCTGGGCTGCGGCTGGGAACTCAAGCCGCACCCCTACGGGATCGGATACGAATCGCGCGACGCCGTGAAGCTCGGCGTCAACATCGTGATGTACGCCGTCACCCACTAGCGGGAACGGTGTTCTCGGGACCTTTGGGAACAGGAGACCAGCCGCTCGAGCAGCCTGTGGACGACTGGCGTGCTTGCTGCTATAATGTAAGGGCGCCGGGCGTGGAGACGCCCAGGCCAAGTGGCGCAAGCACAACGAGCGGTGGTCTTCACCACACGTGAGGAGAGGCCGATGAAACGGCACTGGAAAACGGCGGCCGTGGTGATGCTCGCATTCGCGTTCATGGGATCGGCCTTCGCGGTGGCCGGCGGTGTGCCCGACATCGGTCCGTGCGGCAAGCCGCCGCCGCCCAAGCCCGCACAGCGTGCCGGAGCCGAGGGCTTCCCCCCGCTGCCCCTGCCCGTCACCCCCCAGCGGCGCACTGAGAAAAAGAAGCCCCCCACGCCACCCGTCGTCGTCGTCAAGATCAAGACCGGCACACCCCTCGACTGGGCGACCGACCAGAACGACATCAATAACCTGCTCATCTGGATGCAGACGAAGCTCAAGATCAACTTCACGTACGAAGAGAAGAAGCTCTCCGAGGTGCCCCTCGACGCCGCCCGCCTGCCGATGCTCTACCGCACGGGACACCACGCCTTCACCTTCACGGACACCCAGCGCACCGCACTCCGCGAGTACGTGCTCAAGGGCGGCTTCATCTACTTCGACGCCTGCTGCGGACGCAAGGAGTTCGCCGACTCCGCACGCAAGGAGCTGGCGAAGATCTTCCCCGAGCGGCCGCTCAAGAAGCTCGAGCCCGACCATCCCATCTACCGCTGCTACTACGACGTGCCGCTCGTGCGCTACACCCCCGCCACCGGCATCACAGGCGCCGCGCCCCCACCCCTCGAGGGCATCGACATCGGGTGCCGCACGGGCGTGGTCTTCTCGCCCATCGACCTGAGCTGCGGGTGGGATATGCACACCCACAAGACCTGCTCGGGCGTCTACGCCGAGGACTCGCTCAAGCTCGGCGCCAACCTCATCGCCTACGCCACCGCCACGAAAGCCATGGGCGCCTCCCTCGCCGAATCCCGAGTCTTCGTCGATAAGGAAGTCTCCCGCGCCGACAAGTTCCGCATCGGCCAGGTGATGCACGGCGGGCAGTGGAACCCCGACCCTGCCGGCCTGTCGACACTGCTCGACACCGTGAGCGCCACGTCGTCCATGAAGGTCAGCTTCGCCACCCAGCCGTTGCGGCTCGACGGTGGGAAGCTCACCTCCTATCCCTTCGTCTACATCACCGGCCACGGCGAGTTCAGCTTCACCAAGAGCGAGGTGGCCGCGCTCCGCAAGTACCTCAAGGCCGGCGGCTTCCTGATGGCCGACGCGTGCTGCGGCCGCAAAGCCTTCGACGCCGCCTTCCGCCGCGAGATGAAGCGCGTGCTCCCCGACCACAAGTTCGCACGCATCCCCTCGAAGCACCCGCTCTACTCCGTTCACTACAAGATCGGCTCGGTGAACTACAGCCAGGCCGCCGTCGTCCAGAAGAAGCTCACCAGCCCCGGTCCCGCGACCCTCGAGGGCATCACCGTCGGCGGCGAACTCGCCGTCGTCTACAGCCCGCTCGACATGGGCTGCGGCTGGGAGCTCAAGCCGCACCCCTACGGGATCGGCTACGAATCGCGCGATGCCGTCAAGCTCGGCGTCAACATCGTGATGTATGCCGTCACGCACTGATGCCGCGACGCGACGAGCTCGCGACCTGAACGTCAAGGCCCCCCGGCGGGAACACACCCGTGTTCCGCAGCGCCGCGGCCCTCGCCCCCCGGCGGGGGCTGTGGCCGCGCGAACGCGTTCCCGTCCGACAACACTCAGGCAGGTCAGGATGCCGCACGCACGATGCGGTGGGCGTGTGGCCGCAGTGGTGCTCGCGATGGCGGCAGCGACCGCCGCAGGGGATGAGTTCGCCCCGTTCCTTCGCGTCCACGAGCAGGCCACCTCGCTCGCCTCCAGGTCGCAATGGCAGCAGGCCGCCGCGGCCTACGCCACTTTTGCCGAGAAGGCCCCCAAGGACATCTGCGCGCCCCTCGCCTCCACCCTCCAGGGCATCCTCACCCTCCGCGAGCTCAAGAAGCCCGACCAGGCACGCGCCGCCTTCCTGCGCGCCACACGGGTCCCCGATACGCCTTTCGGCCGCCAGCTCGCCGACATCGCCCGCGGCTGGCTCGCGCGACTCGCCATGAAGCCGCTCGAGGCCGCGCTCCGCCGCTACTGGGTGATGTGTGTCGAGTATCCCGAGCGCCTCGACGGCCTCGTGAGCAAGAAGCTCGCCGACCCGAAGGCCCTGCTCGACCCCTGGGGCAAGCCCTACGAGTATCGTACGGGCCGCTTGCGCATCGCGCCCGACATGCCCCGCCAGACCTACACGCTGCGCTGCGCCGCGCTGGGGGACGACAGCCGCGGCCTCCACGCCGCCCTCGAGCGCACGGCCGAGCTGCCAGGGCGGTTCATCCTCAAGGCCGTCGGCGGCTCCCAGCCGCTCTCGGCTCTCATCGAGACCACGGGAGCCAGGGGCAGGGCCGTGCAGGTGGCCGAAGGCGAGGCCATCGAGGCCGCCAGGCTCATCAAGCTCACCCGCACCACCGCCGTCCTGGCCGACCGTGGCGCCGTCGCCATCCTTACGCGCTAGACAAAGCGCGGCGCGATGCGCACAATGGGAGGAAGCCGCTGCCGGGGCGTCGCCCCCGGCCCCACCGTCCCCGCTGGGGTGGACCATGCGAACCGCCAAGGCCGACAGCTCGCGCTTCCTCGACCCCGAGAGCCTCCGCACGCTCCAGCACCTCTCCGTGACCTCCAGAGCCCTCGTCGAGGGCTCCATGACCGGCTCCCACCGAAGCCCCTACAAGGGCCTGAGCACCGAGTTCGCCGACCACCGCCAGTACGTCAAGGGCGACGACCTCAAGCACCTCGACTGGCGCGTCTACGCACGCAGCGAACGCTACTACATCAAGCGCTACGAAGAGAGCACCAACCTCAAGGCCTACATCCTCGTCGACAGCTCCGCCTCCATGGCCTACCGCTCCAACGGCGTCTCCAAATACGACTACGCCTGCCACCTGGCCGCCGGCATGGCCTACGTGGTGATCAAACAGGCGGACAGCGCGGGCATGGTCCTCTTCGGCGAGCGCATCGAGGACTACTTCCCCCCACGCTCCTCGCTCACCCACCTGCGCGCCATGCTCGACGCCCTCGCCCAGTTCGGCCCACGCAACCGCACCAACACCGCCGCCGCGCTCCACGGCATGGCCGAGCTCATCAAGCGCCGCGGCCTCATCGTCGTCATCTCCGACCTCATGGACGAGCCCGAGGCCGTCATCCGCGGCCTCGCACACTTCCGACAGAAGCGCCACGACGTGGTGGTCTTCCACGTCCTCGACGATCACGAGCTCAACTTCCCCTTCGAGAAAGTCGGCACCTTCCGGGACATGGAGACCGGCGAGAAGATCCGCGTCGCTCCCAAAGACCTCAAGGACGACTACAGCGCCGAGCTTGAGAGCTTCATCGCGCAATACAAGCGCGCGTGCTACGAGAACAACATCGACTACGTGACTATCAACACCCTCACCCCCCACGCCACATTCCTGAGCGCCTACCTGACGCGAAGGGAGAAAGTGCGGTAGGGCGGCCGAGGCGTAGCCCGTAATCCGTGACGCGTGACGCGTGAGGCCCCCCCCACAGGGGTCCGCGACAGCGCCGAGACAGCATCATGTTCCTCGAATCTGTATTCCTCTGGGGTCTGGCGGCGGCGAGCGTGCCCGTCGTCATCCACATGATGCAGAGCCCCCGCGCCCGCACGATCGACTTCCCGTGCATCCGCTTCCTCAAGGCCTGCCAGAAGCGCGCCACCCGCCGCACCCGGCTCAAGAACATCATTCTCATGATTCTGCGGATGCTCATCCTCGCCCTCCTGAGCCTGGGCATGGCCAAGCCCTGGCGCGAGAAGGAGCACACCGACGTGCTGCCCGACGCCCCCGTCTCGATGGTCATCGTGCTCGACAACTCCTACTCGATGGGCTACCTGGACCAGGGCAAGAGCCGCTTCGACCGCGCCCGCGAGGCGGCCAACGGCCTCGTGGGCACCCTCAAGCCCGGCGACGAAGTGGCCCTCCTGCTGTGCAACGAGGACGTCGTGCACGCCGTTCGGGAGTTCACCACCGACCGCGAACGCATCCGCGCCGCCATGGCCCGAGCCGAGCTCTCCGTGCTCGGCACCAACCTCGACCCCGCCCTCCGCGAAGCCCTGCGCCTGGCCAACAGGGCCGGCACGTCCGCCGTCAAGACCGAGGGCGCCGACGAGGAGGCCGTCAAGAAGCTCCTCGAGGCCGACGCCGAGAAGGAGCAGCGCCGACGCCGCGAAATCCACGTCCTCACCGACCTCCAGGCCGCCGGCTGGGACGCCGTGGTCAAGAGCAACTTCCTGAAGACGGTGGACACCAAGGCCGCCATCTACGTGACCAGCTTCGGCCGCAAGGGCTCGGCCAACTGCTTCCTCGAGTCCGCCACCGTGACCGCCGGCGGCCCCGAGCAATGCACCGTGACCGCCCAGGTGCGCGCCGTGGGCGCCGGCTCCCCCGGCAACAGCGTGACCCTCAACGTCAACGGCCGCAACGTGGCCCAGGAGACGTTCGCCGCCCGTCCCGGCGCACCCGCCTCCGTGCCCCTCGTGGCCCGGCTCGGCGCCGCAGGCACCTACCGCTGCACCCTCAGCCTCCAGGACGACGCCCTGACCCTCGACGACCAGTACCACTTCACCGTGGACGTGGGCGAGAGCACGAAGGTGCTCGTCGTCGACGGCGACCCCTCCGCCGTCGGCCCGATCAGCGAGACCTTCTTCCTCCGCAACGCCCTCAACCCCGGCGGCCTGTTCGCCGGCGAGGGCTCGGGAGCCGTGGATGCCACCATCGTGGGTATCGGCGACCTGCCGGCCGCGAGCCTCGACGACTACCGCACCGTGGTCCTCTGCAATGTTCCCGCCGTGGACGGCAGCGATCTGGTGCGGCTCGAAAACTTCCTCCGCTCCGGCGGAAGCGTGTGGATCTTCCTCGGCAGCAAGACCAACGCCCAGCACACCAACGCCTGGTCGTTCCTCCCCATCTCGCTCCGCAAGCCCATGGGCGACGCCACGAAGGAGAAGTCGTTCGGCTTCGGCGAGCAGCGCGGCGACCACGCCATCTTCAAGCGCAAGCTCGACCTGCGCAGCGCCCGGTTCTTCCTGTGCTACGGCACCGGCCGAGCCACGCTCAAGCCCCGAGGCGCCGTGCTCGCCAGCTTCGCCAACGGCCAGCCCGCTCTCATCGAGGCTCCCTTCGGCAAGGGACGCGCCCTGCTCTTCACCAGCACGTGCGACATCGAGTGGAGCAACTTCCCCCTGCGCCGCGTCTTCCTGCCCTTTGTCCACCAGGTGCTCGCCTACCTCTCCAACCAGGACGTGCGGACCACGGCGTACCGCATGGGCGAGGTCGTGAAGTTCCAGGGGCCGCCGTCTCAGTACACCGCACGCATCGTCATCACCGACCCCGAGGGCCGCCGCGTGGTCCTTCCCCAGCCCCAGCGCCGCGGCGGATACGCCGAGGTCGTCTTCAAGAACACCACGAAGCCGGGCATGTACCAGGTGAACGCCGACCCGACGTTCACCAACAGCGGCGGCTTCGGCGTGAACCTCCAGGTGGCCGAATCCGTCGTCGCCATGGCCGACTCCGAGAAGATCAGGGACGCGGCCCGCTCGGGGCTCATCACCTTCGTCGACGGGCCGAAGCGCAGTATCGTGGAGGAGATCAAGAAGTCGCGCGAAGGCCAGGAGTTCTGGCCGCTGCTCTTCAAGCTCGCGCTGCTCGTGTTCATTGCCGAATCCATCTTCGGAAACCTCATCAGCCGCGCGAAGCGGCCCGGCGGAGCCCGCTTGCCGCTCTTCGAGGTGCTCCGCCAGCGAACGCCCGGCGTCTCGTAGGCCGCGCAGGAGAATGGAGGGGAACCATAGGAGTGCCAATCATGAGACTGGGAACTATCCCGATCATTGCCGTGGCTGCCCTGTGTGCCGTTGCGGTCGGCTGTGCCACGCCGGCCGGGCAGTACTTCGAGCGGCGCGGAGCCGACTTGGCGGACTGTGTGCAGGCCGAGGCCGGCATCGGCTGGCCCGTCGCGCCCTTCCTCTTCCCCCAGGCCGGCGGCCAGGTGATGAACGGCGAGGGCAAGAAGGCGTGGCACACCTCGGTGTTCCTGCCCAAGCTCTACGCACGCGCGATGGTCACCGACTTCGCGGTGGTGGGCGACGGCTTCACCCAGCCTGTGCGCCTCGGCTGGCGCGGCCGCTACGCGGAGTCGGGCTCCACGGTGGCCCTTGCCTCGGGATGCCCGATCTTCGCAAACCACGAGGAGGCGGGCGGCACAGCCGTCCACACCCGCTGGCTCGCGCTCACCACCCGGAGCTATGCCGATGAGCCCGGGCCGCGCGCCCGGGTCGCCGAGCGCTTCTGGATGGGAGTCTCCGCCACGCTCCTCCTCTCGGCGAGGCTTGACCTCAACCCCGCCGAGTTCCTCGACTTCCTCGCCGGCTGGTTCGGCTACGACCTGCTCCTGGACGACCTCTGGTCGCCGAAGTGAGGAGGCGGACACGCCATGACCCGACGGATGCTGATGCTCGCGCTCTGCGCCGTGGCCTGCGGGTGCTCGGCCCCGAGCAAGGGGTTCCTCGATCAACGGGGAATGGACCTGGCCGACTGCTTCGACGTGAGCGTGGGCGTGGGCGAGCTTATCCCCTACGCGCGCATCAAGATCACCGACTACGCGGTAGTTGGCGCCGGCCAGGGCGGCACCATCTTCTCGCTCGGATGGCATGGCCGCTACACGGCCGCAGGCACCCTCCACGAGGCGGGCAACGGCATCCCGATGGTCTGGAACCAGGAGTGGCGCGGCGCCCCGCCCATGATCGAGACACGCGGGCCGTGCCTCACGACCCGCCACTACGACCCAGACGCCCCGCCTGCCGAGGGCACCCGACGCGCCGACCGCTGGTGGATCGGGGCGTGGGCCGCATGGATCCTCTCTGTGAGAGCCAACTTCAACATCGTGGAATACGCCGACTTCGTGGCCGGCTGGTTCGGGGCCGATCTGCTCCGCGACGATGACGCCGAACTGCACCACTGGTCGGACCGGCTCCGCGTGCGCGAGAAGCCGCACCCCGTGCTCTAGCCCGCTGAGGCGCCGGCGCGCGGTATTGCAGGAAGACCGAATGCACTGGGCGTTCAACTACCCCTGGGGACCCACGCTCACCTGGCTGGTCGTGGTGCTCGTGGTGATGGTGCTCGGCGGCTCGTTCGCCCTCGTGTGGCGCGAGCTCCTGCCCATCTCCGTGGCCTCCATTGCCCTTGCGCTCCTGCGCCTCGGGGCGCTCGCCCTCATCGTCTACCTCCTCCTCCAGCCGAGCGTGATCCTCACCCGCAGCGACGAGGTGCAGCCCCACACCGCCATCCTGCTCGATACCTCGGGCAGCATGAGCATGGTGGACGACGGCCGCAGCAAGTCGCGCCTGCGCGAGGCCGTGGCCGCCCTCGGCGACTCCCGCCTCGTGGAGACCCTCGGCAAGAAGAGCAAGCTCTCCGTCTTCGAGTTCGCCACCGGCATCTCCAAGCTCCGCCCCGATGGCCTCGACCGCCTCGAACAGGCCACCGGCAAGGGCACCAGCATGGGCCTCGCCATCGGCCAGGTGGCCGACGAGTTCAGGGGCGAAGACCTCGCCGGCGTCGTCCTCTTCTCCGACGGGCGCGACAACACGGGCAGCGACCCCGTGAAGGCCGTCAAGGAGCTCGACGTGCCGGTCTTCACCGTGGGCTTCGGACGGCCCAAGCCCAAGGAGATCAAGGAGAAGGAACGCGACCTCGTCATTGTGAACGTCTCCCACGACAAGCGGGTGGTCGTCGGCCACACGACCGACCTCACGGTCACCGTGGCGAGCAAGGGGTTCGGCGCGCGCAGCGTGCCCGTGGAGCTGGTGCTCGACGGCTCCGTGGTCGCGGCCTCCGCCGTGGCGCTCAGCCCCGACCGCCCCGAGCGCCAGGTGGCCATGAAGATCAAGCCGGGCGCACCCGGTCAGTATGTCTACACCGTCCGCGTGCCTGTCGACGCCGCCGAGAGCAACAAGGCGAACAACGAGAAGCCCGTGCCCATCTTCGTCACCGACCCCGTGGCCCGGGTGCTCTACGTCGAGGCCCGGCCCCGCTGGGAGTTCAAGTTCGTCAGCCGCGTCCTCGCCGCGTACAAGAACATCGAGCACACCTCGATCCTGCGCATGGCCCCGGGCAAGGTGGTCATCCAGGGCACGAACGCCGTCGAGTCGGCACGCATCGCCACCATGGCTCCCGCGCAGCTCCAGCGGCTCAAAGCGATCATCATCGGCGACGTGCCCCGCTCCTTCTTCACCCCCGAGCAGCTCGCCACCATCGCAGGCCTCGTCGAGCAGGGCGCCTCGGTGCTCCTGATGGCCGGCAAGAGCAGCTTCGGCGTCCAGGGGTTTGGCGGAACCCCCCTCGCGCGAGTCCTCCCCGTGCAACTCCTCCGAACTGCCTCCTACATGGAGCGCCGCTTCCGCGTCGGCCTCACCAACGAGGGCAAGGCACACCCCGCCTTCCAGAACGTCGAGCACGACTGGACGAAGGCCCCCGAGCTGATCAGCATGGTGGGCGTGGGCCAGGTGCGGCCCGGCGCCACCGTGCTCATGAAGACGGCCGGCGACGCCGGCCTGCCCATCGTCATCGTCCATCGCTTCGGGCGCGGAAAGGCCGTCGTGGTCCTCACGGACTGCACGTGGCGCTGGCGGCTGGGCATGGCCGACGGCACGATCACCGAGGACCTCCAGACCCTCTTCTGGCGCCAGCTCATCACCTGGCTCATGCCCGAGGAGAAGGCCGAGAAGGAGAAGCGGGCCGTCCAGCTCGTCGCCGACAAGCTGACCTACGAGCTCAACGAGCAGGTGACCCTCACCGTGACCGCGGTGGACGCCGAGGGCAAGGCCGTGCCCGACGCCAAGGTGCTCTGCCACGTCTACGCGCCCGACGGCAAGGTGATCGAGCGCGTGGCCACCCTGAGCCGCGTGGGCGAGGGCGCCGAAGCCTACTCCGCCACCTTCCTCGCACACGCCAGCGGGAAGTACAAGGTCGTGGCCACCGCCCAGGCCGACGGCATGGACCTCGGACGCGATCAGATCGGCCTCTCCGTGGGCGACACCTCGATCGAAATGAACGAGACCGACCCCAACCGCGATCTCCTGAAAAAGCTTGCAAGTTCAAGCGCGGGAAAGTACTATGAACCCATGGAGGCGGACCGGATCGCCGCCGACATCGTTATCCAGAACAAGAAGAACACCTGGACCGAAAAGAAAGAGGTCTGGGACAAGTGGTGGGTCTTCCTCGTCTTCCTCGGCCTCATGAGCGCCGAGTGGGTCCTTCGCAGAACGAGGCAACTGGAATGAAACGCATTGCCCTGGCCCTGCTGCTCCTGGCACTCCTCGCGCCCATCGGCCTCGCCGCAGGCAACCTCGTGGCCAACGGCGGCTTCGAGCGCGGCGACAAGTACCCCGACTACTGGCATTGCCAACTCACCGACTTCATGCCCAAGAAGGTGAGCGATGGCCCGCCCCCCGCCTTCCACTACATCTGCGGGTGCGGCCACGACCTGGGCGACGTGAAGCCTTGGTGCGGCCTCATCTGCCCCAAGTGCGGCGGCTTCATCAGCGGAGAGGAGTGTGGCGCCTGGTACCTCAAGAACCACACCCGCGTCTCCCTCGAACGCGGCGGGGCCCGCGGCAAGTGCGTCAAGTTCACCCTCCCCCCCAGCGTGGGCAACAACCAGGGCGTGCGGATCATGAGCTACATGATCAGGGCCAAGCGCGGATGGGGCTACAAGCTGAGCTTCTCTGCGAAAGCCAAGGGCGCCCATCCCCGCGTCTTCGTCGAGTGCTACCGCTACCTGCGCTCGCCGAAGACCGCCGCACAGTGGGAGGGCGAGACCGACCCCACGTCGCCGCGCGAGCCCGTCGAACGCTGCTTCCGTGCCCACGTGAACTGCGAGGGCTCGAGCTCCTGGAAGAACTACACGAAGGACGTCGTCGCCCCCAAACGCTACCACTTTGACTACATGCTCGTGAAACTGTATGCTTACATGCCGGGCGAGGCATGGTTCGATAACGTGTCGCTCAAGCCCATGACTTCCAGCGAGTTGCGGAAGTGGATCTCCTCCCGGCGCAAGCCGAAGGATAAGCGCTTCGAGTACTGACCGTGCGCCCGGGCAGCAGGCTCGGGCACCGCGCACGAAGGGAGAACGCGATGGTCGAGAAGAAAGAGATTGCGGCGTCGGCCGGGCGGCTGAGGCGACGCCTCGAGATCCTCCAGGACCACCAGCGCAGCGTGTGGTTCGGCG
>Ga0272442_10004438_pt1 | contig 19203 bp, 11 predicted proteins | sample SSMForm2O_FD_200262 | JGI IMG/M metagenome (GOLD analysis project Ga0272442, IMG submission 200262) | Marine sediment archaeal communities from Little Sippewissett salt marsh, Falmouth, MA, United States - SSM-Form-2O | ecosystem: Environmental > Aquatic > Marine > Wetlands > Sediment ... | reverse complement strand
ACGAAAGGTCATTTTCGTCGAGAGCGACGTAAAAGATGGGACGATTCGCAGGCAACTCAAAATACGCCGAGCCATCGGATTCGACGGGGATGGTACCGAGAATGCGTTCGAGGTTGAACGAGCCGAGCCAACTCAGCGTGTCCGGCCCGCCCGAAAAGTTGACGGGTTTGGGAAGCGTTTCAATAATGAGCAATTTTTTTATTTCGCCGCGCTGGATGCCTTTAAAGTTTTGTGAATTATACACGTCCACCAGGACGTGCGTTCCGATGGGGCTGACCGAATCGGACCGTTTGACAATCATTCGTTCACGCGGGCGTTTGATAATGGGACGGGGCGACTGGGTTATCCATTTCTTCTTGTTGTTTTTTATTTCGTAGATGGCGTGAGGTGTGTATTTGTCGTCATTTGTGTTCTTTGTGACATAAACCAGTCGCGATTTGTTCAGTTCGGCGGCAAGAATGGTTTCTGCGCTCAGCGGCCACGGGTCAGCGAGAGTCCCTTTGCCCCATGGGAACAGAATGTGTTCGAGCCCGCGCGGATCGTCGGGACCATATTTCTTGGAGAAGAACGACAACCAGCCGTAATGATCGCGGCGTCCGTGGCCGGGCGAGTAAATTCCCATCACGCGATCGTCGTTGGGAATTGGCCGACAAGAGAGAAACACGCCCCACGACACTTCATTGCCGTAGTAGATGTCCTGATTGGTGCCGTCCGGATTCATTGTCCAGAGATGGTGAAACTCGACCTGGGAACGGTCAACGTATTCCCATCGCATATAAAGAATCTGCCCGTTGGGTAGTACCGATGGCGTATTATCGTGCTCGATATTGCACGAAAGCATTTCAATATTCCCGCCGTCCCCGTCGCAACGGTGAATCGTACCGACCTGGGTTAACCAGCAGCCGACCCATCGACGGGCGCGGGTGGAGACGAAAACGATGCCGCCGTCGGGGAGATATTCGGGTTCGTAATCGTCGAAAGGCCCGGAAGTAATCTGGCGGATGTTGGTCCCTTCGACGTCCATCTCAAAAAGGTTGTAATTCTGCAAACCCTCTTTTCGCCAGGCAAAGATGATCTTCTCGGCATCGTAGTGGACTTTCGGATCGCGAATACAGCCTTTGGCCGTCTCGAGCAGGACGGCGATCTTACCGGTTTTTAGGTTGAGCTTGCAAAGCTGCGCGCCCGTCGTATAGGCGGGATCGTTCTCATTATCGCAGAAGTAGCCAATATTGGCATACCAGTGCGGATCTTCATATCCGCCGCGCTGGACGAAGATAATTTCTTCAATAGCGTCGAATTCTTGGGGAAGATGTTTCAGGGCCTGTGTGAAAACACCGCTATTGAGTGTCTCAAGCGAAGGAAGATTCGCGAGTGCGGTTGGTGTTATGAAGGTAAGGATGTAAAATAGAATCTTATATTTCATCATTTTTCTATGAACAGCCATAAGAGATTCTTAACGCTGTTAACTCCTCATAAATGGCCCAAGACGGTTCTTTAGAATATTATGTTATTATACAGACCTGGAACAGACTTGTCCAGTCTCCGCTTGTCGCATTTCACCTCAGAGATCAACAACAATGCTATTGCTAAAATGGCTCGGTGTTGTTTAATTTGAATGCACAATAAATTGACTGACCACGCGCGGGGTTTTGTTGAGCACATCATTGGGATCCGTCAGCATATCAATTTCACTGTACGCGTCTACGCCATACACTGTCACAATAAGCTCCCGGCTGCCGGTAACAATCTCAAACTCGGCCCATCCGAAGGTGTGGCAAGCCAGATAATCACCCTGGACCAGTTCAGAATTGATCAGCCCCTCGGCGTCCACATTATTTTCATTGAGCCCTATCGGATCATAACCAAAAACCTCAAGCTGAGTATTAATGAGGCTTTTCAGAAAGTCATCTTTGTCGTTAACCACACTATCCTTATCCGGCGCCACAGGAAGCCTGTCGTAGAACGCCTTCAGAAATGGGCTCAGAATCCCCTCAGACGCGGCCAGGTTCACAGTAGAAGGACCCAGAAGCCCATCAAAGAAAGCCACCGGCCCGGTGACAACTTCGAAAGCACTAATGGGCGTGGATTCAACAACCACGGTATCCTCTGTTCCGTCAGTCAACAATTCCTGGTAGGCAAGGTTGTTTATAATCGTCCCATGAAAATCACCCGCAATGAAGACAACATTCTCAATGCGGTTCTCGTGAATGAATTTGAGTAGCTCGGTTCTCTCGGCGGCATAGCCCTCAAACCGGTCTTCAGCGTTAATGATACCGAAGTTCTGAATCGGCTCGGGGATGATGACAAATTTCCATGTAATACCGTCCCGCTGGCTATCGAGCAGATCCTTCTTGAGGCTGTCCAGTTGCGCACGCCCCAACATTGTGCGATCCGCGGTGAATGTATTAACCAGAAAGGCATCGACTTCATTGGCGTCAAACGGATTTGAGATAACGGGCAAAGGCGCATCTCGAAAAGACCGTGCATCCAAAATAAGGACAGCCGCATCGTTGCCGTAGGTCGCCTTCCGGTAGAACCTGGGCTTTCCATGAGTGAGTACATCGTCAGGCGTATCCCACAGTTCGTTTCGGATCGGATGGTATTCCTGAAACGCCTGCATAGCATCCCGATAGACCTGCGTTTCGTTGACGAAGTCAACGGCCTCCGTGAAAAGCGGAGGTTCCGACGGGTGAACATCCGGGGCGTCGGGCGATTGACCCGGGACGGCGCCGCCGGCAAAATTGTCAACGATCTCATGATCATCAATCGTCGCCAAAATAGGTGTTGAGGCATTTAAGAGGGCCATGACGTTCGATCCGAATCGGGACGACATATTCTCATCATGTTTGATGCGAAAGTCCTCAAGCGTGCGTGCCTGCACAACACCCGGAAGTGCGGGTGTCTCGGCATCGGCGTAAATGCTGTCTCCGAGCTTGACGAAAAAATCCAGATCGCGTTCTGGAACATTCTTCAGACTGGGGAAAGGCGGCGCCTGTTGCCAATCGCCCGACGCTCCGAAACGCAAACCGGCACTGAGTTCAACCTCCCAAGGTGTTCTAAACTGACCCACAGCGGTCTCGTTCCGTGCATCGGTAATCCGGTAATAGTATTGGCTTGCCGGAATCAGACCGTTTATCTCCACCTTCACGGGCTGATTCACATCCACAACTATTGCGGTTTCACGACCTTCTATTATTTTAAAATCGTCAAAGGTCGAATACTCAAACGTCACCTTTCCAAGCGCCGTGCTATGCGCCCACAAAACGGCGGATGTTTGCGTGACATCCCCGGACGCCACACCATTTGGCAAAGAAGACACCTGCCCGTTAACGGATGAAGAGGCAAACGTTGCAGCCAGCATCCAAGCCAGGAACATACTCCCAGGATGAAGTTTCAAATATCTTACCATCTTCCCAAACCTCCACATTCGCCGGATACTTCACGACCTGTTTCGGCTCTACTCGAAAATCAAATCGCCGTACTTCTCGAACTCATGAAAACTGCGGCCGACCCGGGCCCAGTCCCAGCTTGTGCTCTTGCCGTCATCGTAATCGACGCGATAAAAATTGGCTCGCCACCGCGTTCCCGGCTGCGGGGGAACATTCTGCAAGGGTTTGAGCAAGTCGTACGGCACAAATACCTCCGCTTTCCAACCCGTGATGTCGGCGCCCGACTGTTTTTTGCCGCCTATGACCGTAGTGGCCTTTTGCGTTTTCCGTTCTCCCTCGTAATGCCAGGGTCGCCAGCCGAGAAACTGACCATCGAAATTGGGGATGAGAATAGGCAGCTCGAAACCGAGGGGCGAAATCTCGTATTCAAAGTAAATGGAGTACTGCTCGTCTGGCCAGAGAAAGAACTCGAACACGTCTTCGTTCCACAGATCGAGAAAGTCCTCGCTCATCGTGGCGGTGATCTTGCGATCCTCCGCTTCCATGAGCACGTATAGGCCGCTCCGGGAGTAAAGCATCTTGATCCGCGTCGCATACGGATGCCCATTGGCAGTCCGCACATTGAGCGGTTCCCATTCGGCCTTCTCCCAGGCCGAGGCATCGCCCTTGCCGTTGATTCGAAAATCTTCAGTTCTCGGAATTCGTAATGTTTTACGTACTGTTTTTTCCCGGATTATCTGTTTCGCGAACACCCATGAAACGCAACATAAAGCCAGAGCCAAAACGAGTCCTACAAATAAGCGTACCTTCATAATGATTTCTCCTTTTCACTTCATTGCATCGCTTTCTGCAAGTCTTTCTTTGAGGGGCGTGGACGTATGCGATTTGGCAACGGTTCTCCGGTTTCGCGGTCGAATTCATCCGGCGTTCGGACAATCGGGATTCGATAATTCGTACGCTTCGACCAATCACGCAAAGCTTGTTGTAGCTCCTTGAGCACATGCGCATACCGAGGATCACCGGACAGATTATGCAGCTCATGTGGATCGTTTATCACATCATAAAGCTCTTCAGCCGGGCGCGGCTTGGCAAAACATGCCAGTTGATTCTTATTGAGTTTGCCCTGTGCTCGCAAACGCTTCATCGCTTTAAATGTTTGACTGCGTCCCACATCCGCCGGAGGCGTCGCGGGCAAATCCGGATAGTCATTGCGAATATACTTGTACTGTTTCGAGCGTACGGCTCGCCCCAAATCCTCGTAATCGTGCCAATGGTCCTCGGCGAATATATAATCGCGAATTTTAGCTGTCGGATTTGTTAATAGCGGCGTAAAGCTATGTCCTTGAAAGCTGGAAGGAACATCTATGCCGGCCAGCACAAGAATTGTAGGCGCAATATCAACGGAGCTGACAAGCTGGGAACAGAGACTTCCCGCTCGAACGCACCGGGGCCAGCGAACAATCCACGGCGTCTTGATTCCACCGTCATAGAGCGTCGTTTTGTCTCGGGGAAACGGCCGGCCGTTATCGCTGAAGAAAAGAACGAAGGTATCTTCCTCGATCCCCTGCTCTTCGATCTCTTCCAACACCTCACCAATATAGGTGTCGAGTCTCGTTATCTCATCGTAGTAGAGCGCCAGCTCTTCTCTGACGTGAGGCACATCCGGCAGATAAGGCGGAACGCGAATGTCTTTCGGTTTATGCGGATTTGAAATGATCCCCGGTTCATAGTCGCGATGCGGATCGAGAGCCGCAAGCCACAAAAAGAACGGCTTGTCTTTCGGTCGGCGGCGAAGCGTCGAGATCCAGTGCTCGCACCCGCTCTTTTCTTTTGCCACCATGACGCGCTTGGTCTTGTCCGCGCCGGTGGGTAACTGAAATCCCGAAACGTCCGCCTCCCGGATGTGATGAAAACGGTCTTTGACCGCATCGCCAAGATGCCATTTTCCAGCAGCCGCGGTCCAGTAACCGGCGTCTTTCAAAAACTCCACAAACGTCTGCTGCTCGGCCGGCAGCGGCCAGTGGAGCTGCTCGGCATCCGTATTGTGCGGATAACGACCCGTGATAATGCTGGCGCGACTCGGGCTGCATGAGCTGGCTGTTAGAAAAGCATTGGTAAAGCGCATGCCTTCAGTAGCAAGTCTGTCGATATTCGGAGTTCGTATTGTGGGATGCCCATACGCTCCACAATCATCCCACCCCATGTCGTCGGCAATGATAAGCACGATATTGGGCCGTGAGCGTTGAGCTTCCGCTAATCCGAGGGAGTTCCACAAAACACCCCCGGCAGCCGCCCCGGCAAGTTGGATGAACTCACGACGTTGCATCACACGATTCCTTACCAGGAGACATCGACCTGCCAGGGACCGAAATTCTTTTCACCGAACTTCAGAGTCGCCAATAGCCGGCAGTCGCCTTGCTTGACTTTGATCCCTTCGAACTCAACCGCTTGCTGACCCGAAGAGATCTCTTTTACTTTCTTGAGGCCCGCGAATTCAAGTGTCGCCGTACCGGCGGCATCGATTTTCGGAAATCGCAGTCTGACGGTATACTCGCCCGATTGAGCGGCATACAATTCCCAGTAGCCGTTCGAATGGGGCGCCCAGGGTCTATCCTTGATATGCCTCCAGTCCTGGCGTGTCAGGACCACCGGATTTTCGTGGCGCGTGCCGATATAAATCCGCGGCGGAGCATAGTTATCGGGACGGGTGTTGCCGACGTCGGCAAACCAGGCCTCGTATTCCTTGCGCATTCGTTCGACAACGTCGGGGCGTTCGTTTGCGAGATTATTCTGCTCCAGCGGATCCGCGACCATGTCGTACAGCTCGAATTTGGGCTTTCCTTTGAAGCTTTCTCGACCAAAACCACTTGCATGAAGCAGCTTCCATCGCTGAGACCTTGCGGCGAAGTGATGATACAGTACCGGCTCGTCGCCTCGGTGGGCCTGAATGAAGATCGTCCGATCCGTCCATGTGACCGGATCGCCCTTTAGAAGCGGCAGTAGACTCCGACCATCCAGCTTCAATTCCGCCGGTTTGCTAACCCGGCAGGCATCGAGAATCGTCGGTAAGACATCGATATGGGCGGCAATGAGGTCCGATGAATGTCCGGGCTTGACTGCACCGGACCAGTGGAAGAAGAAGGGCGAGCGGATGCCTCCTTCGTGGACGCCGCCTTTGTTGCCTTTCATCCCGGCGACATAGCGCCGACCGTTGGGACCGTTGTCCACCATGAAAATGACGATAGTGTTCTCTGTTACACCAAGGTCGTCAAGTTTCTTGAACAATTTGCCTACGTTTTGATCGACGTTTGTAATCATCGCAAAAATGCGCACCCGCTTGTCCTGATCGCTCTTGGCCGGCAAAGGATGGCCTTTGTCCTGTGGGAACACTTCGTTGCTGAGATTCATTTTCTTATAACGACGATAAAGGTCCTCGGGCACATCATGAAACGGTCCGTGCGGCGCGTTGGTGGGGATATAGGCAAAGAAGCTCTTGCCGCCCGCTACGCATTTGGACATCCAACTCATCGCCCTGTCGAAATAGATATCGGTGCAATATCCCTTGAACGGCTTCAAGCTGCCGTTGTCGAGGAGGATCGGATCGGTGTACTTGCCTTCACCGCCGGTCGGGTCGGCCGGCTGGCCAATCCCGCCGCCCCGGTGCACGAGCGACTCGGAGAAGCCCTGGTCCATCGGCCGCATCGGGTAGTTATCGCCGAGATGCCATTTGCCGAAGATACCCGTCGCATAGCCAGCGTCGCGGAGTATCTCCGCCAGTGTCGTCTCCTCCGGCTCCATCATCGCCCGGCCGATATAGGTATCGATGGCCCGCGTGCGGTAGTTGTATCGACCCGTCATGAGGCACGCGCGCGTCGGAGCGCAGACGGGATGAACGTAGAAGTTGGTCATCGAGCCGCTGCGTCGCGCCATCGCATCGATATTCGGTGTCTTAATGACGGGATTGCCGGTGGCGCCAAGGTCTCCATAACCCTGATCGTCTGTTATGACGATCACAACGTTTGGCCTATCTTTGCGAGCCGCCGACGCCGGTACGTTTCTGACGGCAACAGCGGCCGCCCCGAGGCAAACACTCTTGAGGAATCCACGTCGCGTTTGTTTTTGTTCATTCATCATTTTTCACTCTGTCAATTCGGATTAAAGTCGTTTTATTCGGATATTACGATACCAAACCGGCCGGCCGTGGTCTTGCAAACCGATATGGCCGACGCGGGAGAAGTCTTTGATGGCTTTATCCTTGAATTTGTTGCTTGTCTCATCCGGATTCTGACCTGCCGTTGTCCAGCGGTCCACGTCCATGTCGATGATGTGCTCGCCATTGAGCACAACCTGGATCATATTATTGTCGCAGATGACCCGGCACTTGTTCCACTCGCCAGCGGGCTTTATCGCATTCTTGGTCGGAGCGAGGCAGTCATAGATCGCCCCGGCCGTACCTTTGTTGCTCAGGCCCGGTCGTTCATACGAACTACTAACCTGAATCTCCATGCCCGTATAGACCGGATTTTTGCGGTTGGGCGTGCGAATAAAAATCCCGCTATTGGTACGGTTGGTCGTCTTGTATTCAAGTTCCAGAATGAAGTTGCCGTACTGTTCTTTGGTCCAAAGGTAATCGAGATTATGCTCCTTGCCGTCCATTTTTCGACGGAGCGTCAAGGCGCCGTCTTCGACGATCCATGCATTGTCCGGGCCGGTGAGCCAGCCATCCAGATTCTTACCGTTAAACAAGGGAACAAAACTCTTCACATGCTCCGGCGGCTTGTCACCCAGCGGTCGAATCCAGATATTACGGAACTGTATGAGACTGGAAGCCGGACTCATCTCGCCGGTCTTCCTATTGAGGCCTCCATGGTGCTGCAGGCCGATCGGGCCTTTCGCCTCGATATCCGGGATCAGGGCATTCTCAATTACAATCTTGCTATTGAGCATAATCGTGACCCGGCCGTCCACTAAGGTAACATCCATCGAATTCCACTGACCGACGGGTTTGTCCGCGTGGATCTTGGGTACCGCCGCGGCACGAACTTCGGGCGCCAGCTTTTTATTATTGCGGACCGACCAGAGTTCGCCGGAACCGATCGGCCAGCACCACAGGTTCGCCTGCCCTCCCGACGGTCCCCGCAGAAGGATGCCCGAATCCACATTCGGGGTCGGCACTCTGATCACCTTGCCTTCGGCATCGGTCTTGTAAGAACCGTCGGGCAGAATCGTCGGCATCTGATAGAGGCCCGACGTTTTCTTGAAACGCCATTCGACATGAAGGGCATAATCGCCATACGATTCTTCGGTCCAGAGACTTTTACTACCTTTAGCCTCGGAGATCGCATCGTAGTCAATCACACCGTCAATCACTTTCCAATGTCCATTGTCGCCTTCGGGTACCTTCCAGCCGGTAAAGTCTTTGCCATTAAAGAGAACCTTATACGCGGGCCACTCCCTCCATGTGGGATAGGTATTGTGATCGGGCAGTTTGTCGCGCACACCCGGTGTCGTCGGGTTGCCCTTATTGAAGAAGACGTACAGCCCGCCTTTGCCCGCGATGATGACATCATTCCGGCTGTCTTGATCGATATCTGCAATGTTCAGCTTCATGCCGACGCTAACCACATAGTTCGGGGCGGGATTGTGCATCTCCCCCGGATAGTGCGGCAGATGGTTGAATGAGAGAATATGCCGCTCGAAGTTTCCCTTTTGAATGTCGTACCAGAAGGCGTAGAGTGGCTCGCCGGCGCCGATGTCACTGCCGTGATGGGCGAACAACCTTTTGCCCGTCACCAGGTCCGGCTTGCCGTCACCGGTCAGGTCGCCCAGAGCTAATGTATGAAACTGACTGTACTCGGTTTCGATCCAGTGTGTTTTGAAAGTGCGTTTACCGTCAGAATCCACTTTCTGTTGCAACCAGGCCAGGCCGTAGGCGTGGGACGAGCCAATGAGAATATCGTTTAATCCATCCTCATCCACGTCGTACACGAGGATTGGATGGGAAGCTCCACCCCCTCTGTGCCTGGCCGGGACGAAGCGATAGTCATTATGAAAGGGCCACTCTCGAGCGGTGGCGCGGACGGGTTGTTCATACCAGCCGACGGGCGTGACGATATCCATCCGTCCGTCGCCGTTGATATCTCCCAAACCGTTGCCATGAACGTCCCCCTGCGTGCCGACGACGTGCTCCACGAACCAAGGGGCTTTGTCGATATGTTCGAGCCAGGTCATGCCCTGGCCCTTGACGAGCCCCCAATGGTTGCAGAGGATGTCCTCGTCGCCATCGCCGTCGATATCTCCATGAATGATGCCTTCCATATTCAGGGCCATGTGAATCCGGGTGGACTTCCATACATCTTTCTTATTACCGGGATTCTTGTACCAGAAGGCCCCTTTCAAGAACATCCAGCCTGAGCTGACCACGTCGGTTTTGCCGTCGAAATCCACGTCCATGGCGAACTCGCTGTTATCGTCGATCTCCGGCCCGTTGGTTTCGGCCCCGTCACGGAAATCGGCATGCTTGGTCCAGTGCGGATTCTCATACCAGTTCCGACCGCTGGCGATATCCAGATCGCCGTCTCCATCCACATCCAGGACCGAGGCGCATTCGCAAAACGGCCCGAACCAATAACTGTGGTTGGCCGGGTCGTGGACCGGGCCGTCGATCTTTGTCGGAATGAAGATCGTCTCTTCACCCGCGAAGGCAACACAAGCCGTCGAAATCAAGATCACTAAAAAGAAATGGAATGCTTTCATAGTTCTAAGACCTCCTGATAAAGAATTAAGATCCTACTGTATTTCGCCCGGTCACAGGGACCATCCTGAACGGTAATTCGGCCTGACATACTTGTTGGCTGCATTGTTGTTGGTAAACTTCATCTGCCCGCCGTCATATTGGAGCGTTTTGTCGACTCTGATCGCAATGTTGCCCAGAAGCACGGCCTCGGTGATCAGACTAGCTTGGTCGAAATTGCAATTCGCTTCTTCGCCGCCGCGCATGGCTTCGACCCATTCGCCCCAGGTGCCCGACCGGCGTTTGAGCGTCTTGGGGGGCAGTTTATACGCTTTCATTTTGGATTCTGGTATAATCCTCGAATCCAGTATCTTGCCCTTGTCCCCAACGTACATATTTCCACTGGAGGGCAGTTCCCGTCCATCCTCAAGCTCTGCGGGGCGGGGCGGCTTGAGACCGCCGTCGTACCAGTACAGCGTCAAAGGCGACATTCCCTCACGAGCTGGGAACTCATACATCACGATCGACGCCAAGGGCGCCGTCTCCTCGAAGACAATGGAAGAGCTTGCACTGATCTTGCTCGGATAGCGCAGCTTGAGCGCTACGAACACATTGTTGAAGTGATGGCATCCCATATCACCCAGGGCACCTGTGCCAAAATCCCACCAGCCGCGGAAGTTCCACGGATGATAGACGGCTTTACGCGGATTTCGGCTTGCTTTGACCTGATGGACAGCAAGGTCTTTGTCGGACCACTCGTTGACGAACGGTCTCATCGCCGCCGGGCCGATCCACAGGTCCCAATCGAGCGTCGAAGGCACCTGATCGCTGCCGGGCGGCCGGAGCATGCCTTGCGGCCAAAGGGGACGATTCGACCAGCAGTGAACCTCTCGAACGTCACCAATCGCTCCATCCTGGATCATTTCACGGACTCTACAGGCGTTGTCGCTCGTACTTGCCGAGGCCGTCACTTGCGTGGCCAGGCCGCATTCTTTGGCGGCTCTGGCAAGGGCCCGGTTGTCGGAAATCGCGAGGGTGAGGGGCTTGACGCAGCAGACATGCTTGTTCTTTTTTATTGCCTCCATACAGATAACAGCGTGTGAATGATCGGGCGTGCCGCAATATACTGCGTCAATCTTGTCAGCCTCGGCGCCGAGCATCTCGCGATAGTCGCGGTATCGCTTCGCATCGGGGAAGCGATCGTATGACCGCTTGGCATAGACGTCGTCAACATCGCAGAGATAGGCGATTCGCGTGCCCTTCTGCTGGCTGACGCTGGTGATCTGACCGTGGCCGACACCGCCGACACCGATTCCGGCCACCTGGATCGTCTCACTCGGTGGTATCCGACCGGCCCCGCCCAGGACGTGACGCGGAACAACGGTCAGTCCCGCCAATGCAAGCCCGGCGTCGCGAATAAAGTCACGACGCGAGCGCGTTTTGCCGTTTCTATTTTGATTGTCACCTTTCATAGCATCACTCCTTATTTATTTGTCTTTAGCATCGCGAATGAATAAGGCACAGATTTTTTCAGATGGGATATCGGTTTGCGTTTCGCCTCTTTTTTCCGTAAGGTGCGGAAAACCTCCTGGCCGGAATGCTTTTAACTGGGAAACAACAATCCCATCTGAATTCACTACGTCGAGCATCGGCCGGTCTCCTAATTTTTTGACATTGCCGTACATGCAATAAATCCGGACGTCCCATGAGTCGGATATGCGGCATGGCGTGTTGCCATCGCCGGCGTTTGGCCGGTCAATGGTTCCGGCTTCCACCTTGAAATAGTAAACGCGGATATGCGAGCAGTCTTCTATGATCGACTGAGGATTGGAAAGCACGCGTTCTACATTGATCGCATAGAACGAGGTTGGTTGTTTAATCTCTCTCATGACAAAGGGCCGTCCCATCGCCATGACGCCATAGAATCTGCCGCCGCCATGTCCGGAGAGGACCGGAGGTCCCGAGGCGAGCATATAAGTCCCCCGACCGGATTTCCAGTCAATTCGGCCCCGCACCGAAAGAAACGAAAGCCCCGGTGCGGCCTGTGCGTCGTCCATTGTCACGATAGAGAAAGTATCGCCTTCGACACGCCCCGGCCGCCAGCCGCCCCTCGAGCCGCCGGTTCCGACCGAGGTGTATGTGCGGGCCAGCCCGAACAGGTGAGTGTTCCGATCGAGGCGAAGCTTCCCGGAGAGGCGATAGTTGCCTTTAGGTACGAATATTTTATCATGCGAGGCGATCGCCTTCTCGAATGCTTCAGTATCGTCTGTCTCACCATCGCCCTTGGCGCCGAAGGATTTGACATTCACCGAGTCTATATCCTCGAACGACGGCCCTCTGCTATAATGTCGCTCGCGGATGGTGTCATAGGACGGCGCCTCCCGGACCGGTTTCCACTCAACGATCTCTCCGGTGGATAAAACTCCGTTCATGAGATGGACGGCTTGATTGGAATCGGACGAATACCGTTCAATATGAGTCCAGGTGTCCGATGCCGGAAGTTGAGCGCCTCCTGAGCAAACAAACTCTGCCCCACGAATGTAAGAATTTTCGATGTAAATGTTTTCCTGCTTCGTCGTCTTGGCGACCACACTACCCGGTTTCATCGCGATCACACAGTCCACCATATTGATCCCCGCATAAGCCCGCTGTGTGGTGAAATCGACCGCGCAGTCACTAGCCGGTTCAATCCGGCATCCGACCAGCAATGTCGGTACTTGCGAGCCGCCTTTGGAATAGGTGATGGCTGACTTTGTCTGACCTTTGAAAATACAAGCGGTGAGAATCGGGAACCGGCTGGATGGTTCGATGACGATGCCGTACCGCCCGCCGAGAACTTCGATGTTATAGGTGCCGCCGCCCTGCCCGCAGCAATTGTTCATCCCGGCATACGCCCCATTCGCATATATCGTCGAATCCTGCAACGCGGAACCCTGCGAGCCGGAGTGGCGAATCCCGATCGCTCCGGCATGACCGCAAACATCAATATCGATTCCTTTGAAAATGTGGTTGAAAGAGATGTTCGGTTTTTCCTCCATCCCGTCATCATACCATGAATGTGCCCATATGTAAACGCAAATCTTCGGTTTTGATGGGTCGTCAAAGCCTTCGGCGTCCGGCGATAATTTTAGAATGGGACGCTTCTTGCCCTTGGTTGATCCGATCATCACGATCTGGTGATTGACATGCCAAAAATCGGCTCGCTTTCCCCCTTCGACATATCTGGGCTTATCGAGTTTCTTTACTTGCTGCTCGCAGGAAATGGTATCCGAGATGAGGTAGGTCCCCTCCGGGAAGAAACAGGCAAGTCGATGGTCTCGTGCATCGTTGACGGCTCTCTGGATGGCTTCGGTGGAGTCGGTCACCCCTGAGGGATCGGCCAGATAAGGCGCCTTGGTCACTTCAAGGCAACCGGCTTGAAGCAATCGATCGGTGGTATCGACCCCGACTGGGAATTCGCCGATCATCGAATGTGTGGTTGCCGTGCTAATAAAAAATAAAAAAACCGCCGTCTTCATCTTTATCTTTATCTCCAAAGCACTCCTCCTTACTTTCTGCCGTCAGTTGGTCAAACCCGCGATGGCGGCCCCGATCAACGTTGCATTATCGACATTCACAATCTCAACATACCGTCCGTGCTGCTTGTGTAAAAAACTTTTCAGATAACACTCAATTCTTTCCTTGAGGGATTTCAGCTCGTAGAATGTTGTTCCCTCCGCGGTGATACAAACAGGCTCGCATGGATTTCTGCCTTTGTCCGTTTTGAGCACAACAGATGATAAGAGAGCCGCGACGAGCTTGGCCGCTCTTTCGATCAGACCGTCAAGCACGTACCATACCATGGCGCGATCCTGCGTCACCCCGGCTGCACAGATGTCCGCCAGCGGATTGCGGCCGTTTGGAGATCGCAAAAAGTCGTTCGCCTCCCGGGTCTGTAAATCCTTGGCGGTGAGCATCTTCTTGGAAACAGCTTTCGAGAAAAGGTCTTGCCGGGCACCTTCCTGGAGGGCCTTGAGACATAGCGAACCCAGATAGGCGCCGGAAAACATCTTCTCAAACGTGTATTGCCCGGGATCAAGCGTGGACTCGTCCAACTGGATATCCATGGTGCCCCGCGGAGCCTTGGCAAAGGCGCCGGATTCCACGTTTATTATCTGCTGGGCATGGTCGTCTAATCCGCTGAGCTTGGTGATATTGTTGTTGAATTCCACATAGCAGCAATTTGATCCCGTACCCAAAATGAAACCGATATAGCTGTCATAGACCATCTCATGGGAGGCTGAAACACCCGCAAGCAAGGTGGCGACCGTATCGTTGAGTATCACCACCGACTTGTGCCCTTCGTGGCCCGCTCGCGCCAAGGCGGCGAGCAGATTCTCACCGATCAGCTCGCCCTCCACTTCTTTCGCTTTAACTTCCTTGCAGAATCGAACGAGCCTGCCGTCTTTGCTCGGAAGTATTTCGGTAGGATAGGAAAAGCAAAAGCCGATCTTGTCGCTTGCATCGGCAACACCGGCCATATACTCGGCAATTGTGGCGAAGAATGTGTCCTTTGTGGTCTCTCCTTCGAGGCCCGGCATGGGCTTTTGAACCAGATTCTCAAAAGTGGCCTTGCCGGAGCGATCAAAACGAACCGTCGCCACCCGGAAGTTGGTTCCGCCGGCATCGAGCACAATCACCGGTTTATCCGTCGGAACATCTTTTCCGACTTCAATATACGTCGGGATCATCGCAAGAGAACTGTCTTGTCCGTTGAGGCCTTTGCGCATTTCATTGTGAAAAACCTCACAAAGCCGCTCCATGTCAATTTCGTCATGACCGGTTTGACATTGCTTGAGAAAACGACGTGCCTTGTCTTTTAATTCTTTCATACGCCCCCGCTCCCCATATTGTCAATCTCGATCTGTTTCATGCCTTTGACTCTACTCATATTACTTATGAGATATGCTTTTCCTGCTACAATCTCAATATTGTTTATGGTGTGAAGCCATTAGGAATCAGTATATTCAAATTGATATAAATAGCAATAAAACAGTAACGCGTGTCTCATTTTCATCAGGCATCATCAATATAAGGGATTGATTGCGGCCCTTCGGGCAAAACGCAAATCGACGCTCCTCGGCCATACTCTCGAACTAAGTCATCAATGGTGTCTTCGATCCGATGACAGGGTCGCAACATGGCTCCCATAATCTGTTGATCGCTCAGATTTTTACTATAGAAATGAACATCGGCTTTCTGCAATATCAGGGCCTGGATTTGCGCTTGCCACATGTCCTGCACGGAGAAACCGTCAGAGCGAATCATCTCAAGCAAACGGTCCGGATACTTCGCTTCACGCAAAAGCCCGACATACTCCCCATACTCGGGAATCCCGTCCCAGCAATCGGCGGCCATGACAATACTGCCCCCTTCCTTGACAATTTGAGCCGCCGCACTGATGCCTTTGATCGACTGGTAAAGGTTCAAATCCAGAGGGTAACCCGAGTTGCAGGTAATCACAATATCATATGGCTCCCTAACCGGAATCATCGAGTTTTGTTTAACAAAGGTGCAACCTCGTCGATGCGATGCCTCAAGGTCACCTGCAAATACACCGGTGATTTCTTTGTCGCGGTTAAGCGTCACATTGAGTAAAAAGGTCGGTTGGACCATTAACGCCGCTTCGAGTATCTCTTCCCAAACCGGATTTCCGTATGTCTTCCCCCAAGTGGCTTGAGGATCGTCCAGATTGATGGCACTATGATTCCTGAGTATGGTCTGCAAAAGGGCGAGCCCCGGCATACAGGCCTTGCCGCCGCCCGAGAACCCGGCAAAGAAATGAGGCTCGATAAAACCGGTGAGAATTCGCCTATCGGATTTGACATATTCTCTATGAAGCCAAATTTCATTTTCGTTTTGAGTCGTTCCTACACATATGTGCGAATCGGGATTGTGCGCATCGTTCTGAATGATTTGGAATCGATTCACGATGTCGTCGCCCAGTATCGTCCTCAACTCCGCCTTCATATTCGACCTGTGTGTCCCGTTCGCATTCAGTAAAACGATCCGATCATCCGGTACGTGTTCGAGCTCATTAAGAAGGACAGGTAATATGATCCCGTAAGGCGTCGGGCGTGTAATATCGTTAAAGACAATTGCCACTTTATCCGAGGATTTCACAGAATCCTTCAAAGGATCGGCATCTATAGGCTGACGCAATGCATCTCGCAGAGACTCGGTTTGATTCTTAAGAGCACAGACGTGCGGTGATTCCACAAAGGTGACATCTAAATCATCTCGCAGATGGATATCCAGACCCCTCTTTCCATATGCCAGTTTTATATTCACGAGAAGAAATTCCTTCGTATAAGGTGACTAAGGAACGTTCTTAATAACTTCGAGATTTCCATCTCGGGCGGCTTCCAGAACCGGTCCCATGTATTCATCCACCATCTCTGCGGTCAGCGGAACGGGCATATTCTGCAATTTCATTTTGAGCTGTGGATTCTTTGCGGCGGTCAGCGCGCGGTCGATATGCTCTTGGCAGAAACCGCCCACGTCACCCAGCCGGGTGGGAAATCCGATCCTGCGAGCCAACTCGAACATGGCTTCCGCAACAGCTATACCCAAATCTCTGTCCTGCAAGTGATTGATATCGCTTTGAGTCAATCCGGCATCGCGGTAAATCCCGCCGAGAAGTCGCAGCGGCTCTTGAATAGCCGGAGCAAAGAAAACCGAGTAATAAGGATTCATCAGGGCACAGGCCCGGCCATGCGTTAGGATATCCACAAGGGAAAAACTTGTCAGATGACCTCCGTTTGTTCCGCCGATCATAATGGCATATCCGCCAAGGTCCGTGGCCAGGCAGAGTGCTTCACGAGATTCTTCGTCTTTCGGATTCTCCACGACGCGTGGCAGATATTTAACCGCAAGAGCGATGCACGTTCCGGCGACCTCTTCGACTTTGCTGTAAAGCGGTTTACCTACGGCGCCATATAGAACCTCAAGGGAGTGGGCTACGCCATCTAACGCCCCATCGAGCGTCAGGCTTTCCGAGGCATGATATGTCACTTCATAATCAAAAACCGAATAAGCCGGCACAATCGCGTCATCGACAATGAGCTTTTTCTGTCCCGTTGATACATCTGTGACATTCGAGTACTTCGTCAGATGAGCGGCTGAGCTGGCCGCCGTCTGAATAGCCATATGAGGTATAAGCCGTTTGTCACGCTCTCTCATCGTCTCCGTCACCCGTCCCACACCGAAATAGTTATCAATCTCACCTTCTAAAGTGCGAAGAACCTCCGCGGCTTTGGCGGCGTCGATCGTACTGCCGCCCCCGAAGCTCATGATGACATCCGAGGCGGCGGTTTTAAGCTCCTCCGTGATACGGAATAAATCCTCTCGAGGACAATTGGGTTTCGGCCCTTTAATCTCAGCGACAAGCTCGACACCAAAACTATGCAAAGAATCCTTTATCATCCGAACAAAGTCGTCACTCCCCTTAAAAGTCTCACGGACTAACGCAGCTTTTTTCCCGGCAGAGGCGACTCTTTCACCAACGTTCGGAAGGACACCCTTGCCGAATAGATAGGCATCCCCTTTAAATTCGTTTAATAATGCTCGTGCTTTATTGAAGTCATTCATTCGTATCCCTTTCGCCCACGTTCCGTATTGGTGTAAATCGCATACTCAGTTCATTTCGAATCCGCCGTCCACGTTGAGGGTTTGCCCTGTTATATAGTCCGAATCGGAAGAACATAAAAAAGCGACGGCAGCCGCGATATCTTCCGGACTTCCCGCTCTTTTGAGCGGAATGCGCTCAATGAATTCCTTCATTGACTGACCCGTTTCCATACCCAAGATTCGGCTGTAGTCTTTGTCGATTTGCTCCCACATCGGCGTGGGAACAACGCTGGGTGCAACGGCATTGACGTTGATATTAACCTCCCGAAAAGCCAAAGCCGCCGATTGAGTGACACTGATAATCGCCGCTTTGCTCGCGGCATAAGCAACCTGTAATTCTCGTCCTCGTCGGCCCGATATCGAGGAAAAGTTCACAATTTTTCCATAACTTTTATTCGCTTGTCCGGCTTTCCTGACCTCCTCGGGAACCTGTTCGATCATCTGTGCGGCCACGGCTTGAATACAAAAAACCGTCCCCTTTAGATTCACGTCAAGGACGCGATCCCACTCGTCCTCCGTAAAATCCAAAAACGGTTTGGTCAGTGCCACTCCCGCGACGTTGACCAAAATATCAATCCGACCGAATTCATTTACAACACGCCCAACCATTGATCGAATCTGCGATATATTAGCCAAATCAATAGAATGCGCCACAGCTTTTCGACCCACGGCAAGGATCTCCTGAACGGTTTGCTCGGTACTTGTTATGTCAATATCGGCCACAATGATGTCGGCGCCTTCATGAGCCAGGCGCAGTGCTACTGCTTTACCGATTCCATGACCCGAACCGGTCACAATAGCCACTTTACCGTTAAGCCGCTGTTCCATAGATCTATTTCCTTCCTTTTCTTTCACAAAACATCGCCAAAGACATCATTCACGACTTCTTCCAGATAGCCAGCCACGCGATCCTGGTATAGTTGATAGAAATCTTCCGGTAACTCATAAAACTTTTGACGATGAATAAACTGCCCCTTCTCATCACGTCGGCCTACGGTTGCAAAGCAATAGTAATGAAAGACGGCGTGGTCTGGTGAGGGTGTCCGATTAGTGGTTGCATTGTAATGGCGTAGACAATCAGCCGCAAATTCAGAGCCCGCCTTAGCCTCCCGGCGCGCATAATCGAGGGTGTCATCCCACCAAAAGCGAAACATCTCAGGATCGAATGCATTCAGCACTTCTGCGAAAAGTATCTGCAACACGGGTGATATTTTAAAATGGATGTTACCCTTCGCAGCGCGACCGACGGCTTTCCGAGTTTGAGATGTAAGATCATCGCCCGAATGGCAATCCAATATGACGCCAAATTCGCCGGCACTTTGGCAAAGTCCCCGTATGCGCTTCTCCAATCCTTCCAGGCCGTCCGGTCCTCTGTAATCGAATTCTTTTTCCACGCCAAAATTCGGCGCGATA
>Ga0272442_10004437_pt1 | contig 19203 bp, 16 predicted proteins | sample SSMForm2O_FD_200262 | JGI IMG/M metagenome (GOLD analysis project Ga0272442, IMG submission 200262) | Marine sediment archaeal communities from Little Sippewissett salt marsh, Falmouth, MA, United States - SSM-Form-2O | ecosystem: Environmental > Aquatic > Marine > Wetlands > Sediment ... | reverse complement strand
CTCCGCCCGGCGGGACGGATGCTTCAGCTTCTCGATCGCCTTGATCTCGATCTGCCGAACCCGCTCGCGCGTGATGTTGAACTTCAGCGAGACGTCCTTCAGCGTCCGGGGATGCCCGTCCTCCAGACCGTACCGCAGCTTCAGGATCTCGCGCTCCCGCTCGTCGAGCTGGTCGAGCGCACGGGAGAGCTGCTCCCGCAGGAACATCCGGAACGTCTCCTTCGTCGGCGACGGCGAGGAGGGATCTTCGATGAAATCGCCGAGCGTGTCCTCGTCCTCGTCGCCGATCGGCCGCTCGAGCGACGCGGTGTACTGAGACACGCTTTCGACCTTCTTGATCTTGTCGATCGACATCCCGGTCAGCTTCGACAGATCCTCCAGCGTCGGCGCCGACCCGTGGGATTGGATGTACTCGCGCTTTACGCGGTTCAGCTCGCGGACGGTCTCGATCATGTGGACCGGCACGCGAATCGTCCTTGACTGGTCGGCGATCGCCCGGGTGATCGCCTGTCGGATCCACCAGGTGGCGTAGGTCGAGAACTTGTAGCCGCGCGTGTAGTCGAACTTCTCGACCGCCTTCATCAGCCCCATGTTCCCTTCCTGGATCAGATCGAGGAACGACAGGCCGCGATTCATGTAGCGCTTGGCGATCGACACGACCAAGCGCAGGTTGGAGATGGTCAGTCGATCCCGCGCCGCACGGCCGGTCCGGATCAGCGCATCGAGTTCCTCGGCATTCGCCTTCTTCGGAAGCTCGTCGCCAAGCTTCTCCTCGAACGACGACGACGCAAGCAGCTCGGCCGCCGCGACGCCCTCCTCGACGAGGTTCTCGAGCTGTGCCCGTTCGACGTCGGAGAGCGTTTCCTTCTCGGTCTTCAAACGCTTCTTCGCGTCTTTGCCGGCCTTTACGGCAATCGAGAGTTCGGCATACGCGCCGATCTCCATCGCCTTTGCCAGCTCGACTTCACCTTCCTTGGTCAGCAGCGGGACCTTCCCGATCTCACGGAGGTAGGTCTTGACCGGATCCTCCCGGCGCGTCGACGTTTCGCGGCTTCGCCATTCGGATGCCATCTGCGCCTTCAGGGCACGCTTGGCGACGGACTCTTCGAGGAGATCCTCCGTCTCCGTGTCGCTCTCCTCCTCATCGTCCTCGATCAAATCCTCCGGATCGGTCAGGTCGTCGTCGAGTGCGTCGCCTCCCTCGGCGTCCTTCGCCGTGGGCTTGTCTTTCTCCTCGACCTTCGCATCGGGCTCCGCTTCGGCAAGGGTTCGCTTCGCCTTCGCGGTCTCTGCCTCGGGGGTTCGCTTCTGCTTCTTGGCGGTCATTCATCCCCTTTCGCCGTCAGCTCTTTCGCCGCCTTGAGCCGCTCGCTCTTCAGCGCGGATCGTCTTCCGGCCAGCTCATCCCATCGTTTCCAATCCCCGGCCGCCGCCGCCTCCTCGAGTTCCGCCGTCAGATCCTTCAGCTCCTGCTCGACTTCGGCGAGCGGAACCAGCCGCGCGAGCGCATCGCGCACCGCCTTGTCCGTATCGTACTTCACCGGAGACAGCGCGTACCGGCTCGCCCGCCGCGATGATTCCTCGTCCAGATGGTCAACCAGCGCGGTCCATTCCGCAATGCCGGACGCAAGGAGTTCGACGATCGGGCGATTCTCCTCGGAGAAGTCCTTCACCCGCGCGATGCCGGCGATCCGATCCCAGGGGACGTCCCCCCGAAGCAGCAACGTGAGCAGGACCTCCTCCTCGCTCTCGATCTCCACGCCCGATGCGCTGCCCTGATCGGACCAATGGACGGCGCGAGGCCGGGGAAGCGCTCTCCGAACCGACTCGATCGAGAGTTCGAGGACATCGGCGAGATGGTGCTCGATCTCCTCGCGCAGCGCCGGCATGCGCAGCGCTTGGTAAAACTCCCGCACCGCATCGAGGATCTGCTCCTTGCCCCGGGCCGTGGACGGATCGTGTTCGGCCAATACCCGCTCGACGAAAAACCGGTGGAACGGGATCGCCGCATCGATCGCCGCCTCCATCGCTTCGCGCCCGTCACGCCGCACGAGCCCGTCCGGATCCTCTCCCGGCGGAAGGCAAACCACGCGGACGCCGAGCCCGCTATTGCGCAGGATCTGCATCCCGCGGATCGCCGCCGCACCGCCGGCCGCGTCCTGATCGTACGAGATCACGACGTCGTCGACGAACCGCTTCAGCAGGTCGGCTTGTCCCTGGGTCAGCGACGTGCCCATGCTGCCGACGCAGTTCGTCAGCCCGACACGATGGAGCGTCAGCACGTCGGTGTACCCCTCAACGAGGACGGCCGTTCGCGTCGCCGCCATCCCGTCCCGCGACCACGGCAGTCCGTACAGCAGGCGTCCTTTGTCGAACAACGAGGTCTTCGGCGAGTTCAGGTACTTCGGCTGTCCGTCGAACGCCCGTCCGCCAAATGCGACCGGGCGCCCCGAGAGGTCGTGAATCGGGAAGATCGTGCGATCGCGGAACCGATCGTAGGTGTTCTCGTCGCCCTGGACGAGCAGACCGAGTTCGACCAGCGTCGCCTCGCCGTAGCGCGGGCCGAAGCGCCGTTTCAGGTTGTCCCATCCGGGCAACGCGTACCCGAGCCCGTACGTCGCCCAGGACGCCTCGTCGTAGCCGCGGTCGTGCAGATAGTCGCGTGCCTTTCCTCCGGCGGATCCGGTCAGGTTCGCGGCGAAGTACTCCGCCACCTCCGCCATGATCTCCCGCAGCTTCGCCCGTTCGCCGTCCTCCACAACGTCGAACGACATCCCGACCTCTTCGGCGAGCCGCCGGACCGCCTCGAGGAAGGACAGCCGCTCGATCTTCATCAGGAAGGCGATGACGTCGCCGCCCTCTCCGCAGCCGAAGCAGTGCCAGAGCCCCTTCTCCGCGTTGACGACCATCGACGGCGTATCGTCCTTATGAAACGGGCAGCGCCCTTTGAAGTTGGCGCCGGACTTGGTCAGCGACACGTAACGGGAGATCAGGCCGATCACGTCGACCCGCTCCTTGATCGCCTGCACGTCCGCCCGATTCCCCTTCATCGCCACCTCGCAGCTTCGCTAGTGCATCAAGGCGAGAAACGGGTTCGTCCCGCGCTCCTCCTCCAACGTCGTCGGTTCGCCATGCCCTGGATATACCGCCGGATCGCCCGGCCGTGCCACGATCCGGCGCAGCGATGCGTCCATGTCTTGTGGGGAGCCGCCCGGCAAGTCGGTCCGTCCGATCGATCCGGCGAACAGCAGGTCTCCGACGAACAGCGCCCCGTCGGCCACGAGGACGAGGCTCCCCGGAGAGTGGCCCGGCGTGTGCAGCACGGTCAACCCGGGGACGATCTCGTCCCCTTCGACCACCAAGCGGTCGACCGGCGGATGGTCGGGGAGGAAGTGGTCGACGTACGGCAGGTCCGCCTCGTGCATCATCACCGAAGCCCCGCGACAGGCCCACGCCCCGCCGACGTGATCGAAGTGCCCGTGCGTCAGGACGACGGCATCGACCGTCACGCCGTCCAGGAACGCGGCGAGCGCGTCCGAATCCTCGGCCGGATCGATCAGGACGGTCTTCCCGTCGAGTTCGACCCGGTACGCGTTCGTCCGCAGCGGTCCCATGACGATCGACGATACGCGCATCCCAGTCCCCCTTACGCCCGAGCCACCGTCAGGACGACGACCGTCGCGTACCCTCCCCGCTTCAGCGCCCGAGCGCACGCCTCTACAGTCGATCCCGTCGTCCCGATATCGTCGACAAGCAACACGCGCCCGTTTCCGTATCGTACCGGTCGGAAGGCCCCCCGCAAGTTCGCTCGCCGATCCGCCGCGCTCAGCCGGCTCTGCGGCACGGTCTTCCGAACCTTCGTCAGGGCCCGAACGACCGGGCGGTGCAGCCGGAGGCCGATTCCGCCGGCCAGTAGCCGCGCCTGGTTGAATCCCCGTGCACGCCGATCTCGTCGAGACATCGGCACGTAGGTGATCCAATCGAAGGCATCGACGAGATCGTGAGCCCGCAGCCAATCCGCCATTCGCCGGGCGAGGAAGCGGCCGACAGCCGGCTCCCGCTCGAACTTCAGCGTTCGCACCAGCTCGCCCCATGGACCGTCATACGGCCCGAGCGCGAAGAACCGGTCGACGAACCGCTCGCTCGTACCGCACCGAAGGCAAAGGTCGATCGACGGATCGGCCAACGCCTCGCCGCAACGAAGGCACCGCGGTCCGGACAGCTCGGGAAGCTCCCGCTCGCACGTCGGGCACAGAACGCCGAGTGAATCGAGCGGCGCGCCGCACCGCACGCACTGCGGCGGAAACAGAAGCGCGAGAAGCCCCTCGACGGCGCGCCGTCCGGTCCGAACGAACCTACAGCGCCAGCGCAACCCGCAGGAGCTGGTTGGTGTACCCCCACTCATTGTCATAGAAGGCCATGACCTTCAAGAATCGACCGTCGACGATCCGCGTCACCGTCAGATCGACGATGCTCGGCCGCGTGTCTCCGATGATGTCGGTGGAGACGATCGGGTCGTCGCTGACGCCGAGGATCCCCTTCAGTGGGCCGTCGGCGTAGCGGCGGAACAGCCCGTTGACCTCGTCGACGGTGCTCTCCCTCGCCAGCTCGACCGTCACGTCGCTGACCGAGCCGGTCGGCACCGGGACGCGCAGCGCGATCCCGTCCATCTTCCCGACAAGCGAAGGCAGGATCTTCGTCGTCGCGATGGCAGCGCCGGTCGTCGTCGGGATGATGTTGATCGCCGCCGCGCGGGCGCGGCTCGGCTTCGAGTGCGGCGCGTCGACGAGCCGCTGGTCCCCGGTGTAGCCGTGGACCGTCGTCAGCAGCGCGTGGGCGACGCCGATCTCGTTCTCGAGGATCGACATCACCGGGACGAACGAGTTGGTCGTGCACGACGCGGCTGAGACGATCTTCATCTCCTGGGTAATCGCCTCGTGGTTGACGCCGTAGACGACCTGGAGGATCCCCTCGCCCTTCGCCGGCGCGGACAGCAGCACCCGCTTCGCCCCGCCGTCGAGATGAAGCTGCGCCTTCTCCGGCGTCAGGAAGACGCCGGTCGACTCGATCACCAGATCGATTCCCATCTCGCCCCACGGAAGTTTGTTCGGCTCCCGCTCAGACAGCAGCGCGATCCTCACCCCGTCGATCTCCAGAGCACCGTTCGCCTCGCGTACCTCGTGACCGAACCGCCCGTAGACCGAATCGTGCTGCAGCAGGTATCGCGCCATGTCCGGCGTCATGAACGGGTCGTTGATCGCGACGATCTCCACGTCCGGGTTCCCGAACGCGGCTCGCACGAACGCCCTCCCGATCCTCCCAAAACCGTTGATTGCCACCTTCTTCATCCTACGGCCTCCTTCCCTAAGTTCCTTCCTTTGATCGTCTCGACAAAATCGCGAACCCGCACGTCGTCCGTCAGTTCCCGGATGAACGCTACACACCGCGAAATGCGCGCCGATTATACCGACCCGTTGCCCGGTCTACAGGCGAACAGATGCGTTTTTGTGCGCGAGTCCGGCGCCTAGCCGTTCGGCCGCCGGTGATCCGGATCGGCCCAGTTCAGCTTCGCCTCCAGCACGCGGAAGAAGGCCGGAGAGCCAGCGAGCCGGACGAGACGCGTCGGTCGAGAGGCCCGGTGGATCTTGATCTCCGCTCCGGCGGGCAGATCGGTCACGGCATCGCCGTCGGCGAACAGCTGGATCGCGGTACACGCGCGGACGCAAAGCCGTTCGTCGGCGGGGAAGATCACCGGACGGAGGCCGAGTTTGTGCGCCGCGTGCGGTGTCGCCAGGATGCAGGCCGCCGGCGGGACGATCACCGGCCCGCCCACAGAGAGGGAATACGCCGTCGACCCAGTGGCCGTCGCCACGATCAGGCCGTCCCCGGGGTACGCCGAGACGAGCCCGTCTCCCCACGACAACTCCAACTCGCAGAACCGCGTATCGGTCGTTCCGGTCACGACAAGGTCGTTCAGCACCGTGCCCGACGCGCCGTCCGCCTCGTACGCGAGGCGCATCCGCTCTTCGATCGAGGCCCGTCCCTCGATCACATGCGAGAGCGCCGATTCCCACTCGTCCAGGCCGGCCTGCGTCAGGAAGCCAAGGCTTCCGACGTTAATCCCGAGAATCGGCGTCCCGGTCGTAGCGAACAACGCCGCCGCCCGAAGCACCGTGCCGTCCCCGCCGAGCGCGACGACGAGGGCTTCGCCCCCCCCGTTCGCATCGCGAATGGGCGGAGCGCCGTCGACCGGGATCGCGTCGATCCCGCGGCCGGCACACCACGCCGTCATCCGATCGAGCGCGGGAGCCGTCTCCGGCTTCGTTGGGTTCGCCACCAAGTAGATCCGTTCGAGATGAGTCGTCACGATCGGATGGTAGCGAGCGATGAAAGCGCCATCAAGAGCCGCGTCGCGACACGTGCTTCCAACGGCAGACGACGCGCTCGATGATCTCGATCAGGATATACAGCGACAGCCCGAGCAGCGCCATCGCCATAATTCCGGCGAATGCCTGCGGTCCGCTGTAGATGTTGGAATCGATGAACGAGCCCAAACCGCCGCGCCACGGGTCGAAGGAGCCGGTCGTCTCCGCGATGTACAGAAACGCCATGCCGAGGCCGACGGAGACCCGCAGACTGGTCAAGATCGACGGCAGCGTCGCCGGAAGGACGACGTGCCAGTACACCTGCCATCGCGACGCGCCGGCGGCAAGGACGCTGGTGATGTGCTCGAGTTCGATCTGCTTCGCCGCGCCGCGGGCCGACACGAGGATCTGGAAGAATAGCGCGGTCGCGACGATCGCCACCTTGACCGGGTTCCCGAGGCCGAAGATCAGGAAGAGAATCAGGATAAATGCGACCTGAGGGATCGGATAGATGATGTAGATCATCGGCGAGATCAACTGGTCAAGCTTCCGTTCGTGGCCGATCAGCAGGCCGAGCGGGTACCCCAGCCCAAGCGCGATCAGCATCGCGAGGACGAGCCGCCACGCCGAGACCCAGAAGTTCTTGAACAGCGTCGGACCGAGCCGTGCCATCTCCGCGATCGCCCGGATCGGGTTCGGGAGGAACGCGCGTCCCTTGACGGCCTCGACGACCTCGCTGGCGATCCACCAGACGAGCAGCAGGATCGCCATCGCAGCGACGTACCGCGCCACGTGCCAGAAGACGGGCCCTTCCCAAAGCGCTCGTCCCGCCCGTCGGATCCGGCTCATTGCGTCCCCTCCTCCAGCGCTTCTCGGAGCCGGGCGACGATCCCGAGGAACTCCTCGGTCTCCCGGTAGTCGAGATCCCCCAGCCCCGGGTTTTCGACGATCGTCTTCACCCGTGCCGGCCGCTCCGTCAACACCGCGACTCGTCCCCCGAGAAACGCCGCTTCCTCGATGTCGTGCGTCACGAGGACGAGCGCGAAGCGCCGCTCGAGCCAGAGTTTCAAGAACAGATCCTGGATCCGCTCCTTCGTCAGCGTATCGAGGGAGGCGAGCGGCTCGTCCATCAGCATCACCGACGGCGCGGTCGACAGCGCCCGAGCGATCCCGACGCGCCGCTTCATCCCCTCGGATAACTCGGCCGGGAATCGCGACCTCACACCGCCGAGCCCGAGCTCCTCCAGCGCCGACGCCGCCGTCTTCTGCGGATAGTCTCCCCCGAGTCGAAGGCTCAGATTCGCGTTCTGCCACACAGTCTTCCACGGGAGCAGTCCCGCGTTCTGCAGGATCAGCGCGATCTCGCCGCGCGGACCGGTCACCGGCTCTCCCCCGATCGCGATGTCGCCTCGCTTCGGCCGAATCAGACCGGCAACGGAGAACAGGAGCGTCGTCTTTCCGCAACCGGAGGGGCCGAGCAACGCCAACGACTCGCCCGGCTCGATGCGGAGCGTGATTCCGTCGACGGCGAGCACGGCACGTTCGCCACGACCGTACTCTATGACGACGTCCCGGATGTCGATCATGGCACGAACTGGAAGTCCGTGAGCTCCTCGAACGCCGGCTCCGTATACAGATAGCCCTTCCCGATCATCCACGCGAGGATCGTATCGTAGTCGGACTCGTCGAGCGGCGCGGGAGAATCGAACACGGGGATCGGAATCGCGTCGAGGACTTCATCATTGATCGTCGTACGGTCTGCGCCCTGGAAGAACAGCGGTAGGACAATGTCGAGACCCAGATCCACCAGTTCCTCTCGCGGTGTCCGGTTGATCCGTTCGACCGCCTCCGCGTATGCGGCGTAGAAGGCCGCGATCGCGTCGGTGCGGTTCTCAATCACCGACCGCTGGAACAGGATCACCGCGGGAAGGATGCCCTCGTCGGCAAAGTCGTCATGCACGACCAAATCGATCGGCCGACCGCCCGGCGGGTGGTACGTGGCGATGTAGGTCAGGTACGGCTCGGGAAGGACCGCGGCGGGCAACGTCTGCGCGCCGAACCAGACCGCCATCTGCAGCATGTCCTGGAAGTACATCGTCTTCGCCCGCTTGGCACCGTTCGACTCGGCCTCGTCGAGGAGCCGATCGATCAGATACTCGTAGTCGCTTCGATAGATCGTCCCGATCGTATACCCGGAGGCGAGCAACACATCGAGCGAGTCGAGCCGAAACGAGGTCGGCGAAGCCAACGCGACAGTGAACGCGCCCGTCTGGGGCGTTGACGCCGACGCGCTCGTGATCGCGACGTTGCCTCCGGTCGCCGCGGTCAGGATCGACCGCGTCACGTCCTCCATCATCCCATCGAGGTTTCCGGTCATCAGCGCCGCGGTTCGTTGCTGATTGTCGGTGATGCCCACCAGTTCGACCGTCACGCCGTGCGCCTCGAACAGACCCCATTCCTGGGCGAACGCAATCGGTAGCGCCTCGAGCACCGGCGGCAGGCTGAACCGAAGCGGCGCCTCCCCGACCCCCGGGATCGAAATCAAGACGAGAAAACAGAAAACGGCCGCACGCCGGATCCAGACCATCGGTGTCCCCCTCGCGGACTATGGGATCTCGGCGACGATTATACCCGCCGCTACGACGGGGACCAATGAGGGTTTCGCAGATCCTCTCTCCGCTTTCGGCAGTACGAACTCGGAAACGGTGTTGCGAATCGGGTATCATCGCGGCTCCTATGGATCGGTTGTCGACATGGCTGTGGCGATATCGGGGGCGAATCCTCGCCGGCTTCGTCTCCCTTCTCTTGGTCAACGGGGCAACGATCCTCGTTCCGTTGGTCATTCGTGAGGCCATCGATCGACTGGCGCGTGGCGAAGGCGGCCTGCTGCAAAGCGGGCTGATGATCACCGGCCTCGCTGCCGTCGTGATGGCCTTCCGGTTCCTGTGGCGGTACTTCCTGATCGGCGCCGCCCGGCGGATCGAACGCGACCTGCGCGCCAAGCTGTACGGCCACCTCCTCGGGCTGTCGGCCTCGTTCTACAACGAGACGAAGACCGGCGACCTGATGGCGCACGCCACCAACGACATCGAGGCGGTCACCCGTGCCTGCGGCTTCGGCATCCTGACGATCGCCGATCCGCTGTTCATGATCCCCGTCTCGGTCGCGATCATGATGTCGATCGATCCGCGACTGACCCTGTACGCGATCATCCCGCTGCCGATCCTGACTCTCGTCATGCTCGGGTTCGGGAAGGTGATCCATCAACGATTCGAGTCGGTCCAGGCAGCCTTCTCGACCCTGATGGAGAAGGTCCGGGAGAACGTCTCCGGGATCCGCGTGGTGAAATCCTTCGTCCAGGAGCCCGGCACCGAGGCCGACTTCGCCACGACGAACCAGCTCCAAGTCGACGAAAACATGGCCTTGGTCCGCGTCCACGGGCTGTTTCATCCGCTGATCGAGCTGCTGGCCGGCACATCACTCGCGATCATCCTATGGATCGGCGGAATCGCCGTCGTGCAAACGACGATCTCGCTCGGGGATTTCGTCGCATTCACCCAGTATCTGTCGATGCTGATCTGGCCGATGATCTCGATTGGTTGGGCCGTCAACCTGGTACAGCGCGGCCGCGCGTCGCTCGGGCGGATCAACGTGTTGCTCGCCGAGACGACGGAGATCGTCGCGCCGGTCAAGCCACGATCGTTGCGCGGCACCCGAATCGAAATCCGGGATCTGACCTTCGCCTACCCGTCGGCGGAAGGGCGCACCGGAACACCGGCGCTGTCGGACATCCAACTGACGATCGAGGAGGGAATGACCCTCGGCGTCGTCGGACTCACCGGCTCGGGCAAGAGCACGCTCGCGCATCTGATCCCGCGGGTCTTCGATCCGCCGGTTGGCACGATCTGCGTCGGCGGGATCGACATTCGCGATATCGATCTCGCCGAGCTGCGCCGAGCGATCGGTTTTGTCCCGCAGGATCCGTTCCTCTTCTCCGCATCGATCGCGGAGAACATCGCCTATGGTCGGCCGGATGCAGCCCGCGAGACGATCGAGGAGGCTGCGGTGCTGGCGGGAATCCACGACGAGATCGTCGCTTTCCCGAAGGGGTACGAGACGACCGTCGGCGAGCGTGGAATCTCTCTGTCCGGCGGGCAGAAGCAGCGCGTCGCGATCGCCCGGGCGTTGCTGCTCGATCCGCAGATCGTCCTGTTCGACGATCCGTTGTCCGCGGTCGATGCCGAACGGGAGGAGTACATCCTCGGCAAACTGCGCGAGTTCTTCCAGGGGCGGACGAGCATCCTCGTGGCCCACCGGCTCTCGGCCGTGATGCATGCCGACCAGACGATCGTGATCGACAAGGGGCGCATCGTCGAGCGCGGCACCCATGAGGAACTGATCGCCGCCGGGGGCATCTACGATCGCATCTGGCGACTCCAGCAGGCGGAAAGGCGGGTGAGCCGAACGTGAGCGAGCCCTTCTACGAGGATGAGATCCTCGGCAAGGCATTCGACGCATCGCTGATGCGGCGGCTGGTGCGGTTCCTGACACCGTACAAGGCGCTGTTCGGCGTCTGCGTTCTAGTCACCGTCGCGATCGCCGGAATCCAACTGCTGATCCCCTACCTCAGCAAGATCGCCATCGACAGCTTCATGACCCTGCCGCACAGCATCGTCACGCTCGAGTCGGCCCCGACGGACGGCGAACCGATCGATCTCGGCCAGGGTCGGTATCTGGTGCGAACGCAGGCCGTTCCGCCGGAGACACGGCGAGACTGGGAGGCGACCGACGCGCTCAAGGATGCGCGATACCTGTTCGTCTCCCCGGAGAGCGCGGAGGCGGAGATTGTCGATCGATACCCCGACGCGTTTCTCGCCGTTCCCGGAGGCTGGATCGCGTCCGAAGACGATCTGTCCACGCTCCCGACAAACGAGATCGAGCGCCTGCGCGGCTCCGCGATCGCCGGAATCGTCCGCCTCGCAGCGATCTTCGCCGTCATCTTGCTCACGCGGTTCCTGTTCACGATCCTACAGGTCTACCTACTCCAGTACACCGGTCAGCGGGTCATGTACGATATGCGGCGCGAGCTGTTCGCCCATGTGCTGCGTCTGCCGCTTCGCTTCTTCGATCGGAACCCGGTCGGACGGCTCGTGACGCGGGTTACGAACGATGTCGCCGCAATCAACGAGATGTTCACCTCGATGCTGGTGAACCTGTTCCGCGACGTCTTTCTCGTTTTCGGCATCCTGATCGTCATGTTCGGCCTCGAGTGGCGCCTGGCGTTGGTCATCCTGGCGCTCTTTCCGTTGATCGTCTTCGCGGCGTGGCAGTTCCGAAACCGCGTCCGTGTCGCGTACCGCGAGGTCCGTCGTCAGATCGCTCGGCTCAACGCGTACCTGCAGGAATCGATCTCCGGGATGCGAATCATCCAAGTGTTCGTCCAGGAGCTAAAGGCGAATGAGCGGTTCTCCGGGATCAATCGCGCCAAGTACTCCGCTCAAATGCGGCAGATGCTGACCTTCGCCGTCTTCCGCCCGATGATGAGTTTCCTCAGTTCGTTCGCGATCGCGTTGATCATCTGGTATGGCGGCTTCAACGTCCTGCGCGGCTCGCTGTCGCTCGGCGCGTTGACGGCGTTCATCCAGTATGTGCGCATGCTGTTCGAGCCGGTGCTGCACTTGTCGGAAGGGTACAACGTGCTCCAGGCGGCCATGGCCTCCTCGGAGCGGATCTTCCGGCTTCTCGACGAGGAGGAAGAGGACGCCGGAGGCGGCCATCGCCTCGGAACTCCGAGGGGCCGAATCGAGTTCCAGGACGTCTGGTTCGCGTACAACGACGAGGACTGGGTCCTGAAAGGCGTGTCGTTCACCGCCGAGCCGGGGCAGCACGTCGCGATCGTCGGGCCAACCGGCTCCGGGAAGACGACGATCATCCGGATCCTGCTGCGGATGTACCCGATCCAAAAGGGGCAGATCCTTCTCGACGGCGTGCCGATCGATGAGCTCGACCTGTCCGATCTGCGGTCCAAGATGGCCGTCGTGCTGCAGGATGTCTTCCTCTTCTCCGGCGACATCATGGACAACATCAAGCTGCGCTCAGAGATTCCAGAAGAGGTGGCGATCGAGGCGGCGCGGTTCGTCAACGCCGACTTCGTCGAAGCGCTGCCCGACGGCTATCACACCGAGGTAAAGGAACGCGGCGTTACGCTGTCGGTCGGCGAGCGTCAGCTCCTGTCATTCGCCCGCGCCGTCGCTTTCGACCCGACGGTGCTCGTCCTCGACGAAGCGACCGCGAGCATCGACTCGCACACCGAGGCCCTGATCCAACGGTCGTTGCACAAGATCATGGAAGGACGCACGTCGATCGTCATCGCTCACCGTCTATCGACGATCCGCGAGGCCGACCGGATCATCGTCCTCCACCACGGTGAGCTGATCGAATCGGGGACCCACGCCGAGCTGATCGCCCTCGACGGCCTCTACGCCGCACTGCATTCCCTCCAGTTCGCCGACGACGGCGACGACGCGCCGGCGCCGTCCTGATCGGATCCCATCTCTCGATGCCCCACGCGGGTATCCTGGCTGACATGATCGGAATGCCCGCAACGGAGAAGGTCTTCGCCTATGTCACGCGCATCACAGACGGACGTCACGAGCTTCTCGTCTTCGAGTCGCTCGACGAGCCGGGGATCGAGGTCCCGAAGGGCACCGTCGAGAAGGAGGAGACGCTCACGGAAGCGGTCCTTCGCGAGCTGTTCGAGGAAGCCGGACTCACCGAGGCCCGCATCGTACGCCCCCTCGGAACGGTCGACTGGAACGATGAACGGCAGCATTTCGTCCTCGTCGAGGCCCCGGCCGGAGTGCCCGATGCGTTCGCCCACGTCGTCACCGGGCACGGCGTCGACGCCGGGCTGTGGTACCGGTTCCACTGGGTCCCGATCGAGGCGCGGCTCGGCGCCCGACTGGTGCAGGGATGCGGCCGATTTGCGGATGCACTCCGCACTGCCGTAGACGCCTGAGGTGATCGAGGCGCTTCCGCTCCCTCTTCGTGTCGTGGGACGGCCCTAGAACCGACAGAACGTGCTTCGCCCATCTACCCCAACGCCTTGTCGGGCATACCATCGAGAGAACACGTTCTGGGCAGTCTCTCCCCCTTCCCGAAGCCCCTGCGTCGGGAAAGAGAGACGGCCGCGAGACGTAGACTCGATATCGGTTGAGGCACACCACGCCGTGCAGTACGATCGATCGGCATCCGTAGCAGATTTCCTTGGATCCAAGCCAGTCGTCGGATGCTCGGTGGGAGGTGCCCGAGTGCTCGCGTACATCGTCAAGAGGATCCTCAGCACGATCCCGGTCTTCCTCATCGTCTCGTTCATCTCGTTCGGTCTGGTCTCCCTCTTCCCCGGGGACTTCTATACACCGTCGATGTTCGGCGCCGCGATGGCCGGCCTGGATGCGCACGAGGTGCACGAGGCGCTCCGCGTGATGTCGGGGATCGACAAGCCGTTCGTCGTCCAGTGGTGGATCTGGATCTCCGGCGTTGTCACCCGAGGGGATTTCGGCTACTCCTTCCAGACGAATGGCTCGGTGGCCCGATTCATCTTCCATCCCGACAGCGGGCTGTATTGGACGTTGCTGATCGTCGGCAGCTCGATGTTCCTCGCGTGGCTGTTCGGCATTCCCCTCGGGATCCTGACCGCCGTCCGCCACAACCGGTGGCAGGATTGGGTGATCACCGGCGCCACCTACCTGGGCATCTCGATCCCCGGCTACGTCTTCGGATGGATCTTCCTCTGGTTCATTTACCATTTTGTCGATTCGATGGTCTGGAAGTCGTGGCTATGGGGGCTGTGTAGCTACGCCTATCGGGACCAGCCGCTGACGCTGGCCAAGGCACTGAACCATGCGTTTCACCTGTTGCCGGCCTGGTTGATCGTCGGTGCGCCGATGTTCGCAATGGTCACCCGGCACCTGAAGATGAGTTTTCTCGACACCCTCAAGGAGCCGTACCTGACGACCGCCCGATCGAAGGGGCTGCGCGAGGGTCGAATCCTGTTCAAGCACGGATTGCGCAACGCGATCAACCCGCTGATCAGCATGTTCGGCATGATGCTTCCGACGCTGCTTGCCGGATCGATCATCGCGACGATGGTTCTCGGTCTGCCGACGTTCGGACGGGTCTTCCTCAACGCGATCGAGAACCAAGACCAGCATGTGCTTACCGCCGCGCTGCTCTTCTACTCCGCGTTCCTGATCGTCGGGAACATGATCGCCGACCTGCTGTTGGCGGTGGTCGACCCGCGCATTCGGTACACCTAGGACGACATCGACCTCGACGAGCGAAGCTGCGAAGCGATCATTCCGACAAGCATTAGTCCGCAACCGACGAGCATCCGAGCGGTCATCGTTTCCTCGAGCAGGATCCAGCCGCCGAAGACGGCGAACGCCCCCTCGAGACTCAACAGGATCCCGGCTCGTGACGGGTCGACGTGCCGCTGGGCGACAACCTGAAGGGTATACGCAACGCCGGTCGACAGGAGACCGGCGTAAAGGATGGGGATCGCCGCATCCCGAAGGCCGGCGAGGGCAATCGGTTCGACAAGCACCGCGACGACCAGGCTGAGCGACCCGCAGATCGCGAACTGGGCCGCGGCGACGCGTAGCGGCCGAACGCGGCCTGCCAGCCAACCGATGATGTGCACATGCACCGCCCACCCGAACGCACTCGCCAGGACGAGCCCGTCTCCGAGTCCGAGGCCGAACCGTCCGGTCACGCTGAGCAAATACAGGCCTCCGAGCGACAAGGCCGCGCCGAGCCAGACCGGGAGGCCGACCCGATGCCCACGAGCCAGCCCAAGCAGCGGGACGATGACCACGTAGAGCCCGGTGATGAATCCCGCCTTGCCTGCGGTCGTGTGGACGACGCCGGCCTGCTGAAGTGAGGCGGCCGCAAACAGAACGATCCCCGCAAGCACAACGCCCACCGCGTCCTTCCGGCCGGAGGGTTCGTTCTGCGGCAGGCGCCGTCGCCGAACCAGCAGCAACGGCACCAGCACCGCGCTGCCGAGGAGGAATCGGATTCCGTTGAACGTGAACGGCCCGACATGTGCCATCCCCGCCCTCTGGGCAACGAACGCAAAGCCCCAGATCGCCGCAGCAAGCAGGAGCTGGGCAACCGAGATCCGACGGCGAGCCGCTTCGTTCACCGGATGCACCCTACGCCGCATCCCCGCCGGATCGCTTCGGCGAGCAGGCCATGAACCAGATCGGCAGGTCGCCGACCGGCTCGCGCTCCTCGAGCAGCACCTCGAACCCGCGCTTCCGATAGAAGGCGACGTTCGCTTCGGTCTGTGTCTCGAGGTAGCAGGCGACGCCGTCGACCGAGGCGCGATCGAGAACCGGCCGAAGCAGCGCTCCGCCGATGCCGCGGCCCTGCGCGTCCGGATCGACGCCGAGCACCCACAGGTACCAGTGCGGCGCGGCCATCAGGCGCTTGTGATGCCCGTCGATGAACCGCATCATCGCGAAGAATCGGTCGCGCGCGTCCTTCGGCATTCTCATCATCGATCGCGGCAGCGCGAAGCCAGTACGAATCATCTTCCAGACCGTCATCCTCGCGTGCTCCGGCGCGACCCAGCACGAAGCGCCCTCGCCCTCCGGCGTCGTGTGTGCCGCCCCGTAGATTCGCGAGAATCCGATCAGCGCATCCCACATCGGCCGAGACAAATCGTCACGGGTGGTATCGTCGGGCAACACGCAGGTCCACATCGGGTCGCCGTGAAACGCCCGCGTCAACGACTCGACCGCGCGGACACGGTGGCACGCCTCCAGCGAGACGATCCCCGGCACGCGGCTCATTCGGGAGCCTCCCACGTCCGTTCGTGATTCCGCGCCTCCTTGGCGCGGAACGCCGCCTCGAGGTCGACGTCGCACCGGTTCGCGATCGCGAGGAGGTAGATCAACACGTCGGCAAGCTCGTCCCCCACCTCCCCGATCCGCGATGCCTCATCGATCAACAGTCCTTCCTGTCTGCGGATCGCCTTGAACAGCTCCCCGACTTCTTCGCCGAGCAGAAGGCACTTGTGAAGCACGGTTTGGGACGCAAACCCCCGTTCCGTCTCGAGCTGCGTCACGTACGTCTGGAGCTTCGCCAACGTCGGATCCGATCCCAGCTCGGGCATGTCGCCTCCTCCAACGGATCATCCGCGACGGACGCACCGCCGGCAAGCGGACGGTCCTGCGATGGGATCTGCAAACACAGCCCGCGACCTCGATTCATCACGCCCTTTGCTATACCATCACCTATCTCTATACACCTTCGGTGGTGGCTATGGATGTCGTAGGGGTTCTGTTTAGCACCGCGGGCGGCTTGGCCCTGTTTCTCTACGGTCTTCGCGTCCTCTCCGATGCGCTGAAGCGGGCGATCGGCGAGCGAATGCGCGTCCTTCTCGAGCGACTGACCGGGAGGGCGTACCGCGGGGCGATCGTCGGTGCCTTGACATCCGGCACGTTGCAGTCGAGCAGCATGACGATGGTCCTGCTGATCGGTCTGATCAACGCCGGCGCCCTGACGCTAGCCCAGGGGATCGGCGTCATGCTCGGCTCGGAAATCGGCACGACGCTGACCGCACAGCTCATCGCGTTCAAGATCGGCCACTACTACCTCCCGATCATCGCCGTCGGCTTTCTCGTCGCCGAGATCTTCCGCGGCAAGCGGACCGGCGATGTTGGGCGGATCATCCTCGGTTTCGGACTGCTGTTCCTCGGTATGAGCGTCGTGTCCGGCGGACTGAAGGGGCTCGCCCAGACCGAGGGGGTCCTGCGCCTGCTGGAGACGTGCGCCGGCAAGCCGCTTCTCGGCGTGCTCGTCGGCGCCGGCGTCACCGCACTCATCCAGAGCTCGTCCGCGATGACCGCACTGGTCATCGGCATGGGCGCCGCCGGGCTGCTCTCGCTGCCTGCGGCGATCGCCTTGATCCTCGGAGCGAACATCGGCACGACGATCACCGCAATGATCGCATCGATTGGCTCGTCGCTGTCGTCTCGCCGCCTCGCCGTCACCCAGCTGATCGTGAACATCGCGGGCGTGGCCGCGTTCGTACCGCTCGTCGGGTGGTACGCCGACCTCGTCGCACTGACGTCGTCCTCGCTGACCCGCCAGATCGCCAATGCCCATACCTTTTTCAACCTCCTGGTGACCGTGGCGCTGATCCCGTGCGTCGGCGGCCTCGTCTGGGTCGTCACCCGGCTGGTCCCGGGGAAGGAGCGAACCGAGAGCGCGCAGCCCGAGCATCTCGGGGAGCAGTTCCTTTCGATGCCCCCGATTGCGCTCCAGCAGACCCGACGCGAGTTGATGCGGATGGGCCGGATGACGGTCGACATGCTCGCCGTCTCGAGACGGGCTCTGATCGAACCGGGGCGGCTGGATACGTCGATCATCTTCCGGACCGAGGAGACAATCGACGAACTCCAAGACGCCATCGACGACTACATCGATCGGATCGACAGCGGTTCGCTGGCCATCGACGACGAGCAACGACGCCATGTCTTCCAGCATGTCGTCGACGACATCGAACGCGTCGGCGACCATGTCATCAACATCGCCCAGCGAGTCGACCGGATGTGGCGGGCCGGCTATCGGTTCTCCGCGGACGCCAACCGCGACCTAGACGACATGTTCGAGCAGGCAACGCAGCTGTATCGGCTCTCGCTGCACGCGCTGCAAACCGAGGACCGGGAAACGTCCGATCGGGCGTTCGAGCTGGAGGAGACGGTCGACCGCCTCGAACGCGAGTACAAGGCGAGCCACGTCCGCCGCCTCGAGGAGGGGACCTGCAACCCCGAGGCCGGGATCCTGTTCGCCGAGATCCTGCACAACCTCGAGCGGATCGGCGACCACGCGGTCAACATCGCCGGCGACGTGTTGCTAATCTGACCATGCGGCAGCTACTCGATCCCGGCGACACGTAGCCCGCCGTCCCGAGCGATCACCGCACCGGTACGCATGCAGCCTCCTTCGGAACAGAGCATCGCCATTCTGATCCGAGTTGCACGATGAAACAAGCGACCGCGAGGTCGCGTGCGGTAGGCTGCGTTCATAGAATGAGCAATCATCGGTTCCCAATGGGAGAGGATCCAGCGAAAGGTGGCGGACCATGGCAGACGAGCGGATTGCGATCATCGGTGGAGGGAATCTGGGACGTGCGATCGCACGTGGGCTGGTGGCGGTCGGCCTCCGCCCGCCGGGAGCGATCACGATCACCCGCCGCTCCGAGCCACCGCTCGCCGCCTTCCGGAACGACGGATTCGAGGCGACCACCGATAACACCGTCGCTGCGCAAGGTGCCGCCGTCGTACTCGTCGCCGTCCGGCCGAAGCAGATGAATTCGGTCCTCGAAACGATCGCGCCGGTGCTCGACGGTGAACGCCAGATCCTGATCTCGACCGCGACCGATGTGCGAATCGTCGACATCCGAGCGCACGTCGGGGACGCCCTTCCCGTGCTGCGCGCAATGCCGAACATCGGCGTCGCCGTCGGCCAATCGATGTCCTGCCTCGCCTGCGAGCCAACGACGCCGGAAGCTGCCAAGGGGGCCGCCACGGAGATCTTCTCCGCCCTCGGCACCACCGCGTTCATCGCCGAGGACCAGATGACGCCCGCGACCGCACTCTGCGCCTGTGGCATCGCCTTCTTTCTCCGCGCGATCCGCGCCGCCTCGCAGGGCGGCGTCCAGGTCGGATTCCACGCCGACGAGGCGATCCGCCTCGCAGCCCAGACCGCCAAGGGCGCCGCCGAGCTGATCCTCGCCAACGACGCCCACCCCGAATCGCTGATCGAC